>JAEEGK010003365.1_pt1 | contig 39874 bp, 30 predicted proteins | sample 8958771 | NCBI WGS metagenome assembly JAEEGK01 (sample SAMN16246547, study PRJNA631951) | gut metagenome | biome: gut microbiome; feature: rumen; material: SC-attached | host: Bos | place: Iran: Karaj | collected 2018-10
CGGCCCCGTTGAGTAGTTCCTGCCTTATTTAACGATTACTTTACAAGCCAGTACAATGAATATCAAACGTATATTTGCTTTTGCCGCAGCAATGCTCGTCGGGGTTAGCGTCCTGGCGCAGGAAGGGCCCGTAAAGCCCGTTCGCGTGGGCGTTAGTGTGACCGTGGGGAGCAACGCATATGCAGGCATCAGTGCCCTGCCTGGCACGCTGGCTTCATACGAAAGCGCAGCCTTGCCCACAAACTGGATGGACAAGGCTCCGGCTTTCGGAATTGAAGGCAGTTTGATCCTGGCCGACCACTGGAAACTGGACCTGGGCGGAGCCTTTAACTTTGGCTACAACCCTGGCTATCCCGGAGTAGAAGGAACAGGCACCCAGATGGGTGACATTCCCACCTACGAACCGGTCATCCTCCAGCAGAGTGTGTCTTACCAGGTCTATCTGGCAGGCAGCTACTATTTCCGGATTCCTATGGTTCCCGCCGTACGTCCTTCCCTGGGTCTGCGTTTTGGCGCCACGTACGCCAACAACCAGCAGCGTAAAGACGTAGAAGAATGGATGGGAACGTCCGTAGGCGAGAACTACACCCTGGGTGCATCCATCATAGCCGGATTTGACTACTACTTTAGCCGCAACTTCTTTGCCGGCGTTGGCGTAGACCTCTTCCGCTATGTATACGGTGTCACCGCACAGCGTCCCCAGGAAGGCCTGGGCGTGCTGGGTGCCGATTCCCACAACTTCGGATTCCTGGGTGCTCCCAGAATCAAAGTGGGATTCGTGTTCTAGAACGATGATCCTCTTTCTATACGATAGAGCCGGCCCAAAAGGTCGGCTCTATTTTTATAACAGTTTCCGGGAGGCCTTGTTGACGCATCGATTCTTAAGGTCGATAATTAGTAATCAAAAAAATGTGTATCTTTACAAGACAGAAACACTAGGACTATGACTTTCACTATGATTATTGAGCTGCTCATTGTGTTGGCAGCGCTGTATGTGGGTTCCCGTTACGGTTCGTTGGCACTGGGAGCCATCAGTGGCATCGGCCTGGCCATTTTGGTCTTTGGCTTTGGAATGAAACCGGGAACGCCCCCCACGGATGTTATCTATATCATCATTGCGGCCGTTACCTGTGCGGGTACGCTCCAGGCCAGCGGCGGTATGGACTGGATGATCCAAATTGCGGAAAAGATGCTGAGAAAGCATCCGGACCATATTACTTTCCTGGGCCCGCTGGTAACGTTCTTCCTGACGGTCCTGGTGGGTACCGGTCACGTGGTGTATACCATTATGCCCATTATCTGCGATATCGCCCTTAAGAAGAATATCAGGCCCGAAAGGCCCTGCGGCGTTTCTTCCGTGGCTTCCCAGGTGGGTATTACCTGTTCTCCCATTGCGGCGGCCGTGGTGGCTTTCGTTACCATCTCCAATGCCAACGGCTATATGGTGAGCATCCCGCAGGTCCTTATGGTTACCATTCCGGCCTGTGTGATGGGTCTGATGTGCGCCGCCGCCGCTTCTTACAAGCGAGGTAAGGAACTGGATGAGGATACCGAGTTCCTGGCCAGAAAGGCAGACCCCGAGATGTACAAGTATATGTACGGCAATTCCGCCACCACCCTGGACAAGACGATTTCCAAGAAGGCCAAGGCTTCCGTGTTCATTTTCCTGGGGGCTCTGCTGGTCATCGTGGGCTTCGCTTTCTGCCAGATGTTCCACACGGCAGACGGCCGTACGGTGGCCCAGGCCATCAACCTGCCCAAGATGAATATCTGCATCCAGATTATTATGCTGGCCGCCGCTGCAGCTAACATTATGTTCTGCAAGGCTTCGCCCAAGGCGGCTGTGGGCGGCGCCGTATGGCAGTCCGGAATGGTGGCCGTGGTGGCCATTTACGGCATTGCCTGGCTGGCCGATACGTACTTTGGCAACTATATGGACCAGATGAAGGAAATGCTCACGGACCTGGTTGCCAACTATCCCTGGAGCATAGCCCTGGTGTTTTTCCTGGTGAGCGTCCTCATCAATTCCCAGGGTGCCGTGGTGGTGGCCATGCTGCCCCTGGCATACGAACTGGGCATTGCCGGTCCCGTGCTGCTGGGTGTGTTCCCCAGTGTGTACGGCTATTTCTTCATCCCCAACTACCCGTCCGATATTGCCACGGTTAACTTTGACCGGTCCGGTACCACCGTCATCGGCAAATACCTGCTGAACCACAGCTTTATGATGCCGGGCCTGATAAGCGTGGGTGTGGCTACGGTCATAGGTTACTTGATGACCACGGTCCTGTTCCCCGGATACTTCGCAGGCTTTATCCAGTAAGCATAGAAACATTATGGAGAATACACAGTACCCCTGCGAGACCTGCAAGTTTCGCGCACATTATGACAAGGATCCCAAGTCTGTCTTGGGCCGTTTCTGGAGATGGCATATCAATTTCTGCCCCGGCTGGAAGAATTACTTCACCCATCAGGATGAGCAGACCCAAGATGTCCTCCGCGCCAAATACAACTTCCAGAAGTACAAATAGGGATGAAGGCTGTCGGTAACATCTTCTGGCTACTGCTGGGAGGCATCATCATAGCCCTGATCTACTACATCGTAGGTCTCTTGATGTGCCTTTCGATCATTGGCATTCCCTTCGGGATTCAGCTTTTCAAGTTGGGGACCTACTCTCTCTGGCCCTTCGGCCGGGAGCTGGTGGACGGCCCGCGCGAGCCCGGATGTATATCGGTCCTTATGAACCTCATCTGGATCCTTTGCGGCTGGTGGGAGATTGCCATTCTGCACTTTTGTTTCGGTCTTGTCTTCTTCCTTTCCATCATCGGCATACCTTTCGGCATCCAACACTTCAAGATGGCCATTGGCAGCATTTTCCCCTTTGGCAAAGAAATCAAATAAAAATAGCGCCCGGTCCGTTAAGACTGGGCGCTTGGTGTGATCCCGGAGCGGTTCGAACGCTCGACCCACAGCTTAGAAGGCTGTTGCTCTATCCAACTGAGCTACGGGACCAGCACTTTTATTTTGGGTTGCAAAGTTAGCAAAAAATTTCTTTTTACAGCGAATTCACGTAGTAGATGAGCTGGAGCTCGTGGCCGAGGGCCTGGGAGAAGGTGAGTTCGCCGTCTTCACGGGCGGGGAAGGTGTCCGTGAGGGTGCCGCCTTCGTAATCGATGGAAAGGCTGCTGATGCCCACCTCGATCATTCGGCCCAGATCTTCCATCGAAGGATAGACCAGGACGAAGTTTACGTCGTCGCGGGCCTGGAGAAGGCCGATCACGGAGCCGTCCGTGAGGGTGAAGCGCACGGCGGCGTCAAACGGGATGTGGAACTGCTCCTTGGTGCCTATCACGAAGTAGAGGTCTACGTCGTCCTTGTCTCCGTTCTTGTAGGCCAGGTGGGAGAGGAGGATGTTATAATCGTAGTTGGCGCCGCGGCCCACCAGGGGATTGGTGGTGGTCATAATGCTGGAGACGGTCTCCTGTCTCTCGGCCAGGGTGGCCTTGGACTCGACGGTGTTTTCGGAGGCCTTGAGGATGTTCTCGCAGTGGCGCTTGAGGAGGGCGCCGAACTCGTCGTTGGAGAAGTTGGCCTGGACGTAATCGTCCGGGTCCCATCCGGTTACGATGTCTACGGACTTGATGCCGCGCACCATCTTCTCCATATCGGCACTCTCTACCGCATACTTGAGCTGGGTGACCTTGCTGGAAGCAGGGTACTGGCCCATCTGCTCCAGGCGGACGAGCTTGCCGTTATTGAGGGTGACACCCATCTTGACGCCCTTGGGGGCGGCGGTGGAGGCCTTCTTGGCGGGCTCCAGGGTGAGATACATCAGGTACAGGGTGGAACCGTCCGGGAAGCCCACCAGTTCAATGTTGCACTTGCCGGGAACATTTCCAAAGGAGATGGACTCGGGAACGGTGGCTATATGGGTCATTCCGTCTATGCGGTAGTTGGCACGGACTTCTTGTGCCTGCAGGGCGGTGCCCAGCAAAAGGGCCAGGGCGAGGATTGCCAGTTTCTTCATGTTTGGTTTTATTTGACTGCAAAGATAACATTTCTTACGCAAAAAATGGCTATCTTTGACTGCTAAACGAATAAAAGACAGTATGTACAAGTATAAGAGAGTAAAAGTATCGGCTCCGCTCATGGAATGGAACGAGCGTTACGTCCTTAGCATAGACAATCACCAGGAGGTCATGGAGGCCCTGGCCCACTTCTGTAAGAAGCAGAAAATCAAGGCCGGAGAGATAACCGGCATCGGGGCCATCTCGGAAGCCACCTTCCGTTTCCTGGACCCGGCCACCAAGAAATACGTGGACAAGACCTTTGCCGAGCAGATGGAAATCACCAACCTGACCGGCAACATTTCGGCCAAGGACGGGGAGCCTTATCTGCACGTGCACCTTACCTGCAGCCGCCGGGATTATACCTGCGTGGGAGGCCATCTCCTTTCGGCCCGTATCAATGGGGCGTGCGAACTCATTGTCACGGACTTCGGCCTTACCTCCCTGGGCCGCCGCGCCGATGCGGAGACGGGGCTCAATCTGTATGACTTTTAAGCAAAAAGTTGTATCTTTGTATGAATATGCATAAAACTCACAATATGTCAACACTCAGAAGATGTATGGCGGCCCTTTGCGCCGGCGTTTTCCTTGTGTCGGGCGTTGCCCTGGCACAGAGCACAATGACCGACGTCCAGGTCCTCGAATATGTGCAGCAAGGTTTGGCACAGGGTAAGACCCAGCAGGAACTCACCACCGAGCTGGGCCTTCGTGGTGTAACCAAGGAACAGGCCCAGCGCGTGTACAAGTTGTACCAGGAGCGCCAGAGCAAGGCCGATACCAAGACAGCCACCCCGGAAAAGAGCCGGCAGCACAGCGTGAACAAGGAAGGCAACCCGGAATACCAGCAGGGTCAGCAGGCCCGGCTGCGTCAACAACAAGGCCAGCAGGGTCAGCTGGGTGAGGAGGAGGAGTTCCCTCTTCTGACAGATGGGGAAAGAGAAACTCCCGAGGAGGAGATGAAGGTTTACGGCCGGGATATTTTCCGCAACCGGACCATGACGTTTGCTCCCAGCGAGAATATGGCCACGCCCAGAAACTACCGCCTGGGCCCTGGAGACGAGGTAATCATTGACGTCTTTGGCCGCAACCAGACCACTTTCCGCGGCGTTATTTCGCCGGAAGGCAGCATCAACCACGATGTGCTGGGTCCCGTGTACCTCAGCGGCAAGACCGTGGAGGAAGCCAATGCCTATCTCAAGAAGCGCCTGTCTTCCATTTACGGCGGCCTCAGCGGAGAGGACGGCACCGATATGCGTCTTAGCCTGGGTCAGATCCGTTCCATCCAGATTAACGTGATGGGAGACGTGGAAAGCCCCGGTACCTATGTGCTCTCCGGCTTTGCCACGGCTTTCCACGCCATCTACCGCGCCGGCGGTGTCAAGGACCCCGGTACGCTGCGTAACATCCAGGTGGTGCGCGGCAACAAGACGGTGGCCCACGTTGACGTATACGAATATATGCTCAAGGGAACCCAGAAGTCCGACATCCGCCTGGAAGAAGGAGATGTGGTGCTGGTGGGTGCCTATAAGGAAATGGTGAGTGTACAGGGTATGGTGAAGCGTCCCATGTTCTTTGAACTCAAGGAAGGGGAAACCGTTTCGGATGTGTTGGCCTATGCCGGCGGCTTTGCCATCGGCGCCAATGAGGAATCCGTCACCGTGCTCCGCCAGCAGGGCAAGAAGCAGGAAGTGAACACCGTTCCTTCCAGCGAGTATGGCAGTTTCCGCCTTCGCAACGGAGACCTCATCGAGGTGGGTATCCAGCAGACCCGTTACGAGAACCGCGCCGTCATCTACGGTGCCGTGTTCCTGCCCGGTACTTATGAGCTCTCGGACGTGAGAACCGCCAAGGGCCTGGTCCAGAAGGCCGGCGGCGTTATGCCGGAAGCCTTTACGGACCGCGTGGTGGTGCACCGCGAGCATCCGGACAAGACCATGGAGGTGTTCTCCCTGAACCTTACGGAGATTTTGGCCGGTATGTCTCCGGACTTTGTTCTCCAGAACAACGATGAACTTTACGTTGCCAGCAAGGATGAACTGAAAGACCGTGGCACCATGACCATTTCCGGTATGGTGAACAATCCCGGTGACTTCCCCTTCGCAGAGAATACCACCATCGAAGACTTCATCATCATGGCCGGCGGCCTTAAGGACGGCGCTTCCACTTCCCGTGTAGACGTGACCCGCCGTAAGAAGGACGCCAGCGGTATGGTGGCTACCAGCGATATCGGCGAAATGTATTCCTTCTCTCTCAAGGACGGCCTGGTGGCCGACGGTGAGCGCGGCTTCGTGCTGGAACCTTACGACGAGGTAATGGTTCACCAGAGCCCTTCCTACAACGTCCAGCGTCACTTTACCGTTGTCGGTGAGGTGAACTTCCCCGGAGAGTATTCCCTGACCAACCGCGAGGAGCGCGTCTCCGACCTCATCATCAAGGCCGGCGGCCTCACTTCCTTTGCTTATATCAAGGGCGCCCGACTGGTCCGCGAAGCTACGGAAGAGGAAATCACCCAGGCCCGCGAACTGGGTCAGCTGCTGGTCAAGCAGATAGACAGCACGGCCGCCGTCAACAATGGCCGCAACACGCTCAAGACCGGTACCCGTCACTATAGCATCGCCCTGGATCTGGAAGACGCCATGCTCAATCCCGGCGGCCCTTCAGACGTGGTTCTGAGAGAGAATGACCGCCTGGAGATTCCCGTACGCTCCAATGTGGTGCGTGTGTTCGGTGCCGTTATGTATCCTACCGCCGTTACGTGGAATTCCAAGATGACGGTGGCCGATTATATCGACGCTGCCGGCGGCTATTCCCAGCACGCCCGCAAGACCAAGAAATACCTGGTGTCCATGGGTGGACGCGCCAAGAAGGTGCACGCCGGCTCCAAGGTGGAACCCGGTTCGGAAATCTTTGTACCGGACAAGGAGAAGAAGGACGGACCTAAGGATTACTCGGGCATCATAGCCATCGCCTCTGCCGCTTCTTCCGTTGCCACGCTCGGTGTGACGGTCATGACTTTGGTGAATTCCTTCAGGAACAAATAAAAAGCCTTATGGAAGAGAATCAGAACAACAACGTATACCAGGACAACTACGATGAGTTGGAGATTGACTGGATGGGAATCCTGACCAAGCTCCTGAAGCATTGGAAGCAGATTGTCCTCATCTCCTTTGTGTTCGGCTGCCTGGGGGTTGTATCGGCCCTTATGATGAAGAGGTCGTACAACGTGTCCGTGACCCTCTCTCCCGAGGTGCAGGGCCGTTCGTCCAGCAGCATCAGCAGCATTACCAGTATGCTGGGCCTGGGCTCCGGCCTGTCCAGCAGCGGCTCCGACGCCATGAACATCACCCTGTTCCCGGAAATCTGCCGCAGCACGCCTTTCCTGGCCTCCCTGCTGGACGTTCCGCTCACTTCCTATGTGAGTGAGAAGCAGAAGGAAGCCGGCGTGCAGCCCCTCCAGACCACGGTGTACAAGCATTTCTCCAAGGAAGACCAGCCCAAGAAGGGCCTGGCCAAGCTCCTGGCCAAGAAAGACAAGGACGTGAAGCCTTACACCGGCGTGGAAGATCCTACGGAGCTTACGCCCCGCCAGGCCGGCGTGGTGAAGGCCCTGGGCCAGAGCATTGTGGCCGATATTGACAAGAAGACGGGCATCACCACCATATCGGTGACGATGGACGACCGCCTGATGGCCAAGCAACTGGCCGATACCGTTTGCAACCGCCTGCAGCAGTGCGTGACGGAATACCGCACCAAGAAAGCTACAGCAGACTATAACTATTACGTTATGCTGGCCGATGAGGCCCATGCCGAACTGGTAAAGGCGCAGGCCGCCTATGCCGCCGCCGTGGACCACGACCGCAACGTAGTGCTCCAGAGCGCCACCGCCCGTCGCGAGCGCCTGCAGCAGGAAGCCTCCCTGGCCAACCAGCTGTATTCCCAGATGGCCCAGCAGCGTGAGCTGGCCCGTGCCAAGATCCAGGAAGACAAGCCGGTTTATGCCGTGGTTCAGCCCGCCGTTCTGCCCCAGCGCCCCTTGAACAGCCGCTCCAAGCGCGTGCTCATCTGGGGTTTTGTGGGCGCTATCCTCTCCGTCGCCTGGTATGGCTTTGGGGCCGATTTCCTCAAGAAGCTCAGGACCGACGTCAAAGAAAAAATGGAAGAAGAACAGTAGTCGTTTCCTCCCTATGCATCACAGACTAATAACCCTTTCGGCCATTGCCCTCCTGGCAGTGGCTTGCGCGCAGCCCGTTGTGAACACTTCCAAGAAACTGGGAGAATGGGCCGAGTATGTGAACCCTATGGCGGGCACCCTGTCCACCTTTAACCTGTCTACCGGTAATACCTATCCGGCCATTGCCGTGCCGTGGGGCGCCCATTTCTGGACGCCGCAGACGGGCAAGAACGGAGACGGCTGGACCTACCGTTACGACGCCACCCACATCCGGGGTTTCAAGCAGACGCACCAGCCCTCGCCCTGGATCAACGACTACGGCGCCTTCAGCCTGATGCCCGTGACCACGGGCCCGTACTATGATGAGGACAAGCGTGCCAGCTGGTTCTCCCATAAGACGGAAGTGGCCAAGCCCTATTACTACAGTGTATATCTGGCCGACCACGATGTGACCGCCGAACTGGTTCCCGCCTCCCACGCGGCCTGGTTCCGCTTCACCTATCCGGAGTGCGAGAAGTCGTACCTGGTGCTGGACGCCTATGAGGGCGGCAAGGTGGAAGTGGTGGACGACCACACCATCCACGCCTGGGCCGTGAACAACCACGGCGGCGTCCCCTCCAATTTCTGCAACTACATCGTTGTCACCTGCGATACTCCCTTCGAGGTAGAGAAGACCCCGGCCAACATTGCGATGGTTTCTTTCCCCACCGCCAAGGGACAGGTTGTTTCCCTCAAGGTGGCCTCTTCCTTCATCAGCCTGGAGCAGGCCCGCCTGAATCTGGGAGAAGTGAACGACCCGTTTGAAGAAGTGAAGATGTATTCCCAGACGGCCTGGAACCAGGCTCTGGGCAAGATTGAGGTGGAAGACGACAACCTTGACCATCTCCGTACTTTCTATACCTGCCTGTATCGCAGCCTGCTGTTCCCCCGGGACCTCGCTGAGATTGGCCAGTTCGGCACGCTTCAGCATTACAGCCCGCATACCGGAGAGGTGGCCCGGGGCCATTTCTATACCGATACCGGTTTCTGGGATACTTTCCGCAGCCTCTTCCCGCTGATGAACCTCCTTTACCCGCAGGTGTCTTCTCAGGTGCAGGAAGGTCTGGTGAACGATTATCTGGAAAGCGGTTTCCTGCCTGAGTGGGCTTCGCCGGGTCACCGCGGCTGCATGGTGGGCAACAACAGCGCCTCCGTGGTGGCAGATGCCTATCTCTCCGGCGTCCGTGACTACGATATCGGCAAACTCTGGGAGGCCGTCACCCACGGTGCCCACGCCGTGCATCCCACGGTGAGCTCTACCGGCCGTCTGGGTTGGGAATACTACGACAAGCTGGGCTATGTGCCCTGCGATGTGGGCATCAAGGAAAATGCCGCCCGTACCCTGGAGTACGCCTACGACGACTGGTGCATCTACCAGTTGGGCAAGGCCCTCAACATTGACGATGAGCAGCTGGAGCCTTACAAGAAGGCTGCGCTTAACTACCGCAACGTCTTTGATCCGGAGTTCAAGCTGATGAACGGCCGCCAGGCCGATGGCGCATTCCGTCGGCCCTTCAGCCCTCTCAAGTGGGGTGGCGACTTCACGGAAGGCAACTCCCTGCACTATACCTGGAGCGTGTTCCACGACATTCAGGGTCTCATTGACCTGATGGGTGGCGAGGATGCCTTCAACGCCCAGATGGACACCGTGTTTGTGATGCCGCCCAAGTACGACGACAGCTACTACGGCTTCCCCATCCACGAGATTATTGAAATGACCGTGATGGGTATGGGCAACTACGCCCACGGCAACCAGCCCATTCAGCACATGCTGTACCTGTACGACTGGAGCCGCCAGCCCTGGAAGACCCAGGCCCGCGTTCGCGAGGTTATGGAGAAGTTCTACACTCCTTGGGCCGATGCCTACTGCGGAGACGAGGACAACGGCCAGACCAGCGCCTGGTACGTATTCAGCGCCCTGGGCTTCTATCCGGTTTGCCCCGGCAGCGGCCAGTATGCCCTGGGAACGCCCCTGTTCAAGAAGGCAACCCTGCACCTGGACGGCGGAGACGTGGTCATTGAGGCCCCGGACAACAGCGCAGAGAACTTCTACGTGAAGGATCTGCAGGTGAACGGCCAGGAATGGACCCGCAATTACCTCCTCCAGTCCGACCTCCAGAAGGGTGCCAAACTGCACTTCAAGATGGCCGCCGAACCCAACTTCAAGCGTGGCGTGGCCAACGACGATAAGCCCTACTCTTTTAGCAATGAATAGACAGTATTTGTCATTCTGAGCGGAGCGAAGAATCTCTAATTCTACTTGTTATGAAAAGATTGTTGGTGGTTTCCATCCTTTCATTGCTGGCCCTTAGCGCCTGCGCACAGAAATACCCCGACCAGCGGCCTGCGCCGCAGGACCGCCTGTTTGTGTCGGAGGCGGTGGAGGCCAAGATAGCAGAGGTGGCTCCGCAGCTTACCAATCCCAAGCTGCGCTGGATGTTCCAAAACTGCTTCCCCAATACGCTGGACACCACCGTTCATTTTGATGAGGAAACGGGTCTTACCTTTGTGTACACCGGAGATATCCACGCTATGTGGCTCCGAGATTCCGGTGCCCAGGTGTGGCCTTATGTAGATCTGTGTGCAGAGGACGCCCACCTGCAGAAGATGCTGGCCGGCGTCATTAAGCAGCAGTTTACGCTCATCAATATAGATCCTTACGCCAACGCCTTTAACCAGGGCCCCACCGGAGATGCCGGAGACCCCGATGAGACCGGAAAGCCGCAGGATCCCAACGTGTGGGAGCGCAAGTGGGAGATTGACTCACACTGTTATCCCGTACGTCTGGCCCATCATTATTGGAAAGTTACCGGAGACGCTTCCGTGTTTGACGAGGTCTGGCTCAAGACCGTGGATAATATCCTGGAGACCTTTACCGTACAGCAGCGCAAGAACGGAGACGGTCCGTACTACTTCCTGCGCAAGACCGACCGCCAGCTGGATACCAAGGCCCGCGTGGGCCGCGGACATCCCGTGAACCCGGTGGGGCTCATCTGCTCTTCTTTCCGTCCTTCCGACGATGCCACCCAGTTTGAGTTCCTGGTGCCCTCTAACTTCTTTGCCGTGAGCGCTTTGCGCCAGATGGCAGAGATCCTCTCTGAGGTTAACAACAAGCCCGAACTGGCCGACCGTTGCACCAAACTGGCCAACGAGGTGGAAGGCGCCCTTAAGAAGTACGCCGTGGTCAATCACCCGGACTTTGGAGACATTTACGCTTACGAGGTAGACGGCTTTGGCAACGCCTATATGATGGACGACGCCAACGTTCCTTCCCTCCTGTCCCTGGCCTATCTGATTCCCGAGATGGCCTCCGATCCCCTGTATCAGAATACCCGTCAGTTTGTCTGGAGTACCTCCAATCCTTATTTCTGGAAGGGAAAGGCCGGCGAAGGCATTGGCGGACCCCACATTGGCCTGGAAGCCATCTGGCCTATGAGCATTATGATGAAGGCCTTCACGGCTACTGACGATGCAGAGATCAAAGCCTGTATGGAACAGCTCCTGCGCACCGATGCCGGTCTGGGCTTCATCCACGAGAGCTTCCACAAGGACGACGCCTCCAACTTCACCCGCCCGTGGTTTGCCTGGCAAAACACCCTCTTTGGCGAGCTCGTTCTCAAACTCGTCAAAGACGGCAAACTGCCGGTACTGAATTCAATCAAGTAGGCCCGGGCCCCGACTTCTGCGTCATCCCCGGCTCCGACCGGGGATCTCTCCCTTGCCGCCTCGACACGAAATCTGCCCTACCGGCACTTCCGGCTGTCGAGGCGGCACTGTTTTCGGCCCGTAGCCCACTTTTCCCTGCCGGCTCGACACGAAATCTGCCCCACAGGCACTTCCAGTTGTCGAGGCGGTCTCAAAAAATATTCGTACTTTTGTACAAAGACCACATTTCTATGAGAAAGTTTGCTGTCCTTGCCGCCCTGCTGCTCAGCGGTGCGCTCTACGCCCAGACCGAGTGGGTGAACCCGTTCATTGGCACGTCCAACTTTGGCGCGTGCAATCCCGGCGCGGTGGTGCCCAACGGCCTTATGAGCGTGAGTCCGTTCAACGTAATGGGCTCACAGCTGAACACCTGGGACAAGGACAGCCGCTGGTGGAGCACGCCGTATGTGGCCGAGAACAGCTTCTTCACCGGCTTTACGCACGTGAACCTCTCCGGCGTGGGCTGTCCGGAACTGGGATCCCTGCTCACTATGCCCACCACGGGCCCGCTGCAGGTAGACTACCATATCTATGGCAGCGAGTACCGCAACGAGGTGGCTCACCCCGGCTACTACAGCGTAGAGCTTTTGAACGGCATCCAGGCCGAAGCCACCGCCACCACCCGCACCTCCCTGGAGCGATACACCTTCCCCGGCGGGGAGGGCAACATCCTCCTCAACCTGGGCGAAGGCCTCACCAACGAGAGCGGCGCCACGGTGCGGCAAGTCAGTGCCACGGAGATTGAAGGCCTCAAGCTGATGGGCACCTTCTGCTACAACCGCAACGCCGTTTTCCCGCTGTACTTTGTCCTGCGCGTGAGCAAGGCTCCCGAGAGCGCCGGCTACTGGAAAAAGCAGCGCCCTATGACGGCCGAAGCAGCCTGGGACGCCGACGCCGGCAAGTATAAGATCTACGCCAACTACAGCCGCGAGCTCAGCGGAGACGACATTGGTTACTGGTTCCACTACGAGGACCTGCAGCCCGGAGAGCAGATCCAGGTGCAGATGGGCGTTTCCTTCGTGAGCATCGAAGGCGCCCGCCAGAACCTGGAAGCCGAGCAGCAGGGCTTTGCCTTTGACAAGATTTGCAAGCAGGCCAATGAAGAATGGAACAACCACCTGGGCCGCATTGCCATCGAAGGCGGCACCCCGGACCAGCGCACCATCTTCTACACCGCCCTGTACCACGCCCTCCTGCACCCCAACGTGCTCAACGACGTAGACGGCCGCTATCCCCTGATGGAGAGCGGCGGAATTGGAAAGGTGGAGCCGGGCCACACGCGTTACACCGTTTACTCACTATGGGACACCTACCGCAACCTGCACCAGCTGATGACCCTCCTCTGGCCCGAGAAGCAGACCGATATGGTCCGCTCTATGATTGACCAGTACCGCGAGTGGGGCTGGATGCCCAAGTGGGAGCTTTACGGCCGCGAAACGTGGACAATGGAAGGAGACCCCGCCATCTGCGTCATAGCCGACACGTGGCTCCGCGGTCTCAGAGATTTTGACATAGAGACGGCCTACCAGGCCTTCCTCAAGAGTGCCGACACCCCGGGTGCCCGGAACCTGATGAGACCCGACAACGACCCGTATGTGCAACTGGGTTATATTCCTTTAAACTACTTCAGCGCCGACTTCTCCGGAGACAACTCCGTCTCCCACGCCCTGGAGTACTACGTGGCCGATTATGCCCTTTCCAAGCTGGCGGCAGACCTGGGTCACAAGGCCGATGCCCAGCGCTTCTACCAGCGCTCCCTGGGCTACAAGCACTACTGGAGCCCGGCCGACAAGTGCCTCCGTCCCATAATGAAAGACGGCAGTTTCCTTACTCCGTTTGACCCGGAAGACGGGGCCGATTTCTCCAACGCCCCCGGTTTCCACGAGGGCAGCGCCTGGAACTACACCTTTGCCGTTCCGCACGACGTCCAAGGTTACGCCAAGCTCCAGGGCGGCACCAAGGCCTTTGTGAACAACCTCCAGCACGTATTTGACAACGGTCTGTACGACCCTGCCAACGAGCCGGACATTATCTACGCCTACCTGTTCAGCCACTTCAAGGGCTATGAACCCCGCACCTGGGCCGCCGTAGAGAAGATTCTCTCCACCAACTACAAGAACGCCCCGGACGGCATCCCCGGCAACGACGACACCGGCACTATGAGTGCCTGGGCCGTGTTCTCTATGCTGGGCTTCTATCCCGACTGCCCCGCCAACCCCGACTTTACCCTTACGCGTCCCACCTTTGACAAAGCGGTGGTTACGCTCCCCGGCGGTTCGCAGCTCACCATTACGCGTGCACCTCAGGCCAAACGGGCTACTGTGGACGGCAAGTCGCAGGGCTACCGCATCTCGCACGCCGCCTTACTGAACACGAAGGTCATCTCCTGGAAATAGGCCGTTGCCGCCTCGACAGTCGGAAGTCCCTCTAGGGCCGATAATATGTCAAGCCGGCAAGGAATCCCGCATTTCGGGCCGAAAACAATGCCACCACGACAGTTGGAGGCTTGCGAAAGGCCGATTCCATGTCGAGCCGGCAAAGGCTAGAAGGGAATGCAGCGGCGAATCTGGTAATCCGGCAGGTGAAATTCATGGAATAGCAGCCTTGAGATTTGTTGCTTCTTCGTATCTGACAGTTGGTATACGGAGCATGTGCCCTGGAGGATTTCTTTGTCAATGAGCCGGCAGACGTCCAGATCCTGAAGGCGGGTGTGGCTGAAGTTTCGGGCCGACTCATTCTTAAGCATCTGGGCGATAGTCGTTTCGTCGGCGTGCTCTACGTCTCCTAGCGTGATGGGTTTATCGGTTCTGTCTTCCTGTTGCTCCCGCTCCCAGCTTTCATCCGTGAGGCGATTCATTTGGTAGAGGTAATTACGGGGTGAGCCGTAGAACTGCTCGGCCCGGCGGAGTTCCATAAAACTGCGGCGTACGAAGATGCCGTTTTCGTTCATCTGGAACTCATCGGGGAACTCGGTGTGGCGGGGCAGGATGGCGGCCATTTCGGCCCGGTTCCAGGAGAAAGGTTTTTCTATTTGGAAGCAGATATCTTCTACAAACATATCTCTTACGCTGCAGTACTTGTATCCAAAGGCTGTAGGCGCAGCGCCGTGGTGCAAACCATTGCGTAAGATGTAGTTCTCCAGAACCATCTGATGGACGTGCCCCAGTACCTTTAATAGGAATGTGTTCTTTTGTCCCAGGCGTCCGGCCCGATTGTACTTTCTATTAAAGTATCGCGTATAAGATAGCCTAAGGTTGGAAGCGAAATGTATGGGGGCTCCCGAAAAGATGTTCAGATGGACATGGGTGGACATCTCCGCATCAGCCAGTATTTCGGTTTGTTCAGCAAAGCTCCGGAGAGCCATGAGATTGACAAACATTCCGTGGTCTTCCTCATCCCGGAACATCACTTCGTCGTGCGAAGTGAAGCAGATATGATAGGATTCTTTCATGCCCGACAAGATAGAAAAGCCGGTCCGGAAATCCTACATTCGTAAGAAAAGTTGTGTTGTTTCAGATGGTATTTTGTGTGTTTCTTATCAAAATTCATTACATTTGTGAAGCATTCATTTGAAGAGTGCGTTACATAATCATAGCATTTGCTATTTATTCGGTTGCCCGAAACCTAGGAAATTTCAGAGTTGACCCGGATAAGTCAGTGAATGTCTGCGCTTAGGCGTGGACTCGACTTATCTGTTGACTAGGCTTCCTAGGGCCTCGGGCATGGATTAGAAAAGTCCATGCCTTTTTTGTGCCCGGGAGGTCCGTGTCAGGATAAGTCGCAGATGCCATAAGAAGCGCAGCTTATGGCCAACAATTCGAATCTTGGCGCCGCTAAGGCTGCCAAGAATGACGAGTTCTACACCCAGTATGCGGATATCCAGAAGGAGATCAACGCTTATCTGGAGTACAACCCGGACACCTTCCGTGACAAGACGGTCCTTCTTCCGTGCGATGATCCCGAGTGGAGTAATTTCACTCGCTTCTTTGCCCAGAACTTCGAGCGCTTGGGCTTGAAACGACTCATCAGTACATCCTATGCAGTAGAGAGCAAGAAGTATAAAGACTACGAGCCCACCCTCTTTGAGACAGAGAGTCCTCTGTTTGATATGGATAAAACCCGTATCAAAGGAAAGATTTTCGAACTCACCCGCGACACCAACGGTAGCGGCAGAATAGATTTGGACGACCTGGAGTGGCACTATCTCGAAGGCGACGGCGACTTCCGCTCCCCCGAAGTATGCACCCTCAGAGACCAGGCCGATATCATCGTAACCAACCCGCCCTTCAGTCTTTTCAGGGAGTTTCTTGGGTGGATAATAAAAGGAGCAAAACAGTTCTTGGTGATTGGTAGTATTAATGTCATAACCTACAAAGAAATATTTCCCCTCATCAAAAACAACCAGATCTGGTCAGGTGTAGGCTTTAATCTTTCAATGATTTATAAAGCTCCCTACGCTAATTATTTGGAGGCAAACCAGAAGTTTGTTCGATCTAAAGGTTTTAATCCTGAAGACAATTTCATCAAGGTTCCAGGCGTTTGCTGGTTTACAAATTTAGATCATGGAAGACGTCACGAGCCTCTTCAACTGATGACGATGAAAGACAACATTCGCTATGGAAAACACAAAGAGATACGCGAGAACGGATATATAAGATATGCTAATTATGATGCAATTGATGTTCCATATGTAGACGCCATTCCGTCAGATTATGAAGGAGTTATGGGTGTTCCTAAAACTTTCCCGGGTAGTTATTGTCCGGAGCAATTTGAAATAGTAGGTTGTGCAGAGGGAGATTCAGGTAAGGAATTGGGACTAAAGCCGTTTAACCGTGAATTAAAAAAACTAAACAAAAGTCTCAGAGATGGACAATTATACTTCATTCAAGACGGAAAACCGGAAAAACCCTATGCTCGCATATTAATCCGCAAAAAACAATAACCATGATAGCTACACTTTATCAGGACTGGACCATCGGCGACATTTGCAAAGGCTTCCAGTATAACGAATACGAAGGGAAGGGTCTGTATGGACTTTCCGGGCGGCTTACTATTCAGCCGGAGTTTCAGCGTCACTATCTGTATGCCGAGAACGGCGGCAAGAAGGAAGTGGATGTAATCCAGAGTGTTCGAAACGGCTATCCGCTGGGTCTTATCTATTTCTCCAAGGTGGGTGAAGACCGGTACGAGGTGCTGGACGGACAGCAGCGCATCACCTCGTTGGGTCGTTTCATTACTGAAAAGTTTGCTTGGATTGATGCAGATGGGAAGCCATGGTATTTTTCTGCACTAAATAAAGATGAACAGGAGGAGTTTTTGAACACCAAACTGTTAATTTACGTCTGTGAAGGAACGGAGAAGGAGATCAAAGATTGGTTTCGTACCATTAATATCGTGGGCATTCCCCTCAACAATCAGGAAATTCTGAATGCAGTTTATAGTGGCCCATTTGTAACAAAAGCGAAAGAAGAGTTCTCCAACTCCAATAATACCAATATTAATAAGTGGAGTTGCTTCATTTCCGGCAGTGCGAAGAGGCAAGATTATCTTGAGGCCGCCTTAGATTGGGTAAGTAAGGGTCATGTCGAGGAGTATATGTCGGCCCACCGATACGATGACGACATTCAAGAAATGAAGGCATACTTTACCTCCGTCATCGATTGGATTACCTCGGTCTTTGACATCACGCCGGAAAAGGAGATGTGCGGACTCAAGTGGGGCGAGCTCTATGAGAAATACCACAAGAACGCCTATGACCCCGCCCTAGTCGCATCCCAGGTCAAGGAATTGTACGAAAATTTCTACGTCAAAGAGAAGAAAGGCATCTTCGAGTACATCCTGGGTGGCTGTCAGGAGCCTCGCCTTCTCAATGTCCGCGTATTTGACGATCCCACCAAAAAGACCGTCTACGCCAAGCAGACAGAAAAAGCCGAAGCAGAAGGCGTTTCCAACTGCCCGTACTGTGCCATTGGCCATGATGCCAATCGCTCCCGCATCTGGAAGTTGGCCGAAATGGACGCGGACCACGTTTCGGCCTGGAGCAAAGGTGGCGCCACCAGCATCGAGAACTGCCAAATGCTCTGCAAAACCCACAATCGCGCCAAAGGGAACCGCTAGTACACTTGCCACCTCGACAAATGGAGGTGTATCCAGGGCCGATAATATGTCAAGCCGGCATGGAATCCCGCGTTTCGGGCCGAAAACAATGCCGCCTCGACAGCAGAACGTGCCCCTAGGGCAGATTTCGTGTCGAGGCGGCTAGGTAAGGAGAGATCCCCGGTCGGGGCCGGGGATGATGAGCCTACAGGATGTTGGTTTTCTTGGTCCAGTCAATGATTTCCGGGATGTAGCCAAAGGCGAGGCCGGTTACCGTGTCGGCGCAGCCGTAGTAGATGGCAATGCGACCGGTGGCACTGTCGTGCAGGGCGGCGCAGGGGAAGGTCACGTTGGGCACGTCTCCCATACACTCGTAAGGCTTCTGGGGAGAGATGAGATAGGGACCGCTGCGGGCAAGGACCTTCCAGGGTTCGTTCAGATCCAGCAGGGCGCTGCCAAAGCTGTACACATAGCCGTTGCAGCTATGGAGCACGCCGTGGAAGAACAGGAGCCAGCCTTCGGAGGTCTCGATGGGAACGGGACCGGCACCAATCTTCATACACTGCCAGGCGCTCACCTCAAACGGGGCGGGAGCCATCACGTGGCGGTGGTGTCCCCAGAATTCCATATCGGGAGACTCGCTGTAGAAGATGTCTCCAAAGGCGGTATGGCCGGTGTCGGACGGGCGGGAGAGCATAGCAAACTTGCCGTTGATCTTGCGGGGGAAGAGCACGCCGTTGCGGTTGTAGGGCAGGAAGGCGTTCTCTACCTGGTGGAAGGTCTTGAAGTCGGTGGTCCAGGCCAGGCCGATGGTGGGGCCGTGGTAGCCGTTGCACCAGCTTACCCAGTATTTGTCTTCTATCTTGGCCACGCGAGGGTCATAGCCGTAGACCCACTGGCCAATCTCGGGGCCGCCACCCTCGAACTGGATGGTATTGGGCTCAATGTCCCACTTAATGCCATCCTTGGAGAAACCGGCGTGGAGGGTCATACGGCGGTTGGTGTCGTCGCAGCGGAAAACGCCGGCGAAACCGTCCTTGAACGGAACAACGGCACTGTTGAAGATGCTGTTGGAATCCGGGAGAAGGTCACGGGGAATCACGGGGTTGGCACTGTAGCGCCAGAGGGGTGCGTTGCAGCCGGCCGGGCGGTCTTCCCAGGGCATTTGAGGAAGGGGCTTCCCTTCAATAATAAGCTTACTCATATCTTTTCAATCAGTTTTTTTATAGTTTGGTCAGGTCTTTCACCTTCCGGGATTACGTAAGGAATGGGACATTGCCGAAGCGCCAGTTCGCAGTCCTGGTCTCCGCGGGGAGGTTCGGCCATAATGAGCCCCTGGGTGCCGGAAAAGGCCCTCACGAGGTGGCAGAACTTGACGGGATCCGTCTCGAAGGAGGCAAACTGCAGGGTATAGCCCAGGCCGAAGGCGCAGTGCGCCAGCTGCTGCATCCAGGGGCCGAAGGTCTCCATATCGGGGACCACCACGCCAATGAGACGGGCGGCGGGCCATTCGGCCCCGGTCTGGCTTTCCGTTCTCTGGTACCCCAGCAGGGCCGCCACCTTGAGGACACGCTCGCGGGTCTGCTCGCTCACGCGGTTTTTGCCGTTGAGCACAAAGGAAACCAGCGAAGGGGAGACCCCCGCTTCCCGCGCAATGTCCAGTATGGTGACGGGTTTACCCATTACTTGTTCTCGTATTGGTCCAGGGCCTGTGCCATAAGCTGGCGGCCCAGGGTGGCTATTTCTTGGGCGTGGGAGTAACCGTACACGCCGTGGTAGGAGTCGTAAGGGAGGTTCACCAGAATATCCGGCTTGGTATTCTCGATGCCCATCCGGGCAATGGTGCAGTTCATAATGCCAAAGCTGCGCTGGAGGATGGAGGCAAAGTTGTCATCGGCCCCCACGGGAATCCAGCTGTCACTGGCCGAAGCCTCCAGCTGCCGCTGGCGGAGACCCGCCTGGATGCGGCTCACGAGGCTGTTGTCGCTGTCGTTCTTCTCGTACTCCAGTTCGGCCCGGCTGTCCAGGAAGCCCTGAATCTCGGCGGCATCGATCTGGTTTACGTTGAAGGCTACCAGAATGTCTCCGGGAGTGCGCTGTACGCGGTTGACGGGCAGGGTGTTCACCATACCGCCGTCTACCAGCGTGCGGCCTTTCCAGATGAAGGGCTTGAACATAGACGGGATGGAGATGGAGGCGCGGATGGCGTCAAACAGCGGTCCTTCCCTGAAAATCACCTCCTCTCCGGTGAAGAGGTCGGTGGCGATGGCCGTGAAGGGGATGGGGAGGTCTTCGATATTGACATCCGGCACCTTGGCCTTGATCTCGTTGATGATCCTTTCTCCCTTTACCAGGTGGTTCTTACTCACGGACACATCCATCAGGGCCATAATTTTTACGGGATCCAGGCCCAGGAGCCATTCCTTGAAGGCCTGCAGCCCGCCGGCCGCGAAGATGCCACCCACCAGCGAACCGGCACTGGCGCCGGCTACCGATGTGATGGTATAACCCCGGGCCTGCAGCTCTTCAATGGCTCCAATGTAGGCAAATCCGCGCGGACCGCCGCTGGCCAGGGCTAGTGCAACGTTCTTCATAGTGTGGTTATTATGGTATCATTGTAAAGGCCGAACCCGTTGATGAGCGGGCAGGCCAGTGCTTTAATGTGAATGCGGACGGCGTCGGCCGTAACGGTGCGTCCCAATAGGATGCGCTTGTGGCCGATGGTGGTGCCTTCTCCCCAGGCGGTCCATTCTCCGTTTTCGTGGACTTCCACCTTAAAGGATTCTACCCGCTGGCCCAGGGGGATGTACTCCTGCAGCATTACGCGGTTAAAGGTCTTTTCCCCATTCAGGAATACTTCCAGGTCGGTTTCCTTAACCCCGTCGGGGGCGGCATAGTAGCTGTCGTAGTCGGCATCCAGAATTTGGCCTGCTTCATAACCTTTTCCGCGGCTGTCCGAGGCCTGGGCCGTGGCGCCCTGGGCCAGGTTGGTGCCAAACACCTTCTCCCGCAGGGCGGTGAAGCCCTCGATGGAAGCTACCTCGGCCGGGCCGATGATGCCTTCCGGAGAAGGGGGTACGTTCATAAGGAAAATGCCGCCGCGGCCCACGCTGGTGTAGTAGATGGCCAGCAGCTCCTCGGGCGTCTTGACGCGGTCCGTAGGGTCATAGAACCAGCCGTCGGGGTCTCTGATGTTCTGAATGGAGAAATCGCACTCGGTGGGAACCCACTGGCTGCCGCCCTGGTCTCCCTGTCCCAGATAAGTGTGGTAGTCTCCCGGGGCGTGTCCGGGGGTGATGCCGCGCTCCTTTACATTGAGCGTGTTCCAGTTGGTCTCTCCGGCCCGGCCTTCCTCGTTGCCAACCCAGCGGCAGCCGGGGCCGCCGTCGGAGAAGATGAGGCAGTCCGGATTCACGTCCAGGACGGCCCGGTTCACGGACGGCCAGTCAAAGGCGCCGGCGTGGTTGCCGTCAAACCAGAACTCCACCACGGGAGCGTAGCGGGTCATAAGGTCGTTCACGGCGTGCTTGTACTTCTCTTCGTAGGTGGCAATGTCCAGTCCGGCCACTTCGATGGTGCGGTCCCAGGGCGAGAGGTAAATGCCCAGGTTGACACCATATTTGTTGCAGGCGTCGCGAACCGCCTGAACCACATCCTGGTGGTTTACGCAGGCCTCGTTGGCAATGTCGGCCGTGCTTTCGGGGTTGTCCCAGAGGCAGAAGCCATCGTGGTGCTTGGCCGTGAGGATCACTTCCTTGAAGCCGTTCTGCGCCGCTACCTTAACCCACTGGTCCACATCCAGGTTATGGGCAGCGTAGTTCTTGAGCAGCAGTTCTTCGCTCCAGGGCGTGCCGTTGCAGGTATCGTTCTCTCCGTCGTTGCCGGAGTAAGTGGCCTGGCCAAAGTGGTAAAACATCAGCAGTTCCTGTCGGTGCCAGGCAACCTGGGCCGATGTGGGGCAGGTCCCGTAGGGTGCGGGGGGTGTTACCTGGCTGCAGGCGCAGAGCGCCAGGACCAGGGCCGAAATCCATTTATTCATACTGACTGGCTTTTCTCACCTTTTCGGGGGTGAAGGTAAAGTTGTAACGGTAACTCTCGGTGCTCCAGAGGGTGCGGGTCTTTTCCGGGCGGGCGCCCCAGCTGTCGTAGCCGCCCACGCCGCTCTGGCGGTAGTCTATGCATACCTCGGTGTAGTCCCGGACGGGTACGTCGCAGAGGTGGGTCTGGGATTTGACCATACCGCCGTCCAGGTCTTCTATGCTCATACGGAGGGCATTGAACTCAAACGGCTCGGCTCCGCGCACCACGGTGAGCGGGCCAATGGCCAGCCATTCGGTCTCCGTGTGGTGACCGCACTCCTGCGGCCGCACGTAAGGATAGTATTCTTCGCTGGCACTGGACTTCCAGATGCGCTTGAAGGTGCAGGAGGAACGGTCCCAGTAGTTCTCCACCGGGCCGCGGCCATAGTACTTGAAGGCGTCGTCGGCCACCCGGAAGCGGAAGCCCAGGCGGGGGATTTCTACGTTCTTGTCCTTGCCGGGAGCCGTTTCTACGGCTATCTTGAGGGTGCCGTCGGGGTAGAGGGTATAGGTCTCGGCGGCACGGACGCCGCTGCCCTTGACGGTAATGACCACGGTGCCGTCGGCCTGTTTGGCTGCGTTCACGGATTCGGGCTTGCCGGGTTCCTTGAACTGGGCCGTACGCATAGGAGCGTAGTTGCCGTAGTCGTTGTCAATGGGGGCGCGCCAGAAGTTGGGACGGATGCCAAACGAAGGATCCACCATATCTGCGCCCTTTACCTTCCAGCTCTTGACGTAGCCTTCGGCCTTGTCAAAGACAAACTCCACGCTGGTGCCGCGCACCACAATCTGGGTGTCTCCGTTGGTCATTTCCAGGTTGCCCTTGGCCACGCGCTCTTTCCGGGACGAAGTATTCTGGAGGAGGACCTCGTCACAGGCGACGACGGTGCCTTTCTCTATGAGGGTCAGGTCTTCGGCGGCCGATACTTCAAAGAAGATGCGGTATTCGCCGGGCTTTTTCATCTTGGGCAGGCGCACTTTGAACTGTTCGGCCGTCTGGGGGGCGGTGTGGAACTGCTTCCTGCGGCTGAACCACCAGAAGGGGCGCTTGCCGTCCCGCTCTACCCAGAACTTCACGCTGTACTTGCTCAGATCTGTGAAGTAGTGGCGGTTGAAGATTTCAAAGATGCCGTTCTGGGCATCTACGGCGCGGATGCTTATGTTCTGGTACTGGTGCTTGACCTCGTAGAAGGCGGGGTGCGGATCGCGGTCGGGGTTTACCAGGCCGTTGCAGCAGAAGTTGGCGTCGGAGGGTGCGTTTTCTCCGTAGTCTCCGCCGTAGGTCCAGCCGCGCTCTGCGTCATACAGGCCCTGGTCCACCCAGTCCCAGATGAAGCCACCCTGCAGGTGCTTGTGGGCGTAGATGTGGTCCCACTGCCAGTCCAGCGAGCCGTTGGAGTTGCCCATAGCGTGCGAATACTCGCAGGGCACCACCGGGCGTCCGCTCTCCTGCTCTCCCATCCGGCGGAACCATTCGGCGCCGGGATACATAGGGTTGATGAAGTCGGTGTTCCAGTCCCTTTCGGCCCTTTCGTATACCACGGGACGGTTCTGGCCGTTTTTCTCCAATGCCTTGAGGGCTTTGTAGGTCTCGTAGAAGTTGGTGCCGTTACCGGCTTCGTTGCCCAGCGACAGGATGGTCACGGACGGATAATTGGCCGTACGGTAGTACATATTGAGGGTACGGTCCATATGCTTGGTGAGCCACTCGGGCTTGGTGGCCAGGGTGGTCTTGGGGTTGTAGCCCATACCGTGGGTCTCTATGTTGGATTCGTCGTAGACATAGAAGCCCAGGGAGTCGCAAAGCTCATAGAACTCCCGCTGCTGCGGATAGTGGCAGGTGCGGATGGCGTTGATGTTGGCCAGCTTCATAAGCTTGAGGTCTTCCAGGATGTTCTCCCGGGTGGTATAGTGACCGGTGTAAGGGTTGTGCTCGTGCAGGTTCACGCCTTTGAACTTGACGGGCTGGCCGTTGACCAGGAAGGCCTTGACCTCGCGGTCTCCGTCCTTGACGGTGGCAATCTCCAGGTGGCGGAAGCCCACGTGGAAACGGGTGTACTCACCGTTCACGCGGAGCAGGAGGGTGTACAGGTTAGGAGTTTCGGCACTCCACAGGCGCGGGGCGGCAATGCTGTCCATCACGGTGGAGATGTCTCCGGAGAACTCGAAGACGGCGTCGGCTACCGTCTTTCCGCTGCCGTCCAGCAGCTCGTAGAAGACCTCGGTGGGGGCATCGGCGTGCATCTTGAGCTGGAACAGGCCGGTCTGGAAGTCCGGCGTGGTGGTGGAGATTACACTGAAGTCAAATCCGCTCAGGGTCTTCTCGCTGGAGAGGTAAACGTCTCTCTCCTCGCCGGAAAGGCGCCAGAAGTCCTGGCACTCCAGCCAGGAGCCCTGGGTGTAGCGGTATATCCGGAGCACGAGCTCGTTCTCTCCGGCCTTGAGGGCGTCCGTGATGCGGAAGCGGGCCAGGTCCTTGGAGTCTTCGCAGTAGCCAATCTCTTCTCCATTCACGTACACGTAGGTGCCGCTCTTGGTTCCGGCCAGGTTGAGGAAGACCTCACGGCCCTTCCAGCCCTCCGGCACGGTGAAGGTACGGTGATAATAGGCGGCAGGAACGGCCTCCGGCAGTACGCCGGGCACGGGATTCACCGGGCAGAAGTCGTAGGCTATGTTGGTGTAGATGGCCGTACCCCAGCCCTGCACCTCCCAGTTGCCGGGAACCTGAATCTTGTCCCACTGGATGCCGGCGGTCTGCTCCGGCATCTGGCGGTGGTCATCGTAGTACTTGAAGTCCCACGTGCCGTTGAGGCTCTTGTAGTTCTCACTTTGGCGGAAGCCTTTGGTAAGGGCATCGGCCCGGTCCTGGTAGTAGATGACTTCCGTGCGCCGGGTCTGGGCGTTCACACTGGTGGCCTGGATGTCCTGCCAGTAGGGAAGGACGGCCGTGGCCAGAAGAAGGAGGAGGCTATTCATAATTGATCGTTTGTTTCAGTCGGATATCTTCGGAGGAGGCGCCCACCTGGATTTCGAATTCTCCAGGCTCTATCACGCGCTGCATAGCGGGATTCACCAGTTCAAAGGCGCTGCGCTCCAGCGGCAGGGTAACGGTTACGGTCTGTCCGGCCGGGATGCTCTTCACGCGCTGGAAGGCGCACAGCTGCTTGCGGGGACGGGCCGTGGAGGCCACGAGGTCGCGGATGTACACCTGCACTACCTCATCGCCGGCTAAGTTACCGGTGTTGGTTACGTCCACCTTGACGGTGGTGCCTTCCACACGCAGGTTGTTGTACTCAAAGGTGGTGTAGCTGAGTCCGTAGCCAAACGGATACAGCGGGGAGGCGCTTTCTTCCACGTAGTCGTGGCTGTACGGAACCTTGCGGTTGTAGTACACCGGAATCTGGCCCACGCTGCGGGGAACGCTCACGGAGAGGCGTCCGGCCGGGTTGTAGCGGCCCAGCAGGACATCGGCCAGGGCGGTTCCGCCTTCTCCTCCGGGGTACCAGAGGGTGAGGAGGGCGTCGGCGTTCTCGGCGGCCCAGTTCTTATCCAGCGGCCGGCCTTCTATGTAAACCACCACCAGCGGCTTGCCGGTGGCCTTGAGTTCTTTCAGCAGCTGCGGCTGCAGGCCCAGCAGACCCAGCGTGCTGCGGTCGAAGCCTTCGCCGGCCTCCATATCGGAGACGGAGGTCTCGTCCACCACGGCGGCGCCGGTGTCAATGTACTTGGTCTTGAAGTCACGGGCCGAAGATCCGCCCACCACCACCACGGTGACATCGGCCCTTCTGGCGGCCTGGACGGCGGCGGGGATGTTGGAGGTCTTGGTGTCGCGGATGGCGCAGCCCTTGACATACGTTACGGCGGCGCCGGCATTCTGCAGTCCTTCCAGCATAGTAACCACGTTCTCAGGGGCCTGCGGGGCGGTATAGTCTCCCAGCTGGTTGTACTGGCTGTCTGCGTTGGGGCCTATGAGCGCTATACGGGTGCCGGCCCTCAGCGGCAGGATGCCGTTGTTCTTGAGGAGGGTCACGCCTTCGCGGGCGGCCTGGGCGGCCACTTCCACGTTGGCGGCGGAGCGCACGTCTGCGGCCGAATTCTCCGGCAGGTACGGGTTGTCAAAGAGACCGGCCTCGAACTTGCGGATGAGCACGCGCTTGACGGCGCGGTCCACAAAGGCAATGCCCAGTCGGCCGCTCTCTACGGATTCCTGGAGGAGGGCAAAGCAGTGGGCTCCCAGGTCCACGTCTACGCCGGCCTTGAGGGCCATCTCTCCGGCTTCCTGCTTGTCTTTGGCCACGTGGTGGCTGGTGAAAATGCCGTCTATGCTCTCGAGGTCACTTACCACGAAGCCCCGGAAGTTCCAGCGGTCGTGCAGGACGCCGGTGAGCAGCTCCTCGTTGCAGGTGGTGGGAATGCCGTCAATGGTGTTGTAGCTGGTCATCACGCTGAGGGCGCCGGCATCGATGGCTGCCTTGAAGGTGGGCAGCACGTTCTCTTCCAGGTCACGCGGGCCAATGTGGGAGGGGCTGCCGTTGTGGCCGCCTTCCGGAATGCCGTAGGCCACAAAATGCTTGAGGGTGGAGATGATGCCTTCCGACGAAGTTCCTCTTACCATAGCCGAAGCCATCTGGGAGGTGAGGTATACGTCTTCTCCGTAGGTTTCTTCTACGCGGGACCAGCGGGGTTCACGGCTCAGGTCAATGACCGGGCCGTAGCCAATGGTGCCGCCCTGGGCCTTGAGCTCCTTGCCAATGACCTGGCCCACTTCTTCTATGAGCTCGGTGTCCCAGGTGGCGCTGAGGCCAATGGAGGTGGGGAACACCGTGGTGCCAATGGCCATATGCCCGTGGGGGGCTTCTTCGGCCAGGATGATGGGAATTCCCAGGCGGGTGGAGTCTATGGCATAATGCTGCAGGGCGTTATAGGCCTGGGCCGAAAGCTGCGGGTTCAGGCCCGTCTCCAGGGTCTTCCGGGTCCAAGGGTCGGCACGGAACACGGCCCACAGCATACCGCCGTGCTGCTTCTGGATGAACTCCCGGTAAGCGTCCGTTATGCGCACTGTGGCGTCTTCGTTCCCGGCCACACCGGGAACCTTCTCGTACATAGGCCAGCCCAGCGGGCACAGCAGCTGTCCCAGCTTTTCTTCCAGCGTCATCCGGGCCAGCAGGTCATCGGCCCTTTGTTCGGAGCTTTTGGAGGCGTCTTTGTAAAGGGGCGTTTTTCCGCTGCAGGAAATGAGGAGGGCGACGGCGGTGAGGCCGAAGGCCCATTTTCCGAGCTTAGTGTGCATAATTCTGTAGTTTGCTAATTATACAAAGATACGGAATATTCCCTTAAAAGAAAAATGCCTATCTTTGCAGCAAAGATGCACAAAATGATTAACGATCTCTTCCTTGACAAGGCCGTAAGCGACCTTTTCCAGAACATTGAGTTTCAGGATGCCCCCCGCGGTCTCTACGACCCTCTGCGCTATATGGTTTCCATTGGCGGAAAACGCATCCGTCCCCGGCTTTGCCTCACCACCTACAGCCTTTACAAGCAGGAATTCACCCCTTCCATCCTGCAGCCGGCAGCGGCCCTGGAGGTCTTCCATACCTTCACGCTCATCCACGACGACATTATGGACCGTTCGGCCCTCCGTCGCGGCCACGAGACGGTGTGGAAAAAGTGGAATGAGGATACGGCCATCCTCAGCGGAGACGTTATGTGCATCGACTCCTACAAGCGTATGATCCAGGCGCCGTCCGCCGTTGTGCCGCAGGCGCTGGCCCTCTTCTCCAAAACCGCCGCAGAAGTCTGCGACGGCCAGCAGCTGGATATGGACTTCGAGCTCCGCTCCAGCGTTCCTATGGAGGAGTATATGCAGATGATTGGCCTCAAGACGGGCGTTCTCATTGCCTGTTCGGCCCAGTTGGGCGCCCTCATTGGAGGGGCCGATGAACACAGCCAGAAGTGCCTGTACGACTATGGCTACTATCTGGGCCTGGCTTTCCAGGTGGCCGACGATTACCTGGATGCCTACGGAGACCAGAAGGTCTTTGGCAAGCCCATCGGAGGAGACATCCTTAACGAGAAGAAGTCCTGGCTCACGGTGAAGGCTATGGAACTGGGTGCAGAGGGGCTGGGTGAAGCCCTCACCGCTCCGGCTCCCACGCCCGAGGCCCAGGCCGCCAAGATTGCCTCCGTTATGGCCATCTACAACAGCGTAGGTATTGCCGAGGCCGCCCGCAAGGAGATTGCCCGGCTCAGCCAGCTGGCTATGGACAAGGCCGCCGAGGCCGGTTTGTCCCAGGACGGCTTTGACGCCCTGAGCCGCTTTGCCAACGGACTGGTGGGCCGCGCCAAATAATGGATCGCAGAGAACTGGAAATTATGGCTCCGGCGGGCAGTTTTGCCTGCCTGACCGCTGCCGTTGAGGGAGGAGCCAATTCGGTCTATTTCGGGATCGGCCATCTCAATATGCGCTCGCATTCTGCGGGCAATTTTACCAAGGAGGACCTGCCGGAAGTGATGCGCATCTGCCGCGCTTACGGCATCAAGGGTTATATGACCCTGAACATTACCCTGTACGGAGAAGAGTTGCAGGAGGCATACGCAACGCTGGATGCCGCCAAGGCCGCCGGCGTGGATGCCGTGATTGCCTCCGATATGGCCTGCATCCTGTATGCCCGTAAGATTGGCCTGGAAGTCCATATCTCTACCCAGCTGAGCATCTCCAACATTGAGTCGCTCCGCTTTTATGCCCAATGGGCAGATGTAGTGGTCCTGGCCCGCGAGCTGGAACTGAAGCAGGTGAAAGCCATTCACGAGGCCATTGTGGCAGAGAACATCTGCGGCCCGTCGGGAGAGCTCATCCGCATAGAAATGTTTGCCCACGGGGCCTTCTGTATGGCCGTTTCGGGCAAGTGCTATCTCTCGCTGGCCGCCTACGGAGAAAGCGCCAACCGCGGGGCCTGCATGCAGATTTGCCGCCGGGGATACCAGCTCACGGACTACGAGACCGGCAACGAGATTTGGGTAGACAACAAGTATCTGATGTCGCCCAAGGACCTCTGCACCATCGATTTCCTGGACAAGTTCATTGAGGCGGGCGTCAAGGTGTTCAAGATTGAAGGCCGGGCCCGCAGCGCAGACTATGTGCAGATTACCGCCTCCGCTTACCGCGAGGCCGCCGATGCCGTAGCCGCCGGTACCTTTACCCCTGAATTGGGTGAGGAGCTTAAGAAGCGCCTGGCCACGGTGTTTAACCGGGGCTTCTGGGACGGCTATTACCTGGGAGCGCCTATGGGCGAGTGGAGCTCCAAGTACGGCAGCAGCGCCACCCGTCAGAAGGTGTACGTGGGCAAGGTGACCAACTGGTTTGCCAAGATCAACGTGGTGGAGGTTCAGGTAGAAGCCCGCGACCTGCACCAGGGAGACCAGATTCTGTTCATTGGCGCCACCACCGGCACCCTGGAGATGAAGGTGGAAGAACTCTGGCTGGACTTCAAGCCCGTAGACGTGGTCCACCAGGGCCTGCGCTGCTCCATAGCCGTTCCCCTGAACGGAATGCCGGAGGACAAAATCAACCCCGATGCCGAGGCCGGGGATAAGATTCACCCCAGGCGGGGTGATAAGGTTTTTATCTGGACGCTAAACTAACCTGATTATATGAAAAAAATTCGCCGCTCAACTGTAGAAGCCATCATCTTCCTAGCCCTTCTGATAACCTGTTTTTCCCTGCTGGGAAGTCGGATGGGCAGCGGGAACATGCTCAGGACGCTCATGAACACGGCCCACGACCTGTTGCTCAACACCGTGTTCTACCTCATGGGCATCACGGTGCTTACCGGCGCCCTATCCAAACTGATGTCTGAGTTTGGGGTGGTGACCCTGCTGGAGAGAGTACTCAGGCCCCTGATGAAGCCTCTGTACAACCTCCCGGGTGTGGCGGCCCTGGGCGGCGTGATGACGTTCCTTTCGGATAACCCTGCCATCATCGCTCTCTCCAAAGACAAGAAATTCGCCTCTTACTTCAAGAAGTATCAGCTCATTTCCCTGACCAACTTCGGTACCGCCTTCGGTATGGGTTTCGTGGTTATCATCACTATGATCGGTTACTTGCAGGTGACCGCCGCCCTGGTGGGCCTGGCCGGCGCCATCGTGGGTTCCATCATCTCTACCCGCCTGATGCAGCGCAGCTGCCTTAAGGACTACCCCGAGCTGGATTCCCCGGTGTCCAACACCTTTGAAGAAGAAATACCGGAAACCGAGGAGAAAACGAAGAAGGACGGCGTCTTCATGCGCTTCCTCAATGCCATCCTGGACGGTGGCAAGAACGGTGTGGAACTGGGTTTGCAGATTATTCCCGGCGTTCTCATCATTACCACGGCCGTGATTATGGTTACCTTCGGCCCGGGAGAAGGGGGCGTGTATGACGGCTCTTCCTCACAGGGCGTTCCCGTCCTTCCCTGGCTGGCAGAGAAGATCCACTGGGTCTTTGAATGGCTCTTTGGCTTCAAGGATATGGAACTGATTGCCTTCCCCATGACGGCCCTGGGTGCCGTGGGCGCTGCCCTAGGCCTGCTGCCCACTTTCAACGCCGCCGGTATCCTGGACGGAAACGCCGTTGCCGTATTCACTGCCATCGGCATGTGCTGGAGCGGTTATCTCTCCACCCACACCGCCATGATGGACTCCCTGGGCTACCGCAAGGTTATCTCCAAGGCCCTGGGCGCACACACCATCGCCGGTCTGTGCGCGGGCATCTTCGCCCACTTCCTCTATCTGCTGGTTTCGTTGATTTAACCCTCTGCGCCCCTGAAGGGTGATATTCCTTTATTTCCGGCGGGGACGGCGGGGGCGGCGTTCGCGCTGTGCCATAGCGCGCTCCATATCGGCCTCGGGGCTGTCCTGGTCTTCGGCCATCTCCGGAACGTCCGGCAGGTCTTCTACCAGTTCGTAGTCCAGGAGCTTCTGTTCCAGCGAGGTGCTCTTGACGCGGATGCGGATGGGGTCTCCCAGGCGGATGGAACGGTGCGTACGGCGGCCCACGGCGCGGTAATGCTCTTCGTCAAAGATGAAGAAGTCGCTCTTGATGGTGCGGTAGGGGACCATACCCTCAATCTTGGTGGGTTCAATTTCTACGTAAATGCCCCACTCGGTTACGCCGGACACGTGGCCGTCGAACTCCTGACCCACCTTGTCCTGCATAAATTCCACCACCTTGTACTTGATGCTCTCGCGCTCGGCCTCGGCGGCTACTACCTCGCGCTCGGAGGCGTGTTTGCACTGCAGGGCATAGTAGTCTGCATTGGCCGAATCTCCTCCGGCCAGGTACTTGGAAAGCAGGCGGTGCACCATCATATCCGGATACCGGCGGATGGGGGAGGTGAAGTGGGTATAGAAATTAAAGGCCAGACCGTAGTGGCCAATGTTGTCTACGGAATAGCAGGCTTTGGCCATAGAGCGCAGCGCCAGGATCTGGATGGCGCCCATCTCGGGCTTGTCCTTGACCTCTCCCATAAGCTGGTTCAGGGCCATAGCCACGTCTTTGCCGTTTCCAATGGGGCCCATCTTGTGGCCCAGGTTGCCGGCAAAGTCTCTCAGGCCGCTCAGCTTTTCCATATTGGGTTCGTCGTGGACACGGTATACGAACGTCTTGGCTTTGGCCTGGGCTTTTCCGTTCATCTTGCCGCCGGTGGCCACGAATTCGGCCACGCTGCGGTTGGCCAGCAGCATAAACTCCTCAATGAGCCAGTTGGCTTCCTTGGAGAACTTCTGGTGCACGCCAATGGGTTTGCCGTTCTCGTCAATGTCCACCTTCATCTCCGGGCGGTCAAAGTTGACGGCGCCGGCGGCAAAGCGCTTTTTGCGCAGCTTCAGGGCCAGGCCGTTGAGGGTGAGAATGGCCTCCTGGATGGGCTCCGGTACCTCTTCCGGCTTAGCGCCCTCGATGATGGACTGGGCCAGCTCATAGTCAAAGCGGTAGTCGGAAATGATATTGGTTCGGCCAAACCAGGGGTTGATGACCTTGGCCTGGGGCGTTATCTCAAACACGGCACTGTAAGTGAGTTTCTCCTCGTTGGGCCTTAACGAGCACAGCTTGTTGGAAAGCTTCTCCGGCAGCATAGGGACCGTGCGGTCTACCAGGTACACGGAGGTGCCGCGTGCCTGGGCCTCTTTGTCCACCGCCGTATCCGGCTTCACGTACCAGGTTACATCGGCAATGTGGACACCTACCTCGTAGTTGCCGTTGTCCAGCTTCCGGAAACTCAGGGCATCGTCAAAGTCCTTGGCGTCCGTGGGGTCTATGGTAAAGGTGAGAACCTTTCTGAAGTCTTTTCTGTGGGCGCGGTCCTTGTCCGTGATTTCCTCGGAGATCTTGTCGGCTGCATTCTCCACCGACTTTTCAAAGCGGTAGGGAAGGCCGAATTCGGCCAGGATGGCGTGCATCTCGGTTTCGTTCTCTCCGGGCATACCCAGTACGTCCACCACGTGGCCGTAGGGGCCCGACGCGCCACGCTCCCAGCCGTCCACCACGGCGGCTACCTTCATACCCCGCTCTCCGCCTTCCGGAATGGGGACGGAAATGTCGTAGGGCATGGTCTTGGAGCTCATAAGTACCCAGGCCTGCTTGCCCACAATGTGCAGCATGCCCACAAAGGGACGGTCGCTTCGCTGGACTATGGCTATGATTTCTCCGCTGCGACGCTTGTTGAGGCCGCTCTTTTCCTGTGTGACGGCCACACGGACTGTATCTCCGTGGAGGGCACCGCGGGTTTTGGAGGCCTTGACAAAGACGTCTTCTTCCTGCCCCTCAATGCGCACAAAGGCAAATCCCTCGCGGGACATCAGTACTTTTCCCTCGAATTCGGGAACTACGCGCGCCTTCTTGTGATTCTTCCGGTTGGGGCTGTTTTTGCGTTTGGACATAAGGTATGTGGTGGTTAATTCACAAAGATACGCAAAATCCCTTACCGATACAACTCTCGAAGGACTTGCAAGGACTTAACCTGGATGTTGGTGTCGGTGTGATAGGAAAGGTAGCGGAGCAGGACGTCGCAAAGGTCGTTGCGGTTTTCTCCGCTCAGGGGGAGGAGCATACACTCCTCAAAGCGGCTTTCCAGAAAAGGTTTGAGGCGGGAGAGCTGCTCTCCGGCAAAGGGAGCTACGTCCTGCAAAGTGGGCCGAAAACCCAGGATGCCGGCAAAATCCAGCAGGAACCGCACGGAAAAATTGGAAAAGTCGCTTTCCAGGGCATTGAGGGTAAGGATTTCTCCTACGCACCACTCATAGAGCCCGTCTTCGTTGGCGCCGTCCTTAAGGGTGCGCAGCAGCACCTCCGACAGGAACAGCGTCATACTGTTTTTGTAAAGGTTTTCCCGAATTCCGGAGAGGCCATCTTTAAGGCCGATGTTGCGGATGCTCCAGAGTTCGGACTTGGGGTTTTCCACCACTTCGGCCTCCAGGATGTTGAGGGGGAGGAAGCGCGACATCCCGGCCTTTTTGCCGGAACGCACCAAAAAACCACGCCGGCCCCACTCCCTGGAAAGGGTATGGACAACCAGCGCGTTTTCTCCCACTTTGGTGGTAGATAGAACAATAAGCTCTATGCTTTCCCCGGTCATTACTGTTTGATGTACTCCGCCATAGCGCGAAGGGCCTTGCCGCGGTGGGAGATGGTGTTTTTCACCGCCTCACCCAGCTGGGCGTTGGTCTTTTCGTAGCCATCGGGGATAAAGATGGGGTCGTAGCCAAAGCCGCCCTTCCCGGCACGGGCATAGGCAATGCGGCCTTCCATCACGCCGTCAAAGAAATGGTGTTCTCCCTTTTCGTTGATAAAGGTGACGCAGGTGCGGAAGCGGGCATGGCGACTGGCCTTGGCGGTGGTTAAACCGTTGGTGCGGGCCATGGCGGCTTCCTTCTCCCGGCGGGCCATCTCCGAGAGGAGTTTGTCAATGTTGGCGTCGGCGTTGTGGTCGGGTCCGGCATAGCGGGCGGTTTCCACGCCCGGGGCGCCGCCCAGGATGTCTACTTCCAGGCCGGAATCGTCTGCAAAGCAGGGAAGTCCGGTTTTCTTGTAGATATAGTCGGCCTTCTGCATAGAGTTGGCCCTGAGGGTGTTACCGGTTTCGGGGATCTCTTCTGTGATACCCAGCGATGCGGGGGTAACGAGCTCAAATCCCTCGCCCAGAATTTCAGCAGCTTCCCGGATCTTACCGGGGTTGCCCGTTGCAAATACGATTTTCATAAATACACTAATATCTAACCGGGCGCAAAGGTAGTAATAATTTTTGTATCTTTGTGCATTGGCATCTTCTTTGAAGATGGTTGGCGCAAATAAAGCGATGAAGATGAAACGTTCCCTTATATTGCTGGCCCTCGCGGGCTTCTTTTTTGCCTCGGTGCCGGCGGCATCGGCCCAGTCCAAGAGTTTTAGCATGGCCAAGTGGGTGGAGGTGTACAACTCCATCCTCAAAGAGCTTAACCGTTCTTATGTAGATTCCCTGGAAGTGGGCCGCATCCAGCGTGCGGCCATCGATGCCATGCTTTCTTCCCTGGATCCGTACACGCTGTATGTTCCCCAGGAAGAGCAGGAAGACTTCCAGATGATGCTCACCAACACCTATGGCGGTATTGGTGCCGTCATCTACAAACCGGACGTGAACGGCAACGTGCTCATCAACGAACCCTATGAGGGTTCTCCCGCCGCCAAGGCCGGCATCCGCTGCGGAGACGAGGTCTTGGCCATTGACGGGGTTTCCACCCACGGTCTCACCAGCGCCGAGAGCAGCGACCGTATGCGCGGCAAGCCCGGCACCACGGTGGTTCTTACCATCAAGAAGCTGCGCGGAGAAACGGTGGACGTGCCTGTTGTTCGCGAGCGCATCTCCCTGCCTTCGGTGGAATATGTGGGTATGCTCAACGAGGCCGATGGCTACATCCTCCTGGAGAAATTCACGGACGGCGTGGGACAGAACATCCGCGACGCCTATCACGAGCTCAAGGCCCAGGGAATGAAGCGCCTGGTGCTGGACCTCCGCGGCAATGGCGGCGGCCTTATGAATGAGGCGGTTAACATTGTTTCGCTGTTTGTGCCCCGCGGCTCGGTGGTGGTTACAGCCAAGGGTCGCGCCGCCGGCTCGGAGCAGGTTTACAAGACCACCACGGATCCGGTGGATACGGAGATTCCCATTGTGGTGCTGGTAGATTCCGGAAGTGCTTCGGCCTCCGAGATTGTCTCCGGCGCCCTGCAGGACTACGACCGCGCCACCATCGTGGGCACCCGCACCTATGGCAAGGGCCTGGTGCAGAGCATCCGTCCGCTGCCTTACGACGGCCAGCTCAAGGTAACCACGGCCAAGTACTATACGCCTTCGGGCCGCTGCGTCCAGGCCATTGACTACTCCCGCCGCAACGAAGACGGAAGCGTGGGCTTCATCCCCGATTCCCTCACCCATGAGTTCACCACGGCCCACGGCCGCAAGGTTCGTGACGGCGGCGGCATCACCCCCGACTTCACGGTCAAGGGCCAGAAATACTCCCGCCTCACTTACTCCCTGGTACTGGGCGGCATTGTGGAGCAGTATGCCCTCAAATATGTCCAGGAGCACGAGAGCATCCCCGCCGTGGAGGACTTCCATTACAACGAATTCGAAGACTTCGTGGCCTATGCCCAGGATAAGGAATTCGATTACCGTTCTTCGGCCCGTGCCCTCTTTGACGAGATGAAAAAGACCCTGGCCGAAGATGGCCTCACCGAGGCCGTCTCCGCAGAGCTTTCGGCCCTGGAGAAGTCCCTGGATATGGACAAGGCCACCTTCCTGCGTCTGAAAAAGGACGAGATTATCCCCTTCATCGAAGAGGAGATTGCCGTACGCTACTACTTCCAGCGTGCCGGCATCAAGATCCGCCTCCGCTACGACACCCAGCTCCACGAATCCCTCAAGCAACCGGCCATCAGCTGGTAGCCATACCTGACAACCCGCACTTTTGGCGTTTTTTGCTGGCCGCCACGTCACACAAAACGCCGCAGACAAGCGAAAGAAGGATAAGCGTAACGGTGCGTTTCATCATTACCGTGAATAGGTATAACTCCTTCCGTCAGGGAGGGTGAACGTAATCTGGAGAATTTGGGCGCAGTCGTCCACAATGCCCCACTGGGCACTCTGAAGGAGTTCCTGATGATCGGCCGATTTTATATACTCACTGAAAGCCGGGGCGGCATCGATGGGAACGGGTAGTTCATACGTCGTCCACAGGGTTCTGGCATTGGCCACTATGAAGGGGAACACTTCTTTGTCGGCGTCGTAATCCCTAAACGAGATGACGGTTCTCTTGTTATTAATGATTGTGCCGATAAAGCGCTGCTCAAAGTCTTTCATCTGGGATTCTACGTAGGCTTTCTGCAGGGCGGGATCGGCCTTGCGGGCCTCGAAATCGGCCGTTTTTTCATACTCTCCCTTGGTGGCCGAGATGCGTTCTACCTCCTGCTTATAATTGTAGGAATAGGACACAAACTCCAGGTAGGTGATGTGGGTCATGACCGTTTTCTCGTCAACAAAAATCATGGGAAGAAGCGTTTCTCCGCGGCGATTGAATACGCCCCACTTGCCATTTTTCGAAGCCAGGAAGCCGCCGCCGGCAGCCAGCTCGGAATCCATTTCCACCATCTTGACCACATCGTACTCCGGCTTCAGGACTGTTCCGTATTCCGTTTCCAGGCCGTATTTGTTGCCCTCCTTGACAATTTGCATCTTCAAGATGGCCGGGCTATCCTCCGGAATACCCTTCAGGACAAGGCGCAAGGTAGGAGGCCACATGCTGGAAACAGGGGCGCGACTCATCAGCTCCAGCAGTTTGGATGGGTCTTTCTTGTAAGCTTTGGCTCCCATGACTGGAATGCCACCCACGTAGCCGGGATGCTCTATTACCAGTTTGCCATCCTGTTCATAAGATGCGCTCTCCACCATTTCGGCAAGGCCGCCCAGCATGTCGTAAGCCCCGTTGGCATTGGGCTTCTTCAAGCCCACCTCGTGTACGGTGCCGCCGTCTATCCAGGCATACTCCTCAACGTTTTCGGGGATGGGACCGCAGGCCAGCAGCCATTCTCCCAGTGAAGGCAGTGCCCAATCCAGTCCCGTTTTCTGCTTCAGCTTTTTGATGAACGGAACAGCGTGGGTGTCATAGTTATTATCTATGCCATCATCTGTGGAGTATGACATCGTTATAGGCATCGTCGCCTTCTTCCCCTTTTGCTCCAGGCCCCACTGTGCCCGGGTAACTGGATATTTCATGATGTAATAGGCTTCGGAGATGATCTGGGTGCTTTCGGGAAGCGTAAGGGATTCCGACACAACCTGGTAGAGCCCGGTCATGGGGTCCTTATAAGAAAACACCCATTTTCCGGTCTGGGGATCCTTTCCCAACGTATAAGCCGTTCTCTCCGGCAAGGTCACCGTACCCGGTTCGATCCGAACCAACTCGATGTCCATGCCATCGACGGTGACTTTGATTTCCTTGGGCTGCGCCAGGGCACTGAGGCTGAATAAGATAGCAGCAAAGATGAAGGTGATCGTGTGTTTCATGGGTCATAGTATGTACCGTTCAAATATAATGATTTTTTGTGACATGACCAATGTTTTCGTTCCTTCCAATGATCTTACCGTTTCCCAATTATTCTTTATCTGTGTCATATCCAAAACCATTTATAATCAAACGATTATGTTATCCTTCGTTTGCGACTACTCGGAGGGCGCCCATCCGCGCATCCTGGAACGGCTGGCCGCCACGTCACACGAAACGCCGCAGCAAGCGTTTTTGGGCAAAAGTGCAGGCTGCGGCGTAGGGGAAGGACCCAACGACGGGGTCTATAGGGTCAGGGGCCGGCCGCGGTAGAATTCTACCAGGGCGGTCTGGTACAGGCACTCGTAGGTGGCCTGCACGGAGTCGGACTGGGCCTTGACCAGGCGGGCCAGGGACTCGTTGAACTCGGTGATGGTGGCCTTGCCGTTCTCGTATTTGGCCTTGGTGAGCGTAAAGGCGTCTTCGGCGGCGGCCGCTGCATCCAGGGAGGCGGCGTGCTTGGCCTGGGAGGCCACGGCGCTGTTCCAGGCCTGCTGAATCTCCTTATACAGCGTGTGCTGGGTACGGAGCAGGTTGAGCTCCTGCGTACGGTACTGAACCTTGGCGCTGCGCACCTGGTTGCGGGTATTGAACCGGGTGAAGATGGGGATGTTCATAGATACGCTCACGTACTTGTTGAAGTTGGACTGCAACTGATCCCAGAAGCCCTGCGTGGCAAAGCTGGTATAGTAGTTGGTACCCACGCCACCGCCCAGGGAAAGGGAGGGATAGTAGCCGGCCTTGGCAATCTGGATCTGCTTCTTGGCACCTTCCAGGCGGAGTTTTTCGGCCCGGATGGCGGGACGGATGCTCAGCGCCTCGGCGTAAATCTCATCGGGATGCGGAATCACCAGAGAAGAGAAAGTGACTTTGGGCCGAACGATGGAGAAGCCTTCCCAATAGGGGAACTCCAGCAGCTGGGCCAGGTCCAGCAGGGAGCTGCGGATGTTGTTGGTGGCCTGGATGAGCGTGACGCGGCTCTGGGCCAGGGTGGCCTTCTGCTGGGACACCTCGGCGGCCGAAGCACGGCCGGTTTCAAAGAGGCCCTGGAGACGCTCCACCTGCAGGGAATCGATGGAAACCTGGCGGGCGGCCACATCGCGGATTTCATAGTTGTAAAGGATCTGGACATAGGCCTGGGCCACCTTGACGCTTACATCGTCACGGGCTTTTTCCAGGTCGGCCGTGGCGGCTGCCAGGTTGAGCTTGGCCAGTTGCATACGGCGGGGCGTGGCCAGACCGTCGAAGAGGTTCATACTGGCGCCCACGGAGAAGCTGGTAGAAGAGGTGTTACCTTTCTCGTAGGTATTGTTTCCGCCAATACCGCGGCCAAAGCTGAAGTTCTCTCCAATGGAGCCGCTCACGGCGGGCAGCCAGGCCATCTTGGCCGTATTGTTGTCTATGGTGCGGGACTCCACGGTGAGCTCGCTGCCGGCCACGGTAAGGTTGTTGTCCATGGCCCAGTCAATGCATTCCTGGAGGTTCCAGGGATGGGTCAGATCCGGCAGGGAGTCGGTGGGGGCGGTAAGAACCGCCAGGGCAATGAGCAATGTCTTCATAGCTTACTTAGCGTTAATGATCTGCGGACCGCGGACTTTGTCAGAAGTGGTGAGCCCTTCCTTGATTTCAATCTTTACGCCGTCGGAGAGACCGGTGACCACGGGGCGCTTTTCATAACCATCGGCCCCCATTACGTATACATAGGTGTCGTCTCCTTCAAACTGGATGGCGCTCTCCTCGATGGTGAGCACGTTCTCTGCGCGCTGCAGCACAATCTCGGCGTTGGCGCTGTAGCCGCTGCGGATGGTTACGTCGCCGGGAACCTTCACGGAAGCCTTGATCTCAAAGAGGTTGGTGCCGCCGGAAACGGTGGCCTTGGGGGCGATGTATTCCAGGGCGGCGTCAAAGGAGAGGTCCCTCAGAGCGCCCACGGTAATACGCACGGGCAGGCCCAGATGCAGCATACCCACTTCCGTCTCGTCAATGTTTCCGTCAAAGATGAGGTCGTCCATATTGGCCACAGTGGCGATGGTGGTACCGTCGTTGAAGGTGTTGGACATAGTCACGGAGTTACCCACTTTCACGGGCACGTCCAGGATGAGGCCGGAGATGG
>JAEEGK010003366.1_pt1 | contig 39873 bp, 22 predicted proteins | sample 8958771 | NCBI WGS metagenome assembly JAEEGK01 (sample SAMN16246547, study PRJNA631951) | gut metagenome | biome: gut microbiome; feature: rumen; material: SC-attached | host: Bos | place: Iran: Karaj | collected 2018-10
TATTGGAGTGGATACTGTTGTGGTTGGCAACCGTGCCTTCCGTATCTTGGACGTTCGCCTGAATAATGACTTGTGGCCCAACCTCTGGGTAGAAGGTGTTGGAGGGATGTATGATCTTTCATCGAACTTTCCAAAGGTCGGTAATTTCTATAGTTTCTCCTCCTGCCAATTAGATGGAGAGACTATATTAACCCAAAAGGATGTTTGGAAGACTGTTGGCATCCATGATCAACCCATCATCCACAAGGGTTCGTATTCTACGATTGATCCTCTGTTCGACCTCCAGGGCCGCCGCCGCCAGGGCGAGCCGCAAAGGAAGGGCGTGTATATCCATGGTGGCAGGAAGTACGTGAAAAGGTGAAAAAGTGAAAAGGTGAAAAGTAAAAAAGTAAAAAGGTGAAAAAGTGAAAAGTCAGTTCGCCTTGCCACTCCTGGTTATCAGCTTACGTTCTCTCTGCCGTTCACATCCCTTGTGAACCGAGGAGAGAACGGGTGTGAACGAGGTTCAGTGCCTGAGCGGATTCGCATAAGATCCACAGGAGAAGTAGATACGCTGATGCAAGAGCGATAACCAGAAGGAGTCGCCCTCATTGCCTTTTTTAGAATAAATAACAAATAAATATAAGTATTGCGTACGGCGTTCAACTTTTTTTTTGTACTTTTGCAGCAAAATAGCAAAATAACTATTCAGAAAATCTTAAATTTATCATGGCAACATTAACGAACGAGAAACTGACCATTGTCGGCGCAGCCGGTATGATTGGTTCAAACATGGCTCAGACTGCACTGATGATGGGTCTGACAAGTGAAATCTGTTTGTATGACGTATTCTCTCCTGAGGGCGTAGCTGAGGAGATGCGCCAGAGTGGTTTCGACGATGTGAACATCGTGGCTACCACTGATGCCGCTGAGGCTTTCAAGGGTGCAAAGTACATTATCTCGAGTGGTGGCGCTCCCCGCAAGGCTGGCATGACTCGTGAAGACCTGCTCGCTGGCAACTGTAAGATAGCCGAGGAACTGGGCCAGAACATCAAGAAGTACTGCCCCGACGTGAAGCACGTGGTGATTATCTTCAATCCCGCTGATCTGACGGGTCTGGTGACACTGCTCTACTCTGGTCTGAAACCCGGACAGGTGACCACCCTCGCCGGTCTTGACACTACCCGCCTGCAGAGCGCACTGGCCAAGAAGTTTGGTGTGATGCAGAATCAGATCACTGGTTGTGCCACTTATGGTGGACACGGTGAGCAGATGGCTGTCTTCGGTAGCCACGTAGAAGTAGCCGGACGCAAGCTTACTGACATCATTGGCACTGCCGAGTTCCCTGCTGAGGAGTGGGAGCAGATGAAGGTTGACGTCACCAAGGGTGGCGCCAAGATCATCGAGCTTCGCGGACGCAGCTCGTTCCAGAGCCCCTCTTACCTCTCTGTCGAGATGATTCGTGCTGCCATGGGCGGTGAGCCCTTCCGCTTCCCAGTAGGCACCTACGTGAAGACCGACAAGTACGACCACATCATGATGGCCATGAAGACCACCATGACTGCCGAGGGCGCCAAGTTCGAGGTGCCGCAGGGCACACCCGAGGAGAACGCCAAGCTTGACCAGAGCTACGAGCACCTCTGCAAGATGCGTGACGAGCTGGTGACGCTGAACATCGTTCCTCCCATCTCGGAGTGGAGCAAGATCAACCCGAACCTGTAAGAAACGGTTCACCCTGTTACAACAGTCATCCCCCCGCTGGATATAGCCAGACGGGGGGATGATTCTTTTTATGGTGCAAGATGCCTTAGTAACCGATGGAATCCTACTTCAGCTTGTCGAACTGGGCATTCTTCTCGATGGTCCAGTCTTTACGCTTCGACAACTCGCAGTCCTTGCCCTTGAACATCTTGGCGGCTTTCTGGTCGCCCTTCAGCTGCCACTGCAGCCAGGCCAGTGCCACTACGGAGAACTCGCCTCCGTGAGGCTGACGATAGGTGCCACCATGGCCAACAGGGAAGTTGGTGGCTACAGCTGGCACATGGTTGATGCGATGGAAGTCGTCCATACCGTTGCCGTAGGCAATGTCGGTCTCACCACCGAGGATATAGATGATGGGCGAATGGATCTCCTTCAGTTTGTCCTTCGGAGGCATGGGCATGCCACCAACAGCCTGATGTGCGTTCTGCTGGTTGAAGAGTCCGCTGTTGCAGATCATGAGTGAAGTGATACGTGGGTCGGCACAGTTGTAGAGTGTCTGCAAACCACCGCACGACATGCCAGCCACGCAGATGTGCTTGGTGTCGATCTTCTTGTAGTAGGGCGATTCGGGGTTGGCGTTCTGGGCGATAATCCAGTCGATAGACTCTATCTGTTGCTCAGTGGTGGACATCTCGCCACGATAGGGCTCTTCATCCATGGGTATGTAGCCAGTAGCCAGTACAATGAAGCCGTAGCTGGCAATCTCGTTGAGGAACTTATAGTGCTCCCACGGAGAGTTGGTGCAGGCACCGTTGCCCCAGACAAGCACGGGAAGCGTCTGTTTGCCTCCGAAGGCCGAGAGATCCTGCGGGGCAAAGACGGTGTGGGCCTTCAGCGAGCATTCCTCTTTCATGATGGCCTTGAAGGGGCCTGTACCGCCATCCTCGACGATACGCGACTTCTGTTCCTTGCAGCAGCCCTTCTCGCCGTCGCAGCAGGAGCCACCCATGGCTTCCTTGAGGAATCTGACCATCTTCTGCAGGTTCTCCTCGCTGTACATACCCATTCCGTGACCTCCCTCGGGCACAAAGGTGGCCTCGGTCTTTACGCCTGCGGCCTTCAGCAGCTCGTAGAACTTCTTACCCTGGCAGCAGGGCACGACATTGTCCTTTTCGCCATGGAAGATGATGAGTGGAGGATCGTTCTTGTCGACATAGTTCGTGGCACTGAGACTGAGGTACTTGTCGGGCTCCTTGCTGAGCTTCGAGTCGAGCAGTACGTCCTCGGGGCTGTTCTCGCCCATCTTCATGGCGTCGCCGCAGTCCATGGCAGTGAGGTCGACGGGGCCTGACCAGTCGCAGGCTGCATTGACGGTGCTGGCCTCGCTGGTATACTGTCCCAGCGAGCCTTCGAGGTCGATGGTGACAGTACCCACTGTGGCAGTCTTCGTGCCTGAAGTGGTGGCGGCGGTAGATGCCAGGTGGCCACCGGAGGAGAATCCGCTGGTAGCAATGAACGAGGTGTCGAACTTATACTTCTTGGCTTCACCACGTACGAAGCGGATAACGGCACGGATATCGTGGATCTGGGCGGGCCACTTCGCATCCATGCTGGAGCGGTGGTTGGGACATACCACGGCAAAGCCGTTGTCGAGCAGTGCCTTCACAATGGTTCCCAGGTCGGCTGCTCCCTTGCTGCTGTTGCTGAACCAGGCACTTCCGTAGATATGGATCACCACGGGATAGGAGTCCTTCACCTCCTTGGGCAGGTAGATGTCGCAGGTGTGGAACGCCTGTCCGTCACCCACATAGTTCACATCCTTCCATTCTTGTGAGGTCTCTAACTTGACTTGCGGCATCTGGAAGCCACCGAAGCCGCCTGCTGGCTGAGCTGTAGCCATGAGCGACAGGCACAGCATAGCGATTGATAACAGAGTCTTTTTCATTTCTTACTTAGTTGGATAATTATGGTTTAACAATTTTCTTTCCTTTCACAATATACAGTCCCTGGGGCAGGCTGTCCCACTGTTCCATGTAGCCCGCCTTTATGCCCTGAAGTGTGTAGACGGGAGTCCAGAGCGGAGTATGGAACGGGGCAATGGGAGTGGTGATGGCGGTAGGAGTGGCAACAGTGAGTGTCACCGTGTGTACTGTGCCAAGGAAATCGGTATAGACAGCCTCCACCGTGCCGCTGGTGCCTTCTGCACCCAGCTTCACCCGTTTGTCCTTGCCGCTGGTGGTGATGGTAAAGTCGGTGCTGCTGAAGGTGGCTTCCCGTGTGAGGTCTTCCTTATGACCGTCAAAGAAGGTGGCCATGAGCTTCAAGGTAACGGTGCTGCCAGCCTTGGCACTGAGCATGGTATCGAAGCTTTTCACCATATAGAACTTCTTCAGGTTTGTAGTCATCTGGTAGTCTGCATCCACCTTCGGCTCCATGCCCATGGCACGCAACACCTCGTAGGCATAGCGTTTACCTAAGGTGCGATAGCCTGCAGCACTGAAGTGCCAGGGATCAGTGCCATTGCCGGGCAGGCCGTAGGCACTGACCACATAGCCACAGACATTGCCATTGAACGTCAGTGTCTTGGGGATATTGGCCACCACGGTGTTGTGGGCATAACAGCTTCCGCCCATATCTGCATACTCAGTCTCACCGGCAAAGAGAGGCACGTCCTTGGCTTTGAGGCCCAGTTCCTTGAGAATGTTCAGATAGATGGTCTTCACCATGCTGGGCCAGTTGGGATCGCCATTGTTGGAACAGCCCTGATGCAGCAGGATGCCCTTGATGACACCCACTTCCTGGGCTTTCTTCGCCATGTCGATGAGCCGTTGGTATGGGTTACCGCCGTAGTGGTTGTTGGCAATGCTTGCTGACCAGTCGCCGGGTTTGTTGACTTCGCTCTTGTACAGGTCCTTGTCGAACATCTGTATTCTACAGCCTCCGATGGCTACTGGCACCACACCCACCTTGATATTGGCAGGCAGGGCAGCCACCATGGTACGTCCGAAATAGTCGGAAGGTCCCAGTCCGCCAATGGGGTTCACCAATGGCGGAATAGCATCGTACCACTCGCCCAAGGTGCGCTTAGGGTTATCGTAGTTGCATGTGGCCAGCAGCCGGAAACGCTTGTCAACGCCCGTCTTGTCGACAGACTCAGCAGCGGCATTACCTTCCATGTTCGACTGTCCGAAGCACAGGTAGATGTAGAAGTTTGGGTCGGCCTCTGCATGTACTGCAACGGCGACCATACTCATCAAGAGTAATGAGACAATTTTTTTCATTGGTTATTTAACGATAGTGTTTATTTTCTTCACGAGAGCAGAAGAGGGCTGTGCTCCAGCATCGTAGGGCAGCAGATACCATCTCACCGTCCAACTGAGCTTCTCAGCAGGTGCCAACGTGGTATAGGCACCCTGGCTCTCTAACTCGATATAGCTCTTTCCCCGGTTCACGTAGACCTGAATCTCGGCCTCGTCGGGAGCCGGCTCAGAGGGTTTCAGGTCGTTGAACTTCTTCACCAGCAGCAGTCCCTTGTTGCAGTACGCCAGCCAACCCTTGCCATCGGCATTGATCTTACGGTTTTCATTGGCTTCATCAGGCTGATACCATACAGCACCGTTCTGAGCCTTGAAGTTCATCAGTCCGGCAGGGGTGATACCGCCAAGGGGCGCATCGAAGAAGATGAGGCCACCGTCGTTCGCCACGCGGGTAATCTCCCACGGAGCCACCTTTCGGGGCTCTCTGCCTTCGTTCTTAATAGAATAGGTAATAACAAAAGCACCGTCCTTGGGGTCTACGGTAATGTCCTTGCCTATACGTAGGTTCAGCCGTTGCGATACCTCACTGGTGATGGCAATATGCTTGTCGCTCTGTTGCTCCACGGTGTAAGGCTGTTTGTCGAACTCCTGCACGGGTGGCCAGTTCCACTCTTTCTGCGGACTGGTCCAGAAAGTGCTGCCGAACGATTCGGGGAATCTGGACTGTGAGATGACCTCCTTGTCCTTGTATTTCAGCGACAGAATCTTGCCCCCATTGTCGGCATCGATGGTCAGGGTGACGTCGCCCGACTTCATTTTGAATTTGTTTGCCGGTGGAATGACGCGGTAGTTACCACTCAGGTGCATGAAAGCGAAGAGACGCAGCAGACCATCGTAGTAAGCATCGAAATATCCATCCTCGAAAGGTTCGTGCTTCATGTTCCACAAATGGTCTACGAACTCCTTGCTCTTGTCGTGGATGCACATCACCGAGGCTGCAGCAGCAGTAGCCACAAAGCCTATGCTGTGGCGCAGTTTGCGGAATCCGCCAGCCTGCAGAATCTCGCTTTCTTCAGGAAGTGTTCCGTCAGGACGGTATTGGTCGACAAACTTATCCACACCTTGGCTGTAAAGGAAGTTCTGGATCTTTTCACCATATTGGCGCTGCCATTCACCGTCCTTGCAACTCCATTCATAGTCCAGCGCAATGTTCATGGGTACACGCCAGGAGTCGTAGCGGAAATTATTGTTGCCATTGCGGCGTGGGGCTTGGCCCTGTGGTCTTTGAGGCATTCCCGGGAATCGGGGCATCTGCATCTCTGAGCCGTCAAACTGACACTGATCGGCATTCAGGCCGGTCTGTTCATTGATACACTTGTGGAGGAACTCACGGCTCTTGGCTGCACATTCGTTCCACAGGTCGCTGCGTCCGTCGTCAGCCCACTTGGCCCATACCTCGTAGAAAGCAGGTATGTGGTAGCTGGGATCGGTGAAGCGCTGTCCGAAACCATCGGGGGTGAAGGTGATGAGCTTTGTCTCCGGGTCAATAAGGTACATCTTCTGAGGCCCCTGTTGCTGACCACCTCCGAAACCACCGAATCCACCGAATCCCTGCCTGGGCTCCGGCGTATATTCCTTGGGCTGAATGCAGTCAAGTATATGCTGTGCCTCAGCCTTGTAGTTGATGCCCGTATCATTGCCCCAGCGGTTGGAGGCAAAGATGAGTGAAGTGATGAAATACAGTTCACCATCGGAAGCTGCTCCATCGGCATTGCGTGTACCATCGGTCTTGCAGCTCCAGGCGAAATAGCCCTTGCGCGAGCCATCCTGATGCTGCATGTACTTCTTGCTCCAGCGCCACAGACGGTCGAAGATGTCCTTCTCGTCCATCTGCACGGCAATCATCATGCCGTACGACATTCCCTCCGTGCGGGCATCGTGGTTCTTGATGTCAGAGATATAGCCCAAAGAGTCGCCAACCTCGAAATAAACCTTGTTGGGACCACGGAACACATCGTTGAACACTTGCCTCAGCTTGGCATTGACCTCCATGGGGCGATAGCCCATTTCCACGAACACATTACGGTACTTGCCCGTTTCAAAACCGCCTTTCGTCCAAGGGGTATAGGCCGATATCTTTGCTGTCATTAACAGCATGAATGACAAAAACAGTATCTTTTTCATCTTCACTCTTCTTTTCTTATTACTTACACTGCCAACAGTCTAAACGTACATTGCCTTCAACGGAAGAGAAACACAGATAAAGGTCATGAACACCCTTAGCACCTTTGACTTTGCTCTTGAACTCACGGTAGTTCTCTAAAGAGCCTGTACCGGTGATCACTGCCTGAGAAACGGCAGGTCCGTTCTGACTATCCAACCGTAACGTGACGGTACAGCTGCCTATGGCAGAGGCAGTGATCAGGAAACGCTTGGCTCCCTTCTTGCCGAAGTCTACACCCCGCAACTTGATGAACTCACCATTATCGATGTCATAGATGTACATGTTGCGCTTACCGGTTGATGTTGGCATGTTTTTTACGATACCCGTGTTCTCAATACCCATCTTGGCGCTCTTCAGTCCGAAGCCCCAGGCCATGGTCTCTGCCTCTACCCGCTGGTATGGATTCAGCCATTGCAGCTGCTCCAGGGGCTTTTGGTCGAGCCAGTAAGGCAACTCTTGAATGGTGCCGTCGGCATTATACTTCAGTTCTCCTGCTGACACGCTGCGTCGTTCGTGGTGTGTAAAGGTCTCCAGATGCATCAGGTCGTAGCTCTGTCCGAAGAGGTAGCTGTGTCCCTTGAAATCGCAGATGCCGGGATGGTTGCCACGGTCGCGCTCAGTGGGAGCCATGAGGTAATTCTTGAATTTCCAAGGCCCTGTGGGTGAATTGCTCATAGCATAGCCCAAACCCTCTGGGCAGCAGGTTGATGCGTAGCCCATGTAGTAGTGGCCGTTACGTTTGTAGAACCACGGACCTTCCTGATAGTTGTTCACAGCCCAGCTGGCCTTCTCATGACCTGGTACCCTGAGGTTGATCTTGGCTCCCTCAGCAGTAACAGGGCGCATGACACCGTCCTGATGATTGAGCACATAGATGTCGCCTTTGGTCGAAATCATGTCTTCATTCAATTTGACACAATAGGTGTGGGGATTACCCCAGTACATATACGCCTGTCCGTCATCGTCAACCCAGACGGAGGGGTCGATGTCATCCCAATGCTCCTTCTGCCACACCAGCGGTTTGCCTAAGGGGTCGTGGAAAGGACCATATGGTGAATCGGCCACCAACACGCCGATGCCATGTCCATGGAGCGGGGCGTAGAGGTAGTACTTACCATTGCGTTCCACGGTCTGTATGGCCCATCCGCCATTGTCGCGGCTTCGCCAGGAGAAGTCCTTCAATGAGGCCACGGCACCGTGTTCCGTCCAGTTCACCATGTCGGTGGTGCTCCATAGCAGCCAGTCGTACATGAAGAACCCTGCCGAACTGCGTTCGTTGGGGTCGGCAATATCCTCGGGCGAGGCATCGTGAGAGGTGTAGAGGAACAGTGTGTCGCCCACCACCAATGGCGACGGGTCTGCCGTATACTTCGTCTGGAACAGCGGCAAGTCCACCTGCATTTCTCCCTTTACAGCGGCTTGTAACCTTAATGAGTCTTTACGCAGCACTTCATTCCTGGGCTGTCCCAGAGCCATCAGGGTCAGACTAAGCACTGCCATTGTCAGAATTGTTCTTTTCATATTCAGTTTTTAGTGGTTATAATATATCGCCTGCAAAATTACGAAAAACATCACAATCCTCCTCTACCTTATGTTTCAAATATTTTTTCAAAAGTATAATCTGACAGTGAGGCAACAGGAATAGACAAATAATGCGGACACCATCTGATGTCCGCATCGTATTCTTTACAGTTCTTTCCGCAGCCTATTTGTTCCGCTGCACCAGACTCAGGAGAATGGTCTGAAGGGCCTGCTGGCGCTCTGTCCAAGTAGAGTAGTCTGAGGCGCGGAGGGTGAGTATGTCCATCTTCGGACCTTGCCCTTCCTTGTAGAATTCTAGCTTGCTGGTAGTAAGCAGGAAAGGCCTGAGCTTTTTCTGAGATACAAGACGGTCGGCCATGGCATTGGCTGCACCTATCTTGAACCAGCTTTCGTCCGTGTCACCAGGGTTGGGTACCAATCGGATGATCACCGGTCGGGTATTAAAGGAGAAACCAACGGGTGGCATGTACCACGCCTCGCCACCTGCAAAGATGTTGTAGCTGACAGTACCATGAGGGATGTCACCCATGGAGGCAAAGTTGTAGATGCTGGAGGGGTGGCTGCAGATGCTGGGTTTGAAGCCCTTTGTTGGTGCAAGATACATATTCTGTGGATCGGCCATTGCTGTACCGTCTACCAGGAAGTAATAGGTAAAGGTGCTCATGACATCGCGCTGTAGCTGCACCTGCCAAACGCCGTCGGTGTCGCGTTCCATCACCATCGGTTTGTCAAGCAGTTCGGTAGACAGCAGGACCTGCTTGGCTTCGGGTGCCTTGATGCGGAAGGTAATGGCATTGTCGGAGAATTCTGGCGAGAGGATGGGGCGGGGGAAAAGTCGCGCCATAACGGCTCCGGTGAACTGCTGCTCCTTGCCGGTGGCAGCGGGAGCAGGTTTCCCCTCCTTCATGGCAGCTTCGGCAGCATCGGGCTTGAACAGCAGCCGCAATGAACGGTCGAGGAAATACTTGGCATTCATCCAAGTGTGTCCGAATTTGTCGTTTGTGAACTCCTTGACAGAACGGATGCCCTTCTTGTCGAGGAACTCCATGTAGTCGCGGGCATTGCCATAGAGGAAATCGTCGGTTCCCACGCCGAGCCAGAAGAGGTGAATCTTGCTGTTGGTATCGGCAGCCTGGTCATACACATTGGGGATGTCTGTAGAGGTGAACGAGCTGTAGCTACAAAGATAGGAGAACTTGTCCAGATGGCTCAAACCGTTGAAGAGAGCCTGATTGCCTCCTCTGGAGAAGCCGCCAATGGCACGGTGGTCGGCATCGTTGATGGTACGGAAATGACTCTCGATGAAGGGCATGAGGTCATTGTTGAGATCCTGACTGAACACATCGCCGCCAAAACGTGTCTGAGGCATTCCTGAACCAGTGGGAGCCATCGGCTTCAGCTTCATAGGATTGCCATAGGGCAGTACGATAATCATTTCCTCGGCAGCTCCCTGTGCAAGGAGATTGTCGAGGATATAGTTGACTCGTCCTACCTTGTAATATACTTCCTCCGTATCTGTGGTTCCACTGATGAGGTAGAATACCGGATACTTCTTCTCACGCTGCATCTGATAGCTGGGTGGCAGATAGACAATGGCCTGATTGGTGGCACCCAGGCTCTTGGAATAGTAATGGATGTACTCCACTGAGCCGTGGGGTACCTTGCAGATGTCATGGGGGAGTGAACCCTCCCGAGCAGGGATGTCCAGCAGGCTGTTCTTGAAACCCTCGTTGGGGAAATACTGGTCGCACAGCGGATCCATCACACTCACACCGTCAACGATGAAGCAATATGGATACATGTCGGGGGCAGCCGGTCCGAGGGTGACTGTCCATAGGCCTGTGGAGTCACGTTTCATAGCATTGCGACCGGCAAACTGAACATCGACCATCACCTCCTTGGCATGGTCATTTCTGTACTTGAACGTTACAGTTCCATTTTCATTGAAAACGGTGGAGGCCTGACCGAAAGCCAGTGCCGTCCACCCAATGAATAGTTGTAATAAGATAGTTTTTTTCATATTTCGTTGCCTTTCATAAATACACTGTGCAAAGATATTAAAAAAAAGACTATCTTATCTATTCTGACGTTACAAAAACTTTCTTAGATGTAACATGGTGGAGCTATTGGCCGAGTTGCCTGACGTATTTTACGGGTTCTCCCTCACCTTTCAGCACATCAGCAAAGGTCTGTGGAGCGATACTTACCGGTCCTCGCATGAATTCGGGGATGTTATAGCACTTCATGAACTGTCTGTGAAAATCAGGATCGGCTTTCGGCAACTCGAAAGGTTTGTCAAATTTCCCATCAGCATTGACATGAGCAAAGAAAGGACGGGTATAGACCCCATCATCGCGACGACTGCTGAATACAAGCCATCGGGAATTGCTTGACCATGTGTGATAGCTCTCCGTGTCGGAACTGTTCAACTCCTTTAGCGGACGTACTATAGAAATATCGCTGGGAGCAGCAGGCTTGGCGTTCACTTTCAGACTGTCGAGATCCATCATCCACAGGTCAGCATCGTGGTGCCAGATGTGGAAGTAGCCATAGCTCCCCACAGTAAACACCAGATAGCGGCCATCAGGCGACACTCGTGGCAGCACGGCACTCAGACTGTCAGCAGCAAACACCAGTTCACGTTGACCAAATTGCCTGGTGTCAGGATTGAACGATTTCTTATAGATGCTGTACTTCAACTCTTGTGCCCGGCTCACCACCTCGGCACTTTGAGAGGCTGCAGAGTCCTGTCGTTCGAAATGGGCGCTGCAGTAGTAGAGAGTCTTGCCGTCGGGAGCCCATGCAGGAAACACCTCGAATTCCGCAGGATCGTTCTCGAGGTTCGTTACCTCACCACTGTCAATGTCGTAGGCTATAAGGTCGCTCTGCTCGTCGTAGACTTCCACCTTGTTGGCATCGGTGGTATGGAAACTCTGATGGGTTTTGTCAGTGGAGTAGGCGATAAGCTTCAACCAGGGATGCCAGGCAGGATAGACACCGGCAGAGAGGATGGAGTCATTTTTCATGTTGATCTTCTTGATCGTTCCATCGTAGGCAATGACAGTACCGCCATTCTTTTGGCGGGCATGGAACTGAAAGCGCTCAGGATGATAGCTCTGGTAACTGTGACAGTTGATGCATTGACCCTCCTTCTCAAAGCCGCAGAGCATATTGTTGTATATGACGCTCTCGTCATAGTTCTCCAGACAACGCTGACTGATGGTCAGTGCTTCGTAGCTGACATAGGAGGGTGGTATGAGCCGGTAGCTCAGATAAGGGTCAATGCTGTCGGGCGATACATAGATATGAAAAGGCTTGTAGTGTGTCCACTGGTCACCGTGCCGTGCATAGACATCAACCTGGATGGTTGAATGAACGAGGGTGTGCCAATCGTCAAGGTTGGGTTGCATCTTGTCTGCACAGATGATTTCCATTGCAGAACCGTCGGTTGCAGCATAGCGGGCAATCATCTCGTCTGCCTCTTCATCGAGTTCAAAGGTCAACGGTGCAATGTTCACAGGAATGGTGACATCCACATAGTCGGGATAGATGCGGGGCAATCTGTCTACCTCGGTAAATGAAACCGGTATCTGTGGACCACAGGCTGCCAATAGCATGAGTGTCAGCACTGAAAGAAAAGTATTTTTTACCATGTCATCATATTTCATTTTACCTATCCTGTTCTTGTCTCTTAATACTCTGGCAATTGGCTCATGGCATAGAAATCAAAGAAATAGGTTTGTCCGAATGCAGGTGAAAGAGCATTGCGAACAGTCTCGATGTCTGCACCATCGTATTTGGTGGCTACCTGCATGAAGCGGTCGAATCCACTTTTCACGCTTTCGTCGAATGGCATTTTGTCAAGGTTTTCCCGTTCTTCCAGTTTCCCATACAGATAGGCGGCCTCCTGATAGTAGCGGGGAATAGGAGAGTTAGGATGCAGACGGATATAGTCGTAGAAGCGCTGCCAGAACATGCCGATATCCTTGGTCCAGAGTGTAGCTAACAAGGCCTGTTCTTGGAAGATGGGGTCGTCCTTATAGTTGTTTCTTGCCAGTTGATTCATGAGGAAACGTTCCACAAAGCCCTGGTCGGAATTGAGGGTGTTGCTATAATGCATCATGTGGGTAATGGGCTCCATCTCCGGATCTTTGGCAATCAACTCCGGTTGGCTGAGTAGCGTCTCGGCCTGAACAGCCCATTGGCTGTGCCATAAGGTATGCTTCAATAGCTTGATATACTTGCGGGCAGCCTTCTCTTCGCCATTTAGGATGGCGCATTTTGCCATCAGCTTCAGGTATTCCGGACTAAAGCCAAACTCCACGCCAGTCTCCATACACAGACGATTGCAATAGTTCAGCATGCCGTACTGGTAGTAGATCATCGGACCGATGGCCAGCATCAGCCTCATGCCGAAAGGGGCATTATAGGCTTTTGCCCCATTCTTGTAGAGGTACATCTCGTTGCCTTGTCGCCCTAATCGGGCCAGTGCCAGATTCTTCATCATGACAATGGCTCTGGTTGGTTCCTCTTCCTGAAGATTGGCCTCTTTCAATACACCCTCCCAGTCGTGCTGATCTATGCGGTGCTGCATGGCCAACTCACGATGGAAGTTTTCGTCCTTATACCAGAACCAGGCCAGCCCACCCATAATGGCTAAGCCTACGCAAGCTGGCATGGCAGCCTTGAACAGAGGCTTCCAGTCTATTCTGTTTTTTTTCTTGGTGTCTTTTCTGTTTCCTTTCTTCTTGTCTTTCTTACTCATTGAAGCACTGGCTCCCCTTCTCGCCGTTTGCAGTGCCATGACTTGCTGTCTTTCCTCATTGTTCCCGCCTCTCCGTTCTGGCCACATGATAAGTGCCACGAAATAGAGTGCCAAGAGGTAAAAAGGAATATAGTAGTTATGATACTCCTCGGTGATATAGTAAAGAGGTAGCTCGGCAAAATAGATGTTTGAAAGGTTAGTCTGGTAGTAGACATATCGGTAGCAGAGCAGAGGTACGGCAATGACGCTTAACACAGCAACAATACTATTGACGATAGCTTCGCCCTGCCCTGTTCCGGTGCGCCAAGACAAGAGAGCCATCAACAATGAAGCAGCCAACCCATAGATACCCATGAGCGGATAACCGACAGCGCAGACCAGAATGATAAACATGGTGCGTTGCCAGGAACGTGACGGAAGCAGACGGAACAGCCATAGCAGGGCTACCACTGCAGTAGTGCCTATAGTGGCTATAAATATAAGTCCATGCAGTTTCAGGAAATAGATCCAGTAGCCCTTGTCAACGAGTGTCAGCAGCAATAGAGCTACAGGTATCAGCGTCAGTACTGCCCAGTGGGAACTGATGCGGAATGTACGCTTGACAAGCCACATCAGCAACAGCCACCAGCCAGAGAGTGCTATTACCCCCACAATGGGATGGTAGAAAAGCTGGGTGAAAAACAAGCCGGCCCAGGTGAGCAGTCCGCCCGGTACCACCATCTGTTCCCGGAAGAACAAAGAAGTGTGGAGGAAAAGCGATGTTTCCTGTTCTTTCCACAGCAGGTCTTCCTCGAAGATCAGCAGCGCAAGCGCAATGAGCATCAGCGCTCCTGTCCAGACGGCAGCAGTTGAGTATTTCCTCATTTCCTTTCAAACACTGGAATATAGGCCTTGGTGACGGGTGTGGTAACGGTCTGCCCGCCATCGTAATGCTTTCCTGTACGGTAATCAGTCCATCCACCAGGATTCTTGGGCAGATAGGTCTTCCACTCGGTGACGCCTGGCTGGGTGACGGGGCTGACGAGCAGCTTCGGGCCGAACATGTATTCATACTTCTGCTGAAGTGCCATTGGGTCATCGGAAAAGTCGAACACTAGCGGCCGCATCAGTGTGTAGCCTTCATTGGCAATTCGCTGGGCACACTCCTCTAAATAGGGACGCAGACGCTGACGCTCCTTCAGACAGTCGGCAATGATGGCTTGTGCCTCGGGTCCGTAGTTCCACGGCTCGGTATTGCTCATGTAGCCATGAACTCGCATCAGTGGAAGATAGACAGAGGTCTCGATCCATCGCAGCATACGTTCAATGTAATCCTGATTGGTATATTGGTCACCAGGACGGAAGAATCCACCAGCATCATAGGTCCACCAAGGCACACCTGCAGCCTGTACACCCAGTCCAGCCACAATCTGGCGGCGGAATGTTTCCCAGTCGTTTCCCACATCGCCGCTCCAAAGTGCTGAGCCGTAGCGCTGAATGCCAGGGAATCCGCAACGGGTCAGGATCAGTGGATGTGCATCTCCACCCGACAGCCCTTCATAGACAGTCTTGTTGACAAGTAGGGGATAGATGTTGCGCACTTGTTCGCCTGCCCACTTCCCGTTGTTCACACGGCGGCCAACAAGGTCATCGTTCTCAGGTTCTGTAGCATCCTGCCACCAGGCGTCGATACCTAGCGGTACAAGCCGTTGCTGGAAGTTGCGCCAGTAGGCTGCTGCAGCGTCAGTATTGAAGAAGTCAATCCAGTCGGTGCCGGGAATATAGTAGTTGTCAGCCTGCATCTGCCGGCCTACCTCTGAGTTCTTGTCAATCTTCGACCACACAGAAACCATCAGTCTGATGCCCATACGGTGCAGGCTGTCCGTCAGAGCCTTCGGATCGGGATAGTACTGCTCGTCGAACTTCATGGAGTTCCATCCGTATTTTCCCCAGTACTGCCAGTCCTGTACCAGCACATCCACTGGCAACTGCTCCTGACGGAAACGGTTTGCCGTTTCCAGGATTTCCTGTGACGAGTGGAACCGCTCACGGCAGTGGATGTAGCCCAATGCCCAACTCGGCATCAGCGGTGCCGGGCCAGTCAGTTCGCGATAGGTGGCGATGATTTCATCGGGTGTTCCGACGAATACGGTATAGTCTACCTGAGTAGAGACAGGCGAGCGGAATACGGTCTCATTCTTTACCTTATTATAATATAGGATGGGTGAATCACCTCTCGACAGTTCTGCCGATACCGTGTGACGACCTCGTTCCAGTTTGATAATGGTGGAGGTGGTGGGCGGTAACCATGTGTTCTGCATGTCGATGACAGTCTTACCGTCGATGGTCAGATGATGACGCCGTGCCATTTTCTGCCCCACGTCGAGCAACAGTGCATAGTCGCCAGTCTCCTTGATGTCTAAGACAGCCTCGAAGGCATTTCTGCGGCGAACCTCCTGACGGTTACCCTCTGTAGTGGTGACGTTGACCACTTCAGAATTTTGGGATGAGGCCTGAACGGTGACAGGTGTGAGGCGCAGGCTGTCCGTAGGAGGATTGAAGTCCACCAGGCCATAGTTGTTCCACAGTAATCCATAGCCCTTGCTCGACAGGATCATGGGCAGACTGATCTGGGTGTTCACCTGAGTGAGCCGCCGTGACAGTCCGCGCACATTGCTGTATCCATCCTGGAACTGTCCCAAGCCGAAGAGATATTCATCCTGTGGTGATGCAAAAGCCATAGTGGCCACACCGTTCTCCCATTCGTGACTCATGGCGGAGAACACCGTTCGCCCCTTGCGGTCTTTCACCGTCAGCCGTCCTTGCTTGGCATCCATGCTGACAGCAATGTCTTTTGATTTCACCTCGCCGTGTTTCACATAAAGCCAGTCGGGCAGGTCGCTTTCCACGTTGCCCTTGGCATATTGTATTCGCACGGCATTGCGTGCCACTTTGGTTACTGTCAACTGTCCTTTGCCGAAAGGAATGGTTTTTGCCTGGGTGCCTAGTCCCAGTAATAAGGCTAATAGAATGGTTAAAGGTCTCATACGTTTAAAGATTTGCGCCACAAAGGTACGAATTAAGTAAGTAAAATGCAAAAGAAAACAGTCTTTTCTTTTGCATTTTCGAGAGATAGACGGGAAAAGCGGTCATCTTACGGTGAAGTCAAAGCTTCTCAAGTCCTTGGCTAGAGAAGAAGTGCCATAGAGAATCTGGTAGTCGCCAGGTTTGGCTGATAGCTCGTCAATGGCCTCATCATAGTATTCAAATGCCTCGCTGTCAAGGGCTATGTCAGCCGTCTTGGTCTCACCTGGCTTGAGGACAAGTTTCTGGAATCCCTTCAAAGCCTTGATAGGAGCTCCAGGGTCACCCAGTCGTTTCACGTAGACCTGTACTGTCTCGGTGCCTTCTCGTTTGCCGGTATTTGTGACAGGCACGGAGAGCTTCACAGCATAAGGGCTTCCTTTTTCCCGCTTCACCTGTGCCTTGCCCACGTTGAAGGTAGTGTACGACAGTCCATAGCCAAAGGCATACTGCGGCTCTCCTGTGAAGTAGCGGTAAGTACGGTTCTTCATGGAATAGTCGAGGAAATCGGGCAGGTCATTGTTTGAACGGTAGAACGTGACGGGCAGTTTGCCGCCAGGGTTATAGTCTCCAAAGAGCACGTCGGCGAGAGCCTTGGCACCACCTTGGCCAGGATACCAGGCCTGGAGCAGTGCATCGTACTGGCCTTCCACGCTTCCAAAGGCGATGGCAGAGCCGGAACAGTTGACGAAGATGACGGGACGTCCGGTCTTGTGCATGGCCTGGACCAGCAGCTGCTGAACCTTCGGCAGCTCAATGTCCTGCTTGTCTCCTCCTTCACCCTCCATACGGGCTGAAATGCCACCGATGATGATGATGGCATCGGCCTGCTTCACCTCGTTGGCCAGGTCGGTAAAGTCTACTAACTTACGTTCGCAGATGTCGCCACGCAGCATGGCGAACTGTCCGTTACCGCGACGGTATTCAATAACTACATCGTAGTCTTTTCCTTGTTCCACTGGGAATGACTTGTAGTTCACACCACGGCGTCCGAAGCCGAAGCCACGGCGGGCTCCACCCTTGGCTTCCTCAACAGTCTCGCCGTTAACTTTCAGCGTGTATCCGTTGTCGCTCATCAGCGTGTATTTCATCTCACCGGTGAAGGTGGCGGTGTACTTGCCGCTGATGCGTACACAAATATTGTCGTTGCTGACGCCCTCGGCAAATCCCCAGGCACCAAAGGTCGAGAAGTTCAACTCGTTGTAGTAGCCGCTTTTGACAGGAGCGACGGAACCGTCGAACGGAGAGGTCTCTGAATTCCAGAACTCTACAAGCACTCCCTTGCCACCGTTGAAGTCCTGCAGGTGGTGGATAGTGGTGAACTCATCGTTCAGTTCGCAGGCCTTTTGATAGATAATCTTGGTGTTGGGCAGAGCATCTTTGATGCCACTGAGTAGTGAGTGCTGGTGTTCCTTGGTCGGAGTGCCACCGTAGTTACCGTTCAACAGTTCCACATCGTCAGCATTGGGGCCGATGACTGCCAAGGTCTTGATATTCTTATCCAAGGGCAGTACACCACTGTTGTGCAGCAGAACCATCGATTCGCGGGCAGCCTGTGTGGCCAGCTGGTCATGTTTCTCGCAGCTGATGACCTCCGGGGCGAGTTTTGCCCAAGGCAGCATGTCTGCAGGGTCGAACATTCCCAGCTCGAAACGGCCCATGAGTGTCTTGCGCAAATGCTGGTCGAGGTCGCTTTCCTTGATGAGTTTTTTCTCCAGGCCTTCGGTAAGGCTCATGAACACCTTTCCGCACTCCAGGTCGGTACCATTAAGTACAGCGTCGACAGATGCTGACAGTCCGTCCTTGTGGGTTTCGTGTTGTCCACGGTTGAAGAAATTATTGATGGCATCACAGTCGGTGAGTACGATGGCATCGTAGCCCCACTTGTTGCGCAGGATATCGATGAGCAGACGGTCGCTGGCGCAGCAGGGCTTCCCTTCATAGCGCTGATAGGCACACATCACCTCGCGTACATTTCCTTTTTTTACTAATGCCTTGAAGGCGGGCAGGTAAGTCTCCCACAGGTCACGGTTCGTAGGTTCTACATTCATGGAGTGGCGCAGAGGCTCCGGACCGCTGTGTACGGCGTAGTGCTTGGCACAGGCATGGGTTTTGAAGTACTGGTCGTTCTTGCCCTGCATACCCAGCACGGTCTGTACACCCAGGACAGCATTCATGTAGGGATCCTCGCCGCAGGTCTCCTGTCCGCGTCCCCACCGGGGGTCACGGAATATGTTCACATTAGGGCACCAGAAGGTGAGTTCAGGGTTTCCGGGGTAATAGGTCTCACCCATGCCAACGTGCTTGACGCTATGGTCTGAGCGGTTCCAGTTGGCACGTGCTTCATCGCTCACCTGTGAGAATACATCGTAGACCAGCTGAGCATTGAATGCGGCAGCCATGCCGATAGGTTGCGGATAAACGGTATAGTCACCTTGACGCACACCATGACAGGCCTCGCTCCACCAGTTGTACGATGGTATTCCCAGCCGCTCTATCGAGATGCTCTTGTTCATCATCAGGCCTACCTTTTCCTCGGGTGTCAGCATGCCCAATAGGTTTTCAACACGTTCTGCTCTGGGGAGCTTCGGGTTCTGCCACGGATATTTCACTTGAGCATGAGTGCTCATTACGGTTAAGGCGACGGTCATGACCGTCAAGAATAGTTTCTTCATTGCTTCTATTGTTGTTTTAAGGTTTTTATTCCACCATGCTGCCGTTCAGCTTGCTCTGTTTGGTTTTTCGTGAAAGCCGAATAAGTGCGTTCTCACACACTTTTGTGTGCAAAGTTAGTCTATTTTCGGTAATACCGCAAATCACGTTGTAACGATTATTGTTTGAAATGTAACAAAAAATTTTGGTGATATGAAAAAATATGTTACCTTTGCGGCATAAATGCCACGAAACACCTTGCAATCGGTAAACAGGAACGGTTCTGTTGCACTTGCATTGTAGGCATATAATACCCAATAACCCGTCAATGAAGAACGTACTAACACTTATTATCTGCCTTTTATTACCTGTAGGCATACAGGCTCAAATGGGCAAGTTTTTCAATACTGACAGACAGCTGTCCAGCAGTTATGTGACACAAGTCTATATAGACCGTGATGGTTATCTGTGGGCTACCACCCGCGATGGCATCAATCGCTACGACGGCTACCAGTTCCGTGTCTTCAAACGCGAAAACGAACAGGACAATACGCTGGCCAGCAACTATGTGAACACAATTATGCAGGACCGGCGCGGGCTGTTCTATTTCGGCATGTACGGTGCCTTGCAGACATGGGATGGCAAGGTGTTCCGCAATGTCGAGATGCGTGACTTAAATGGCCAGCAGGGGCAGTGCTATGCCAATTGCTTTCTGGAACGCAAGAACGGCGATGTGTTGGCAGGAACATCGGGACTGGGTGTGATGAAGTTCACCAGTGAGCGCTCTGCCGAGCAGTTGGGAGGAGAACTGGCCGATATCCACACTGTTAACTTTATGCTTGAAGACCGCCAGCAACGTTTGTGGATCACCACCGATGGGCAAGGGCTTGTCTGCTATGATGGCAAACGTTTGCATCGCTACCTGGCCGATCATCCCGGACTCGGCATAATAGCCCTTTGCGAGGACAGCAATGGTATTATCTATGTGGGTACCACCACGGGAGGCGTTTACCGGCTGCGGGGTGAGACCTTTGTACATATAGAAAGTACAGGAACCAACGCTGTCAGTTCACTTTACTGCGACAACCGGGGTCTCATTATCATAGGATACGACGGTATGGGTATTGGCGTCTATGATCCACGTACGGGCAGTTTGACCGACAATCCTTTCTTCAGTCGCGAAGTAGACTTGGCAAAGAGCAAGGTCTATTCCATCATTGGCGATAACTATGGCAACCTGTGGTTCGGATTGCTGCAGAAGGGTATCTATAAGCAACCTATCAACTTCAAGGGCTTCCACTACATGGGGCGTGACTTGGGCAGCCGCAACGTCATTGGCGATGCCTGCGTGGTATGCACGCTGATAGACAGTCAGAACCGCAAATGGGTAGGTACTGACAAGGACGGAGCCTACTGTCTGAGTGCCAGCGGCCAGGTGGTGACTCACTTGAAGCAAAACTTTCCCTCGACGGTTATGTCGATGGCCGAGGACAGACAGGGACGTATCTGGATAGGTTCCTACATGGAAGGCTACGGATGGATAGACCCCATTACTCTGCAATACCACCCCTGTATCTATGAGGAAGATAGCCAGCTGATGGTCATGAGCATGGTGATAGACCGTGAAGGCAACCCGTGGCTGGGTACCTTGAAACACGGACTGCTGCGTGCAAACTCCTCAGGACATGTCACGGCAAAGTTTGTCTCTGCCAAAGGAGCTGAGACCAACCGCCATGTCAACAGCATTGTCAACAACTACTTGTCACAGATAAGCCTCTCGCCCGATGGCAAGCGCCTTTACGTGGCTACCTCCGTAGGCATCTGCTGCCTCGATATCGCTTCGGGCAGCTGGCTCAAGACTTTCGGGAAAAACTGTCTTAACTACGGTATGCCTGTACGGATAGCCAAGGAAATAGGCGGACATCTGTGGGTAGGTACCCGTGAAGGCCTCTATTGCTATGACTTGAAAGGTAATGAACTGAAGCACTATACCCGCGAAGACGGATTACCCGACAATGGCGTCACCTCTATAGAACAGGCCTTGGACGGAAAAATGTGGATGGGTACAAACCACGGACTGAGCTGCTTCAATCCCAAGACCAACTTGTTCCAGAACTACTTTGCCGGAGACGGACTGCAGAGCAACGAGTTCGGCGACAACGCCTCGTTCCTATCATCAGATGGCATGCTGCTCTTTGCTGGAACAGGTGGCATCAACTGGTTCTATCCTAAGGATATTGCCCATACACCGTGGAATGCCAACGTGCAGCTGACGGGATTTGCCATGGGTGGTGTGCCCATCAGCCGCAATGCCCATTCCGACAGTTACCTGGTCACCGATACTACCGTCATTGCCAGTGACCATTTTCAATTGTCCTATCAAGACAATTCATTCACCATCCAGTTTTCTACGCTTACCTATGAGAACCCAGAACACATCACCTACGCCTACAGCATTAACAAGGAACCGTACATCCGCCTGCAACCCGGAGCGAACGAGGTGACGTTCTCGCACATGCAGCCAGGTACCTATCATTTCCGAATCATTGCTGAGAGCAACAATCAGACCACTCCCGAGCGTGAGTTCACCGTGGTGGTTCACGCACCTTGGTACAAAACCATATGGGCCTACCTCTTCTACCTGGTATTGCTCATTGCTGCCATTTGGTCCTATCTGGCCTATCGTCGTCGTAAGGAGCAGGACCACCTGCGACTGCAGGAGCATATACATGCCGAGGAGCTGGCTGATGCCAAACTGCGATTCTTCATGAACATCAGCCATGAGATACGTACCCCCATGACACTGATCGTTACACCGCTGAGGTCACTCATCAAGAATGAGCAGGACACCCAGCGGCGCAGCATCTATCAGACCATCAACCGTAATGCAGAGCGCATTCTGAGCCTTATCAACCAGATGATGGACCTGCGGAAGATTGACAAAGGACAGATGCAGATGCACATGACCAAAACCGACCTCGTGGGCTTTGTGAAGGATGTACACACGCTTTTCGAGCATCAGGCTACAGCCAAGCGAATAACGCTGAGCATGGAGCACGATACAGACTCGCTGCCTGTATGGATTGACCGCAAGAACTTTGACAAGGTAATCGTCAACATCCTGTCGAATGCCTTCAAGTTTACGCCCAATGGCGGCGATATCAGTATCAAAATCACTCACGATGAGCATCAGGCACGTATCTCCATCAGCGATAACGGTGAACAGATACCGGAAGACAAGCTGGATAAGATATTCGAACGTTTCTACCAGACACATTCCACCGTCAACGACCTGAATACGGGTACTGGCATAGGTCTTGACCTTACCCGGGCACTTGTAGAGCTGCATCACGGACATATTGAAGCCAGGAATCTGGCAAAAGGCTGTGAGTTTATCGTCACCATCCCGTTAGGCAACAGCCACCTGAAGCCCGAAGAGATGGAAGTAGAGGCTGAAGAAGAGAATGCTAGTGCAGCGGAGGCAGTGGTAGAGGAACCGGCGGAAATGCCAGAGATAACCGAGGAGCAGGAAACCGTTGTCAGCAAGCCCGGAGAACGCATGACCATCGTTGTGGCTGAGGATGATGACGAGATCCGTGAGTACCTGACCACCGAGCTGAGTCAGGACTACGATGTCCACGCCACCGCCAACGGACGTGATGCGCTGGCAGAGGTCTATCGCATCAAGCCCGACATTGTGCTTTCAGACGTGATGATGCCCGAGATGGACGGCCACACCCTCTGTTCCCACCTGAAAGGTAATCCCAGTACCAACCATATTCCTGTGGTTCTGCTCACTGCCAAGAGTTCTGATGAAGACAGGCTTGAAGGTCTTGACACAGGTGCCGATGCCTATCTGGTAAAGCCCTTCAACATGGACATCCTGAGGCGCACCATCATCAACCTCATCAACAGCCACCGGTTGCTGCAGATGAAGTACGGACGTACTGACAAACTCGAGGAGAAGGTCGACACCATCACCATCAAGTCCCCTGACCAGAAACTGCTTGACAGGGTGATGACCACCATCAATGCACGCCTCAACGATTCTGACCTCAGTGTCGACATGATAGCCGAAGAGGTGGGTATCAGCCGCGTACACTTGCACCGTAAGATGAAGGAGCTGACAGGGCAGACCCCCCATGACTTCATCCGCAATATCAGGTTGAAGCGGGCTGCCACACTGCTGGCCAGCCAGGGTATGAACGTCACAGAAGTGATGTATGCCTGTGGCTTCTCCAGTTCGGCTTCTTTCTCCACCCTGTTCAAGAAGTTCTATGGTATGTCACCCCGGGACTACATGCGAGAGCATGATAAGCAATAATGCCGGGAAACATGCACTTTTTGCAGTTTTCCTTTGGGTATTTCCTTAAAAATGAATAATTTTGCAGCCGCTTAGCACCTGTTATGCAAACAGGAAGAGATTATTTGATATCAAAACTCTATAAAAGTTATGGCTGAAAAATTAGAAGTGAAGGAGCTGGACCAGGTTGTTGTCCGCTTCTCAGGTGACTCTGGCGACGGTATGCAGCTCGCCGGAAACATCTTCTCTACGGTCAGTGCCACCGTTGGTAACGGCATCTCGACATTCCCTGACTATCCCGCCGACATCCGTGCCCCGCAAGGTTCGCTCACAGGTGTGTCGGGTTTCCAGGTTCACATCGGTTCTGGCAAGGTCTATACGCCGGGTGACAAGTGCGATGTGCTTGTGGCCATGAATGCCGCAGCACTGAAGACCCAGTATCGCTATGCCAAACCGGGGGCTACTATCATCATCGACACCGACTCTTTCGGACCCAAGGACCTGGAGAAGGCACAGTTCAACAGTGAGGACTACCTTGGCGAAATGGGCATCGACCCCGACCGCGTCATCCAATGCCCTCTCACCACGATGGTGAAGGACTGCCTTGCCGATTCCGGCATGGACATGAAGGCTATGATGAAGTGCCGTAACATGTTCGCCCTCGGACTCGTCTGCTGGCTCTTCGACCGCGACTTGAACCTCGTTGCCAACTTCCTGAAGGAGAAGTTCGCCAAGAAACCCGCTATTGCCGAGGCAAACATCAAGGTTATCCAGGCCGGTTACGATTATGGACACAACACCCACTCTTCCACAATCAATGTCTATCGCGTGGAATCCAAGGAGAAAGTGCCAGGACGCTATATGGACATCACCGGCAACAAGGCCACAGCCTATGGTTTCATTGCCGCTGCCGAGAAAGCTGGCCTGAAGCTCTATCTTGGCTCCTATCCCATCACCCCCGCCACCGACGTGCTCCACGAGCTGTCGAAACACAAGTCCTGTGGCGTCATCACCGTGCAGTGTGAAGACGAGATCAGCGGCTGTGCCTCAGCCCTTGGCGCCTCGTTTGCCGGTGCACTGGGTGTCACCTCTACCTCCGGACCTGGCATCTGCCTGAAGTCTGAGGCCATGAACCTTGCAGTCATCATGGAACTGCCTCTGGTGGTGCTCGACGTGCAGCGTGGCGGTCCTGCCACGGGTCTTCCCACGAAGTCTGAGCAGACTGACCTGCTGCAGGCACTCTTCGGACGCAACGGCGAGAGCCCCATGCCAGTGATGGCTGCCACCAGTCCCACAGACTGTTTCGATGCTGCCTACCAGGCCTGCAAGATAGCCCTTGAGCACATGACACCCGTCGTGCTGCTCACCGATGCCTTCGTGGCCAACGGTTCTGGTGCCTTCAAACTGCCCGACATCACCAAGCTCGACCCCATTAATCCTCCGTATGTTCCAGAGGAACTGAAGGGTAAGTGGACACCCTATATGCGTGCTGAGAACGGCACCCGCTATTGGGCTGTTCCAGGCCGTGAGGGCTTTGCACATATCCTCGGAGGACTGGAGAAAGACTCTAACACGGGTGCTATCTCTACCAATCCTGAGAACCACGACCTGATGACACGTCTGCGTCAGCAGAAGATTGCCAACATCCAGGTGCCCGACCTCGAAGTCTGCGGTGACGTAGAGGATGCCGATCTCCTCATCGTTGGCTTCGGCTCCACATACGGCCATCTCCACTCAGCAATGGACGAACTCCGTGCCAAGGGCTACAAGGTGGCTCAGACCCACTTCAAGTACCTGAACCCGCTGCCCAAGAACACTGCCGATGTACTGAAGAAGTACAAGAAGGTCGTCGTGGCCGAACAGAACATGGGTCAGCTGGCCGCCTACCTCCGCATGAAGGTCGACAACTTCGTCCCCTTCCAGTTCAATCAGGTCAAGGGTCAACCCTTCATTGTCGAGGAACTCGTTTATTCGTTCACAGAGATAATCAATAAGTAATAATAATAACCACAGATTGCACGGATTTAACAGATTTTCTTTGGCAAGATTAATTAAGATTACACAGATTGATGGAGGACTTTATTTATAAGCAAGAAACCCACGACATTATCGGTGCTGCTATGGCAGTTCATCGCTATTTCGGCTGTGGATTTACTGAAAAAGTGTATCAAGATGCGCTTGAACAGGAATTGCTTATCTGTAAGATTCCCTATGAACGTGAAAAAGCCATCCATGCTGTATTTCATGAAGTACAGCTGAAGACACCATTCGTTCCAGACTTCATTTGTTACGATAAAATCATTGTTGAACTGAAAGCAGTTAAAGAATTGGATGACATTCACCGCTCACAAGCTATCAACTATGCAAAAGTTGCAGGTTATCAAGTTGCACTCCTCATCAATTTCGGAACTACCTCTTTAGAGTTTGAGCGCTTTGCAATATCTGCGAAATCCTAAATAATCAAAAAAGAGAAATCAGTGTAATCTGCGAAATCTGTGGTAGAAAAAAATAAGAGTTATGGAATATACAGCACAAGATTTTAAGAAAGGCCAGCCCCGTTGGTGCCCTGGTTGTGGCGACCACTTCTTCCTGGCTTCACTCCATAAGGCGATGGCCGAAATCGGCGTAGCACCCGAGAACATAGCAGTCATCAGCGGCATCGGTTGTAGTAGCCGTCTGCCACACTATATGGCCACCTACGGCATGAACACCATCCACGGTCGTGCAGCTGCCATCGCCACAGGTGCGAAAGTGGCCAACCCTGACCTCACCGTGTGGCAGGTCAGTGGCGATGGTGACGGTCTGGCCATTGGAGGCAACCATTTCATCCATGCCAACCGTCGTAACATCGACCTTAACATGATTCTGCTCAACAACCGCATCTATGGTCTCACCAAGGGGCAGTATAGTCCCACCTCTCCCCGTGGCTTTGTCTCCAAGTCGAGCCCTTACGGCACCGTCGAGGATCCCTTCCGTCCTGCCGAGCTCTGTTTCGGTGCACGCGGCCATTTCTTTGCCCGCTGTGTGGCTACCGATGCCAAGGGTACAGTGGAAGTACTGAAGGCTGCCTATGAACACAAGGGCGCCAGTGTCACCGAGGTGCTGCAGAACTGTGTCATCTTCAACGACCACTGCCACGACATCGTCTACAACAACGAGGGTCGTCGCAAGAATGCCATCTACGTACGCCATGGAGAAAAACTGGTGTTCGGTGAGAACAGTGAATACGGACTCGTTCAACAGGGCTTCGGCTTGAAGGTCGTGGAGATTGGCAAGGACGGATACACCCTCGACGATGTACTCGTTCACGATGCCCACTGTGAGGACAACACCCTCCAGCTGAAGCTGGCCATGATGACTCCTGAGGATGGCTTCCCCATTGCCCTTGGCGTCATTCGCGACGTGGAGGCTCCCACCTACAACGATGCTGTCTACGCCCAGCTTGAGCAAGTATCTGCCCAGAAGAAATACCACAACTTCTCCGAACTGCTCGAAACCAACGACATCTGGGAAGTCAAGTAATTTGTTTGCAGCACAGACAATGTCTTAGGGGGGTGTCGGTCTGTTCCAAGCTCGTTGCATCCTGCATATTTCCACGGAAAGGTTCCACTTCCTTTCCGTGGAAATTCTATTTATCCATTTACACAGTAACGACAGAACCTTTCCTCCTACACCAGAAGGCTCAGCTACCTGAGCAAGGTGTTGCCCTTTCTATGCGTTTGTGTGCTGCAGCTGTCGGCCTTCAAGCAGCAGAAGTTCGGCGTGGATGCTGTCTACAAGCTCTTCCCGGAGTACATCATCCTGAAGGTGAACGACTTCAACCGCTGGTCGAAGGTGCCGCTGGAACAGTGGTGCTACTTCCTGGCCAACACCGAGATTCCCGAGGATGCCAATGCCCCCGGCCTTCAGGAGGCGCGGCAGAAGCTGCTCTTCGCCAAGATGAGCAGGGACGAGCAGATAGCCTATCGCCGCTATATCGACGACCGTGTCATCTTGGCAGACCAGATTGTTACGGCTCGCGGTGAGGGGAAGCTGGAGGGACGTGCGGAAGGTCGTGCAGAAGAACGTTTAGCCAATGCACGGAGTCTGAAAGCCAACGGTGTTCCATTGGAGGTCATCATCAAAAGCCTGTCACTGACAGAAAGTGAGGTAACGCAGCTTTGATGTACTAGGACATACTATCTAGCTGTTGCCCCTTCATGGCATAATTGCGAAAGTTAAATTATTTTACTTTCTTTTTGCTATGAAAAAGGGAAATTGGCATAACCACCCCAAAAACGCGAGTTAACTCGATCAATCGTTTGAGTTAACTCGATTGACCGTTTGAGTTAACTCATTTAATCGAGTGAGTTAACTGGATTGAAAATAACCGTTTCCGGGCCTTCCCCGATTTGTCAAGAATTCCGAATCATGTTTAAAACCAAATTGAAGAAGGGTTACCAAAACCAGTATAAGTCATCCATAGTGCCACATTCAGAACAGGCAACAAAGGAAGGATGGTTTATCCCGAATTGGTCAATAGCGTTATGATGAAAAACAACCTTCATTTTGGAACAGATGTGCTGCCGGTTTGAGTGCGCAATGGGGTTCCATTGTAATGGAAAAGCGGCAGGGCAGATGACAAATAGGAAGCTTGTTTGCGCATAACAGCCTAATGACCTATTTGGGTTTAAGTAGTGTGCATCACGTAAAGCGTTTTCTGTCAACATAAAAAAGAGGTAAAAAAAACATGATGATTCTTTTATCTTCGCTTTTTTTTTATACCTTTGCAAAGAATATCACATACTAAACGCAAAAAGCAATCTTAACGAATAACAACTATGGTACATATTAAAGAAGAGGCCACACGCTGCCTGCTATGCGAAAATGCTCCTTGTACGAAAGCGTGTAAGACAGGCGACCCTGCACGAGCCATCAGAGCCATCCGCTTTGATAATGCCAAGAATGCGTGGCGGTGGATAGGCGATTGCAGCGAGGCTGATCTGCAACGCGCTGAACAGGCATGTATTCATTACGACAGGCCGATAAGGATAGCCAGTCTCATGTCTGGCTTGACATTGACGGGCCAAGCTCATCAACCCGAAGCCTTTAATCCCTCTTGCTTGAATATCGACTTTTGTGGCATTCCATGCGAGAATCCTTTCTTTCTTGCCTCTTCTGCTGTCTGTACCAACTACGAAATGGTGGCACGGGCTTTTGACATGGGCTGGGGAGGCGTGTTCTACAAGACTATCTGCAAACAGGACATTAACGAGGTGTCTCCGCGCTTTGATGCTGTGAAGGATGGCACTGCTTTTGCTGGTTTCCGCAATATGGAGCAGCTGAGCGAAAATCCCTACGAGGAGGATTTCGACATCCTGCGCCGTCTGAAGCAGAACTATCCCTCAAAGGTGGTCGTGGCATCGATCATGGGGCAGTTTGAAGAAGAATGGATAGAACTGGCTAAGATGGCTGAAGAGGCTGGCTGCGACGCTGTGGAGCTGAACTTCTCGTGTCCGCAGATGCGACTGGCTGGCATGGGCAGCGACGTGGGGCAGAACGCTGAGATGGTGGCCATCTATACCATCCATGTGAAGCGCAACGTGAAGATACCTGTCATACCCAAGATGACACCAAACATCACACAGATAAACAAACCTGCCATGGCAGCCTATTTCGCAGGTGCCGATGCCATCTCGGCCATCAACACCATAAAGAGTGTCACCATGTCGCCAGACTCGGCCGTGAGTGGTAAATTGACAGTTTCCGGCTATTCTGGCCGCGCTGTGAAACCGGTTGCCCTGCGCTATGTCTACGAGATGACCTCGAACACCATCATGCAGAATGTGCAGTTCAGCGGCATCGGTGGTATTGAGACATGGCGCGATGCTCTGGAGTTCATACAGTTGGGCTGTCGCAATGTGCAGGTATGTACCGCAGTGATGGAATACGGCTACCGCATCATCGACGACCTGGTGGAGGGCATGCAGACATATATGGCCGAAAGGAATATCGGGCACTTAGAAGAACTCGTGGGCGAGCAGCTGCCTAATTTCGTGCTGCCCTCCGACCTCGACCGTAGCACGAAGGTCTATCCGAAGATTGATCGTGAACGCTGCATCGGCTGCGGCCGTTGCTATATATCATGTCAGGATGGTGGCCATCAGGCTATCGTCTTCGATGCCGAGACCCGACAGCCCCGCATTGTAGGCACCAAGTGTGTAGGATGTCATCTCTGCCGTCTTGTCTGTCCTACGCAAGCCATCGGCAAAACTAAGCGGGTGAAAATAGCAGACAGAGGAAATCAATAGAGGCGGAACATGCGTTCCATGGGTTGCCACTTCTCATCGCTGCGGGCATCGGCAGGACAACCCTGGAACTGAGCCACGAAGGCTTCCCATTCGGCCTGGCGTGGTAGGGTGGCCAGGCGGTTCATGGCATCCTCCCACTGGAAATCGGCAGGTGCGTCGACAATCATCACGAGTTTGCTGCCCAGGATGTAGATTTCCATTTCGAGGATACCCACGGCACGGATGCCCTGACGGATTTCGGGCCAGCTGTATTCCTCGGAGTGCCACTTGCGGTACTGGGCCACCAGCTCAGGATTGTCGCTGATTTCCAGGAACTGCACATAACGCTTCACCTTCCCATCGGAAAGGTGCTGAACATAACCTTGCATACGAAAAAAGATTGATTGAGTCCACCTAACGAAGTGGACTCAATTGGTTTACTACTTAACGAGAATCTTCTGACCCTTCACGACATAAAGCCCCGGCTTAAGATTGTCCTTGCTGTTGGACACCTTGACACCACTGGCATTGTAGACTTCCGTGGCATTGTCCTGTGCAACAGCCGCTTTGACAGCTGTGGTCTCGCCTAATGCGAAGTGGCGGGTGGTAAGCAGCTTGCTGTCGCCAGAGGCTAACTGAACATAGCAGCGGGTGGCATAGAATCCCTGGGTGTTGTCGCCTACTCGTACGAAATTGGCATCGCTATTGTTGACAACCATCACTCCATAGAGCCCCTGGCCGTTTGTCTGACTGGCTGCGCCACACATGGTGACACGGTCGCCACTCGGGGTGGTGAAGCTGAGGGCAGAGGGGGCATAAGCAATCAGGGCTTCCTTGGCAATCTTCACATTGCGGTTCTCTCCTGTATAGTAAAGGATGTATGGGGTATTAGCCTCAACGCCACCGGCTTTACAGTCCTGGAAATTCAGCTGTACAGTGGCCCCCGCCTCCTCCACGCCTACGAGTTTCTCCAAACGGCAGTCGGAGCCGAACAGCTCGTTGAGTTCCTGCTGACTCAAGGAGAAAGGCAGGGAAAGGGTGTTCCAGCCTTTATACATAGAACGTGTGGTACTGACCAGACAGGTCTTACCGTCAAGTTTTGTCACATCGGTACCTTTATAGGTACTAAGATACAGTCTCTGCTGGGCACTGGCGGTCAACGTGGCCAGAGCAAGTGCTGCAATAAGGTAGAGTCTCTTCATCATAGTTCTGTTGTTTTAATTGTGGTATAACAAATTGCAGTGGCAAAGTTAAGGATAATTTTTGATTCATGCAATCTTTTCTTGAAAAAAAACTGCAGTCAACCGAAAAACTTACAGTCTCAGGGTGCCTTCCTTCAGGCCTATGGCCTGCGCCTTGACGGTGCCGCGCCCCTTTACCACCACCATGCACTTGCCAAAGAAGGCTTTGCGCTGCGGACTTGTAAACCGTTCCAAGGATGTCTGGCAGCCATTGTCTGTAGCCACAATGCAGGTATTGTCTCCAAGAGCGGAGAATAAGACCTGATTCTCGGCCCACGGACAGAGATTGCCGTTGGAATCGACGATTTCTGCATTGATAAACGTCAACTCTTTACCCTGATAGTCGGTGGTAAGCCGAATGGCAGCAGGCTGTCCGGCGGTCTTGATGGTCTGCTCACACACCGTCTGTCCCGCCTTTCTGGAAACGGCTCTCACTTCGCCGGGTTCGTACTGCACCCGCCAGCCAACGTGATACTCCGTACAAAGCCTGTCACCCGATTCTTTTTTCTTGACTCCCTGGCTCTTTCCGTTGATGAACAGCTCCACCTCATCGGCCTGATTGAAATAGCACCAGAGGTCGATGGTCTGTCCAGGCAGCCAGTTCCAATGGGGGAAGAGATGCAGCATGGGTTTGGCAGTCCATTCGCTTTGGTACATATAATAGGTATCCTTGGGGAATCCTGCCAAGTCGATTATACCGAAATAGCTGCTGCGAGCAGGAAAACCGTAGGGTGTCGGTTCGCCGATATAGTCGAATCCTGTCCAGATGAACTGTCCGCCGCAGTAGGGGGTATGCTTCACCACATCCCACAGTTCCTCGTGGGTGCTCGACCAGGAGGCGTGCATATTGTCATAGGCAGAGCACATGAAGGTGGGGTCGGTATAAGGCAGCCACCACTGTTTGGGTGCGATATAGACTGAGTCACTGGGCATCATGTAATATCCACGTGTCTGCAATGCACTGACGCTCTCGCTGAAGATGAACGGTTTGTCAGGGAAGTTCTTTGGCACATCTTTCACCCACTGGTGGTGATAGTTGAAACCAATGATGTCAATGGCACCACTCTTGAAGAGGTGGTTGTTGGGTGAGGGCTCGTTGCACCCGGCAGTGACGGGGCGTGAGGTGTCGTAGCGTTTTACTATCTCTGCCAGATGCTGTGTCAGCAGGGAATTGACACTCAGCTCACCTTCCTTGGCCAGTGTGGAGGCATCGTGTCCGGCATTCAGGATGAGGTTGGCCTGCTCCAGTGTCAGTGTGTCGGCCTCGGCACTGGACCACTGTTCCAAGACCTCATTGCCGATAGACCACATGAGGATGGAGGGGTGGTTACGGTCGCGCATCACAAGGTCGGTCAGGTCGCGTTCGTGCCATTCATCAAAGAACCGGGCATAATCGTTCTGGGTCTTCTTTCGGCGCCACATGTCGAAACTCTCGTCCATGACGATGAGCCCCATGGTGTCGCACATATTCAGCAGTTCAGGAGCCGGAGGGTTGTGACTGCTGCGGATAGCGTTGACGCCCATGGCCTTCAGTTTGACAAGCTTGCGGTGAAGGGCATCCTCATGAAGGGCGGCTCCAAGGCATCCGAAGTCGTGATGTTCGCATACTCCGTTCAGCTTGAAGTTCTTCCCGTTGAGCCAGAAGCCTGTTTGTGCATCGAACTTGAAACTGCGGAAGCCCGTCCACGTCTCATAGGTATCTACCACCTTTCCATCGGCTTTCACGCACGTACGAACCTTATATATATTAGGCTGCTCACACGACCATAGCTTCGGATGGCTGATGGTGATGACCGACTTTGCACCCTTGGACTTTGCCACCACCTTGCCGGTGGGGTCGATGAGTGTATTCTCTATGGAGCCTTTGCCCTCCATGTCGACAGATATGTTCAACTGCCCCTTGCCTTTCGTCACACGGGCATCGGCAAACACTCCCCAGTGTCTGACATGTACTGGCGAGGTCTTCGTCAGCCATACATGCCGATATATGCCACAACCCGAATACCAACGTGAATTGGGTTGGTCGCTGTTGTCCACCCGTACAGCTACCACATTGTCCCCTTCATGGACGTAGGGCGTTATGTCGTATTCGAAACTTGAGTAGCCGTATGGCCGGAATCCTACTTTCTGCCCGTTTACGTAGACGGTGGAGTTCATGTATACACCATCGAACTCCAAGAAGAACTTCATCTTGTCCACAGGTGTCTCACAGTCGCCCAGGCTGAATGTCTTCCGGTACCAGCCAACACCGCCAGGCAGTGCCCCACCACCGGCTCCACTGGGGTTGCCGGCGTAGAAGTCGCCTTCAATGGCCCAGTCGTGTGGTAAGTCGAGCATGCGCCAGGTGTGGTCGTTATAGTCTGCCTGTGCCATCTGTGCCGAGTCAGCCAGCATGAACCGCCAGTTCTTGTCGAAGCATTGCCTCTCTCTTGCCTGTACCGCCAATACGGTCAATGCAAAAGCGGCCAGTAGAATCATCCGTTTACTCATATTTCGCATTAGGTGTTTATTTTGCAATTTTTACGCTGACTTTCTGCAGGTCCTTGTCAGCACTCGATGAACCTACAAACAGTTCATACTGTCCGGGCACGACGCGCATGGTGTTGGTTACCGTATCCCACAGCTCAAACCGCTCGCGTGGCATGGGGATTGTCACCTGTCTGCTCTCGCCTGGTTTCAGACTGACGCGTGTATAGCCACGGAGGGTCTTTCTCGGACCATCGCTGTCTGCTGGACGCCGTACATAGACCTGAACTACCTCGGTACCCTCGCAGGTGCCGATGTTCTTCACACTCACCGTCACTTGTCCGTTTTTATAGACAGGCTTGCCCATCTCGAAGCTGGTGTAGCTCAGTCCATAGCCGAAGGGATAGAGGGGCTCGTCCTGGAAGTAGCGGTAGGTTCGTCCCTGCATACGGTAGTCGAGGAAGTCGGGCAGCTGGTCTGCACTCTTGTAGAAAGTGATGGGCAGCTTGCCGCTGGGATTCACGTCGCCGAAGAGTACATTGGCCAATGCACGTCCTCCCTGCTCGCCACCATACCATGCCTGGACGATGGCATCGCAGTTCTGGCTCTCCGGGACAAGTCCCATGGCACCGCCAGAGCAGTTCACGAACACCACCTTCTTGCCTGCCTCATGCAGCTTGGCTATCAGCTGTCGCTGTGCCTGCGGCAACTCTATGTCGGTGCGGTCGCCGCCACGGAAGCCCGGCTCGCTCACCCTCATCTCCTCACCTTCCACACGCGGTGAGATGCCACCCACGAAGACCACGGTCTCGGCATTGCCAATCTCTGTCAGCAACTGTTGGAATGTGGGAGTGTACTTCTTGCGGATGTCAAACTTCATGATAGCCATGCCCGTCTGTTGCACATAGTCTATCTGTATGCGGTAGTTGTGTCCGGCCTTCATCTGGATCTCCTTCCGGTTTTCCTGTATGCGGTCCCGTCCTCTCCAGATATTGACAAGGGTGTCTCCGTTCAAAATGAGCCGCACCATGTCGTCTACTCCGAGTGAGAGTGTCAGCGTCTCGTCTTGCTCAGGAATGAGTGTACCGTCGTAGCGGGCAGAGAAGTGTTCGAGTTCCACGCCTGGTGCGAAGACGGTGTTCCCTCCGTTACTCAGGTTGATGGGGTCGGTCAGTGTGACAGTGGCCACAGGCTCACCCTTCATCTCCTCATTGTTCCAGTAGATGGCCTGCATACCTTTGGCTCCTAAAGGTGAGACCAGCAGGTTGAAGCGGCTTTCGGTAATCTCGCTGTTAGTGAGTGAGCAGCCGGCAATGTGCTTTATGTCGTTCCCTGCTTTCTCCCTGATGCCCTGCAGTGCTGTGACGGTGCCAGTAGGATAGCCGCTATAGTTTCCCCACATCATAATCGAGTCGTTGGCGTTTGGCCCCATCACGACAAAGCGTGATTTGAGCGGTAGCACACCGTTGTTCTTCAGCAGCACAATACTCTCATTACCAATATTCAGTGCCAGCTGTTTGTGCTCCTTCGATGCAATGACGCTTTCCGGTATCTTTGTCCACTCTACGAGGGCATCGTCATCGAAATCGCCCAATTGGAACCGGGCTATGAGCAGTCGGCGCAGCGAACGGTCTATGTCGCTCTCCTTGATATCGCCGCGTCGTACGGCTTCGGGCAGTCGTCTGTATTCCGATCCGCACTCTACGTCGGTGCCTGCTATCACGGCTTTAGCACTGGCTTCCGCACCATCCTTGGCAGTATTGTGCCACTGGGGCAGGAAGTCGCGAATGGCACCGCAGTCGCTGGTGATGAGTCCCTGGAATCCCCATTCGTCTCTCAGTATCTGCTGTTCGTAGCGGGTCTGTGCACAGCAGGGCTGTCCGTCAATGCGTTGGTAGGCGCACATCACCTCTGCCACCTTCCCCTCCTGTACCAGGGTCTTGAATGCAGGCAGATAGGTCTCCCACAGGTCACGCTCAGGCAGGTCCTCAATGTTGAACGTGTGACGGTTCCATTCCGGTCCGCTGTGCACGGCAAAATGCTTGGCGCAAGCCAGCAGCTTGCGATACTTGGTATTGTCGGGGCCTTGCAGTCCACGCACCACGGCCAGTCCCATCTTGCCTGTCAGATAGGGATCCTCACCGTATGTCTCCTGTCCTCGTCCCCATCGAGGATCACGGAAGATATTGATGTTGGGTGTCCAGTACGACAGTCCCTGGTATCGCTTCACATTGCCTGTTCGCTTGGCTTGCTGGTGCTTGGCACGCGCCTCGTCGCTCACGGCGGTGAACACCTGCTCTACCAAGGCATCGTCCCACGAAGCCGCCATTCCCATTGTGATGGGAAAAACGGTGGCAAAGCCATTGCGCCCTATGCCGTGCAGTGCCTCGTTCCACCACTGGAACTGTGGAATGCCTAACCGTTGGATGGCGGGCGATGTGTCCATCATCAGCTTCACCTTCTCTTCGAGTGTAAGCCGTTTCAGCAGGTCGTCAGCGCGTTGTTCTGCCGTGAGACCAGGGTCTTGATAAGGCAGACGGGCTTGCGTCCCTTCATCATGCATAGTAACCACAGGATTGGACATGGCAAGGCATGTACCACCCATGAGTAGCGAGATAATAAATGTCAGTCTGTTCATAGTCTTATGTTTTAGATTTTGTTTCCAAAAAGATTGGTTATGTCAAATAAGGAACTGTCCGTTCCTTCTGATTCATGGAAATCAGAACACCTTATTGAATACGGTGTCTGTAGCACCGGCCAGACTCTTGACATAGTCACCGGCACTGATGCCTGCCTGCTGAAGCAACTGCGGGTTCTGTTCAAACCGCAACATCAGTTGCTCAAAGTCTGCGTAGTTTTGTATGTCGAAACCGCCACCGCATGCTTTCAGCCCCTGGGCTTCCTGGAAGCGCTGGTTGTTGGGACCGAAGATGACGGGCACACCCCATACGCCTGCCTCCAGTACGTTATGGATGCCAACACCGAAACCGCCACCTACATAGGTAATGGTGGCGTAGCGGTAAATGCTTGACAGCAAACCGAAGCAGTCGATAATGAGCACGTCAGCCGACTCGAAACCAGAACAGTCATACTTCGTGTAGCGAACAACCTTGCAGCCTTCCAGTTTCTGTTCTATCTGAGTGAGATGGCTTTCGTCAATGACATGAGGTGCAATAATCAGTTTCCATTTGCCATAGCCAAAGAGTTTGCGTTCGAGAAAATAGCGAATGAATATATCCTCATCAGGGGGCCACGACGAACCTGCAACAAATACGCCTTGGGGCGGTGTATATCCAGCACACGCCGTAATAACCTCTTCATCGTCAGGATTGGGGTCATCCGAAATATTGTATCGACAAAAACACTCTACTTCTTTTAACTTCTTCGCGGCCTCCTTGATTTGGAGCACACGGTCGAAGCGGGTGTCACCCACAATGGTCACGTCGGTAATTCCTATTTTCGCCAACAGCTCACGGCTCGCCTCGTTCTGCACAAAGAAATGGGTAAAGCAATTCAGCACGCGGCGATACTGCCGGCCATACCATTTGAAAAACACCTGGTCGGGACGGAAGATGCTGCTCACACTGTAAACAGGCACCTTGCGGTGTTTCAGGATATGCAGGTAGTTGTACCAGAACTCATATTTGATGAAGAACGCCATGACCGGGTGTACGGCACGCAGGAAGCGGCGGGCATTGGTGATGGTGTCAAGGGGCAGGTAGCAGATGATATCGGCACCCTCATAGTTCTTCCTCACCTCGTAGCCTGAAGGCGAGAAGAACGTCAGCAGGATCTTGTACTCAGGATGCTCACGGCGCAACCGCTCCATGAGTGGGCGTCCCTGCTCAAATTCGCCCAGCGAGGCAGCATGGAACCATATATACTGTGCCTTGGGGTCTACCTGATTGCGAAGCACACGGAAAGCATCGCGCTCGCCGCGCCACATCTTGCGTACCTTCTCGTTGAAACGGCTGTAGATGGCTACGCCTAACAGGTAGATATATATACAGAGGTTATACATTCCCTAAGACTTCTATTGCCTGGCGCATACGGCGCAGTGTCTCTTCCTTGCCAAGGAAGGCCGAGATATCGAACATTCCAGGTCCTTTGCCCTCGCCGACGAGTGTCAGTCGCCAGGCATTCATCACATTGCCCAGCTTGTATTCCTTTGCCTCCACCCATGTATGGACTGTCTTTTCCTGGTTCTCCAATGAGAAATCACCGATTCCATCGAGTACCTCCATCAATTCCTGCATGACCTGTGGAGAATCCTCCTTCCAGCGCTTCTTTACGGTCTTCTCGTCGTACGATGTGGGTGCCACGAAGAAGAAAGAGCACAACGGCCATAGCTCCTTGACGAAGTTCACGCGGTCTTTCATCATCTCGCACACCTTCACTACACGCTCAAGGGTCTCCTCCGGACAGTGTTCACGAACCTCAGGAAGGAATAACCGTCCGATTTCATCGGCACTTTTCTTTAGTATGTATTCATGATTGAACCAGATGCCCTTTTCGTAGGCAAACTTTGCACCAGCCTTCGAACACTTCGTGATGTCGAACAGCGGCACCAGCTCGTCAAGTGTGAACAGTTCCTGCTCCGTGCCGGGATTCCAGCCTAAAAGGGCAAGGAAATTGATGACCGCTTCGGGGAAATAACCGTCCTCGCGGTAACCACGGGACAGGTCACCGGTCTTCGGGTCATGCCACTCCAGAGGGAACACTGGGAAGCCCAGGCGATCACCGTCACGCTTCGACAGCTTTCCCTTTCCATCGGGCTTGAGCAGCAACGGCAAGTGGGCAAACTGAGGCATCGTCTCCTGCCAGCCAAAGGCTTCGTAAAGCAACACGTGCAACGGAGCACTGGGCAGCCATTCCTCACCGCGGATGACATGTGAGATTTCCATCAAGTGGTCATCCACGATGTTTGCCAGGTGATAGGTTGGCAATTCGTCAGCACTCTTATAGAGCACCTTGTCATCGAGTATGTCGGTTTTCACCCTTACCTCGCCACGGATCAGGTCGTTCACCAGTACCTCCCTGCCAGCGTCAATCTTAAAGCGCACTACATACTGATTGCCATCGGCTATCAGCTGTTCCACCTCCTCACGGGGTAAGGTCAGTGAGTTGCGCATCTGTCCACGTGTGTGACTGTCGTACTGGAAGTTCTGTATCTCCTGGCGTTTGGCATCCAGCTCCTCTGGAGTGTCAAAGGCAATATATGCCTTGCCGTTGTCCAACAACTGTTGAACATATTCCTTGTAGATGGCGCGACGTTCGCTTTGGCGGTATGGTCCCTTGTCACCTCCAAAGCTAACTCCCTCGTCAAACTGAATACCCAGCCATTTGAACGACTCTATGATATATTCCTCGGCACCTGGCACAAACCGGCTGCTGTCGGTGTCCTCAATGCGGAATACCAGGTCGCCGCCGTGCTGGCGTGCAAACAGATAATTATACAAGGCAGTACGTACACCGCCAATGTGAAGTGCCCCCGTAGGGCTGGGTGCAAAGCGCACCCTCACTCTTCTTTCTGACATGTTGGCTTAAAATTTTGTGCAAAGGTAATACTAATATTTTAATTAAACGAGGAAACAGGCCAAGAATTTAAAAGAACCCCTGACTTTTCAGGAGGAAATGTTGGATTTCATCCGACCTTTTCTCGCCATGGCAGAGCTAAAGCGAGCTTTGTTCTGCTCATTTGGCTTAACGAAAACGTTCCTTTTTCAGCAACAAAGGTGTTTCCTTCCTCATTCTCCCTCATTGTTCCTTATTACTCACACCTGGAAACAGCATCGTCACAGCGTTCTTCAACTGACGGTGCTCACACTTCTTCCAACGCGTAGAATTGGTAGTCACGGACAATGCGGCGCAGGAATAATTCGTCCATAGACTCTCGTTTCGTCACGCCAAGCACCTCTTGTACCTTCTTCGACAAGGCGCTGATACGTTCCGGCACGTCGCTTTCCAGTGTTCGGGTAATGACATCTATCTGTTCCAGCGACAGGTCTGTTGCAAGTGGATAGGTCGGGCGGTAGTTGCGTGTCAGGTAGTCGTACTCATCAAGGCTTACCTGTATCTTGTTATAGCTTCGCAGTTTCACCACGAGCGTCCCGGCAGCCATGTCACCAAAACGCTGGTTGTGGCGGCTGGCCAGCATCACCAGCACGCCGCAATAGGACAGCAACGGACCATCAGCCACCATCAGCAGCCAGCGCAGCATGCAGGCACTAAGCGAGGGCTTGCTGCCATCGGCCATCACCACGCGCAGCTTCATAACCCACTTGCCGAAAGTCTGGCCACCCGCAAACAGCTCGCACAACGGGCAATAGAACAGCACAGGCAGAACCACCACGAGAATGATGGTCAGAACCCCGGGGGACAGTTTCAATTGGTCAATCAGGAAAATGTTCA
>JAEEGK010003369.1_pt1 | contig 39860 bp, 16 predicted proteins | sample 8958771 | NCBI WGS metagenome assembly JAEEGK01 (sample SAMN16246547, study PRJNA631951) | gut metagenome | biome: gut microbiome; feature: rumen; material: SC-attached | host: Bos | place: Iran: Karaj | collected 2018-10
AAAATAATTTTAGTTATTTACAAAAAAATAAAACAATAATTTATTTTAAAATAATTATTGAAATAACTTTATCTTTTGTTGTCATACAATTATTTTGTATTAATGAAAAAAAAATTACTCTTCAAGTGTTTGAAGGTAAAATATCAAATAAATATTCATATGAATTATTAAATAAAATTTTTTATATATTTTCACATCCAGAAAAAAAATTTGGTACTGATTTATTATATGAAATAATTGAAAATTTTGATATAATTTTTAAAGCACATAAAAATCAAAATAAATGTAAAAATTATCCAGGAATAAAATGTTATTGTTCTAAATATACTTATAATGATTTTGTAAAACAATCTGAAAAATATTTAGATATTGTTAATGATATAAGAACTGGAATAAAATATAATCAAAAAGTTTTAAAAAAAACTTTTCCAATTATGTATAAATATATAGAAAATGTTATCAAAATAAAATTAATCCAAAATAAAGATAATTTTAATAATGAATCTTTTTTGTTAGTACTTGCATTTTTTTATATAATATTTGATAAAAATTATAATAAAGGATTATTTTATCTTGAAGAATTTTCAACTACTAAATTTTATCAAACAAATATTTTAATTCAATTTCAATTTAAATTAATTAAACTGGTTATATTAGAAAATTATCAAAATTTTTTAATTTATTCTCCAGAAAAAAAAGAACAAACAATTTTGGAAAATTCTTTTAAAGGAATATATAAACTCTATTCAAAGATTACTGAAATAATTATAATAGAAAATTATCTTTCACAATGTTTAGATGTTTATATATATTCTTTAAATTATTTGAAAGAAAATGATTGTAATTATTATGAAGTTATTAAAATAATGAAAAAATTCCATAAATCATTAAAAAAAATGAATAAATCTTTAATGAATTTATTTTTTTCAAATATTATAACATCATATCATTTATGTGCTAAATTAACAATTTTTTATTCATTTTTTTATTTAGAAATGCCAAAAAATATAAATAAATGTTTTAAAAATATTTTTGAAATAACTTGTAAATATGAAAATTATTCTATAATTATAGCAAATTTAATTACTCATAATAATGTAAGGAAATTTATAATTGAATATGCATCAGATAATTTTTGTTCAGATATAGGGTATACATTAAAAGAGATTAAAAATAAAGAAATTAATGAATTTAATCCACAAAATTTAAAAAAAGCATATGATTATAATGCTATTGAAAAAGTAAGAAAAGGAAATAAAAAAATTATTTTAAGAGAAGTTATTATTTTAAATAAAGAAAAACATTCAATGTTATATGATTTTATTGGAATTGTTGTTTTTGATGGTAATAAATTGCAAATATTTTTTAAGATTTATCCTTTTAATTTTCATTCAATTAATCATTATCAAATGAATATAAAGAAAAAAGAAAATAAAAGAAAGAATAAAAAAAAAGATAATGATAATAATGAAGAATGTTATGCTTTTATTAATAAAAATGGTAAAATTTTTGCAATTAGTAGATTATTTGAAGAATATTTTTGTTTAAATTTAAATGCAATAAAGAAATATAAAATTAATTTATTTAAAGATATTTTGAAAATTGAAGGATTAGAAAATAAAGATTATATAAAAAAAAATTTAGCACAAGTATATGAAAATATTGCAATAATTAATTTTAATTTAATGCAAAATTCATCAAATGAAGAATTTACAAAAACATATAAACAAATAAAAGAAATTCAAAAAAATGTTTTAAAGAATATAAACTCATATTTAATTTGTTCAATTGAAAGAAGAGAAATTAAAAAAAGTGAGAAAGAAATGAAATATTACTATTTTATTTGTTTTAATATTCAAATAAATAATGTTTATGCAGTTTTTGAAAAAATATTAGGAAAACCACAACATCCAGGACAATATATTATTTTTTTATCAAAAACAAAAATTGGAGATTTTGTAAGTAGTTTAAGTAATAAAAAGAAAAAAGGATTACCAAATAAATTTGAAATAAATAAAAATCAAAATGAAACTTTAATAAAAATTAGACAAATTCAAATTTTAACTGCAAAACAATTAATATCAAATTATAATATTAAATTAAATGATATTTTGGATTTAACTCTTAAAGAAACAGAAGAATTTAATTTATATAATAATATAGTTGAAAAAGAAACAAATAGATTACTTTCTAATAATACATCATCATCATCTCCTTCACAATTAAATTCAAATAAAAATAAAAATTTAAATGATTCAATAGATAATTATAATAAATTTTTTAGAAACAGAGCAATAGATGAACCATATTCTTTAATTAAAAAAAAAAATTATGGTTATTATCTTAAAATAGAAATTTATCTTCTTATTTTAGTATGGTTTATATTAACAGTTGTTGAAATATATTTACAAATAGTAATGATATTAATTACAAATACACAATTTAAAAAAATAGAAACTTTAACAAGTATATTAATAAATTCTTTAATGTCAAGAAATATACTTTATTCATTTATAACAACTTTAATTTGTATGCAATATGTTGTTAATGGATTACATAATGATACTTTAATTGATAATGATTTTATTAATTCAATACCTTTTCATAAATCAAGAATTTATGATAGAATAAAGGATTTTTTATATTATTTTAAACAATTTGAAAGACAAGAAAAATATTTATGTGATTATAATGAAAATGAAGTAATTACTATTTTCTTTGAAGAATTAGATTATTTAAGTGTAAAAGCAGATAATTTGACTGTTAAACGTTCTTTAAATTATATTTTATCTAATTCACATTTACATGCTTATGAAGTTATTGAAAGTGAACTTGAACCTTTTTTATTTAATGTTTCATATTATACTATTGAAAAAAGAGAATTATTAGGAGAATCTGCTTTTTTTCAATTTGTTTTTGATAATTATATGAGTAATGGAAAATATTCCTGGGATGAAATTAATAATTTAATTTATCATAGTGTTATTAAATCATCTAATTTAACTTTAAAACAAATTTATTTAATTAGTATTATAAGTGGAATTTTAGTTTGTGGTTTTTTTATGATTCAATTTTTTTTTTTTAATCAATTTAATAATGAAATTTATGCAAAATATTATCTAAATTATAATTATTTACAATTTTTTAATACTTTATTATTAAAAAAAGCAGAATTAATTAAAGAATTTATTAGTAATACAAATATAGAAAAATTATATAAATTTAGTCAATTTAAAGTTGGATATGAAAATAATATTGAAGATAATAATGTCTTTAAAAACAATTATTTAAGAATAAATAATAAATTACCTCTTATAATAAAACCATATAAAATAAAAGAATCACCAACAAATGAATCAATTAAATTAGGAATAAATAAATCAAATTCAATTTATGTTTCTCCAACTTTTAAACAAAGTACAATTGAAGAGAAAAAATTTACTATAACTCCTTCTGGATTATCATTTAATAAAAATAATCCAAATTTAAGTCCTGAGTATAATGTTAAAGAACCAATTTTTGAATTAAATAATAATTTAATTAATTCTACATCAACAATGAAAAAAGCTAAAAAAACTAAGAAAACAAAAAAAGATTCAACTTTATTTCTTGGAAATAATACAACAAATAATAAATTAATTTCTGATTCAAGTATGGATAATACATTAACTTTATTAACAGATTTTAATAAAATAAATTCTAAAAAAGATTTAACAAAACCAAAACAACATAAACTTTATTTAATCTTTTTTGTATTTTCAATTATATTTCTGACTTTATTTTTTGTTATAAATTGTATAATAATAAAAAAAACAATAAACATCAAAACGACTTTTACATATATGATAAAAAATCCAACTGAATTAATAAATAATACAATGGAAATTGTTTTAATGTATTCAATAATTTTATTAAAAGGTGCACCTATAGTATTTAATTATAAATCAAAAGGTTATTTAACATTATTTAAAGAACTAAATTATTTAAACACAATAACATCTCATAATATAATTGAAGAATCTTTTAACAAGTATGAAAAGAAAAAAAAAAAAATAAATGATATTACATTAAAAAATAAAGATAAATTTCAAACATTTTATAATTATATTTTAAATTTAAATAAAGAAGGAGCCTGTGAATATTTTATAGATTTTTATTTTAGCAAAAAAGATAATTATGATTTTTCTTTTTTAAATGCATTTAATTATGAACCATCTGAATTAGTTAAACAATGTAATAATATTTCATATGGAATTAATTCAAAAGGTATTTCTTTAGCAACAGATGGATTATTATCATCAATTCAAAGTCAATATTATGAATTTTTAAGTGATGAAAATAAAGGAGATAATTTATTAAAAAGAGCTAATAATGAAAAATTTATTGCTTCTCTTTTACAAATTGATTTAATTTATGATAAACTTGTAATTAATTTAGTCATTTGTTGGTTTGATGATTATAATAAAATAAAAAATAAATATGATAATCTAAATTATTTTATTTCTGTATTAATTATTGCATTGATATTTTTTATTTTTATAATTTATCTTCTTTTATTTCCTATTAAAACTTTAAAAGAAAATAGAATTATAAATCAAGTTGAAGCATGTTATTATAATACTATTATGTTTTAGATTTAATAAATATATAAATTTTGATATAATTATTATTTCTAATAAATAAAATTTTAATTGAGATATTTCATATGTAAAGAAAAAAAATATTATAAATATTTAAATAAAATATACTTTTTTATATTTATAATTTATTTAAATATTTTTTAATAGTATTTTAATTTTTTTAAAATTACAACTAGGGAATTCATAAAATATGATTTTTTATATATATTTAAAAAATGTTGAGATAAAATATTATATTAAATTTAAATCAATTTTTTGAATAAATTTTTAAAGTTTTATATATATAAAAATTAATTGTTTTACCTTTTATTAATAAAATATAAATTATTTAACCAACAAATCTTTATCAAAAAATATAATTGTAAAAAACTCAATAAGAATAATATAATAATCATTTATAATTATATTTATATTTGTAATTTACATAATAAATTGTTATCTATAAAATTTTGATTATTCAAATTTGAATTATTTTCTTCTAAAAATTCGATAATCGAAACTCCTCTTTTTCTCCCATTTTTATAATTACATTGATCATTACTATTTTTATTTAATATTTGTTTAATTGTTTTTTTTGAAGTTTCAGAATCTAAATCATCATGAGAATTTTTTTGTTTCCTTATATCTTTTTTAATTTGATTCATTTCATTTTTTAAATTTTTAATATGACTTAATTTTCTTTCATTTTTATCTTTGGGATTATTAATATTTAATTTATAATTTAAATCTTTATATTCATCATCATTAGAATCAAAATTACTAATTGAATCTGAATCTGAGTCTGATTCTGATTCTGAATAAATATTTGAATTAGAATTATATTCATTTGATGAATAATTTTCAAAACTCAATGATAATTTATTTTCTATTTCTTCTGAAATAATATCGTTTGTTAATTTTTTTGATGTTGTAAAATTTAATTTCATTGGTGTTGGTTTTAATATTGGATTTATTGGTTTAAGTTTTGGAACAAAATTTAAAGGAATATTTTCAGAATAAAATCTTATTCTTTTATTTTGTTTATTATTTAAATTAGATTCATTTCCCATTAATTTAAATGATATACTTTTATGTCTTGATTGATTATTATTGTCCAAAATAAAAGGTTGATTATTTTTTTTTTCTATTAATTCTTTAAAGTTTTTTTCCATTATCTAAAAAATTTTTTAATTAATATCTTTATTATAAAAAAAATAATTTAATTCATATATATTAAAATAAATATTACCATTAAAATCATCTATTAAAAAAAATAATAAAATAATATTATTGATATTATTTAATTTATTTTTATTATATAAATTTTCTTTTTCAATACAAATAATATTATCATTTTATTTTTCATTATTTAAATTAATATCTTCATTAGATTTAATTCCAGAAATTTTTTTCCAATCATCAAATCTTTTTTCCATTTTTTTCATATTACCTTTTTTTTCAACATATAAATAAACTTTATATATATTCCATTGAGGTAATAATTCATCTGTAATTAACATTGAATCAAATGAATAACAAGATTGTTGGTCAATTGTTATTCCACTTAAATCTCCAAATTTAATAAATAAATCTTCTATTAAAGAATATTTTCCATATGATTTTAATGGAATATTATGTTCATTATTTGAATTAATTGCATTTTCAAAATTTTCGATTTCTTCAAGTGTATTATTTGATTTATTCTTTTTTTGTAATTTTGTTTTTCCTTTTTTTTCATCTTTGTTGTTGTCTTTTTCTTCTAATTTATTTCCATTTTCTTTTTTATCTTCATTATCTTTTAATCTTTCTGAATTTAAATTTGAATTATTTATACTGTTATTTATATTATTATTATTTTTATTTTCTTCTTTTAATTCTCCATTTTTTTTAACTAATGTTTCTTGAGTATCATATAAACTTGTTTTACTTACTTTTTTATTATGATTTGATGGGGTTTGTAACTTTGGATTTGAACTTTTTAGTTTTGAATCTTCATTTTCTTCATTTTCATTTTCTTTTTTTAAATTATCTTCTATATTTCTTGATTGAGTTTCATTTAATTTTTTAGATGATTTATTTTTCTCTTTTTTTTCATTTGGAATTATATTTTCATCTTTTTTTTCATTTTCATTTGAATCATTTTTTTTATTTTTCTCAATTTTATTTAAATCTTTTTTGGATTTTTTTGATTTTTCTTCTTTTTTTTCAACTGATTTCTTTTTATCATTTTTTTTTTGTGTTTTTTTTTTTTTTGTTTTTTTTTTTTCTTTTTTTTCTTCTTCTTTTTTTTCTTCTTCTTTTTTTTCTTCTTCTTTTTTTTCTTCTTCTTTTTTTTCTTCTTCTTTTTTTTCTTCTATTTTTTTTTCTTCTTCTTTCTTTTCTTCTTCAGTTTTATTTTTTAAATTTTTTTTTGATTTATTTTTCTCATTAACTGTTCCTTTTCTACTTTTATTATTTGATCTTTTATTTTCTGTTTCATTTTTATCATTATCTTTCAATTTTTTTTTATCATTTTCATTGCCTTTTTTATTCTTTGGTATCAAATTTTTAGTTTTTTCATTTTTCTTTTCTTTTTCTATATTATTTTTTTCTTCATCTTTTTTTTCATTAACTTTTAACGTATCATTCTCGTTTTCATTTTTTGCTTCATTTTCATTTTCTTTAATAATTGAATTTTCTTTTTGTTTTAAATTTAATTTTTCTTTTTCATTTTCTTTTTGTTTTATTATTGAACTTTCATTTTGAGTAGTTGTATCATTTGTAATGTCATTTTCTTCTTTTTTTTTTTTATTTTTTTCTTCTTCATTTTGATTTTCTTTATTCAAATCATTTTCTTTTACTTCTATTTCTTTTTTTTCTTCCTTTTTTTCTTCTTTTTTTTCTTTTTTTACTCCTTTTTTTATTCCTTTTTTCTCTTCTTCTTTTTCTTTTTTTTCTTCTTTTTTTTCTTTTTTTTCTTCTTCTATTTCTTTTTTTTCTTCCTTTTTTTCTTCTTCTTTTTTATTATCTTTAGTAATGTTTTTTTTACTTTTTTGTCCACTCATTTTTTTTGATTCTGTTTTCTTTTTATCATTTTCTTTCTTCTTATTTTTTTCTTTTGAATCATTATTTTTCTTTATTGTTTTTTTCTTTTCATTATTCCTTTTATTCTTTTCATTTAATTTTTTATCCTTATCATCCTCAATTTTATTTTCTTCTTTTTTTTTGTCTTTTTCATTTTCTTTTATATTTAAATCATTTTTTTCCTTTTCTTTCTTTTCTTCTTTATTTTCATTTTTATTATCATCTTTTTTATCATCTTCAGCTTTTATTTTTTGTATATTTTGTAATTCATTATTTTCTTTTTTATCATTTGTCTCTTTTAATTCTTTTAAATTTTTTTCATTTTTTAATTTATTTTTATTATTTTCTGATTCCTCATTAACTTCTCCTTTTATTTCTTCTTCCTTTTTTTCTTCTTTTAGTTCTTCTTTTGTTTCTTTTTTATCTTTACCATCTTTTATTTTTTTTTTGTCTTCTCCTTTTTCCTTATTGTTTTTTAAATCTTTTTTTTCATTTTCTTTATTTAATATCTTTTTTTCTTTTCCTTTTTTTAAGTCCTTTTTATCTTTATTTTTAATTTTACTATTTTCTTTGTTTTCGTTTATTTCAATTTCTTTTTTTTCTTCTTCTATTTTGTTATTATTTTCATTTTCAATTTCTTTTTTTTCTTCTTCTAATTTATTACTATTTTCATTTCCATTTATTTCAATTTCTTTTTTTTCTTCTTCTCTTTTATTATTATTTTCATTTTCAATTTCTTTTTTTTCTTCTTCTATTTTTATTGTGTCATTTTTATTTTTATTATCACTTTTTATTTGATTAATATTATCTTCATTTATTTTTTGTTTATTTTTATCATCTTTTAAATCTTTTATTTCTTCTTCTTTTATATCTTGTTTTATTTCATCTTCTTTTTTATTTTCATTTTTTTCTTTGCTTAAATCTTTTTTATTTTTCTTTTTTTCTTTATTTTCTTTTTTATCTTTATTTAAACTTTTTTTATTCTTTTCTTTTTTTTCTTTTACTTTTTCTTTCTTTTCAACTTGTTTTTTATCTTTTTCATTTTCATTATTTTCTATTTTATTTAATTCATTTTTATTATCAATATTTATATCTTTATTTAATTCTTTATTATCCTTTTCATTATCTTCAACGATATTATTATCTTCTTTTTTATCGATTTTTTTTTCTATTTCTTTAACTATATCATCTTTTATGTCTTTATTTTCATCATTTTTTTCTTTAATCAAATTTTCATTTTTATTATTATCATCAATTTCTTTATCATCTTTTATATAATTATTATCTTTATCATCATTAAAAATAACATTTCTATTTCTATATTCAAGAGTTTTATTATAACGTATAGGAAGTCTTTTATTTCTAATTTCATTTAATTCATCTTCATTTGGTAAATCAATAAATTCTTCATCTTTGAAATCTTTTTCTAATTTAATTTCTTTATTTTTATCTTTTTTATTAATTTCATTTGATATTTGACTATGATTATTATTATTTAAAGCATATTCTAATTCTTTAATTCTTTCTTCGTCTTCTTTTTCATCTTCATTATTTAAATTATCATTTCCTGGTAAAATATTACTAATATTTTCTGCATTAATTCCACTTATTTCTATATTTTGATTTTTATTTTCACTTTCATTTTCAAATTTATTATCATTTGATACTTCAATGAATGGATTTTCATTTTTTCTTTCTGAATTTTTTCCTGAATTTTCATTTTTTTCTTCAATTATTTTTTTACTATTTTCATCTAATAATTTTTCTATTTTTTCTTTATTATTATCTTTTTCTTTTTTTTTAACTTTATGAATTTTTAAAAAATCATATAACTTTTTTTTTATTTTTCCATCTTTATTTGTAGGAAAAAATAATTCAGTATAATTTCCATTTTTATTTTTAAAAACATTAGAATATTTTTCTTGAAAATTTTCATCATTAAAAAAAACATTTTCAATATTAGTTTTAATATCTTTAAAATTATTTTTAAAATCAGAATAACTTGTATATTTTTCAGGTGATTTTGGAAAAGTAAATCTATTAACTGAAAAAGTTTTATAATTATAATTAAAATCATCATTATTATAATCATCTCTTTTACTATTTTCTTCATCTCTTGAATCTGAAAAATCTAAAATTAATAATTTTTTTTTATTTTCATCTTGTTGTGTTGTGGCATGATATTGTGATTTGTTATTTTCTTTTTTATTATATTTCGACATATTTTTTTATACAAATATTTTAATATTTTTATAAAAGAAGTTAATTGATAAAAATTACAATTTTGTGGTTTTATATATCGTTAATTATAGTAAGTTTTAAACAATTAAAAATTGTATTTATAATTAAAGAGATATAATTGAATTTTTAAAAATAAATTAAAAAAATTAGGAAATATAAAATAAATAATGGAAATTATTTCTGTTCCTTCATCTAATTCATCAATTAAAATTTTTGAAGAAGAAAAAGAAGAAGAAGAAATTGAAGATGATGAATCAAAAAGACTTTATGAAAATGCAGTTGATACATTTCAAAAAAAACAATATAAAAAAGCAATAACATATATAAATACAGTTGAAAGTGAACTTGATAAGAATTATTTTTGGAAAATAATAATATTAAAATTAAATTGTTATCAAGAAATAATAGAAAAAAAAATATTAAGAGATTATAATAAAACTAGATTAATAAAAGCATCAAAATATTTTAGTTTATTTAATAAAGGAACAAATCAATTTTTTAATGATTTAAAAATTAATTATAATTCAAATGATTATTTAAATAAATGTGAAAGTATAATAACTTTAATTTTAAGACAATGTTATAATTATTCTCAATTTTGTATTCATCAAAATTTATTATATGATACAATAGCATTTTTATCTTTAGGAGAAAGATTAATAAGAAATACCTCTGAATTTTTTATTTCTCCTGATAGTGATTATTATTCAACTTGTATTTTATTATTTTTAAGTTCTTTATTTATAATTTCAGATAATTATGGTAATGCAAAAAAATATTTAATTATATGTTTAAAATTATCTTATAAAGAATTAGAATTAAGATTAGATATAAATAATACTTTATCTTTAGTAAATTTAGATCAATATAGTGAAAAAGATCAAGAAAAAATTAATAGAATTTTTTTTAATATTTCAATTTGTTTTTTTCATTTAGGAGTTTGTAAAGAAAATGAATATGAATTTAATGAAGCATATGAATCGTATAAACAAGCAAAATTTTTTGGAAATTTAATTCCAAATGATGATATTATTGAATATATAGTAAGCTTATTTAATATGGAAAAAAGAGAATTATTAAGATTACAATTAATTGAATTTTTTAAAAAAGAAGAAAAAAATGTTAAAGAAGTTGAAGTTCAAAATGTAACAAAAAATAAAATTTGGTATAATCATGAAAATATTATAAAATATCAAAAATTAGAAGAATATATTGATAAATTAAATTTAAGAGAAATTGATGATGAAGATCCAGATTTATTAAATAAAATATTTGGAAAAGGTTATTCTAAAAAAGTTGGTATTCCTACAAAAACTGTTCATGTTTTAAATTATTTAATGGATGAAAAATTTAAGAATGTCATTGATAAAATGAAAAAATTGGATATTAATTATTTAAGTAAGAAAACAAAAGAAATTATTCATAAGCAAATATTAAAAATAAAAAATGAAGAAAGAGCAAAAATTGATCATAAAGGAAAAGAAATAGAAATAGAAATAGAAAATGAAAAAGAAAAAGAAAAAGAAAATGAAAATCAAAAAATAAAAGAAAATCAAAAAGAAAATAATGATATTCAAAATTTTAATAATGAAAATGAAATAAAAATAGAAAAAGAAAAAGAAATAAAACAAATATTATCAGAAAGTAAAAAAACATTAGATGAAAATAAAATAATAAATCATATTAAAGAAAAAGAAAAAATAAAAAAAAATAATATAAATAACATTAAAATAAAAAATAAAACATTATACAATTCAATAAATAATAAATCAAGACATTTTAAATTTTCATCTAAAAATAATATTAATTCAAATTTATATATTAATACTGGATCAAGTCAAGTTTTTTCAACATCATATGAAAGTAATAATGATTTAAAGCCAGTATCTTCATTAAATAAAAGAATTACAAGTAGAACTACAATTCATTGTTCAAATAGAAGTCAAACTTATTCAAAATTAGATAATTTAAAAACAAAAACAATTGAAAAAATAAAATATGATTATTTTACTTTTAATAAGAATTTTAAAGCAAAAAAAAAATATTTAGATGATCAATTTAATAGAGAATTAAAATTTCAACAAAGATTATTAAAATGTAAAAGTGAAGAAAATGAATTTTATAAAGATGAAAATAAATATGATGAAAGAAAAATTAAAAGTCAATGTGAAGATTTTTTTTATAAAATATTATCTCAAGAGAAAAAAAAATTTAATGATATTAAAAAAAAAAAGGATGAACAAAATAATATCAATAAAAGGGTTAAAAGAAATTACTTTAAAATGTCTACTAAAATTGTTGGAAGATTATTAAAAAAACATAAAAGTATTATTAAACCAGATATAAACAATAAAAAACAGATTGATAAATTAACAGAAGAAATTGATGAAATTGAACATATCAAAGATTGTCTTATTAGTTCTTATAAAAGAAGTATAAATAAAAAGTTTGAATCAAAATTTGATTATTAATTATAAAATTATTTTTTTTGGATATGGAATTTTTTTGTATTAATATACATTTATTTTCAAAATAATATAAAAGTTATTTTTAATTTTTTTTTTTAAATTTTTATTCTGAACACTGCACAAAAATTTATATATTCAATATATTTATTTATAATTAAAATTTGATTATTAAATATTTTACTTTAATGAATATAAGACAATTTGATTATATTTTCATAATCAATAACATTATATTATAAAGTTGATACAAATTCCTTAAAAAAATAAATAATATGATATAATGAATATATTTTATAATTATTTTATTCATTATTTAATTTTTTTTTAAATAGAATATGTGAAAAGAATAATTAAATGAAAATACTATTTTTATTGTTGCAATAATTTTAAGAATCAAAATATAATTTGATTTTCTTATAATTTTAATAATTTCAATGAGAATTATATTTATAATTATTTTTTAATGGATTTTTATGAATGATTGATAAATTGAATTAATAATTTAAAAATAATACAATAAAAAGAAATAAAAATTTAAATAAATATCTTTGTATTATAAAATTATTAAAAAAAAATTAATAAATAATGTCATCTAAGTTAGTTACATTTAATTTGGATATAGAAAATGAACAAGAACCTAAAACTTTAACATTAATAGATAATGAAAAAGAAAAATTAAGAAGTTCAAGATTTACTTCTACATCAACAGATAATATATCAACGAAAAATTCTATTATTAAAAGAAAATCAAGAGCATCAATTTTTTCAGATCTTAAAATATCAAATTCATCAACAAGAATTGATGCTTTTGGAAATGAAATTACTAAAAAAGGAAGTAAAAATTATAAAGTTTCTTTTATTGATGAAATTTCAAGAGAAAAAATTGCAGAAGTTATTTTAATTGAAAATTCATTTAGTAAATCAAATATTAATTACAAAGAAGAATGTAAATGTTCTTCTTGTTTAATTTTTTAAAATTTATACATTATATTAAGATAGAAATTATATTATCATTTGTAAGGTAAAATGTGAATATTTAGAATATAATAATAATATAGATTTTGTTTTGATTTTTGAAAAGATATATTAATTTTGATAATTATTTTTATTTTATTTTAGATATTATTTTATTTTATTTTTGGAGTAATAAAAGTTATTATTTTTAAAAAATTATGAAACATATTATATAGTCATAAGCAAATTAAATAATATAGTTATTAATTATAAATAATAAATATTTTATGAGAATAAAAGGGACACTAAATTTTTTAAAAATTTAATAATCTAAATATTATTTTTAAATTGGATAAATAATATGAATAAAATATCAAATGAAAAGAAAAATGAAATAAAAAAAGAAAAAATAAAAGAATTTAATTTATGGAATGTAAAAAAAAAATTATCAACAGAAAAGATATTACCATTAATAAATAATGAAATGAAATCAATTAAACAACTTGTCAACGTTTTACTTGAAGAAAATGAACAAAAAAAAGAAAAAAAGTCTTATAATTATAAATCCAAAACATTAAAAAGAACATATTCTATAGAATCATATAATATAAAATCATCAAAAACTAAAAATTTAATAAATAAAATAGAACAAAATTTACATTATATACAAGACACTACAGATAAAATGATAAACTTAAATGATTTATATATGAATCAGACCTCAAGAAATTCAAACGTTTTTAAATTTCAATATCCAGATAATGAAAATAATGATGAAAAAAATAAAACAAATTATTCTTTTTTTTCAAAAAGAAATTTTGAACAAAAAATTAGAAATTTCGATTATATAACTAATAATAATAGAAAACAATTAAAAAATGCTTTTATGAAATTTAATCCTTATTTTCATTTAGAAAATCTTCATATGTTAGAAAAATCTGTCCCTTTTATTCAAAAAGATATTTCTACTTTAAAAAAAGAAATAGAAGAAGATATAAAAGATATTACTGATATTCATAAATTAAAAAAAAGATATGAAAAAATTAAAAAAAATAAATATAAAAGTAAAAGTAATGAAAATATTCTAAAGAAGAGTGATTCATCACCTAGAAAGAAAAAAGTCAAATACATTAAACAAAATTTAAAATTTTTGAAAGAAGTTAAAAAAACTCCCAAAAAAAAATCTCTTTATAAAGACGATAAAATTGAAGAAATAAATAAAATATTAAATTGTACTGATTCAATTAAAAATATTATTGATGATGATTATATAAATGAAAATATTGAAAAATATATAAATGACTATTCTAAAAGTAAATATAATAATGAAAATAAATTTTTTGTTAATAATGATTATTTTTCTGAAAAAAATAAAGAAATTCTAAACAATTTTAAAGAACTTTATTCTTTTAGATTAAAAAAAACTATAAATGAAAATGAAAAAAGAACTTTAAATCTTGTTAATAGAGAAAATGAATATTTTTCTAAAAAAGTTATGGGAATAAAAAATTCATTATTAAATGAATTTGATTCATATTTAGAAAAAAATGAAATTAATTTAAATCCAATCTCTTCAAGAGAAAAAGATAATAAAAATGAAATTAATTAAATAAATAAATTCATTTTTTTTACTCTTTTAATTTATAAAAAATAAAAAAAATTTTTTAAATATATATAATTTAATTTATTCTTTATTCTCTTCATTTAAAAACTGAAAATTTTTTAAATTAGAAGATATTTTTTTCTTTAATAAAAACAAAGAAATAGAATCATCCAAAATATCTTTTTCTTTGTCATAACCACACATAATAATACTTAAAAACTCAATAAATTTTTTTTTTAAATTAATTTTTTCAATTAACTCATTTCGATGTTTGGGAGACAAATTATCATTAATTTCAATATTATCATCAATAATTAAATTATTACAGCATTTAATAAAAATTTTTTTAGATAATAATCTATCATTATCAAGAAGAACACTATTTCTAAAATTAAAATATTCAAAAATTGAAAAATGTAATTTTTGATCAATAAACTTTTGTAAAAAAAAAATAGTTTCTTCTAAAAATAAAGTTCTAGGAAATATATTATTAATATCAGAAAAAATGGAAGTTTCATAAAAAAGAGAATATTTACAATCAACCCATCCAATATCCCAATAAAGTCCATTACAAATTTCATTATCATTTGAAAATTTATTATTTGAATTTTGAATTTTTTCTTTTCCTTTTTCTTCTTCTTTTTTATAAAATTTAGGTAAATTAATAGAAAATGCATATCTTGCAGTATAAATAATTGAAGAACAACATATTTTTCTTAAATATGATATCATATCATCAATTGTTATTTTATTTTCTTCATTATTATTTTCTTTATTAGGAATATTTTTTGGATTTATTTTTAATCCTATTCTAATTATTTCTTCATATTTTGTTTCTTCATCAAATTCTTCATCATTTGCATTTTGTGGAATATTATTTTCATTTTCTTCTTCATTATTTATATTTCCTTTGTTTTCATCTTCTTTTTCTTCATGATAACCTATTTCATTTGTTTTATTTGAGAAATATGTTAAGAAAAAACCTTTTTCTTTTTGATAATCTTTTATTATCATTTGATTATTTTTTTTATTATCATTTTGATATGAATATTCAAATATTTTTTCATTTATATTTGCATATGATAAAAATAATATTTTATTACATTTAGATATTAAACTTTTTTTTATTATCACAAAATTCATAGTATAAATATAATTTTCATTATTTACAATTTCTAAAAAATCATTTCTAGTAAAATTTCTTTCAGCAGGAAAATAACCAAATTTATTTATAATAATAGTTAAATTATTATCATCTTTTTCAACTAAATAATTAAAAATACCTTTTTTATTACTTAAACCTTCAATTAAAAGTTTATCATTTTGAAATATTTTAATTTCTGCATTACAAACTGGTATTATTTCAATTAATTCATTATTATTTTTTTCTTTATTTTCATTTTCATTTTTACGATTTTCTTGAGTTTTTTCTAAATCTTTTTCTATTAATTCTGAAATTTCTAAAGTTAATTCACATGGTTTTTGATAATTTAATTTTTCAACTAATTCATTATAACCTTTTATTAATGTTATTTTTTTTGTTTTTACTTCACAATCTTTATTATAAATATCTAATTTATATTCTCCTGGTTCTGTTTTAAATTCATATATTCCTTTTTTATTAAGTTCAATTAATGATTTAACTTTCGGATTATTTAAATCAGTTAAAATTATTTTTGCAGTTTTAACTGGGATTTTTTCTAAAGTTTCATTATTTTTTTCTTCTTCTGTAACATTAAGTTTTGTTTCATTTGTTGTATTTAAATTTTCAATTTGATTTTTTTCTTCTTCATGTTTTTTACTTTTTAATTCTTCAATATATAAATGTATTACTAATATTGATTTAACTTGGTGAAATAATCCAATATGCTTAGTATATGTATTATTATATGGAAGAATATCAAATTTTAGTAATGATAAACTAGGAAGAAAATTTTCATTTTCTTTTGTTTCAATTAGATATGTGTCATATTTTAAATCTGGAAAATTAACTGTTACACTTATACTTCTATAATCTTCTTCATTTATTACATCATTTAATACATCATCTTCTTTTTTTTCTTCCTTTTTTTCTTCCTTTTTTTCTTCTTTTTTTTCTTCTTTTTCTTCTTCTTCAGGAATTTTACTAATTTTAGTATCAATATATTGTCCTCTTTTATCATTAGGATCTTTATTTTCATTTTCATCTTTTTTCTTTTTTTTCTTAGACAAAATTAAACTTTTAAAATTATTATTTCTTTGAGTATAATTTCCCCAATTACTAAAAGTATTAGATTGAGTCAAATTATAATTATTAAAAGGAAACATTTTTTCATCATATCTTTGATTTTTCATAGTCTCAAGCCTAATTTTTGGATTAGTCATTTTTAAAATTTCAAAATTAACATTATTCAAAACATCTTTAATAATATCAGACTTAAATAAATAAAGATTAACTTCAATATCATTCATTTTTTTAATATCAATATAATTTTCTTTATCAAATAAAACAATTTTTAATTCAAATTTAGGCATATAAAAAAGTATTTTTTCAATAACTTTTTTTACTTTTGGAAAACATTTTGATTTTAATTTAGAATGAATAATTTGTTTTATTATTTTATTATTATCATCAATTGTACACATTTGAATTTCAAATGCACCAATTCTACATTCTTTAAATTGAGAATTTACTGTTGGAAAATTATTATATGAAGCTCCATTTTTTTCTATTTTTGGTAATTTAAATTTTTCATTTTTTACAATATCAACATCAATTGGTTTTAATAAAACTTGAATAAAAGGAAATCTTTCTTGAATTATTTTTTGATAATTAATTGCTATTTTTTTAAAAGTTTCTTCTTCATGTTGTGTAATTTCAGAATGTAAATGACATTGAGAACAATATTCAATTGTTATTATAAATTTACCTTTTTTTATTTCTTCATATTCTTTAAATTCTTGAAAAAAATCTTTATCTGTTTTTTTCATTTTTTTTATTGGAATTTCATTTAATTGTTCAACATTATTTTTTTCAAAAAAATGTTCAAAACCAATTTCACATTCTTTATATCTTCTTTTTACTTGATAAACTCCATTTGGGTACCATACTCGATTGTGTATTGAAGAATAATAATTATCTAAAGATCTTGTTATTTTAAAAGCTTTTTTTCTTAATTTTTGAAGTTCGTGTCCTTTTTTTCCTATAAAAAATTCTTTTCTATTTTCTATTCCAAGGATTTTATATTTTTCATTTATTGATATTTTTTTTTCCATTTTTTTATTTTTATTTTATATATTTATATTTTTTTTATATTATATTATTTTTTTGGAAGTTGTTATTTTTTTTATATATTATTTTAAAATTAAGTGAAAAATTTATTTTAAATTTAAAATATATAATATTAATTAAAAAAAACTTTTTTTTATTATTTAATTATGACCTCTTTTCTGTTTGAGAAATTGTTTATGTGAATATTGGAAATTTTTTAATTGATTTTGAAAATTAGAAGAATCATCTTCACTATCAGAAAATAAATAATAAGGATTAATACAATTTCTTAAATATTTATTATATAAAGAATCAAAATTTTTTTCATTATCCATAACTTGAATTAATTCTTCATCATATTGTTTATATTTCAAAATATCTTTATTAATACTATCATCAAAGGGATTAAAAGAATTTTTTTTTTGAATATATCTATCAACAACAAACATATTACTTCTATTTAATCTAAATCTTAATTTTAAATTATTTTCTTCATCTTCACTATTTTCTAGTTCAGGTAATTCTAAACTTCTTTTTAAAATAGAACTATCACCAAATTTTCTTATATAATTATTATTTGGTTTTGGTTTAATATTATTTTCTTTATTTTTATCTTTATTATTAATTTTTCTTAAATTATCTTTATTAATTGAATTAATCATTGTATTTTTTTGTGAATTTGAATATTCATTATTAATTTTTGGTGAATTTTCTCTTGTATTTATTATTAAATTTTCTTCATCTTTTTTTTCTTTTTCTTCAAGTTGTTTTTTAATTTCATTTAATTTTTTTTCATTTTGTTTCCATTCATCTTCTAAATCTTTAGTAATTTTTTCATTTTTTAAAATACAAATTTTACTTTCAAAATTAAATTCATTAATTTTTATTAAAGCTTTTTTTAAATCTTCTCTTTGATTCATAGAATTTAAAATAGTATAAATAAATGAATTAGACAAATTTTTAATTTCCTTAATTTTATCAAGTGATTCTAATTCATTTTGTTTATTTTTTCTCATTTTCATTTTCTCTCTTTCTCTTCTTCTAAAAGTAGTAGAAATATATTTATCAGTTGTTTTTTGTTCTTTCCAAAATTTTCTACATAAACTTTTTTTAAAAAGTTCTCTTCTAGTAAAAAAATATTTAGTAATTTTTTCAACATAATTTTCATATTTTGGATATAAACCAATAATTAAATTTTTAACTCTTTCACTTGGAATTTGTTCACCATCTCCAATATCATTTTCTAAAGTACTAATTACTTTTTCTAATTCTTCTAATTTCATAAAACCTTTTTCAAAATTAATAAAATTAATATCATTTATAGTTGCCTCATAATCTCTTTTTAAATTTTCTTGTCTTTGTTTTTCTGAATAAATAATATAATGATTTGGTCTTTTGAATTCTTTTTGAATATATTCTATATCTGATTTATTCTTCATTAATAATTCTTTTTTTTCTAAAGATGAATTTTTTGAGTTTGATTTTTTTAATTTTTCTTTATTTGATTCATTATTTCTATTATCAATTTTTTCGACATTTGGAATAATTATAATTTTCTTTTTATCATAAAGTTCTAAAATTTTATTTAATTCAGTTTCAATAGTATTAAGCTCTTTTTTTGTTTCTTGATCAGTTGATTCCATTACTTTTTTTAAATTATTCACTATTTGAATTTGTTTAGTTGCATCAATTGGTCTTTGTCTAAATCCAGTCCTATGCTGCATCCTATATTATTATATTAATTTGTCATTTTTATAAAATTTAATTTTTGAAAAAGAAAATTGGAAATGATTTAAGGAGAAAAAAAAGAATAAAATATCAATTTTATTCTCTTTATTATAAACAGTTTTTGTTGAAGAGTTATTAAGGAAATTTTAAAAAAAAGAATTGAAATTTTGATACTTACTTTTGAAAATTTTAATTTTTTGAGTATAAGCTGTATCTTTTACTTAAATCATTAATTTAATGATTATAAATTATTTATATATTTTTTTGAGTTTTTTAAAATTTTTAAATTTTAATTTTTAATATGTTAATTTATTTATTTAAATGTTTCCATCTTCTTTTTCTATTTATTTTCAATCACAAGGAAAATTATCATCTTCAATTGAAGAAAAACTATCAAAAAATGATATTACATTAGAAGATTTTTTAGATGAAGATGATATTGTTTTTAATTTAAAATTAGAAAACAAAAAATTAATGAAATATTTTAATAGGGAAATAATTAAAAAATTAATAAAATATATTACAATCGAGTATGAAAATGATGATTTAATTTATGGGCATAAATATCCTTTTATAGCATATAACATATTATATGCTGACATTCATTTAATTAGTGATTATTTCGTTTATACAGAGAAAGATTATTTTGAAAAAAATAAATTTAAACTTAATGATAATCAAAATAAAGAAGAAGAAAATGAAGAAACTAATTGTATTATAATTGATGATGATATTGAAAATGAAAAAGAAGATAATAATATTGAAAATATTCAAAAAGAAAATAATGAAATTAATCAATATAATGAAAATAATTTTGAATTATTAGATTATTTATTAAATTTTATTATGAATGATAATGCAAATTTAAATAATGTTCTTTCTGGTTATTTCTCTAATATAATGATGAAATTAATTGATAAATATACTAATAAAATATTAAAATATTTATATTTAAAAAGAAAAGATATTTTAGAAAAAATAATGAAACATTCAAATAATAAGGCAATTTCAGAATTAGCAATAAAAATTTTAAAATTGAAAAATTTAATTTTTAATTTAGAAGATGAGAAAAAAGAAGAAGAGGAAATTTATAATTATAGAAATATTTTAATACAAAATTTTATAAAAGATATTTCAATTGAAAATAAAAATAATGATTCAGATATAAAATGTTCTTTATTAATGGAATTAATTGAAGATAAAATAATATTAAAATTATTTATTGAAAATAAAGAAATTTATAATCAGATTTTTGAAATTTTATCTTTTGAAATAAATTCAAATGACATCTATGAAATATCAAATTGTTATTCTTCAATAATTACTTTATTGATTACAATTATTGAACAAATTGAAATAAATCAAATATCATTACCTAAAAATTATAATATAAATAGAAATAATTTTTCAGATAATCTATTTAAAATATTAGATAAAATAATAATCAATTTTGCAGAAAGAAAAAATTCTCAAATTATTCCTAGTCAATTTGATAATCCTTATAAATCTTTGGGAATAGTAAATCAAAAAATAATGGAATTATTTATTATACTTTTAAATTATTTCCAAGAAATATCTGAAAAATTTGATGAAATTCTAATAAATAATAATTTCATAAAAAAAGCATTAAATTTTTTTTTTATTTATGAATGGAATAATATTTATCAAAATACTTTTGTAAAATTTATAAAAAGTTATCTAGATAAAGAAGATCTTCATGAAAAATTAACATATTATTTATTTGATGAATTAGAGATTCAAGAAAGTTTTGAAAATTTTTTATTAGGAAAATCAAGTTTTATTTTTAAATCTGGAAATAAAATGAAAAGTGCAATTTATCCTCATATAATTGAAATTATATATAAAATTAATTCTATAATTGGAAATAAAATATTCATTGATGATTTAAATTCCAAAAATAAAAAAGAAGGAGAATTTCATTTTAATAAAAATGATAATTCAAATAAAAATCAAATTTTCAATTTAAATATTGATAAAATATTTAATAATAATGGTGATATTAATATAAATATTAAAGAAGAAAAAAAAGAAAATAAAATAAAAATAAATAATGAAACAATTAAAAAGATATTACAAAAAAAAGAATATGGTTGGGAAAGTTTAATTAATGATATAGTTTCACCAACAATAAAACAATATGAAATGAATTTATGTAAGGAAGAACCAATTAAACAAAATGAATTATCATCAACTCAGTTATTATTAAAATTAATGGGTATAGAAAATTTATCTATAAATAATCAATTAAACACAATTGTAAGTAAAAATAATAATAAATTAGATTATGAATTAATAAAAGAAAATACTAATATAAATGATATAAATGAAAATATAATAGAAGAAAAATCCCAATATAATGATATAAATTATTGGAAAAGTAATATATTTGATTCTGAAACAATTGAAAATTGTTTAAAAGATTTATAGTAATTTAAAAATAATTTTAAATGTACATTATAATATATATTATAAATAAAAAATGTTTTATTTAAAAACACAAAATAATTCTTAAATAAAAAAATTTAATAAATTGAATAATAAATGGAAGAATATAAAGGAATATATTATGGAGACACAAATGAACAAAAATTTTATGAAGGAGGAGCACATTTTAAATATTTAGATTTATATAAAAAATTAGAAAAATTATATCAAATTCAAAAACCTATTGTTTTCTATAGTCCTGAACAAGTATAAAATAACTTTTTAATAATTATAAAAAATAGCAATATAAAACAAGAAATAAAAAATCATATTTTAATCAAAGTAAAACAATAAATAACTCAATTTTTACTAAAACAAAAGACCCAAATTTAATAATAAATAATACATTAAAAATAAATAAAAATATTTCAGATAAAAAAAAAAATACAGTCAAAAAAAGAATAAAAAGTGATAAAATTGATAATGAAAGATATCATAAATCAAATGGTTTACATACAAAAGATAATTCAATAACTTCTATAAAAAAACAACTTTCAGTAACAAGAAATAGAAATTTAAAAAATAAAATTCCTCCAAATACAATTTTAAATTATAATTATAATAATTTTAAAAAAAGAAAAAGAAATGTTTCAATTAATCCTGAATATATGAATAAAACTGTATTTATGAAAAATAAAATAAAAATGAGTATTGACTTTTCTGAAAGAGGTTTTATAAATCAAAGTTTAATAAAAAATAAAGAAATTTCAATAGAAAATGGAGATAAATTAAATAATGGAAAATTAAATAAAACTCAAAGAGCAAAAGAATATAGTATAAAAGTAAAAAAATTTAATTTAGCTAATAGTATTAGTTCTAATGAAAGAAATTTAATTAAAAATTCAAGTGATATGAAAAAAGAAAATAATGATAAAAAATTAAAATTAAAAAATAGAGCAAATTCAAGTATTTATTCTTCTAATATGAATAAATTTTATTCTAATATATCACAAATAAATAATAAAAAAAATTCAAATAAAGATGTTTATATTATTAATGGAGGTAATATTAATGAAAAAGATTATATGAATAATAAAAAAAAATCAAGAAATGAAAGAAAAGTTTCTGCAATTTCTTGTAAGAATAGTTCAATTGAAATTAATAAAAAAAATAATGGTTTAACATCTACAACAATGTCAATAAATATGAATACAATGTATAATAGAAAAAATAATCAATTAAATAAAGATAAAAATAACTCAGTTAAATATAAAAATTTAAATAATAATAATGTAAAAAAAAATATTATTTCAAATTATGCACAAATTTATTTAAAGAAAAATTATTTTGAAAATGGAATGGTGAAAAATCAAATTATATATAATAAATCATTAACAGGGTTAAAAAAAGTAAAAAAATAAAAAAATTATTTTTGTTATATAAATTTGTCAAAAAAATATTATAATTATATTATTTATATAAATTTCTTCATTTTTATTTTTTTTATTTTATTTATTTCACTAATATATATGTCAAAAAAAAAGAAAAGTAAATTTTATTCAATTTTCTTCAGAAGAATAAAATAACATATCAAATTCATTATTTTCATTTTTTTTATTTTCATTATTTTTCTTTTTTTTCTTTTTTAAAATAGGATAAATTTTTGGAACCATTCTTCCTTTAATAATAACTCTTTGAGCTCTTTCAAGAGATTTTAATCTTTTTAAATTTTCTAAATGTTCCCTATTTTGTTTAATTATTAATTGTTTTTCTTTTTTATTATTTTTTTTTCTTTCCATTTCTATTTCATAAATTAAATTACTATCTCCATTAATTTCAATATTTTCTATTTCTGCAATATATTCATTAACACATATTTCTTTTTGTTTTAAATTTTTCATAATATCATTTATAAAATTTAATAAATCTGTTATATTATCTTTTTTTTTTGCTTTCCAAGTTAATTCATTTGTTGTAAAACCTAACTCTAGAATATAATCAATGTAATTTTTTGCTTCTGAATCTTCATTTTTTTTTAATTTATTTATTGAATGAATAATTTGATTTTTTTCATTTTCATATTTTTTAGCTTCTTTATAACAATGCTCATATCTATTTCTTAGTTCTTTAATTTCATCATCATAATTATTTGATAAATTTCTTTTTTCTATATTGATTATATCTTCTATTTCTAATTTTTTAATCACTTTATCTTCAAATTCATTAAATTTTACTATCATATAATTATGGTCTTCTATTATTTTATCTATTTCTGAAGTATCCATTTTTTCATATTTTTCTATTATTGTATTTGAAAATAATTCATAATTTCTTTCTTTATTTTCAATATTATCTAATTCAAATTTCAATCCTAATACTTTATGAACAAAACTTCCATAATTTTTTAATAATAAAATACTTTTTACTGTTTTTTCTAATAAATCAGTTAGTTTTTTATTTTCATTTAATTCTTTTTTAAATATTTTTTCATTATTTTCATGAATTAATTTAATAGATTGTAATTCTTCTTCTTCTTTTTTTTGTTTTTTTTTTTAAATCTTCAATATAATCAACAAAAGATTTATAATCATTATCAAATTTATTTTCACTTACTTTTAAAGCTTTTGTAATAGTAACTTCCTTATTATTAATATTAGTTCTTTTTTCTCTTAATAAATTAATAATATAATTTTTTAATGCAATTTCTTTTGATTCATTAATTACAACTTTTTTAATTTTTGATTTACTATAAATTGGACTTCCTTTATTTTTAATTCTATCTCTTAAAATTTTATTTGCTTCATTTATAAATGATTGAGGACTTCTATTATGAAAATTTTGATAATTTTTTTCAAATGAATCTTTTGAAAATTGAGAATTATCCATTGAACTTTTTAATCTACTTGTAAAAAGTGTTTCTTGAGATCTGAGACTTTTTACTGATGAGGAATTATTTAATTTATATTTCACTGGATTTGTTATTATATTCTCACCTGCTTTTAATAATGATTTCATTGATGAATTATTACTTTGGTACATTATTTTTTTTTTATTTTTAAACTTTAATATTTTTCAATATTTTTGTATTAAAAAAAAAATTAATTACTTTGTTAAATATATTTTAAATTTAATTCAAATATCACTCAAAATAAATTAATATAAATCAGATTTATTTACTTTTCAATCCATTTTAATAATGGAAAAAAAAATCAATAATTTTTATACAATCAATTCTTATATAATTTATATATAGATTTCAATTTAACATTATTTGATTAAAATTCTGAATAAAAAATTCTAAATTATATATAATCTTTATATATCAATTTAATCAAATTATTAATTCTAAAAAATTAGACTTTAAAATCCTCTATACAGATATTTATCTTTTAAGATAAACTAGGATTTTTTTTATAAGTATTTAATTTACTTATTACAAAAATTCCATATTTATCATTTACTAATAAATAATAAATTTTATTATCAATTAAATATTTTAAAATAATTTTTCTTTCTAGTGGAGATATTAAATTTATAAATGTCTCACAAACGTGAGAAGCATATTGATTTTTAGATAACTTTAAAAAGTTTTTAATAATAGAATTTTTAATCCATAAAATTTCTTTTTTATTCCACCATATTTCCAAAATATATTGAGCAAAATAATTTCCATATTGATTTTCACATATTTTTTCAAATTCTTGAAATAATGCAAAAATAATTTTATGATAAATATTTATAGAATACATTACAAACTTTTTTAATATACAAACTCCATACATATCACAAACTAAAACTTTAAAAAATTTAATCAATAATTTATTTATAATTTCCCTTTTATTTTCAGGAATAGTCGAAATAATTTTTTGAATAACAAAAGAACCATTTGAATTTAAACACATATTTAAAAAATTTTCTATATTAAAAAATAAAGAATTTATTATTTTAAATTCTTCATCTTCTTTTGATAATTCAATAAGACATTGAATTGGATGAGTTGAATATTGATGAATAGAAAGAGAAAAAAATTCATATGATATTTCATTTAATACAGTAATTCTTTGTTGAGAAGAACATTTTTTGAATAAATCTTTTAGAAAGTAATTTCCATTTCTATCTTTCATTATTTTTGAAAAATATCCCTTTAATTCATTTATTATATATGATATTTCTTCTTTTTTCATTTCTTTTATTGATTTTTGAAGTAAAAGTCCAGTTTTTTGTTTTGAAATTAAAGAAAAGATTTCTTCTCTTGATATTAATTTTAATGATAAATTTAGTGTATCATTTATACTTTTATTTAAGCTTAAATCAATATTATCTTCAATGAAGTGTTGATTCAATTGTTCAAAAGAATAAATTTCTGGATATTCAGTTTTTTTATGTTCTTCTTCTAAATCTTTTATAAGTGAACCTAAATAAAAATCTTCTAATGTTTGATTTTTATACATTTTTTCTAGGATTTTTTATTTTAAATATTATTATAATTTAGATTTCATTAAATAATAATTATATGGGAAAATATATAATTATTACTTGTATATTCATTTTTTTACTTTTTTTAATGAAATTAATTTCAAGAATTAATTAACAGATATAATTATTAAATATTTATAACAATCAATTTTTAACAAATTTTAAATACATATAATGTGCTATTATAAATAATTTTTTTTTCATTAAATAAATATATAATTTATTAATTAATTTATGTAAAACTATATCAATTTATAAAAATTTTTTTAATCTTTCTAATTTTTTATCTAAAATTATTAAATTTCTATTATATTGTCTTAATTGATAAAAATAAATTCCATCATCAGTTTTCTCAAACAAATAATAATAAATATCTTTAATAATAAAAGTCATATATGAGACATTTCTATTGTATTTAAGAACTTCTGATGGAGTTAATAATTCAGGTTTATCTCCAATAATATTATTTATTTCATTAATATATTTTTCATTAAGTAAATTTATTTTATTAATAATATGTTTTAAAAATAAATCTTTAATATTTTTTACTTGATATTTTTGAAAAATATCAATAAATAAATATTTTATAATTTTATTATAATTAATATTTGATATATCTTCCTCTAAAAAAAGAAGGACAACTTTAAATATTATTATTATTTCATTTGGTTGTTCATTTTCAATTAAATTTTTTTCATCTTCTTCTGTGATAAAAGTTAATCCATTTGTTGCAGTTTTATTTGGAGAAAAAGAAATTGCAATTTTATTCATATCATATTTTAATAATAATTTAGAAATTTCAATAAATTCTTTTTCTATACTTGAATATAATTCATGAAATAAATTTTTAGTTGAAAATTGCTTAAATAAATTAGGTTGTGAAAATATAATTTTTATTTTTGTTTTTATATCAAAATAATTTAAATATAAACTGAAATATAATGCTAAAAGATTTTTATTTTGAAATTTTATTTCAGGGATAATATAAGCATTTATTTTTTTTGGAGGTATAATTGTTTTATTTTTTTTTTCTTTTATTTCTTTATCAGAATCTGAATTACTATTCATATCTTTTTTAATATTTATATTATTGATATTACTTTTTGGTTTAATTATAATTTTTTGATTTTGAGGTTTAATAATAATTTTATTTTTATCTTTTGATACACTTTTATCATTCTTTTGTTTTTTACTATTATTAGTAGTTTTAACATTTCTTTTATTTTTATTTAAAGGTGATTCTCTATTATTAAATTTATTATTATGATTTTTAATGTTAGAATTTAATTTATTTTGATTCTTATTTATTGGTTTTATTTTATTAACTTGTGTTATATGATTTATATTTTGATTTTTATTCACATTTTTCTTTTTAATTACATGATCTGGTGTTAAAGGTCTTTTTAATTCTTCTACTTTATTTTTTATTCCATAATTTTTTGGTTTTTTTATAATATTATCAACTGATTTTTCTTTTTTAATATCATTTAAATAACCTTTATTCCTAGAACTTATTGGTGTTGTTCCTCTTATATTTCTATTATTAGAATTAATTTTATTTTGATTTCCATTTAAATCTTCAGATTTATTTATATTATGATGAATTTTATTTAAATAACTATCTCTATAATTTTTATTTTTATTTGGTGAAATTATTGGTGTTTTATTTTTTATTATTTTTTTATCAATATTCCTTTTTTTTATATTATCACTTGTTAAATTTCTTTGTTTATTTTGAATTATTGTTTTTTTTATTTGATTTATATTATTTTTTGAATTTGGTATACGACGATATGCTATATCTTCTGATTTAATTACTTCTTTATGTTTAGATGAATGATGAATGTTGTTTAATAATTTTGTTCTTAGTCTTTCAGGTATGAAATTTAATAAATTATCTACTTCTCCTTTCATTTTGTTTATCATTTTATTATCTTCATTTGCTTTAATTATATTTTCTTCTAATTTATAATATTCAAAAAATCTCTTTAAATTAAAAATAATATATTGTTTTTGTTCTTGGGTAATTGATGTTTGATTATTCATTTTTAATTATTTTTAATTATGTCATAAATAAATTTATTTTAATATGAAATGTTCTATATAAAACAATTAAAATCTAAAAGTAAAAAATATATATTTATTATTAATTTAATTAATATATATAAGTATTTAAAATTTAAAATTATTTACAAAAAAAAATTTTAGTATTATTTATTTTTCCTTTTCCTTTGTAAATATCTTTCCCTAGCTTCCAAAATTTTTTTTTCTATTTCTTCTTTATTCTCTTCATTATTATTCTCATCATCTTTTTTAATATCTAAAATATTATACAAATCAATAATTTTTTCTTCTTCTTTATCAATTTCTTCAAAATTATTTTTTTCTCCTTTTAACTTTCTAATATCAGCATTTTTTAAATAAACCAATAAATCATTAATCCATTTTAATTCAACACAAGAAACTTGTTTCATAACAGGTTTTGAAATAGTTCCACTTAACTCAGTAAAAATAACATAATCACATTTTAAATTTTTCAAAGCAATAGAACTAAATCTATCTAAAGTAACAGAAACACCATCTGAAATTCTAATATAATTTAAACCATCAATAGAATTATTCATTATTCTTGCTGCATTCATATAAAAACCTTGACAAAGTGACATTCTAACTAAACAATTTATTTTTTCATAATCATCTAATGAAGTATCATTTTCAATTTCTTCTCTTAGATTTTTTATAATGAATAAATTATAAAATTTTTCACATTCTCTTAAATTAATATTATTCATATATGATTTTATTTGTTCTAAAATATTTCTTGTTTGTCTTAATGCTCTAAGATGTAAAAAATGTTTTTGACACCATTCTTCATTAAAATTATTAAATTCCATTTCTTTATAAATATTTAATAATGTTACATGATCAGAATATTTATCAATAAATTCATTTTTTGTTTTTTCAAAATAAGCTCTTCTATCTTCATCATATTTATTAACATTAACAAATACATTCTCAGAAGAAATTAATGATACTAAAATTTCCATTTCTTCTCTTACATTAAAAAAATTAGAAGCTATTAATGCTCTTGAATAACAACAATCTAAAGGAAATTTTGTCATTTCTTTTCCTAAATTTGTAATATGACCATCAACATCAATAGCTTGTAAATAAAATAATTGTTTCAAAGCTTCATAAATTGAATTACTATCAGGTTTTTCCATAAAATCAAAATCAACAATATTATCAATTCCCATTGATTTAAGAGTTAATATAGTAGAAGCTAAATTAACTCTTAAAATTTCAGGAATAATAACATCACTCATACTATTCTTATAAAATTGTTCAGTATAAATTCTTAAACATTTCCCTGGTCCTGTTCTACCTGCTCTTCCACTTCTTTGTTTAGCTTGTACTTTACTAATAGGAACTATCATTAATGAATCCATTGAAGTTTTATGATTATAAATTTTTTGTTTAACATATCCACAATCAATTACATAACCAATACCATCAACAGTTAATGATGTTTCTGCTATATTTGTACAAAATATTAATTTTCTACAATTATTTTTTGTTCTCTCAAATATTCTACTTTGATCTTCTGTATTTTGTGCACCATATAATGGCATTATATTCATTGGAGGTACTTTTTTACCTTTTTTACTTAAATCTTCTAATATTGAATATGTCATTTTACATGCTTTTTCACATTCTTCAAATCCAGTTAAAAATGCAAGTATATGACCTGGTCCTTCATGTAAATGGATTCTAATTGCTAATTCAACACTTGATTTAACTCTCTTATCCATTGGTGATGGATGATATGTTATATCAACTGGATATAATTTCCCACTTACTTTAAGTAAAGGACAGTTATTAAAATATTTCATAAATTGTTCTGTATTTAATGTAGCACTCATAATTATTAATTTTAATGAACCATTTCTAACTTTTACAACTTGTTTAATTAATGCAAATAAAATATCAGAATATAAACTTCTTTCATGTGCTTCATCAATTATTACAACGTGATATTTATTTAAATTATTATCTGTTAAACATTCTTTTACTAAAATACCATCAGTAACATATTTTATTATTGTATTTTCACTTGAATTATCACCAAATCTAATCGTGTATCCTATTTCATTTCCTAGCTTGTAATTTTTTTCATAACATACTCTCTTTGCCATTTGAATTGCTGCTACACGACGTGGTTGGGTTATTACTACACGAGGAAGTTTTTTTGATTTTTGAAATTTTTTATCGTTTTTATAAAAATCTGCTAATGTTAATGATTCTATTATATATTGAGGTAATTGAGTTGTTTTTCCACTTCCTGTTTCTCCAGTTATTATACAAAAGTTGTTGTTTTTTATTAGGTTTAATATTTCTTCTCTATGTTGGTAAATTGGAAGAGATTTTCGAAATTCTTCTTTAAACATTTTTTTTTAATATTTTTTTTTTTGTATTATTTTTTTTGTTTTTTTTTTGTTTATTTTATTCTGAAATAAGATTTAAAAACAATTTTTAAATTATTATAATTAAATAATTATGATAATTATAATAAATTATTAACCTTTTAATAAGTTTTTTTTTTCTTTTTATTTTTTAATAAAATGATAACAAAAAATAAAAATGTTTTAAGTGCAATAAGAACAAAAATTCCTCCATTTGCACAATTACTTCTTCTTTTTAGTTTTTCAATTAATAAATCACCTTTATTTATTTTAGCAGCAATTATTCCAAAATATCTTCCAGTATTTATTATTACAAGTCATTTTACATGGAAATTAGATGATAATACAAAAAATAATTTTTATGTAAGTTTTAATTTAAGAAAAGCAGAATTAGTAAATATTTTACCTTATTTAGATATGACAAAATTTTACATGATTGCAATTTTTCTTTTTATTTTTGAATTTGCATTTTTTGCATATTTATTTCATTATTATTTAGAAATAAAAAGAAAAAATGCAAATAAATTAGTTTTAGCTTGGTACCCAAAATTTATGTTTTATATAAATACAATTTTTTCACAATATATTGTTGAATATTATTCATTTACTTTATTACTTTTTTTAAAAAAAAAATTAGTTATGCCAACTAATTCAATTTATAGAACTTATGCTAAAGTTCCTATTATTACTTCAGATGATAATTATAATGTTATTGTTGTTGGGGTTTTAACTATTATTCAATTATTCTTTTTAATTTTAATTAATATGTTTATTTTTTATAGTTTAATTATTATTAATTCTTCTTATAGAAGTACAATTCCAACTTTGAGATTTACTCATATGTATAGATTTTATTTTTACGTTTTTTTTACTGATTTATCTTGTATTGAATATTATGAAATTTTCCTTTCTGATGATAATAGATTTAAATTTAATTGTTTTACTTTTGCTTTATTATTTCTTGTTCTTTTTCTTGATGTTATTACTAATGTAAGAACTTATGAAGAATATAATTATTTTTATTTTATAACTAGATTTTTAAATAATTATAATTTAGTGTCAATAGTTTTTGAATTTATTTCAACAATGAAAGATTTTCATTTTACAATAAAAGAAACTTATATTTTTGCATTTTTCAAAATGTTTCTTACATTATCAACATTATATATGTTAATTTTTTTCCGTTCTCAATTTATGTTAAATTTATCAAAAACATATTTATTTGATACATTAGAACAAAATAAACTAACTCAAGTATTAGAATGTTTTAATTATCTCTTAGATGCATTAATTGAAATAAAAACTCAAAAAAGTAATGCAAATGAAGTAATAAATGTTATAATAATGCATCAAAAAAAATGTAATAATGAACAATGTAAATGTAAAGAAATTCAACCAATTCCAATTTGTGGAATTGAAGAAAATAAAGAATTTACAAATAAATTAGTTAGAGGATTTGGTTTTTTAATGGAAACTTGTTTTGCAAATGGTACTTCTTATAATCATATTTCATATACTTTATTTTTAGCAGAATATTTTTCTCATGTTAAAGAAAATTTAATATTATCTTATTCACTTTTACAATCATGTCTAACTTTAAATATATTAAAAATGAATTTTATTCAAGCTTTTGAATTATGTAATTTTATAAATTTCTATAATCAAAAGTTTAAAGAAAAATTTAAAAATTCAAGTTCTTCAATGAAATTTTATAGAATATTTGATAATATTTTTGAAAGAATGGAATTTAATAGAAATATAATATCATATTGTAATACATTTGATAATTTAATAGATACAAAAATGAGTTTTGAAAATTCTTTAAAATTTATAACAGACCCAGATACAAATGAAATATTATCAATAGATTCAATATTTTTAACAAGAGATGTAATATTATCAGTAATACAAAAATTATCAAATATGAGTAAAATATCAAAAACAGTAAAAAGAAATTTAATAAAATATTCAAATGAAAGAAAAGGTGCTGAATTTTATTATTTAACATTTTTATTTTATACAATGTTTAGTTCAAGAATACCTTCTGAAATAGTAAAAACATTTGATAAAATTTCTTCTGGTACAGGATCATTTAAAGGATTAAGTTCTGATGATATGGCAATGAAATTTAATAAAATAATTGATAAATATATTTTATCAGAAAGTGCTATGAATCAAATAATAATAAAATTTTCAAAAGGAATAAAAATTAAATATTGTTCAAGTAATTTTTGTAATCAATTAGGTTTTGTACAAAGTCAATTACTTGGAGAAGATTTTTCTAATATTTTTCCAAAGAGTTTAAGAAGAAGTCATACAAGAGCTATGTTACATTATATTATGGTAGGACAAAATTATTTTTTAAAAAAATCTACTTATATTTTCGATGCTGATGAACATTCTATGCCTTGTGATATTAGAGGTGGGGCTTTACCACATTTTGGTAAGTCACTTATGATGATTTGTCAAATTATGATTAAAAAAAATAAAACTTGGTCTTTTATTTTAGATAATAATTATGTTTGTTTAAGTATTAGTAGAGAAATTGAAGAAAATTATGCTTTTAATTTAAATTTATTGAGAAAAGTTGATGTTGAAGTTATTGATTTATTTGAAATTAATACTAATATTATTAAAAATAAATTTAAAGATACTTTAGATGTTATTGAGAAAGTTAAAGATGAATTAGAATTTAATGATGTTGAACAATATTCTAAAAATTTATTTAATTTAAATGTTAATAATGAATTAGATTTAGGTGAAAAAACATTTATACCAAATAAAAAGAGTTTAGAAATATCAAATTCAAATATTGATTTATGTGATACTTCAATTCTCTTTGGAAAAAAAATGGAAACAATAGAATTTGTTCGTAATAAACCAATTCTAATTCAAAATATAATAAAAGCATTAAATAAATTAACAGATTCAGTAACAAGAGATGAGAATATAAATAAATTACTTCATTTATTAATAAAAGTAAAAAGAAGTGTAACAAATAAAAATAATACAATTCAAAATTTAATGAATATAGAAGGAATACCACAAACAGCAACATTACAAAATGCAATGATAGATGCAGGTGATGAAGAAGAACATGTTTCAAATGCAACACTTCAAATTTTATTTAAAGGATCAATAAAAAAATTATATGATATTCCAATATATATTTTTCGTTTTAGAGATATATTAGATAATGAAGAAGGATACAAAGCTGATAATAATCAACAAAATACAAATAATAATAATGAAGATAATAAAGAAATTAATAATATAATTAATCAAAATTCAACTCAACAAGGAGGATTTGGTTTTGGAAATGGAACAATTGGTACTGTTGGTAATTTTTTTGGAGGAACTGTTGGAACTACAGGAACTGTACAAAAAAATTATTTTAAAGGAATGAATAGTATGTTTTCTAGTCAAAGTTCTATTGCTAGTGTTGATAATAGAATTAGTAATATGGCACTTTTAAATCAAGCTGCTAAATTTGGGAAAAAAAGTGAACAATATAAAAAAGCTGTTATTGAAGTTTTGAAAAATAAAAATGATGTTAGGAAATTAGAATTAACTAGTATTATTTTAATGGTTATTTGTTTTGGATTATCTGTTTTTAATGTTGCTTATCAATTAATTAGAGTTAGTAGAGTTCAGACTATTACTTCTTTTTATATTCAAATTTCATATTTAAAGGATAAAATTTCATATTTACAATCTGCTTTATTAACAGAAATGTTTGAATTTGGTGAATATTCTAAAATGGATATTACTGATTTGGAAATGTTTGATTATTTAAAATTATCTATTAATTCTTTACAAGAAAGTATTTCTAGTTTTTATTTAGAAATGGTTAATTATGATCATAAAATAGGGAAAAATTGTATGGGAAGGATTTATGGTGATTTTATGAAAATTATTAAAACTTGGGAAAATGTTACTTATGAATCTGATATTTTTAAAGAATTATATTATGCTATTTATTTAACTAATAATGCTGTAAAGGAAGATACTCCTGTAAATATTATGAAAGATGTTGATGTTTATTTTTTTAATGAATATAGGTTAAATATAAAACAAGAGGTTTATTCTTCTTTTATGAAAGTTGTTTTTTTTGTTGTTAATAATTATGAAACTACTTTTTCAGATATTTTAGAACTTTTATTTAATGAAGTTGGAGAAAATGCTGATAAATTTTTAAAATTTTCTGAAAAATTAATGGTCATTTTTGAAATATTATGGTTATGTACAAATTTAACATTTTTTGTCTTTGCTTTATTACTCTTTAGTAAATTTAATAGAAAAGTATTTAAATTAATAATTTCAATGTTTTTAGACACAGGTAAAAATGAAAAAGGAACATTTAAAAATAAACCAGAGAATTTTTATATGAAACAAAAAATTCGTTTATTTATATTATTAATTCATAATTTTACAATGGAAAATAAATTAGCTTTTCAAAACTTTAGAGAAAATTTCATTAAAGGAAATATAAATAATTCATCATTAGTTAAATTTGATGAAAATGGTCTTCCAATAACAAATAATCCATTATTAAATGAAGCACAAGCATTAAATTCAAAAACAAATTTATCATCCGTAAATATAACAAATTCTCAAAATTTAACAAAAGATAATTTATTAGGTGGAAAACAAGGAGTTTCAATATTAAATAAAGATGATAAAAAAAATCCAAAAGATAAAAAAGAAGTTAGTATTAATGCAAAGCATTCAATGACAAATAAAGAAGCTGCAATTTCAAATGATAAATTATTAAAATTATTAAATCAACAAAGAATAACAATATCATATGTAATGATGATTGTTGTTGGATTTTTTGCAATTGCATCTTGTGTTATTTTTTATCTTCATTTAAATAATACATTAACATATAATAATCAAACAGCAATTTTATTAAATGCTTTTGAAAATTTTATAGTTTATTTTAATTCACTTCCTGCAATAATGAGTTCATTAAGAAAATTAATAATAACTCAAAGTGAAGTTACACCAGATTTATTAAGTTATAGTGTTGATATTTCTAATTATGAAAAACAAATATCAATTATTACTTCTGCAAAGGATTTTAATATTTTTGATAAAGTAAAATATTTTTGGAAAGAATTAAATTTACAAATGAATGAAACTGGAGTCGATACTGAATATTTATGTCGTGGATATGATTTATGTAAAAGTTTCTTATTAAGAGATAATGGTTATTGTCTTGAAGGAATTATTTTAGGTTATGAATTAATTGCTCAGAAATATAGTCAAATTATTGGAGATTATGAAAATTTATTAGTTACTAGTAATAATGATATTACTAAAGAAGATATTAAATATTATATTATGACTGATGTTTTTGATAGAGTTCAAGAAAATATTGAATTTGTTTTTAGTCAAGTTCAAGACCAATTTTATATTTCTTTTATAGATGATTATAAAAAAGTAAGAGCTAATTTAAGAAGTATTACTGTTTTGTTGAATATTGTATTCTTTTTATTTGAGTTAATTATTATTATTGTTATGCTTTGTTTTATTGAAATTTATATTAAAAATCAAGAATATTTAGTTAAAGATGGTTCTAATCTTTTTAATACTGCTTTTTTCAAAGAACAAGTTCCTACAATATAAATTTTAATAATAATAAAATTTTTAATCAGTTAAAAAGTGTTTTATTCTTTAATATATAAATAAATTATTATTAATAAATTTTTATAATATTTTAATATACAATAATATATTTTTTAGAATAAATTATTATAATTAATAGTTTTTTTAATGTCAAATAATAAATTAGAATATAATACTTCAATTTATTATTTTCTAATTGCCAATCAAGCAACACAAAAAGAGATTGGAACTTTTATAGATAATTCAGATAATTCAAATAATATAAATGATTTAAATGATATTGTATCAAAAGCAAGAGAAATTTTAAAATCTGATAATACATCCATTAAAGGAAAAAAAAATAAATTATCACTAGAAAATCACAATATTTATTATTTGATAACAACAACAGATTTTTTTTATTTAGCTGCTATAAGGAAAAATTCACAATATTGTAAAAAAGAAAATTTAATATTTGAATTAATGGAAGATATAGATCATCAAGGAATAAAAAAATTAGTTGATAAAAATGGTGAATTGACAAATGTTGGAAAACAAAATTTAAAATTTTCAATTGAAAAATATCAAGAGACTAATAAATCAAAATTAACTAAAACAAACTTTTTTGATTTAATATCAGGCTCAAATATAAATCAAAATAATAAATATACTATAATAAATTCACAAATAAATGAAGTTAAAAATGATATTGATACTAATACAAATAATACAATTACTAATTTAAATGATTTAGATGATTTAGATAATAAATCTTTGAAAATAATTGAACAATCTATGAAATTTCAAAATGATTCAAATATTTTAGATAAAAAATTAAAATGCCAAAAAAAAATAAGAAATTGGTTAATTATTGGAATTTGTATTTTACTAATAATTATTATTATTATATATTTTTTTGTTAAATAATAATATTTTATAATGGTTTTAAATTAAAAAATAGTATAATATTTAATTAAATAAATTGATGATTTTTACAAAACATTACATATTCTTCAATTTTTTCCTTTTTTTTTAAATTTTAAAAAATTTTAAATCTATTTTATTTTATTAAAATCTAATTTTTGATTGATAATATACTTCACATTTTTAAATATATTGTAAATATGATAAATATAAAATCTAATATTAATTATTTATATACTAAAACCAACTAAAAATCTCTCAATTTAAATACTTCCGTAATTTATAAATATAAAATTTTTTTTTTCAAAAATTATAAAATTATCAATTTATTCTTTTTCATCTTCATCTTTTTCATTTTTTAAAGTCACTTTATTTACACTATCATTCTCATCAATATAAAAATTACTTTTAATATTTCTATTAGTTGCTTTTTTTTTTTTATTAGTTTTTTCTGGTAACATAAATTCTTCATCATTCATAATTTTATTATTTAATTTTAATGAAGCTGATCTTAAAGTATTATTAATTTGTATTATATTTTCAGAACTTTCTTTTTTAATTAAATCATTATTTTTTTTTCCATTAGTAATATTTAAAATATTTTGTTCTTCATCATCATAATAATGAGTAATGCATTTTTTCCTAGGTTTAATTTCATCATCTATTAAATAATTTATTTTATTTTCAATCTCATTAATATTATCTTTATCTTTCATTAATTTAATATAATTTCTAACTGAATCAAAAAATAAACATTTAAAAGCTAAAATAGCAATTTCAGAAATAAGAGAAATACCTCCAACAATAAAAATAATTAACCAACTTTTACCAGAAATAAAAGCAATTTGCATAGTTCCTTCAGAATTAAAAATAGATAAATTATGAACAGCAATTAAAAATATAATATATAAAATAAAAGTAAAAAATAATAACATAACAAAATTAATCCAAGTATGATATTTAATAGAAGTAATTAAATCAATAGAAACAATAATAATAATATTAGTATATAAAATAACTGAATTATACCATAAACAACTAACATGACCTAAAGAATTAATTGCACTTCTGCTTCCTAAAATACAAATATAATAATTAATAAAAGAATGAAAAATTCCTTTAATTAATTCAAGTATAAATTTCCATATAGTAAAAATAGGATTATCTCTTCCTTCTAAATATAAATAAGGTTGAAGTAAATAAATAACTTTACCATCATTTGGATTTAAATCAATATCAATAATTCCTTTAACTCCTAAAGGAATTGAAGTAAAAACTAAATTAAAACAAGTAATAAACCAATCATCAATAATAGTTTGTCCTGAAAAATCATTTAATTTTCCATAAAAAAAATGTATAATAGTAAAAACAAAATTTTTATAAAAAAAATATTTAATCATTTCACTATTTCTCATTAAATTTAAATAACCATGAAAAAATAATAATCTTCTTAATATTTTAAATTCTCCAATTGCATAATCTGAACTTTGAGCTGCTCTTAAACCTTCTTCACCATAAATTCCAATTCCAATATCAGCTTCCATTATCATAGAAACATCATTTCCACCATCACCAATTGCAAGAATTGTTTTAGATTTATCATAATTTTTCATCATTTTAACAACTTGACTTTTTTGTAATGGTGATACTCTACAACAAATAACAGTAATTGCATCTTTTGCTACATTTAAAAACATTTTTCCTATTTCTTCACTTTCACTTATTGTATATAATGCTTTCTCATCAACTAAAATTGAAAATTTAAGTTTTTTTTCCATTGAATTTGAATATCCTTTAAAATGAGAAAATTCTTTAATGAAATTTACTAAAACTTGAATTCTTTCTTCTTTATTTATATCTTCTAAATTCTCATTTTTTTTTATATTTTTACCTTCTATTTTAAATACTTTTATATCTTTACTTATTAAATTACAACTTAATCCTATATTATATGCTGTACTTAATTTATCTCCTGTTAACATCCATATTTTTATTCCTGATGTTCTTAAATCTTTT
>JAEEGK010003371.1_pt1 | contig 39852 bp, 26 predicted proteins | sample 8958771 | NCBI WGS metagenome assembly JAEEGK01 (sample SAMN16246547, study PRJNA631951) | gut metagenome | biome: gut microbiome; feature: rumen; material: SC-attached | host: Bos | place: Iran: Karaj | collected 2018-10
AAATATTATTATAAGAAAAAAAATTTAATTTTGAAATTTAAGAATATATTGTTAAAATTAATAACTTTATATATTATAATAAAAGAGAAATAGTAAAAATAAAAATAATTCAATAATAATAACTTTCTTAAATATAATATAATATATATTAATTTTTTTTTATTATATATTTTATACAAAAAAAATATTAATTTTATTACTTATATCTTAAATAAAAATCAATTTAAACATATATTTGTCCTTTATTAAAAGATTCATCATCACTAGTTAAAAAATATAAATCAGATAAAGTAGACTTTCTTTCTTTTTTCAAAGCTCTAAATAATTTTTTCTTAAAAGGAGTTTCATCATAACATTCAGGAACTTCATCATCTAAAACAATATCAAAAGTATCTTCTAATGACTCAGATAATCTACCAGAAACACAACATAAACAAGCAATAATAACATAATTAAAAATATTAGAATTTAAAAAAGTATAAGAAATAATTGCAGTAATTCTCAAAATAATAAACATTGTTCCCATAACTGTACATCTTATACTAGTTGGAAAATCTTCAGAAGTAAAAATAAATAAAATAGTATAACTTGATGATGAACTTATAATTATTAAAGTAAAAGCAAAAGGTTTTATCCAATTTGTATTTGGAATTAAAGCAAATAAAAAATATGCTATTCCACTTAAATATAATGAATATGATAATATTTTTAATCTTCCTATTATATCACATATAAATCCTATTATTATTTGTGTTAATGATATTATGAAATATACTAAAAAATATTTTAAATTATAATTTATTTCTAAAAAAGAAATACTGAAAAGGAAAGAATAAAAAGATATTCCTGTAAATGTCCATAAAATCATATGTGTTATTAATCTTTTTTTTTGAGAATCATATTTAAAAATATCCCATATATAATCACATTGTTCTATAATTTTAATTTTATCTGTTCCAAATCTTTCTTTGTTTATATTATCTAATTGAGATTTTCTTTCATTATAAAGAGCAATAATTTTCATTATATCAAAACATTCATTTATTCTATTTTTACTAAATAACCAATATAAACTCTCGTTTAGAAAAACATGAATATAAAAACAAACAATAATAGAAATAATTGTTAATATTAGAAATAAAATAGTCATATTATTGAAAAAAGAGTAAATTAAATAAAAAAACATACCAAAAATAAAACCAGAAGAAGTATTTAAAGATGTTAAAAAAGCAGAATTAGCTCTATTTAATAATTCTGGAACTATTAATGTTGTCATAATATATGAAAAACTTCCTATACCAAATAAAAAAAAAATAATAATTAAAACTGATTGTTTAAAAGAAAATAAAAGCAAAAAATAACAAATTGTTATAGTAAGTACTAATTTTTTAAAAATCCTTTTTCTTCCATATTTATCTCCTAAATGCATAAAAATACATGAAGATATAATTCCACCTATAAAATATGAATAAATTATTAATGAAATATAATAACTTTTATCACAATAAAATGAAAGATTTTTATTCCAATTCTTTAATGTTTTTGAATAATCAATTTTAATAAAAAAATTATTATTATAACAATAATCTTCTTCATCACATCTAAAATATGCTGAATTAAATGATAATGCATTTGAACATAAAAAATAAGGTTTTTTTAATAAATATGGAAGTAATACAATTATTACTGAATTTAAAGTACATGTTAAAAATATAAGTATTGTTTGAATTTTTTGCATTTTTCCATCATTTTGAATTATATCAATTGCTTCTTCCATATTTTATGATTTAAATTTCTAAATATTATATATGCAAATTTTCATTAATTTTTTGTTTATTAAATTTTAATATTTAAATATCTTTATTCCTTCTTCAATAAAACTATATTTAATAAAAAAACATTTATTTTTAAAGTAAAAAAAATTTTAAATTTTAATATTTTTATTCAACTATTAATCTATTTAATATTTGAGTTAATAATTTTAAAATCTTTTCTAATTTATAGTCTTATATAGTATTTATATATAATTATTTATTTAAAAATTAAAATAAATTATACTAAACTAAATTGATAAATTATAATATTTAATAGTTAAATAAAAAGTGCAATAATTATAATTTAAATGAAATATTGATTGAAGATAATTTCTAATTATTATAAATTTAATAAAAAAATAATAATGAAAAATCAAAAATTTTCACCTAATAATACAAAAAATATTGATTTATTTTATTTTCAAAAACATAATATTTCATCTAAAGTAAAGAAAAAAACAAAAAAAAAATTATCAATTCCAATATCACCAAATTATTCTGCAAATTCAACTTCATTAAATTTTTTTTCTAATACAATTTCTCCAAAAATAAATAATAAAAGTCATTTACATTTAGAAATAGATTCAATATTAAAAAACTTCAAATTACATCCATTAATAACAAAACAAATAGAAAAAGAGAATAGAAAAGAAAAATTAAATTCATTATCATTTAAAGATTTTACAATAGTATTTGATGAAGATGAAAATAAAAATAAAAAAAATAAAAACAACAAAACCAATATGTCAAAAACATTAATAAATACATTTAATAAAAAAACAAAAAATATTTTAGATACTAAAAAACAAATACCAAAATTTAGTAGAAATATAATATCATTTAGAAATCAAATAATCCAAAATTTTACTGATAAATTTTCTCCAAATCAATTAAAAAAATCAAAAAATTATTATAATGAAGTAATGAAATATTTAGATAATAAAGAAAAAGAAAGAATAATAAAAGCAGAAGAATATGATAAAGAATTTTATGAAATTCGTTTATCAAAAAAACCAACAACTGAAATTCCACAAAAAAAAAAGACAAAAAAAATGACTTTTATAAGAAGTATAAACACAGCATATAAACAATATAAAAATTCTCAAAATATTCAAAAATATCAATCACAACAATTTATAGATCCATTTTATAATTCAAGTAGTAATAATTATGAAGATATTCAATATGTTCATTCACAAGGAAATTCACATAGTAGATTAAATTTAGAAAGAGTTATTAGAATGCAAAATTTAAAATCTTCTGGTTTTCATTCTGATGATGAATTATTTGAAGGTAATCCAAAAGGATTAAAAAAATTAATTAATAAATCAGAACAAGAAGTTTATAAAAGAATTAAAGGTTATATTCCACATTTTATTACTGAAAAAATTAGAAAAAGTACTCTTTCTAAATTTAAACAATTAAATGGAATGTTTTTTGGAATGCCTGTTTAAAATTTTTTATTAAATATTTTAATTTTTTTTTTACTTTTTTTTTAAATGTATAAAAATTTTAAAATTAATAATTTAATATTAAGTTAAAAATTTGGAAATATTAAAATGTCTAAAAAATTATTTCCTTTTTTAGGTAATTCAAATGATAAAAATAAAAATATTGATATTGATTCTAAATTAAAAAAATTTAATAATCATGTTGAGGATTTAATTAAAGAATCAAAAAATTTACAAACATTAAATAATGTAAATCATAAAAAGAAATTAGAAAAAATTAAAAAAAGTGTTGAAAGTCTTTATAAATATTTTTTTGATAAAAAAAATTTTAATGATGAGTTATTTGAGTCTGTAATAGGAAAAAAATTTATAAAATCACTTTCTGATTATATTACATTTAATATAATAGAATTATCAGAAATTCTTTTTCCAATTATAATGAAAATTTTATTTCATAATAAAGACAATTTAAATTCAATTGGATTAAATGATGAATTTTTATTAATGAATACTCAAATAATAAATTGTGTGAAAATAATGATAAAATCATTTATTGAATTAATAAAAAAAGATAAAACTTGTTTATTTATTGAAGAACAAGTTATAAATTTTGTTTATTATTTAATGGATGTTTTAACATATTATCCTAATTTTTATTTTGCTATTTCAGCTTCTACAAATCAAGATGCTAATTATACAGTAAGTTTTGATTCAAATTTATTTGAATTAATTATTTCTTTATTTAGTATAGAACATTCTTTTAAAAAGAGAGAAAATAAAACTATTATTAGAAAAAGTTTACTAAAATGTTTAAATCTAGAAAATTTTTATACAGTTAATATTTCTTTAATTGAAAAATTACTTGATACTTTAGTAAATAATTTAATTGCTTATTATGAAAGTTTTGTATTATTTAATATTGATAAATTTTTACAAACTGAAAAAACTTTACCTAAGAATGCAACTCAAGAAGATATTCCAAAAATATTAAGTGATGATACAATTTCTTATTTATTATTTTTTAGTATGATAACTCATTGTTTTTCAATAGGTGATTTAAAAGATTATTTAAGTAATATATTATTCAATACTTTTTTTTGTAAATATATTCAAAGAGATATAATTTCATTATCAAATGAAATTTCAAAAAAATCAAAATCACATAGAATTTTAGAATTTATATATTTTATTACAAAATATGTAAATAATTATGAAATTTGTGAAATTTTATTTTATTTCCTTTTTGGTTTTAATTATTATGATTTAAATGAAGAAATGAAACAAATTAAAAATAATGAAGAAGATGAAAATTTAATAAAAGATTTTATGGGTGATATTGACAAAGATGAATTAAAAGAAATTTTAAATTCAGGTCCTTTTAAAAAAGAAAAAGAAGAAGAAGAACATGAAGTACTAACATCACATAGATTACATAGTCAAATAAATAAAATACTAAAACCTAATATAGGAACATTTAGTTCAAATGTTAATTTAAATATAGAAAAAGGAAATCATAATTTTGAAAGTATAATAGCATTTTTTTCTACAATTTTAGAAGATCATGATATAAAAAGTATTGCATTTTTAATGAATATTTTATGTAATATTTCAAAAAATGTTTCATATGTTTTTATGACTGAAATGATTATTCCATATTATTTACATTATTTATGTAATCATTATCCAAAAGAATATGATTTATTATGTGATAATATGAAAGTAAGTAGATATAAAATTGATATAATTGAAATATTAAAAACAATTCATCCAAAATATTTCTCTATTAATTCAAAAGAATGGATGAGTTATTTTGAAAAAAATTTAGAATTGAATTATTTAAGAAATATAAATATGATAAATAGATTAGAAAATTCATCTTTAAATTTAATAAATAATAATAATACTTTAAATCCAATAACTGATTCATTATTTGGAAGAATGGATTTATCATTAAATTTTAATAATTCAATAACAGATATGTCTATTACTACAAGAAGATTTAATGATGATTTTATAGTCGAAAGTCCTTATACAGGAAATAATTCTCTTAATTATTTATTTAATAATTATACAGTTACAATGAGAATAAAATTTTTTGAGTTAATAATTCAAAATTTTAAAAAATTTACTTCTAATAAATATGTTGAAAATTTATATTATTCACAATTTTTTTTGGAAATTTCTTCATTACCTTATTCAATTGATAAAGGAGAAAAAGGAGATAAATTTTATAATATTTATTCTGATGTTACATTTGCAGGAAAAAAACATAAAAGTTTATTTTCAACTTCAATTGTTGGTTTATTATATAAAATTAGGAAAGATATTGATAAAAAAATAAATTCAAATTTTACAACTGAAGAAATTGATAAATTAACTAATTTTAAAAATATTGAAGATACTAATGATGTTGATCCAAGAACTATAAATAAAAAATTAAATAAAGATTTCTTTAAAAATATTGTTTTATATAATGAAATTTTTAAAGAATTTCTTAGTAATATTTTTACAAAAGCTTATATTGATCAAGTTAAATTTTGGACAGTTAAACAAAGAGAAGATGAAAATGTGTAATTTTAAATTATACAAAAATTAAATTAATAAAAATAGAATTTTAAAAATAAAAAAAGTATATAATAAATTAATTAATCATTTTCTTCAAAAGATGAAGCATGTTTATCATTTTCTTTTGCAAGATCAAAATTTTGAATAATAGGTGCTTTCTTTCTTTTTTTTGATTTATTTTTTTTTTTACTTGAATTTAAAATTTTTATTTTTGCTTTCTTTTCTTTATTTAAATTAAATTTCCAAACATCATCATTTAATTCATTTGAAGGATATAAATTTTCTAAATCTTGTTGATTATAATCATCTTTATATTCTTTAAATCCATTAAATTCTTTTTTTTCCATATCAAAAGAATTTTTTCTTTTTTTAAAAGATTGAAAATGACTTTCATTTTTAATAGTATTATTAATATTTAAATTTTGTAAAATATTATCTTCTTTTCCTTTTTCTTTATTTTCATTATCAGTTTTTTTTATTTTTTCATTTCCTGCACTATTATTAGTTCTTTCAAAATTTAAACTTTTTTCAGAATTTGATTTATTAAGCATTTGTTTATAATTATTTCTCATTTCACTTAATTTTAATTCTTTCATTTCTTCAAAATATACATTAATTTCTGGACAAAATGTACCTCCTGATAAATTATTTAAAAGTAATAAAAGTCCTTTTTTTGCTTGTGATCTTTTTACTTTATCAAAATTTATATTTTCATTCATTACACTATTTAATCCTGCATATTTTTTATCTAATACTTGTTCTATATTTATATAGGTTCTTTTATTATTGTTGTTTAAAGCTTTGTCTCTTTCATTTTGTACTCTAGTTATATATGTTAATAATTCTGGGTTTATTAAATTATTTGTTGGATTTAATAATCTATTTAAATTATGTGAATGTTTTATTCTTGACATTTTTGTTTTTTTTTTTTAGTAAAATTTTATATTTATTTATTAAATTATTTTTTAATTAAAATGCTTTTTAAAATTTTATTATATGTCCATTTAATATTCTTAATATTTCATATTGAATGTAAAGAGGAAAAAATTAAAAAATGGACACCAGAATTACTATATAAATATATGAATTCTTATGGAAAAAAGAATTTACCAAATATAATAGACCCAGATAATTTATTAGATTCTAAAATGTTAAATAATACAAAAAATGTTCTCAATGAAATCTACTCAAAATACAAAGTAATAACTCATTTAATAATAGTAAACTATATTGATGATATGTTAAATGGAGAAGAAATAGGAATATATAACTTTACAAAAAAATATATAGATTATTTAAAATTAGCTCAAGATTATATAATATGTTTATTTTCAATACAAAACAGAACAATGACAATGATAGTATCAAAAGTATTAGAAAAAAAATTTTCAGCTGAAGACAGATATCACATATTAAGAAAAACAAATGAATATTTATTATTTGAAGACTACACAAATGGAATGGAAGTATTAAGTAAAGAAATAATATTTTTTATAGAACATCAAAATTTCCTAAGACGTTATTGGAGAAATATAATCCCACCAATTTTAACATTAATAATCTTTATAATAATATTTATTATCATTCCATATTGTTCTCAAAAAAACAGAGTTCAAAGATTAACAATGTCAGATGAGGAAAAATTAAATAAAATAAGAGATTTTTTAAAAAAATGTAAAGTAAGAAAAGAAATAATAAGTGAAACATGTATAATTTGTTTAGAACCATTAAATGATAATGTAGAAGATGATGATTTTAAAACAAATTGTTTACCTTGTGGTCATAAATATCATTTTAAATGTATAAGTGAATGGATGTTAAAACATAAAAATTGTCCTATGTGTAGAGAAAGAATTGAAATTGATTTACCTTCTGAAAATGGAGATGAAGAACTTCAAAATGATATTATTAGAATTCAAACTGAATTACATCCTGCTTTTGCTATTTTAGCCTTTGATATTATTAATGATGAATTAACTTGGGCTATTGCAGGTAATGCACCTTTTTTTGGTGCTTTAGCACATGGAGCTTTAGATTTTATTTAAATTTTTTTTAGTTTGTTTTGTTTTTTTTTTTAATATTTTTTTATTTTATATTTTTTTAATTTTTGATATTAAAAAATAAAAAAAAAATAAAAAAAAATTAATATAATAAAATAAAAATAAAAAATAATCCACATAAATTAAATTAAAAAAAAAAATATTAAATGAATTCGACACCGAATGACAAATCAAAATCCAAAACAGAAAAAAGTTCAATATTCAAAGTAAAAATATAAAATATAATAATTATAAAAAAAGAATTTAGAAATGGAATATGAAAAGCAATTAAAAGACAAATTTACAGAAATAAAAAATGAAATATCAAAACTTCCAGCAGAACCAGAAAAATTTAAGGATCATGCATTACCATTAGCAAGAATAAAAAAAATAATGAAATTAGATGACGAAGTTCAAATGGTAAGTGGAGAATCACCAATTTTATTTTCAAAAGCATGTGAATTATTTATTATTGAATTAGCATATAGAAGTTGGGTTCATACATTAGAAAATAATAGAAGAACTTTACAAAGAAATGATATTTCTCAAGCTATTTCAAATACTGATTTTTATGATTTTTTATTAGATATTGTTCATGAAAGTTGTAAAAAAAAATTACTAAATTGTGCTCAGAATTATGGTCCTAATCCTAATTTTCAAATTCAAAATATTTTACAAAAAACTCAGTTAAATGGTTTTCAAAATGATTCTATTGGACAAAATGGAAATTGTGTAAATAATAATTTTAATAATAATCAAAATATAAATAATAATAATAAGGATTTGATTGATAATAATAAGTGAGATTTAGTTATGTTATTTTTTTATTTTTTTTGAAAAAAATTTTTTTTTTTTTGAGTTTTTATTTTTATTTTTTAATTTGGAAAAAATATTTTTTAATAATTATTAAATTTATTTGAAATAAAAAATTAAATCTTCTAAATCTGCTAATTCATGTTCATATTTCATTTTTATTTTATTACAAAAATCATTCATTTGTCTACATATTAATTCTCTATCTTTTTGTATATTACAAATTCTTTCTGCTTTATCATAAAAATCTTCTGATTCTTTTAAAACTTTATTTTGAAAAGTTAAAGTCTCATTTGGTGAAATATCATATATTTCACTTATTGAAGGATTTCTATTTTCAAAACATCTTTTAATTGATTTATTAAAAACTTTAAATAAATCTCTTTTCTTATCAATTAAAGTTTCTTTTACTTCTATAAATTCACTTAAAGTTTGTTCTAAATAATTTATTTGAGATTCTTTATCTTTAATATTATTTAATTTTTTCTCAAAATTTCTTTCTATTTTTTCCATTGACATAATTAAATTTTTTGAATCTGTTTGTATTAAAGTATTACCAAAAAAATGTCCCATTGAAGATAACATATCATTAAAAAATGATTCTTCTTCTGTTTCATTATTATCTTCATTATTATTATTTTCATTATTTGATGAGTTATTATTTATTTGAATAAATGATTTAGTTTTTTCTTTGTTTTTTATATTATCATCTTCATCATTTTTTTCTTCTGATTGTTTTCTTTCTTTAATATTTTTTTTTAAATATTCAATTATGTTTTCTATATTAGTAATTGATTGATTAACTACTTTTTTATTTTCATCAAAGACATTTTTTAGTTCAGTACAAATACTTAAATTATAATATTTCCCCTTATTAATTTCATTATTAATATTTACAGGAGTATTCTCTACTTTAATTTCTCCTAATATATTACACCAACTCCAATTAATTTCATTAATACATTTTGTTGCATTAAAAAAACAATTTGAATTATCTTTCATTTTTTTTATTATTTCACTTTTTTTATTTTCTAATTTTGTAATTATATCACTTTTATATTTTTTATCTTTTTCATATATATTATTATATAATTGTTGCAAATCATTTATTTCAATTTGTTGTGTTTGAATAATCGAAAAGAATAAACATAAAATAATATATTTTAAAAAATTTGAATTCATTTTGTTCGTTTATTAATTAATTTTTAATAAATAAATAAATAATGTATAATCTCTATGTTGATGAAAAAAAAAAGAAAGAAGAAAAAGAAAAGAAAAAACTTATATTAAAAAAACAAAAATTAGATGAAAAACATAAATGTAAATTAAAAACATAATTAAATTTAGTAGAAATGAATAAATTAGTAACAAACTATCAGGATAGAATAAAACATTTCTTAATAGATGTAAATTTATTTTATTAAATATAACAAAAATATTTTTAGATGGCAGAAGAAAATCCAAAAATAGAAATAAAAGATTTCAATTCACCAATAGAAGATACTAGATTACAATATTTAGAAGAAAATGATAATTTAATTAAGGGAAGAAGAGGATTTTTATTTGCAGGTTTTAAAAATGAAAAAGAAAGGATAAAAGAACAAATTAAAAAAAATGATATTTATAATAATAGTTTAGAAAATACATATTTAAAAAAATCTCAAAAAAAAATTATTAATAAATCATCAAGTCTTCCAGTTTTATTAAATGAAAAATATAAAATTATATCAACTCCACAATACGTTCAACCATTTATGAGATTTAAACCTAGAACTGATTTAGAAAGAATTTATGATTCAGTTAATTTGAATTATTATGGAAGTATAAATAGAAAAATAGTAGATAGACAATTAAAATATTTAGATTTAAATAATCCAATGAAAATAGATGAAAATAATAATGTAAATAGTAAAAGTGCTAAAAATTTAGATGAAATTCAAGAAGCTAAAGAAAAAAATTATATAATTGATAATTATAAAAATGAAGAAAATGATAATAATGAAAAAAAAATAAGTAATAAGAGAATATTAAATTATTTACCAAAGAAATTTATTAATATGGATTCTAAAAAAATTATGCAGTATTTTCATTATAAAACACATTTTAAAGCTATTCAATCTCTTGCATTATCAAGAGATAAAATAATAAAAAATTATTTATCAAAAAAATATTTTCAACCTGAACATTTAGAAAAAATATCAGATAATGAAGAATTAGAAAAAGAAAATAATGAAATTCAAAAATATATTAATAGTCAAAAATATAATCATTTAATTAATAATCGTTCATATTATTTAAATAATAATCAAAGATTGCATAATATTAAAAAAAGTAATTCAACAGAAGATATTCAAAAATTAAAAGATTTAGAAAAAATTGCTTTTCAAAAAGATGATTTTTTAACAATGGATTTAAAGACTAAAACAATAAAAGATAATGATGAAGATTTTAAATCATATGATAATAGAATTAAAATTGGTAATAAAATTTATTATTTAAATGAAGAAATGGATAAAGCAGCAAATGCAATTTTAAATAAATGTAATGTAAATCATAAAAAAAATAAAAGTAATCAAGGACAATTAATAAATGGAAATGGAAAATTAATGATGACAAATGGTTTAACAATAAATCAATTTTTAACAAAATATAATTTATAAATATATAATAGAATATTTAATATAATTATATTTTTTTATTACTAGATTGAATAAAATATAAAATTAAATTAATTTCTTTTATGAAAAATTAAATATAATCCTAAAAAACAAATTATTCCTATTACAAAACCTAAAATAATTTTTTCTTTTATTTGATGAAATTTTATTTTACCAAACATTTGTTCAATTAATGGAATTTTTTGTAATATTTTAATTACTTGTTCAGTACTATTTTCTAATTTTTTTTCTTGATCAATTAAATCTGAATTTGTATTCATAATTGCATTATTAACTTCATTTGATAAATTAATTGAATTTTTTAATGATTGATGCTCATCACTTAATAAATCTAAATTTGTTCTATCTTCTATTTCTGTTTTATCTTTAAATAAATTTTGAAATTTTTCTTTTTCTGCTTTTTGAATTTTTCTTTTTTTTACTATTATATATCTTTTATTTAATTGTTCTTTTAGTTCTTCATATGAATCTAAAATAAATTTATCTTCTTCTTTTTTTATTACACTTTTTACTAATTTTAAATTATTTTCTAATGTTTTTTTTATTGAATCTATTCCTTTCATTGTCTTTTCTGTTGGAGTTGATTCACCAATTTTTAATAAATTTTCATATTTATTTAAATTTCCTTTAACTTCTTTTAACATTGATTCAACTGTAAAATTATCATCCATTTTAGGAATTTTTTCTAAAGAAAATATTTTATTATTTAATGCATTTAATATAAATGATATTTATTACTTTATTTATATATAGTTAATAAAAAAATGTTATTTGTTAAAAATGCAATAAACTTAATGGGAAATAAAATATTGATTTTTAATTTAAAAATGAATGAATTTCATAAACAAAATACACTTACAATAGATGATTTTCAAATAATATATAATATTATAAATGACAACGAAGAAATTAATGAAATTGTGACAGAATCAAGAAAAAGTTTATTACTTTGTTCATTCTATTATATTATGAATTCAAATAAAAAAGCACAAAAAGAATATCAAGATAGATATTTAAATTTTTATGATAATGAAAATTCACAAAGTCTTCTAAATTTATATTTATTATTTAATATTATTGAATTAGAATGTAAATATAGAAAAAGAGATACAAATGAATTAAAAAAATTATATAATGAATTAAATATCTATCTGAATTCAAGTAAATTTGTTGAAGATTATTTATTAATGAAATATTATTTAGCTTTACTTAAAAACCTTATTGAAGAATATCAAGAATCAAATGTATTTTGTTCAGATATTATTGCAACTTTTAGTGAATATTCAAAAACTCTTCAAAATAACTTTTCAACATATATTCATTCAAGAATTATTTATTTAAAAATTCAAAATTATGAAAAATTAGAAAAAGAACAAAATTCACCAGCTATAAAAAATGAAATTATTGATCATTTAGATAATTTATTTGAAATTATAAAAAATACTGATGAAAATTTAGCAGTTAAAATAGGATTAAAAATGAGTTTTTATCAAAATTTAATAAATAAATCTTCAAATTGTATAAAAACATTAGAATTAATAATGAATATAATTCATAAACAAATGATAAGTGGAAAACAACATCCTAATTTAATAAATCAATTTTTATATTTTAGTTCATTATTAGCTTATAATAATACATTATTATCAAATTTAACTGAATTAAGAAGATATACAAAAAAAATAAAATCTAATATTAAAATTTTAGAAAAATTCAATGATAATAATTACATTAATTATCTTCCAATATATAAATTTCTTTTTATTTTATTTTCTGAAATAGCAAGAGATAAATTATTACCTGAAGAAACAAAGAATAAATATATTGAAGAATATAAAGATTATTTAGGAGATTCTATTAAAAAATATGATGATATTATTTTAAATATGTGGATTTTAACTAAGAATAATTTTCCTTTTTATAACAATTTATTTGAAGAAAAAGGGATTATGTTTTATAATGATTTAAAAACAAAAAAGAAATTTAAAAAAGAAGATTATTTAATTTTTTTCTTTTATATTTATAATAAAATATCATTATTAACAAAGCAATATTATATAAATCCACAAGAAGAGAAATTAAAAGAAGCACAAACATATTCAAAATTACTTATTGATTATATTTTTGAAAATATTTCAAAAGAATCTCATTTAAAATATTTATTTCAATTAAATTATTGTAAAGATATGTTCATTAGAATTTATTTTGTTTACGTTTATACATTTTTTCTTATGAACAATTATCAAGAAGCTTTAAAATTAATTGATAATTTTTATAATGTAATAAAATTTCAATTAGAATTAAATACTATTCAAGGAATTGGTTATTCAAAAATGCAAAAATTAAAAGGTGATACTTTTTTTATGTCTGAAAAATATGAAGAAGCAATTAAAGAATATAAAAAATATTTATCAATATATAATAAATATGATGGTTTTATTTTATGCAATTTAGCACTTTGTTATGTATATATAGGACAAAAAAATCTTGCTTTGCAAAATTTTAATAATTCCAAAAAATATTTTACAGAATTAAAACTACTTGATAAAGTAAATGAAATAGATAAAATAATTAAATCAATAAAATAAATAATTTAAAAAAATACAATAATTTATGAAAAATAATAATAATAAATTTAAATATAATATTTTAAAAATATATTTTAATTAATCATCATTATCTATTTGATTAAAATCAATTTTAAAGAAAGCTTTTTCTCTTTCAGACATTTTAACTTTTTTAGGAACAGTTTTCAAAGTAATAGAATCAATTTTATTTCCAATTGAATCTTCTTGAATATCATCTAAATTTTTAGTATAAAATTCCATAACTTTATTCATATTTCCATTACTATTTAATTGATTCATAATATCATTCATATTATTATCTAAAAAATTTTGACTATTTAATAAATTCATATTTATTTTTTTATTAAAACTTTTTTTAGGATAAAAAGAAGAATATTCAGTTAAAAATCCACTATTAGGATAATTATTCATTTTTAAAGATTTATCAGTTGTATTATATAAAGATTCTCTATCAAATTTTCTAATCATATAACTTGGAAGTGGTCCTTTTTCATTTGGTCTACTTACTACTTTTGAAAAATCAGGTGCAGTTGGTCTTTTATTATTATTAATATTATAATAAAATTTATCTGGATCAAAAATTAAATTTGAATCAATACCTTTTGGTGTTTTTTGTACTATTGTTTTCTTTTTTGATGTCTCATATGATACCATTGTTATTGTCTTTGGTTCTATTATTTTATAATTTGGATTAAAAAATGGTCTTACACCTTCACGTTCTCTATTTATAAAATTTAGTTGTTCTCTACTTATTTTCTTAGAAAAATCCGGGGCTTTAATATCATCAAATTTTTTTTTTATTTTTCTTAAATTGATTTTATTTGGAGAAGTTGATAAATTATTACTACTATTTGTATTTAAAATATTATTACTATTTTCATTAGTTGAAATATTAGAAAAAGTATTATTAGTTTTATTTTTCATTTTATCAGTTGAATAAAATGGTTTATCATATCTAATTCTAACATCATAATCAGTTGGAATTATACCTCTTTGAGTTTGTTTATTCATATTAATAAAAATATGACCTAAAGGTTTTATTTCTTGATGAGCTAAATAAAATCTATTTTCATTTTTATCATGTTTTATATTTTTTTCATTACGTCCACTCATATAATTCCATGATGGTCCTATTATTGTTCTATTCCATATAAATTCCATTTTTGGATTATATCTTGTTGAACTTGGTGCATGCTTTGCAGTCTTTATTAATTTGAAATAATCATCAAATTCTTTATGATGATGTTTATGATATTTATATTTTTCATTCATATTTACTAAATCCATTGGTTCACATACTTTCTTTTTTTTTAATTGTTTTTGTAATGCTTTTTTATCACTTTCCATTGTCGGAGGTAAGGAAAAAATATCTACTTGATTTTCATTATTTTTTCTTATGTCTATTGGTTCGTCTTCTTTTGAAAAAAAATCATGAACTTTTATTTTTTTAGTTTTACCTTCTAAAATTTTGTCTTTTTGCATTATTATATGATATTTTTCTACTGAATTTCTACCTGCTTCAGAATAACTTCCATATGTACCTTTTGTTTCATTTTCAAACATTTTTTATTTTTTGTATTTTTTTTTTAATTATTTAATAAGTTATATTTTTAATATTATTTAATTTAATTTTCTGTTTTTTTTTAATTCTATTAAAATTTTTGAAAAATGTTATTTTAATCTATAACAACAAAAAGTCAATAAAGTCATTAGATATTGAAATATTATAATAATATATAATTATTTTAAATATTATACTAATTTATATTATATCACAAAACACAATAACGGTTCAATACATTTATTTAAAAAAAAATAAAATTAATTATTCTCATTATTCCTGATTAACATATCCATATTTTTATCATTATCTTCATGTTCTTTACTTTTATTTAAATCTTGATTCGTTTCTCCAATTAAAGGATTACCTAAATTTCTCATTAAACCACAAAATTCATCAAATGAAATAAAACCATCTTTATTATTATCAATAATTTTAACAAGAACATCAATATATTCAGAATTTGTAGTATCTAAAACTTTTTTTAATTCTTCTTTTGATAATTTACCATCTTTATTTGTATCAAACATATCAAAAGCTAATCTTAAATTTTTTTCATCTAAAAAAATTCTTTGATTTAATCCAACTCTTAAAAATTCTTCATAAGAAATAATTCCATCACTATTATTATCCATTTCTTCAATAATTTTATTCATTCTAACTTCACTAACAACTCCAAAATATTTTTCATAAGCTTTTTTAATTTCAGAATAATTTAACATACCATCATTATTTAAATCCATAGCTTGAAAAACTTTTTTTAATTCTTCAATTTCTTTACTTGAATTTAAATTATGAACAATATAAGCAATTGTTGCTTGTTGTAATTTTTCTCTTGCATTTAAATTATAAATATTTTTAAGTATATTAGGAAGCATTGATGGATTTGTATTACTTGCTAAAGTTTTTATCCAAGGATGATCTAAACATTCTTGTGCAGAAAATCTCTTTTCTTGATTATATTCTAACATTTTTAATATTAAATCTTTTGCATTTTCAGAAATTGCTTTCCATTCTTCACTTGTTTTATCAAATACTCCTTTTTTAATATTATTAAATAAATCATCTGTATTTTTACCATGAAAAGGTAATTTACCAATTAACATAACATATAATATAACACCTGCAGACCAAATATCACATTTTTTATTATAATTTTTTTTTAAAACTTCTGGTGCAATATAATAAGGACTTCCTACTTTTAAAGTTAAATTCTTTTTATCAGTTACATAATTACAAGTACCAAAATCTATTAATTTAATATTTATTAAATCTTTATCTGAACTTTGTTCAACTAACATATTTTCTGGTTTAATATCACGATGTACTATTCCAAAACTATGTAAATAATTTAAAGCACTTAATATTTGTCTCATTATATATGCTGCTTTACTTTCATTAAATTTTGAACATTTTGATATTGCTTCATATAATTCTCCTCCTGAAACATATTCTGTGATTAAATAATAATTAATTTCATCTGTATAATATTCTATTATTTTTATTATATTTGGATGTTCTATTTTAGTTAAAATTTCTATTTCTTTTAAAAATATTCTTTCATCATCTTGATAATTAATACTTTCTTTTTTTATTACTTTCATTGCTCTTATATTTCCAGTATGAATATATACTACTTTATATACACTTCCAAAAGAACCTTTTCCTAATTTGCATATTACTTTATAATTGTCTTCTGCTTTTGCTAAATTTTGAGGTATTATTGCTTTTATTTTTATACTTCCTGACATATCTGTCAATTTTTGAATATTCACATCACCATTACTTAATAATGATTTTGATTTAGTTCCATTTTCAACTTGAAGTTTTTTTTTATCATTTTTTTTTACTATTATACTATTATCATCAATATTATTATCTATCTCTTGTGATAATTGACAATTTGTATTTGGTTGAACTCTAATTGGATGCTTTGATGTAATACATCCCATTTTTTATTTTTAATTTGATTGTTTTTTAATCTTTTTTTTTATTCGGATAAATCAAATAAATAATAAGTAAAGAATATATAATAAATATTTATTTTTTTTTTTTATAAGTATGAATTTGAAAATAATGTTAACCCACTTTTCATTTGTCAAAGATTTAATAAAACATATAATTAACTATAATAATGTTTTTAATTTAAAAAAAAAATAAACTCCTAAAAATAACAAAAAAAAACTAAAAATAAAATAATAAAAATATACGCAAAAAAACAAAAAAATAATAAAATAAAAATAAAAAATAAAAACTAAAAAAAAAAACATCTAAAAAAAAAAAAATTGAATTAAAAATATTATAAAAAATATAAAATAATAAACTTAATTAATTAACCGCTTCCAGAAGCAATTTTATTAACTGCTTTAGCTCCTTCAATAATAGCATGTTTAGCTAATTCTCCAGGTAATAATAATTTAACAGCAGATTGAACTTCTCTTGCACTTAAAGTATGTTTTTTATTATATCTAACTAATTTAGAAGCTTCAAGTGCAATTCTTTCAAAAATATCATTAATAAAAGAATTCATAATTGCCATTGATTTTTTTGATATTCCAGTATCATTATGTACTTGTTTTAATACTTTGTAAATATAAACTGAAAATGTTTCATGACGAGAATGTCTTCTTTCTTTTTTATCTTTTTTTGTAGCTTTTGGATTTGGTGTTGTTTTTGTTGCTGTTCCTTCTGTTGGTGCTTTTTTTGGTCCCATTTTCTTTTTTTTGTTTGTTTTTTTGTTTTTATTTAAATTTTTTATTCTTTTAAGTCCTTTTTATAGTATTTTTTTTCAAAATTTAGTGGATTTTTTAATAAATCTTTTTTTTGATTGGTTTTGGTTTTGAGATATGGATTATTTTTTAAATGGGTATTTTTTTTTAGGTAATAAAAATTTAATGGGTGTAAATAATTAATTAAATAATTATTTTTTATTTAATTAATAATTTATTTTTTAATATATTATTAAAATATAATAATCATTATCTTATCATATACTCTTAAATTTCTATAAATAAATTTATATTATAATAAAGAATATTCATTCATTTATTTTAATCATTTTTAATTTAAAATATAAAATTTAATAATAAAATAAAAATTGTTAAATATTAAAATAAAAAATGGATAAAGAAAGAAAAGCAATAATTAAAAATAGTGATATGACAGAAGATATGCAACAAGATGCAATTAATGTTGCAACAAAAGCAATTGATTCATATAATATTGAAAAAGATATTGCATGTTATATTAAAAAAGAATTTGATAGAAAACATAATCCAACTTGGCATTGTGTTGTTGGAAGAAATTTTGGTTCTTATGTTACTCATGAAACAAAACATTTTATATATTTTTATCTTGGTCAAATCGCTGTTTTACTTTTTAAATCTGGTTAATTTATTTAAATTCTGTTAATAATAATTTTTTATAATAAAAATAAAATTAATTTTTAAAACTTATTTACCCAAAATAATCAATCTAAAAATACTAACACATAAATTAATAATTTTATATATATATATTAAAAATAATATATGTAAAAATACCTAAAACACTATATCATTAGGATAATTATCTTCAATATATTTTTCAATAGAAAGAAAATCAAATCTTTTTCTTTCATCTATCTCTAACATTTTACAAAGAATTGTAATAAACTTTTCAGAATATTTATCCTTGAAATGTTTACGTAAAACTTGTTCTAATTTTTTCATATCAGTAATTTCTCTAACTTCATATATAATATTAAAATTTAAAAAAGCAGCATAAGTAAAGCAAAATCCTAATGAAAAAACATCACTTTTAAAAGGATCATGTGATACATCATCTAAATCTTGTTTAAGTCCATCATATAAAGCAGGACTCATATATAATTGAGTACCTTTTACAGTATTCATTTTTCCTCTATTTAATCTTACTGCTTTTGCTTCACCAAAATCAGCTATTTTATATATATGTTTTGGAAAACATAATATATTTTGTGGTTTAATATCACGATGAGTAATTTTAACTTCTGTTTGCATAAAATATAATGCACGAACTAATTGTTTTAATATTAATATTAATTCATTTTCTTTATAATAATGACCTTCATTTAAATGTTTTTTTATTTCTTTATCCCAATCACAAATTGCAATTTCCATTAAAATATATAAACAATAAGTTGTTATATCAAGTGTTTTAATATTCATTGAATATATTTTCATTACATTTGGATGATTACATATTGAAACTATTTCATATTCTTTATGTGCTTTTTCAATTTGTTCTACATCATTTGCTATCATTTTTTTCATTGCATATATTTTACCATTATGTATATTTTTAACTTTATATATTACTCCATATGAACCTTCTCCTAAAGTTGATTCAATTTCATAATCATCTATATTAAATTTAGGTATTTTTGTTTCTGATAATATTTTATTTATTTTTTTTATAACTATGTTATTTTCAAATATAAAATGACCATTATTTTCTGATTCATTATTACTTAAAATTTGTCCTGTTTGATTATCACTATCTACACTTAAAAACTCATCTCCACTTGATGATAATAATAATTCATAATCTTCTTTTATACTTCTTCTTTGTTTTCTTCCATTTTCTTCTTTTATTGGAAATAATTGATAAAGATTTGGCATTATTTTACTAGATCTTCTTATTAATTCATCAAACATGTTTTTTCTTGTTCTTAAAATTGCTTCATTATATTTTTCTTCTTTTTCTTTTTCTTTTTCTTCTTTTTCTTTTCTTTCTTTTTCTTCTTTTTCTTTTCTCTCTCTTTCTTCTTTCTCTTTTCTTTCTCTTTCTTCTTTCTCTTTTCTTTCTCTTTCTTCTTTCTCTTTTCTTTCTCTTTCTTCTTTTTCTTTTCTTTCTTTTTCTTCTTTCTCTTTTCTTTCTCTTTCTTCTTTCTCCTTTTTTTTTCTTTCATTTTTTTCCTTTTCTTTCATAATTTTATAATTAATATCTTTTTTGTCTTTTTCAAGTTTTATTTTATTTTCTTTTGTAATTTTATTTAAATTTAAACTTATTCTTGATTTATCAATATTACTAATATTAAAAATAATTTCCCCATCAGTATAATTTCTTTTTTTAAAACCATTTTGTCCAAAATGTAAAGAAGAATGTAAATTATTATCAAAATTAATAGTATTAAAATTATTTAAAGTTTTCCTAGCCTCCTTCATTATAATATCAGTTTCAATTTTAATTCCAAATTTCCTAGCTTTAATAATATCAAATAAACTAGTTTTAATATTTTTAAAATGTTTTTTCCTTTCAGAAGAATTGAAATTATATCTTGTATCATGATATTTTTTCTTGATAGATTGTCTAGAACTTTTAGATAAAAGTAACTTTTTACCATCTTTAAATCTCCTTCCACAATTAGGACAAGTCCAAACAAATCTCTCATATAAATTTAAAGCTTTACATTTTTCACATAAAATTATTACTTTATTATCAAATTCTCCTTCTAATAAAATTCCATCACAATCTTCTTTATGTCTAAAAATTGTAGTTAATACATTTAAGAAACAACAAGGAACAATTCTAGGATGAGCTTTTTTTTTTATTAATAAACTATAAGTTAATGCTGATTTTGCATGAATATATTCTATTGGATTATAAACTATTGCTTCACTTTTAAAATCTTTATTACATATTACACAAGTCCATAAAATTTCTTTTTGATTTATTATAAAATTACATTTTTTATTTAAACAATTTAATTGTTTAGTTTTGAGATTTAAATAAAAATCATAACTACATTTTATACATTTCATTTTTGGATTTATTATTCTTGGGCAATGATATTTTTTCCATGTTGCAATTAATAAATTAGGATTTTCATCTTTTTCTAAAATACTTGAATAATAATCATTATTACATGAAAAACAATGACATAAAATAGATGATGATAAATATGCACTTTCACATTTTATACAAATTACATATTTAATTATATTATTTATTTTAACAATATAAAATTTAGTTTGTTCAATTTGACAATTATGTGATGCAAAATTATCTGAATCACAACAATGTTTTCTATATGTTGTTAAGTAGTCTTGATTAGTTATTTTATTTTTATTTTTGAGATTTTTATATTCATCCCATGCTTTTTTTAATATTTCATAATGATTATTATATTCATCTTCTATTTTTGAATATGAATTATTTAAATAATCTGATAAATCATAATCTGAAAAAATTTTACTAGTATACATTTCTTTTAATTTCATTTCAACCTCATTATTAATGAATAAAAAAAAGTCATTTTTTGATAAAAATAAAATATCTTTAAAACAAGATTCAAATTCTCTTTTAAATATTTTATCTATTTTTTCTTGAAATTTTTTTGTATTTTCAACATCAACTTTAAATCGTTGATATCTATCATTATTGGAATCTCTGTTTATTATCAAAGACTCCATATATTTATTTTATAAAAAACATAAAATATTATATTTATCATAAATAAAAAAATTTTAATCTATTAAAAAATAATTATAATATAATAATAATATAATCAATTTAATAAAATTTAGTAAAAAATAAAACAAATAAAAAATATAAAAAACCCAAAATATAAATATAATAATAACCAACTTCAATAAAAAAAAAAATAAAAATTATTCATTAAATTAATGTGTATTAGTATATAACTCAAACTCATTTTTCTTAATATCTTTATTAAATCTCCTAGCTAAAATAACATTATTTCCAGTTTTATCAAATTTATGAAACCATTCATGTTCAAGAGCTTCTTTAATATTCATTCTCTCTTCAGGATTTTTCTGTAATAAACCTTTAATAAAATCTTTAGCTTCTTTAGAAATAGTTTTCCAAATACTTCCTTTATAAGGTGGATCTTCATTAACAGTTTTTCTTGCAATTTCTTCTTCACTTTTCTTATCATCAAAAGGTAAAGAACCACTTAACATTAAATAAGTAATAACACCAAGTGAAAATAAATCAACTTCTTTACCATAAGGAATATCTAATAAAACTTCAGGAGCAACATAAGATAATGTACCATATGGTTCTCTTGTTTTTTCATTTGGTCCTATAATTTTACTTAATCCAAAATCTAATATTCTTAAATCTGCATTATCATCATTTGATGTCATTAAAACATTTTCTGGTTTTAAATCACGATGTGCTATTCCATATGAATGAATATAATATACTGCTGCACACATTTTATGCATAAATTCTGCTGCTTTCTTTTCTGGTAAACGAAAATTTCTTTTTTCTAAATATGAAAATAAATCTCCTCCTTCACAATATTCCATTATTATATAAAAGTAATTTACATTTTCAAATACATCATATAATTGAATTATGTTTGGATGTTGACATATTTTTAATATTTCTATTTCAGTTCTTACTAATTCTAAATCATCATCTTTCATATTTGATTTACTCATTATTTTAATTGCTACTTTTTTATTTGTTTTCTTATTTATTCCTAATTTTATTAAACCAAATTTTCCATTTCCTAATTTTTGTTTTATATCATAAATATCTGTTAAATTTGTATATCCTGTTGCAATTTTTAATTTTTCTATCCATATTTTATATTCATTTTCTTTTTCAACATAATATATTCTTGATTTTTTTGGATATGTCACTGAAAAACAATAATATTTCTTACCATTTATTTCTTTTGGTTCTTCTTCATTTATAAATACACCACTTAAATTATGCATTCCTTTATGTATATCTTGGTTTTTATTTTTAAAATAAAATAAATCTTTACCTACTAATTTAAACCATATTTTCTTTAATTTATTATCTGTAAATTTAATTAAATAACCTTCATTTTGAACAACATTTTCTTTTTCTTCTTCTTCATCTGAATTTTCATCACTATAATCTTCTAATTCTAAATTAATATTTTTTTCTTTTTTTATATCATTTAAATCTCCTGAAATATTAGAAGCACTATCACTATCTTTTTCATTATTAGCATTTTTAATTTGTTTAAAAACTGGTTGTAATGCAGCTTCATTAAAATTAATATTATTAATAGTAGAATCTTTTTTTTCCATATTTAACTTAACTAAATTTTGTCCTTTAGCTAAATCTTTTAAATTTCTTTTATTTTTCCTATGAATAGGAGAATAATGTTCATTATTAAAATTACTAGTTTTAGTTTCATAAACATTAGAATCATATTTTGAATAATTAGTATTTGGAGTAGGAACTAAATTAATTATATCAAAATTAGTTGTTGAATGTCTATTTTTTGTTCTTCTTAATACTTTAGGACTGTGAAATAAATTATTATTAGTAATAAAATTTTCTTCTTTTAATGTTGATGTTCTCTTATGTCCTCTTTTAAAATATGCATATGGTGAAAATGATGAATTTTTTGTTGGAGATGCAATTCTTTTTGAAGGAGATTTTGGAGGTGAATTTGTAGGACTTTTTTTTATTTTTTTTGAATATGCTAATAATGTTGCTTTTGTAAATGGTTTTTTTTCATAGAGAAATAATAATATCATTAAATATATATCTGAATTTTCATTTTCAATTACTTTCTTAAATTCTTTATATCCCATTTCTTCACTTTTTAATTTAGCAAAACATTTTTCTAATATATCATATAATTCTTTTTGACTATGAACTCTATCTTTATAATTTTGAATTTCTTGTGATAATGTAATATATGATAATACTGTTCTAATATCTTCTTTTGTTATTTTTCCACATTTATTATAATCATAAAAATCAAAAATAAATTTTGAAGTTGCATCAAATTCATCACAAAATAAAGTTATCATTCCTGAAATAAATTCATTTGATTCTAAAAAACCTGATTTATTTGAATCGAGAACATTAAATAATCTATCTAATATTATTCCTGGTAATTGATAATAAGATGAAAATGTTATTTTTGTTATTCCTACATTTTCTTTTTCTTTATTTCTTTGACATAAATCTAACCAGATTTCTTTTAAATAAATTCTCAAAACTTTTTTATCTTGTACTTTAAATGATGATATTATTTCTTCTAAATCTACTTTTTCTGTTTCTTCTTTTGTTTTTGATTCCATTAAAATAGTAAAATTCAGTAAAATTAATTAAATAATTATCATATTTTGTTTTTTTAATATATAAAAAAATACTGATAAAAAACAATAAAGTGGAATAAACAAATTAAAAAAAATAACATTTAATTAAATAATAAAAAAAAATAAAAAATAAAAATTAAAATTTAAAAAAAATCTTTCATATATATTAAATTAAATTATATTTAGTAACAGATAAAAAAAAATTAAAAAAAAAATGACATCTCGTTTCAACACAGAGACAATGACAATGCGTAGATTAGGAAAAACTAATCAAAAAACAACAAATATTTCAACTTCAAAGCGTTATGGAGCAACAACAAAAAGTAAAATAAAAAAAATAATAAAATAAAATTATAGTGAATCCTGAGGAAATAAGAAAGGAAAATGCAAAACAAATATATCAAAATCGTCTTCCAATTCCATTAAAACCTCCTAAAGATGCAACATCACCAACAAAAGAAGAAAAAAAAATTGAAAATAAAGAAGAAACTAAAGAAGTTTCAAATCAAGAACAAAGTCAAACTGCAAAAAAAGATGAAACTTCTTATGATTTAGGAACTAGTGAAATGGAACAAAGTGATGATTATAAAAATAAAAAGTTATTAGAACTTCAAAAAGAAAAATTAGAAAAAGATTTAAATCAAGAAATTTATATTTCTATTTGTGAAACTCCAACTAATATTATGTTTTATTGTCCTTCTACAAAATATTTAACTTTAAAAAATGGTAAAATATATTTTTTAATATTTTCAATTTTATAATATATAATTTTATTTAATAAATTATATATTATAAATAATATTATTTTTAATAGAGGATGTAATTGCAAATGAAAAAATAAAAAGTGAATCTTATAATGAATATTTACAAAAATTAAAAAATAAAGAATCTTTTGTTAAAAAAGGAGCACAGACTATAAATCGTTTTAAATCAAGTGGTTTAGTTTCAACTTCATTTAACAAAGATGAAGAAACTGAAATGATAGATAAGAAAATAAATTGTATAAATTATGCAATAACAGATTCAATAGCAGAGAAAAAATCAAAGAATGATGATTTTACATTAATGACTCAAAAACAAATAGATAAAAGAGTAAAAAAAGAATTAAAACAAACATTAAAACATTCAAAAGAACTTTTACCAGTAGATTCATCAACAAGATCAATTCAAAAGAGTGATATAGATCATAGTGCATCAATAATGGATACATATTTATCAAGTTCATTATATTCAAGTAGAAAACCAAAAGCAACTAAAAGTAATTTAAATGCATCTCAAGATAAATCAGATCCTAATTCTTCATTTTTACCAAATTCTACAAATTCAGAAAATATATCACTTAAAGAAAAAGAACCAACTGTTAATAATCAATTTGTAAGAAGAGCTTTTAATGAAGAATTACCAAAAAGTATTCTTGTTCCTTTAAAATATGTTGAAAGATTATTATCTCAAAATCAATTTCATTATAATCAAATTGCTTATAAAGATTATCCTGTTGTTTTAGAATCTTTAGAAACTAAAACAACAAAACAACCTGGTGAACTTGGTTTATCACTTGATGTTGTTGATAATAGAGAAGAAGAAGAACAAAAGAAATTATTAGAAAAAAAAATGGCTTTAGTTGTAGATAATACAGGAATACCAAATATTAAAAAATTATTAACTTATTCAATTGATCTTCTTTTAAAAGAAAAAGGAATTAATCATAATTATGTATGTCATGCATTAGATTGGAATAAAAATAATCCTGATTTACTTGCTGCTGTTTATGGTGATCCTGATATTAATAGTAAAGAACCTGGATTTTTATGTTTTTGGACTTTAAAAAATCCACTTCATCCTGAAAGAGTTATTCAAACAAATAGAGGATTAACTTATTGTAATTTTAGTAGAAAAAATCCATATTTAATTGTTGTTAGTGATTATCAAGGTGAAATTATGATTTATGATTTAAGGAATAATACAAATAAACCAATGGCAGATTCTAGTGAAGTTAAAGATAAACACACTGATATTGTTTGGGAATGTAAATGGATTGAAAGACCAAATGATAAAAATGAAATTATTGTAACTACAAGTTCAGATGGTAAAATGAAAGAATGGTCACTTAAGAAAGGATTAGAAGTAACTGATTTATTAAAAATGAAAAAAAGTACATCATTTCCAATGAAACAATTAAATCCATTTGCAAAATATTTAAAAAAAGATCGTGGTGATAAAGATAAAGATATAAAAGAAACATTAATATTTCGTGAAGCAAATGGATTATCATTTGATTTTCCTAAAAATGATACAACAATATATTATGTAGCTTTAGAAGAATGTACAATTCATAGATGTAGAATTTCATATAAAGATCAATATACAGATAATTATTATGGTCATCAAGGTCCAGTTTATAAAATAAGATGTAATCCATTTGATCCAAATATTATGATTAGTTGTTCTTATGATTGGACTGTTAAAATTTGGAATAATAAACATAATTATCCAGTTATGAATTTACATACTAATGAATTAAGTCATCAAGTTAATGATATTGAATGGAGTAATGATACTAGTACTGTATTTGCTGATGTTGCTGATGATGGTAGAATTGAAATTTGGGATCTTGCTAGAAGTGCTATTCAACCTATTTATATTGTTAAAGAAGAAAATGGTGTTGCTAAAAAATGTATTAAGTTTAGTGAAGGAAAAGTTGTTGCTACTGGTAATGCTGATGGTACTATTGATATTTTTAGAATTTATAATATGGAACATTCACCTGTTTCTGAAGAACATCAAATCACAAGATTACAAAATATTATTGAACAAAATTCAGATATATCAACTAAAATGTAATATTTTCATTTTTTTAAACAAAAGATATATTAAAATTAAATTTTTTTTTTATTTTTTTATTTTTAATATAAGTATTAATGTAGTATTTTACATAATATTACATTTTAATATATAAATAATTAATAAAAAATATAAATTTATAAAAATGATTGAGGAAAATCACTCAGATACTATAAAGGCTCCTTTAATCTCAAGTAAAGATGTTAAAAGAAAAAAAAAGAAAACAAATACTCAAAGAGATAATAGAGGAATGACTTTAGACGGAGAAAAATCTGATAAATCAAAAGTAATTCCATATGATTATCCAGTTAATATAGTATCTCAACTTTTATTTTCATGGACAACTAATCTTTTAAGAATAGCAAGAAAAAAGCAATTAAAAAAAACACATTTAGGTAATTTTTCACCAGAATATTCTCCATCTGCATTTTTAAAAGAAATATTACCTAAATGGGATAAAAACAGTAAAACTACAAAAAATCCTTTAATTAAATCATTATTAGGAGCAAATTTATTTTATATTATATTAATTTTTTTTATGAGTACTTTAGTTGCAGGTGCAGATACAATGACAATTATATTATTTAGACAAATATTACTTCATTTTGAAGTTAATAGAAAAGAAGAACCATATTTTTCATTATTAAATACTATTTTAATAATGTTAATCGATAAATTATTCTATATTTTCTTTTTTAGATTCTTTGAATTTTATACAACTAAAATTGGAGCAAAAATTACTATTCAAGTTAATACTTTATTATATGAAAAATTATTAAAAATGAGTGCATTTGCTCCTGTTTCTCAAGGAGAATTAATTGATTTTATCCAAATTGATGCTGAAAAATTTGCTGATTTCTTCTCTTATACTTCTGCTACTTTAGTTTTACCTTTTCAAATTGCATTTTTCATTTATTTATTATTTCAATATTTTGGTATGAGTTTCCTTGTTGGTATAGGTGTATTATTTTTAATATTATTCTTTTCATCATGGTTAGAAACTTTAAAAATATCATATCAGAAAAGATTGCTTAAATTAAAAGATAGAAGAATGAAAACAACATCACAAGCATTTGAAATGATTAAAATTATTAAATTATATTCATGGGAAGATTATTATGATAAAAAAATAAAAGAAGAAAGAAGAGCAGAATTAGAAGTCTTAAAACAAATAGAAATGATAACTTTATATATAAATAGTTTATTTTGGTCAACTGGTGCAATAGTATCTTTAATAAGTATAACAGTATATAATTTATTCAATACTCAAATGGAAGTTTCAAATATGTTAACTTCAATTTATATTTTCAATAATTTAGGAGAACCAATGTTTCTTTTCCCAGAATATGTATCAGGTCTTTTAGATTCATTAGTATCTCTTCATAGATTAGAAGGATTTTTAAATGGAAGAGATGCAAATATAAATCAAATAGATACCAATAGTGAAAGAAGTAAATATGCTGTTAAAATAAATAATTTAGATTTTGGAATTATAAAAAATATAATTGAAGAAGATGAAAAAGATAAAAAAAGTGATAGTTCATCATCAGCTGAAAGTGAAGAAAGTGAAGAATCAGAAGAAGAAAAAGAAAAAAATGAAATAGAAGAAGAAAATGAATTAGAAAAGCCTAAAAAGCCTCAACAAATACAAGAAATAATAATAGATAAAGAATCAAAAACAGAAACAATAAAATTATTAAGAAATATAAATTTAAAAGTTCCAAAAGCAGATTGTTTAGCAATAGTAGGTGATGTAGGTTCAGGAAAAACATGTTTATTAAATGCAATATTAAATAATTTAGATATTTTAGGAGATGAAAATAAAAAATTATTAATTAATGGTTCATTTGCTTATGTTTCACAAAATCCTTGGATTTTAAATGATACTTTAAGAGGAAATATTACATTCTTTAAAGATTTTGAAGAAGAAAAATATAATCATATTGTTGATATTTGTCAACTTAAACCAGATTTTCAAATATTATTAAGAGGAGATTTTACTGAAATTGGTGATAAAGGAGTTAATTTATCAGGAGGACAAAAAACTAGAATTGCTTTAGCAAGAGCTGTTTATAGTGATGCTGATATTTATATTTTTGATGATCCTTTATCTGCACTTGATGCTTTTGTTGGAATGAATATTTTTAATTTAGTTATTCAAGAATATTTAAAAAATAAAACAGTTATTTTTGCTACTCATGCTTTACAATATATTCCTTATGTTAAACATGTTGTTCATATGAATAAAGGAACAATTGATTTTTATGGTTCTGCTGAAGAAGCAGTTCAAATGGATTTTTTTAAGAAATTTGTTCATAATGAAAAAGTTAGAAAAAATTCTATTGTTCCTTCAAATCAACCTCTTATGGAATTAGTTGATACTGAATTTGAAACTGCTCAACATGAAGATCAAGTAAATGAATATATTGAAAAAGCAAAAAAGAAAGTACATAAATTAACTAGAGAAGATGTACAAAGTAGAGATGAAGAAAATAGATTAGTTGTTTATCAAAATTTATTTTCATATTCTGGTGGTGTTTACTTTCTTGTTTTAGTTGTTTTAATTAATATTTTTTGGAAAGCATCTGAATTTAGTTCTGATTACATTATTACAATTTGGTCTCTTCAAGAATCTTTAACAAAAAATCAAAATATGGTTTATTTATATATTTATTCTTCAATTTCAATTCTTGCTATTGTTTTTATTTTTGTAAGAACTTTAATTGTAGTTGGTGGTATTATTAAATATAATAAAAAAATGCATGATGTTTTATTAACAAGATTATTACAAGCACCAATTAATTTATTCCATGATGTTGTACCAAGAGGACAAGTTTTAAATAGATTATCAAAAGATTTAGATAATTCAATAAGATTCTTCTGGACATTTAATTCAACATTTCGTCTATTTTTCCAATTATTATCATGTGTTTTTGTATCTATATTATTTAATTGGTGGTCAATATTTTTCTTCCCAATAATGGTAATAATAGATTATAATATTTTTAATTTTTATATAAAAGGAGGAAGAGATTTAAATCATTTAGAAGGAGGAACTCGTTCACCAATTATAAGTGGATTTTCAGAAACTTTAAATGGAATTACTTCAATAAGAGGATTTGGTTTTCAAGATAATTTCAGGAAAAAATATCATAGTCGTTTAAATGATTTTTACAGAGTATTAATTTATCAAAATGGTTGTACATCATGGTTTGCATTAAATATTGATTTAGTATCATTCTGTTTATTATTTATTGTATTAGCTTTTGCGATGATATTTAAAAATTATGTATCACCAGATGCAATTGGACTTCTTTTAACATATACTTTAAAATTAATTGACTTTACTTATAGTTTCTTTGAACAATATACTCTTTTTGAAAGATTACTTGCATCAATAGAAAGATGTGATTCATTTACTCATATTGTACAAGAAGCAGCATCAGTACAAAAAGGAGATGAAAATTTAAGAAAAATTGGTTTTCCACAATATGGTAAATTATCATTTGTAAGTTATTCAGCAAGATATAGACCAGATACTGAATTAGCACTTAAAAATTTGAATTTAATAATTCAACCACATGAAAAAATTGGAGTTGTTGGAAGAACTGGAAGTGGTAAATCAACATTATGTTTATGTGTTTTTAGAATATTAGAAGCTTCATCAGGAAAAATATTAATTGATGATATTGATATAACTAAAATAGGATTAAAATTATTAAGAGAAATAATAACTGTAATTCCACAAGATCCAACATTAATTGAAGGTACTTTAAAAGAAAATTTAGATCCTGTTCATAAATTCACTGAAGAACAAATTGAAGAACAAATGAAAGCAATTGGATTGGAAGATATGTTAAATAAAAAAAATGGTTTAAAATATAAAGTAAGTGAAGGTGGATTAAATTTATCAGTTGGTGAAAGACAATTAATTTGTATTGCAAGAGCAATAATGAGAAAAAGTAAAATTATTATTATGGATGAAGCTACTTCAAGTATTGATTATAAGACTGAATCTTTAATACAAAAATCACTTGAAAAATCTCTTAAAGATTCTACTGTTATTACTATTGCTCATAGAATTAAAACTATTATTAATTATGATAGGATTATTGTTTTACAAAGTGGTGAATTAATTGAACAAGGATCACCTAGACAATTGATTAATAGTAAAAAAGGTACTTTTTATGAATTGTATATGCAATCTAATTTGTAGTTATAAGAGTTTAAGGAATATTTTTACTATTAATTTTAATAATATTATTTAATTCTAATAAGAGTAAAACTTTTTTGAGTTTTATTTTTTTTTTATTTTTTATTTTTCTACATTGTATTTTATATAAGATAAATAATATTTATTAATTATAATTTAATTATGTTTGGGAATAAGAATGAGAATGATGATTTAAATAAACTAATGGAAAAAATGAATATAAGTAGAAAAGTTCATTGGACAAATGATACAATTAATAATGAATATCTTAAAACTGAAAAAAATGAAAAAATACTTAAAAGACAAAAAACTCCTATGAAAACGAATTTTCAAAATCAATAAATTTATAAAATGAACTCAAAAATTAATATATATTAAATAATAATAAAAAATTAAATTTTGAAATATTAAAATAAATTTACTATTTAATAATTAAAAAAAACACAAAATTTTTTGAAATGGAAGATGAAATCTTAATTTCAAGTCCAATAACAAAAAACAATTCATATGCAAATTTTAGTGGATTAAATTCAACCTCAAATTATTCAATAATAGGAAATATAAAAAATAAAGAAATGCTAAAAATAAAAGAAGAAAAAATAAAAATGTTAAATGAAAAATTAAAATCATATAAGCGATTAAATTCAGATCAAAGTAATCAATTATCAGAACAAGATAATTTAATAATAGATTTTAATTCTCTTCAAAAAAATTATTTTGAATTAGAAAATGAATATAATAAAATAAAACATGATAATGAACAATTAAAAGAAGCACTCTCATTAAAAGATTTAAGGATAAATGAATTTATAAAATTATTTGAATATTCTTCAAATAAATTTAAATTATATAATGATAAAAATAACAATTTAAAAATTGCAAATGAGGAATATGAATCTAAATTAAAAACTTTACCTGATTTATTAAAAAAAAATGAAGAATTAAATGAAAAATTAAATCAATATGAAAAAAAAATGGAAGGAATTAAAGAAGAACATAATCAAAAAATTGAATTTTATAAAATTAAATATGATAATTATGAAACAAATCAAAAACATAAAATTAGACAATATGAAGATGAAATTGAAGATTTAAAAAATGAAATTGAAACTATAAAAACAAAATTAGAAAATTCAAAAAAGATAAATGATGATTTATCAGAAAAAATAATAGAAAAAACAAATGAATTTGATAAAAAAGATGAAAGTAAACAAAAACAAAATGATAATTTACAAAATACAATAAATCAATTAAAAGAAAAAATATCTGAAACAGAAATAAAATATGAAAATGAAAATATTCAAAATAAAAAATTAATAGACAAATTAGAAGAAGATATTAAAAATTTAAATTTTGATTTAGAAGACAGAGAAAAACAAATTGTTTTATTAAATGAAGCATTAATAGAATTTGATATTTCAAATAGAAGTGCAGAGAATGAATTAAAAAAAAGAGAATCATTAATTATTAATTTATCAGAAGAAAAAGAAAGATTACAACGACAATTTAATGATAAACAAATGGATTTTGTAGAATTTCAAAATTCAACTCAACATATAATTGATATATTACATAAGAAATTGTTATCAATTGATAAAGAAAAAAATTATTTATTTGATAATCAAAATTCAAATATTAATGAAATTAATTTATTACAAGAACAACTTAATCAATATAAATTAAGTAATAATGATAATTTTGAGGAATGTAATAAAATTGATAAACAATATAATGATTTATATAAAGCATTTCAAATTAAAGATTCCGAATTTAATGAAAAATCAAATCAATTAAAATCAGTTATTCAAAAAAGAAACATTGAGAAAGAAAAAATAAAAATAAGATATGAAAATGAAATACAAAATTTAATTTTAAGTAATAATGAATTAAATTCAACAATAAGTAAACTAATAAATAATCTTATTGAGGTAAAAGATAATGCAATGAGTATTGAAAGAAGTATTAATGAAGCAAATGAATTAAATAATTCTATTTATTCCACACAAGGACTTACTACAAATAATAATTGTTATACAACTAATAGAAATTATAATAAATTTAATGAGGAATTAATTAAAGATATAAAAAATATGATCGAAAAAATAGATTATAACATTATGAATAATAATGGTTAAGGTATGAATAAATAATTATTTATGAATTTATTATATATTTTATTTATTTATTACTTATAAAAAAATATATAATAATTTTTTTTAAAACTTTTTAAATAAAATTACATTTATTTATATACTCAATATTATATTGTATTATTCAGTTATATTAAAATTTTCTTATTTTGATTGAGATAAATTAATATTAAAAATTTTTGAAAAATTTTTAATTTGAATTCCTTTAATTTTATTTTGTTTCATATTTACTACGTCCAAAAATCCTATTTTTGATAAAGACTCATTGTTATTTTCTTTATTAACTGAATTAATATTTTTATTATAATTTTCAATCTTTTTATTTCGACTTACACTATTTTGTTTTAAATTAAAAATATTTTCATTTTTTGAAAAGATATTATTACTTGTATTATTGCCTTCTTTTTTTTCTAATGTATTTAAAGATTTTTTTAATACATGAATATCTCTTGAAGTTTTTAATAAATTTTTATTTCCATAATTTATAACTGATGATTGGTTTCTTTTTTGAATTTTATTATTATTTATTTTAATATTTTTATAATTAATATTATTATTCTTTTTGATTTTTTTATTGTTATCTGAATTATTTTTTGAATTTAAAATCCTTGATGAATGTGGTCTATTTAAATTTATATCATTATTATTTGAAACTTTTTTATTTATATAATTATTATAAAAATCAATATTTGATGGAAAAGGATTTTGATTAACAATATAAATTATATTATTTATAACATTTTTAACTCCAGAATTATTATTTAAATTAATTATTTTGTTTTTAATAGAATTGAAATTACTATTACTTTTATAAATTGAAATAGTTTGTTTGATTGAATTTCTATTTGTAATTGGAGATTTTGTGTCATTTGAAGAAAATAAATGATCAATTTTATTTGTTCTATAAGTAAATGGTATTTTAATATTTTTCAAACTTTTAATATTATTTAAATGTCTATAATTCTCATTTTTACTTAATAATTTTGTATTATTTATTTTCTGAGAATTTGTACTTAAATTACTTTTTGATTTTGATGAATTATCTCTTTGATTTTCTCTTTGTGTATTACTTGAATTTTTGTGTGAAAAAATATTTTTTTTTGATAATTTAAAAAGATTATGTTCTAATTTTTCAATTAAAGTTCTATCTGTTTTTGGAATAATATCATCATTAATTAAATTTATTAAATTATTTTTTTTTGAATAATTAAAAATATTTTTTTTCATTTTATTACTATAATTTTTTGATGAATTAGAATTATTTGAAATATTACTTTTTAAATCAGAAGGCATATTAAAATTTTTTTTCAATACAATATTTTTTTTAATTAAAGAAGATTTATTTGGTGTATTTTTTTTAATATTTAAAAGTGAAATTGATTGACTATTCTTATTTACATTTTCATATTTTTCAATCATATCAATTATTTCATTTACTTTTTCATAAAAGTTTTGTTCATCAATTTCAAAATTATCTTTATTAATATCAAATATTTCTTCAATATTTTCTACATTACTTTGATTTAATATTGAATGAATAACATCCGTTGAAAAAACATCAATTTCTTTTTTATTATCTTTTAAATAATTATTTGATTTTTTGTTATTTTTAATTTCCATTTGTTCTTGTAAATCTATCATTCTTTGCTTCTTTTGAATATTTTTATAAATAAATTTACCTTCAAGAAGTGAAGTATAATTTGGATAAATTTTTGAATAAGTATCATAATATTCATAAAATCTTGGTAATCTAATATAACTTTCACATTTTTTATAATATCTTTTTAAAAATTCGCTAGTATCATCTGAAATTAGATAATCTTTGAATCCTGCAACTACATGAGTCTTTTCATTATATATTATATTATTTATAATATTTATTAAATGATATTGTGGAGTTATATATTTTTTTATTATTTTCTTGTGAATATATTGTTTTATTTGATTTATTTTTGTCTTATTTTCATTTTTTGCATGATTTAAATTATTATTTTTGGTGATAATTTTCTTTGATGATGAATTTGTTGAAAACATATTCAAAATAATTATTCAATTTTTTAAAATTAAAATTAATTGAATTTTTTAAATTGTGATTAAAAATTTTGAAAATAAGAAAATAAATAATTTATATAAAATTTATATTATGACAAAAAACATTAAATTTTTTGATAAAATAAAAATAATTTAAATAATTAAATATTTTATTTTAATAGTTTTAAAGTTTAAATCTTTAATATAAATATATTTATATCTAAATATAAATTATTTATATAATTAATATTTTATCTAAATTATCAACATTGATAATCTATTATAACAAATGCACTTAAAAATAAATAAATAAATGATATAACATCAAAAGTTATTTTAATATTCTATAGTAATATAAATTCATACTCAATTAATATTATTAACTTGGGAATTATAATATAATTGCATATCAATATTGTTATAATGATTATTAGTATAATTAATAATATTTGTTGTATAATTATCATTATTAGGATAATAATAATTATTGAAACCAATTTTATTTTCATCATTATTTTCATTTTTAGTTAAAATAACACCACCTAAATAACTATAAGTAATAATTAATTTAGAATATAATTTAGAACCAAAAGAATAATTTTTTAATTTATACAATTTAGGTGCCATAACTCCTAAAATTAAATGTTGAGTAGGTTCATCTGCTCTTTGAAGAGCTTTTTGTAATACATAATTACCAAATTTATCAAATAATATACTTAATATTATATTTTCATTTGATTTTAATATATCTATTATTTTTTGACAAATTTTATTGGAACAACATTCTAATATTTTTTCAACTACATTTGAAGAAAATTTTTGTTTTGAATATTCTTCTAATTTTTTAATTAATACTGAAACAATTCTTTCATTTATTTTTTCATTTTTTAATGATATAATATATTGAATAATATAATTACCACATTGATCAATTATTAATACTTCACAATTATTAATTAAACATTCAATAATTTTACTTTTATCATCATTATTAATTTTTTCAATGCATTTTTGAAGAACACAACAACCATGTTTATGCATAGCTATAGGTAAAATATTTTCTTTTATTTCATCAAAAATTACTTTATTTACATATTTATTTTTCATGTCTACTAATTTTAAAAGAATATGGCTTCCATTAATATCAACAATTATTCCTTTAACAATTGGCTTAATCATATTTATAAAATTATTTATTAAATTATCATTATTTAAATAATCAATTAGTTTTTGAATTGCTCTTGTTCCAAAAGAATTAACACAAATATGATAAATATCAAATTTAATTAAAGCAATTAATTGAAGAAATTTTTCTTCATTCATATAATCATATAATTTTTGTACTAAATAATTTCCAAAAGAATCAGTTATTATTTCAATTATTTTTTCAAAGCAAACATTTAAAATTTTTAAAGAAATTTCAGGTTGTTCATCTATTTTTTTTTGAAGTAATCTACAACCAGTTTGATCTTTACATATTATATCACTATTTTTTATTAAATCATTTAAAGACATTGAATTTAAATTCATTTTTAATGGTAATTTTGTCTTTTTCTTTTGAGGATTTATTGAATTTCCTGAAGATGTTGATATATTATTATTATTTATATGATCTTGTATTGGATTTCTATTAAATATTTGTTGGTAGTTTATTGGATTCAAATTATTATTTAAGTTTATGAAATTGTTTTGCTGGAAATTATTATTTGGGTTTATATTGTTTCCAAAAGCATTTGAGTTAGTGTTTATATTTACATTAATTATTGGATTATTTGGATTTAATAAATAATTGTTATTATACATATTTGAATAATCAAAAAAGTTTTTGTTTTGGAAATTATTGAGCATATTATTATTATTATTTAAAAAATCAAATTGATTATTATTTTTAGATACAAAATGGGTAAAATTATTATTTTGTTGAAAATGCCCATTATTAATATTTGGATTTCCAAAATTATTATCAATATAAAAATAATTATAATGTTCTTGATTTTGATTATTAATATTATTTATATTATTATTATTATTTGAATCATTTATAAAAATATGATTTTCATAATTTAAATTATTTATCTCTTGACTATTTTGATTAATAGAATTTACAGAATTCAAATTTAAATTATTTTTATAATCATTTAAATTAACAAAAAACTTATTAGGCATTGTTAAATTTTCATTATCATTTATAGGAGTCTCAACTTTATTAGGGGATTTATCATTATTAATATGATTTTTTAAAAAGAAACTAAAATTAGATTCATTTTCATTTAAAGAAGAATTTACAGTAGAACTATTAATAAAAGAAGATTTAGGAGGATAATTTCTTCTTGAATCATCATCCATCATTTTTATTAAATTAAATCTATATTCTTGTAATCCAGATGGAGTAGGTGTATCTTTATCTTTTATTTTATTAATTGGTGATGAATCCAAATTTAATCCTTTTAAATCTGATAAAATTCCAAAATTATTCATATCAAAATCTTGTTTTTCATTTTTATTGCTTTCAAATGTCGTATCCTCTTTATTTTCTATCTTATTCGAAGATGATACTTTTATTCTTTTTTTTGCTTTTGCAATTTTTGATATGTCAATATATTCATCTTTTTCATTTTCTATGGTTTTTTCATTGTTTTTTATGGAATTTATTTCATTTTCTGTATTATTTGATATAATTTTATCTGGATTTTTTTCATCAACATTCATTTTACTCTTAATTACTTTTTTTTTTTCTATTAATCACAATTATTAATCATTAAAAAGATTAATTAATAAAATTCTATATTTTATAAATATAAATTTTTTTTTATAAAATATAATGGATAGGAGAAAAGGGTTAAATGAAAAAATTGAATCAATAAGGAATAATTTTTCAAATTTTATTATTGATTCTCAACCAATTTCAACATTTAAAATTTTAAAATTATCATGTCCTTCAATAGTAAATACAAGATTTAGATTTAATACAATTCAAGAAATAGATCAAAATGGATTAACAAATGAATTTGTTAAAGTTCAAATTGAACAATTTAATTAATTGCTTTTTTTTGATAATAAAAAAAATTATAATTTAAATTAATCATTTAATTAACATTAATATATATTTTCATTTAATAAAATTATAAATCCATACTATATTGATATTGTCCAAATAATTCTTTATTACACAATATTAATGGACATTTTAACAAATCAAATTGAAATAAATAAATAATTATAATACATTATTATTAGATAATTCATATCTACATTAAATTGTGTCATAAAATAAATTATATTAACTCAATATCAAACTTATTTTTATATTTTTATTTATTAATCTTTCATAAAACAAACTAAACTAATGACAAAATAATTATATTACAACATAATCACATTTTTAACAATTACCAAAAAAACTTATTTAATTACAACTCCAATATATATAATTATTATTATCATTTAATTTATCATTTATTATATTACTTTAACTTATATTTTGTAAAAATAGGATTATTTAAAAATTCATTAATCGTAATTCTCTGTTCTGCTTTTTTTTTAAAACACAATTTAATTAATTCAATAATATCTTTATCTCTAAAATCCCATTTTTCTTTAGGAAATTTACATTCCGAAAAAACTATTTTTTTTCCAATAATTTCTTCATTATCAGAACTATCATCAAAAGGTAATAAACCAGAACTCATAAAATAGAGAATAACTCCTAAAGACCAAATATCAATTTCATTATTATAAGGAATTCTTAATAAAACTTCAGGAGCAACATAACATAAAGTACCAAAACCATCATCAACAGTTTCTTTAGGTCCCATAATTTTACTTAAACCAAAATCCATAATTTTAATTTGATTCATATCTTCTTTTTCAGATAACATAATATTATCTGGTTTTAAATCTCTATGTACAATTCCATATTGATGTAAATATTTTAATCCTAAACCAATTTGGTAAATTATTTCTATTATTTTTTTGTCTGATAAATTATATTTATTTTTCTTTAAATAATTTGATAAACTTCCACCACT
>JAEEGK010003372.1_pt1 | contig 39849 bp, 37 predicted proteins | sample 8958771 | NCBI WGS metagenome assembly JAEEGK01 (sample SAMN16246547, study PRJNA631951) | gut metagenome | biome: gut microbiome; feature: rumen; material: SC-attached | host: Bos | place: Iran: Karaj | collected 2018-10
CCATATTCATCGTCAACGAGCCCGACATGATCAACGCGTACACCGTGCTGACCAAGTGCATCCAGTCCGCCGAAGAGACCGTCGGTTCCAACTGACCCAGACATCCCATTCCTCAATCGGATGGACCGGGAAGTTCCGGGAACGGGGCGTACCCGAAGAATCCCATGGATTATCGTACATCACGTCGATATATCAAATTTACAAAAATCGAAAAAATTCGATCAAGAAATAAAATCGAAAATTGTTCGATTTTGCAAAATGACCGAAATGACATCACGGTCCCGGATAAGCACAATCTCGCAAAATTACATTTTTAAGGGCGTCCCGTTTACTCCATCTCATGAAATCCCACGAGGTCCTGACCGTCGTGCTTGTCGCCATTCTGGCGACCGCAGGATGCGTCCACCTGGCAGACACTATGGGAAAAACCAGCGAACCCGAGCGCATCGGCATCATCGGGGCCATGGACGAGGAGGTCTCCTCTCTGAAAGAATCCATGCAGGTCGACCGCAAGGTGACCGTGGAGAGCATGGAGTTCTACCTCGGGAAGCTCGGCGGACATAATGTGGCGGTGGTCCAGTGCGGCATGGGCAAGGTCAATGCTGGCACATGTGCCCTGATCCTCATAACGCAGTTCAATGCGAGAGCGGTCATCAACACCGGAGTGGCAGGTTCCCTGGACCCTGTTCTGGGCCTCGGCGACTTCGTGGTATCTGTCGATGCAGTACAGCACGACTTCGATGTCAGCCCCATAGGTTTCGAGAAGGGAGAGATCCCCTACACCGGGAAGTACGCCTTCGAAGCGGACAAGGCCCTGAGGCAGAAGGCTGTGGACGCCATCACCAAGAGCTGCCCCGAGGTGAATGTCTACGAGGGAAGGATCTGTACCGGGGACCAGTTCATCTCCACCGATGAGCAGAAGGACGCCATCACCAGCGTCTTCGGGGGAATGTGCTGCGAGATGGAGGGCGGAGCCATAGCCCAGGTATGCTATCTCAACAGCGTGCCGTTCGTCATCATCAGGGCGATGTCCGACGACGGCCTGTCGCCCGAGGAGTACGAGGAGTTCAAGAAGGAAGTGGCCGCCCGCGGCGCCCACGCCGTCCTGTATCTCCTGGAACACGAGTCACCGTGAACGCGCCGCCGGCAGCCCATCCAGCTGCCGGCGCACTCCAACCCTTTTTATATGGGGACTTATACGTACCCTTATTGCGCGGTACCGTTCGTGCAGGATTTGAACTAATGACCTCTTTTGAAGAACTCGGAATAAACAGTGCGCTCATCGACTCCATGATGGACATGGGTTGGTCAGAGCCCACCCCCATCCAGTGCGAAGCGGTACCCGTAGGGATGGCAGGCAACGACCTCATAGCCAAGGCCCAGACCGGGACCGGCAAGACCGGCGCCTACGCCATGATTGTGCTCAGCAGGATCGGCAAGGGGAGGCAGATCCCCTCCGCCATCGTCATCACCCCCACCAGGGAGCTCGCCATGCAGGTGGACACCGAGCTCAGGAAGATCTCCCGCAAGTCGGGCCACATCAGCACCGCCGTCTACGGCGGAGCCCCCATTGACAGGCAGATCTATGCCCTCAGGAGGGGAGCGGATATCATCGTCGGCACCCCCGGCAGGCTCAGGGACATGATCGAGAGGGACGCCTTGGACCTCTCCCAGGTGAGCGAGGTGGTCCTCGACGAGGCCGATCGCATGCTCGACATGGGATTCGAGGACGATTTGGACTTCATAATGGAGCACATCCCCGAGACCAGGCACACCCTGCTGTTCTCCGCCACCGTGGACAGGGACGTCCAGGAACTGGCCGAGGACATGCTCACCGACCCCGCCATGGTCGACATATCGGGAGACACGCCCACCACCGGGCTCACCAAGCAGTACATCATCCCCTGCAAGAAGAACGAGAAGAAGGAGATCCTCTACGAGCTCCTGGAGAAGGGAACCCCCAAGACCATCGTCTTCTTCGCCACCAAGTCCATGGTCGACGAGATCTACCAGGAGCTGAAGGCGGAAGGCGTGAAGGTGGGAACACTCCACGGCGACATGCCCCAGAAGCTGAGGGAGAGGGTCATCGGCGACTTCAGGGACAACCACATACTCACATTGCTGGCCACCGACGTGGCCGCCAGGGGTCTCGACGTCAGGGACGTGGACCTCGTCATCAACTACGACCTCCCCATCGACCCGGAGACCTACCTTCACAGGATAGGCAGGACCGGCAGGGCGGGGAAGGAAGGAATCTCGGTCTCATTGGTCAACCCCCGCGACAGGAAGCTCGTCCGCATGTGCGAGGACGAGGCCGACACCGAGATGGAGAAGATCACACCAGACGGCCTCGACCCCATCGACGCCGTGCACGAGATGGTATTCAGGGAACGTCCGAAGAAGGAAAGGAAGATGAAGGTCGAAAAACACAGGAACAACAGCAGGGCTAACTCCGGAAGCGAGGAGAGGGAGGGCTTCGCCACCCTAGAGATCAGTCTCGGCAAGGCCGACGGTCTCAAGCGCAGCGACATCGCGGACTTCATCAGGCAGCGCGCCAACCTCCCCGAGGACGCCATCGGCAAGGTCGGACTGAAGGATGACGTCTCCTTCGTGGAGGTCTCCCTCGACCACTCCGACTACGTCCTGGAGAACATGTCGGGCTGCGAGTACAACGGCAAGACCGTGACCATCGCCCCCGCCCCCGAGAAGAAGAGGTACCACGACGAAGAGGAGGACACCTTCGACAGGCGCAGGGAGAACCGCTACAAGAACTACGAGAAGAGGGCCCGCCGCGAAGAGGAGGCCGGGGAGGACACCGACAACGAGGACGACGCCGAGATCGAGGAGTTCGACGACGGCGAGGAGGACAGGAGGCCCAGGGAGTCCCGCGGTTACGGACGCCGCGAGGGCGGATACCGCGACAGGGTCCGCAGGGAGTACGGGGACCGTCCCCGCAGGGACTTCGGCGACCGCGGATACCTCCGCAGGGAGTTCCACGACAGGCCCTCCGCATCCCACGGCGACGGCTACCGTCCCCGCAGGGATTACGGAGACAGGCCCAGGAGGGATTACGGAGACCGCCCGAGGCGCGACTTCGGCGACAGGCCGAGACGCGATTTCGGCGACAGGCCCCGCAGGGACTACGGAGACAGGAGGCCCAGGTTCGATGACGACGGCGACAGGCCCAGGAGAGAGTACTCCGACCGCCCCCGCCGCGACTTCGGAGATCGCCCCCGCAGGGATTACGGAGACAGGCCCAGGGAGCAGTCCGACCGCCCCAAGCGCTACGAGTCGAACCGCGACACCCCCAAGAGGTACCCCTCCAACAGGGATTCGCCCAAGCCCAAGAGATATCCTTCCAACCGCGACACCCCCAAGCGCGGACGCGGCAGATACTGAGGTGACATGATGGGACTTTTCGGAAAGAAGGAGAAGAAGGAAGCAGAACCCGTGGAGGCATGGAAACCCGCCGTCGCCGACGACGCCAACTGGCATCTGTGGGCGGACAAGGGATTCGAGAGCGCCAGGGACAACGACCTCCCCCACGCGGTCATCTACTGGGTGGGCGCCGTCGACCGCTACGACGAAGAGACCACCAAGCTCCTGGACAAGCTCCGCAGGGACATCCTCGACATAGTAGTCCTCAAGATGAAGGAGGGCGCGATCCAGGGACAGCTGATCCCCTCCCAGATGGTCGCCGAGGTGGATGCCGAGGCCGTCATCAAGCACGGAGACAAGTGGAGGCCTCTCATCTGCACCGAACTGTTCTACCATGTGAAGGAGACCCTCAACGTCCAGCCCGGACCCGAGACCGTCACCTACACCTACATCGCCGGGGCATACTCCATCCTTGGATACCTGCGTTTCGCATCCGACATCAAAGAGGCCGCCGAGAAGTGCGGCGAGGTGGAGAGGCTCGGCAAGCAGGCATCCCAGATGTGCTACGCGTTCAAAGGCAACGATTACGCCGGCAAGGTCAAGCCCAAGATGGGCGGCACCTTCTGCTACATCATCAACACCCTGTTCACCAACCTCGCCATCCTCCTCGAGAGGAAGGTGGCCACCCTCTCCAAGGAGCAGATCGAGGCCATCAGGGAGCGCAGGGCAAGCGACAGGACCGACCTTCTGGAACATCTCAGCAACGCACTGCAGATGACCATGTCCGCCGGAACCTCCGGACGCCTCAAGCAGAAGAAGAGGGTCAATATGGTCCTCACAGAGCTCAAGGCCTACATCGACGACTTCGTCGGCACCGTCGAGCCCGAGAAGCAGGAAGAAGCCTGATCACAGTTCGAAATCGGTGTCGATCTGGTCGGCCACGAACTGCTTTATCAGCAGCGACTCCGGCACGTGCTCGTCGTACTTCCCGATGCGGAGGTCGTCGGACTCCACCACCAGCGAGATGCCGTTGCGGCTCTTCATGATGCGCTTAACCTCCGCCTTTATGTCCGACGAGGACAGGTCGGTTGCCACATCGATGTAGTAAGGCTGCCTGCTGCGCATCCCCTTTATCCCCTCGACCTGCTGCAGTATCCTCCTGAGCGTGTCGAACTGCTTGCTCCCGAGCCATGGGTAGATGCGGTATCCGTTGGATTTGTAGACGAAGGTGGAACCGATATCCTGCAGGTATCCCGCCGAACGGCACTGCCTGAGGCATTCCTTCGCGGATTGGTCGATGTACGGATAGTCGTCGTTGGTCACGAGGACCTCCTTCATCTTCTTCAGTATGCGTGTGTCGAGACCGGGTATCCCCGAGGTCCACGGAGTGTTCACCGTTCCGTCAGATTCTATGACATCGGCGTGGTAGTCCTTCATATCGACCTCGGTGACCTCCCACACCCTTCCCGCGAGCTGTATGAGCTCACCTGGGGAGGGGATCTGCTGCACGGAACCGATAGACTTCCCCTCGAACCTGATCTCGAACTCCTTGCCGACGGTGAACACCGAGCAGAAGTCCCGGTGGAAGGCCATCCTCTCCCCCCTGCTCCCAATCAGAAAGGTGCCGTCCTCCATCCTCTCCAGGAAACCGTTCGAGGTCATGCTCCTGATGAGGGTCCTGTAGTCATCCCTGCCGATCCTTCTGAAGGGGTAAAGGGTGAGGACGTTCTCCGCCAGCTCCGCGAACTTCGCTCCCAGTCCGGGTTTGAGGTACTGCAGGGTCTGATGGAAGAGCAGACCGAAGGGGAGGCTGGGGACGGAAGGCGTCTCCACCCAGTGCTCCTTGAGCACGAGCTCGGCCATGGCGATGCACCTCACGGTGTCCATGGATATGCCGTCGGTCTCCGCCCAGTAGCGGGAGAGGTCATCGTTGCAGTAGATCACCATGTTCTGCGAACCTCCCCTGCGTCCGGAACGGCCCATCCTCTGCACCATGCTCGAGCACGTATACGGGGCGCCGATCTGCACGATGCGGTCGAGGTTCCCCACATCGATTCCCAATTCCAAGGTCACGGTGGCCACGACCGACTTCTTCCCGCTGTTAGATTTGAGCGCGTCCTCGGCCTCCTTCCTGAGCTCGCGGGAGACGCTCCCGTGGTGGATGAACACGGTGCCGGGGCGGTTGTCGAGCTCGGCCATCTTCATCAGCGAATGGGAGGTCTTCTCGGCGGAGTCCCTGCTGTTGGTGAACACTATGCAGTTCCTGCCCTCGATGTCGGAGTAGAGGCGCTTGTAGTAGGCGGTGACGGCCTTCTTGCGGGGGACCCCCTGCTCCTCCTGAGGCGTGGGGAAGATGTTGTACCTGATCTCCAGCTCCCGGTCCCCGATGCTGTCGTCCGAGACGGCCTCGGTGGGCACCCCGGTGAATGCGGAAAGCCAATCGCGGAAGGGCTTGGTATCGGACACCGTGGCCGAAAGACCCAGACGTCTCGGTCTGCACCCTGTGATGCGTTCGATCTGTTCGAGGCAGCACAGTAGCTGCAGCCCCCTGTCGGAGCTCATGAAGGCATGCACCTCGTCGATGATCACGAACCTCAGGGAGGCGAACATGGGGACCAGTTGGTCGTAGTGGTTGGAGATGATGTTCTGCAGGGACTCGGGGGTGATCTGCAGTATGCCCGAGGGATTGTCGAAGAGCTTCCTCTTGGCGCTCTGCCCCACGTCCCCGTGCCATCCGGTGACCTTGATCCCGGAGTCGCGCAGCAGGTAGTCGGCCCTCTCGAACTGGTCGTCGATGAGCGCCTTGAGGGGACCGACGTACAACGCGCCGATGCCCTTCGGGGGTTTGGTGTATAAGGATGATATGACAGGGAAGAGCGCCGCCTCCGTCTTGCCCGAGGAGGTGCCCGCGGCGATCAGGATATGGCAGTCGCTGTTCCTGATGAGCTCGTAGGTCTCCGTCTGTATGCTCCTGAATGAGCTCCACCGGTTGCTGTGGACGTACTCCTTGAGGAACCAGGGCAGGTCGGCGAAGAGGTCGCTCATACGTCGAGGTCCTCTATGATGTCGTCGTCGGGGTTGCGATCGTTGGCGACCTTCCTGCCCTGAACAAGCTGTTCGAAGGTGGCCTGCGGGTTCTGATGGAGGGTGTCCAGGAGGCTGATGAGGTCCCTGGTGATCTCCCTGGGGGTGAGCATGGAGGATGAGACGCTGCCGCTGAGCACCGTCTTGAGGTAGATCTCCAGCTTCCTGTCGTCTATGTCCGAGGTGTAGCCGTATCTCTGCTCGTGAAGTCCCTTCACCGTCCTGAGCAGGACGAAGATCTCCTCATTGGAGAGAGGCCTCAGGTTGATGACCGGGCCGAGGTAGTTGTCGTATCCGGTCTCGTAGCGTCCGGAGACCAGGCGCGACTTGAGGGCCTCGTAGCTGTAGAGTCCCCTGTTGGGGTCCTGTATGAACTCGGGGGTTCCGCACACGTACATCGAGAGGTAGGACGACTTGCCCTGCATGATGTCGTTGAACATGGTCAGGAGGCGCTCGTAGTTGTTGGAGCGGGAGACCTTGTTCTGCAGCTTGTAGAGGACCACCGCTTCGTCGAGGAAGACCACCATGCCCTTGTAACCGAGGGTGACGAACAGCCTGGTCCACAGCTTGATGATCTCATACCAGTCGGAATCGTCCACCAGGGTGCTCACGCCGAGGTCCTTCCTCACGTTGGATTTGAGGTCGTACTCCCCCTTGAGCCACCTGATGGCGGGGTCGTCCTCCTGGTCGGTGAGGTAGCTGTACACGTACTGCGAGAGGACGGTCGCGAAGTCGCGGTAGTACTGCATGCTCGCCATGTCAGCGGTCTTCTGCCTGACGATGTGCCTGACCCCGTCGAGGGTGACCGCATCCCTTCCGCCGAGCTCGTCGCAGAGGGATTCTGCCCACTCCTGCAGGATGGGTTCCACGGCCCCGCCCTCGGGACGGGTGCGGTAGGCGGTGTTCTTGACGAGCTCGCGGTAGGTGTTCACCCCCTCACCCTTGGAGCCGGTGATCCTGCGGTTGATGGCGAGGTCGGCGTCCATGACGACGAAGCCCTTGTCCATGGCATAGTTCCTGACCATCTGGGTCATGAAACTCTTACCGTTCCCGAAGCGTCCGGAGATGAAGCGGAAGGCACCCCCTCCGTCGGCGGTATCGTCGAGATCGTTGACGAAGGTCTGCGTCTCCTTCTTCCTTCCGACCGCGATGTACTCCAGCCCCCTGCGGGGTACCACACCGGAGGAGATCGCGTTCATAAGCGTGTTCAGTGTCCTCTTGGGTACGTTTGCAACCATCACATCATCCTTCTGAGCTCATCCAAATAATCCTCGACAGGTCTGCCATCCTCTAAAACCGTATCGCCGACGTGCGTCAGGGCCTTGCCGTTGACCGCATCCTCGATCCCGGGACGGGCGGATGTCTCCCCGTCCAGGACCTTCCTGAGGTATTCCTTCTCGGATTCCGTGAGGGAGGCGGCGAATCCCTCCCACGGATCCTCCGCGGCGGAGGTCACTGCCTGTACAGTCTCCTCGGTGTCGTCGCCGTCGAGGGACACCTTCATCATGTCGGTGACCGCCCTCAGGTCGGACTCGGCGTCGTCGATGGCGTCGGAGTCGAGCCTGATCTCGATCTCCTTCTTGCGGGATTCCTCCCATGCGGAGAGTTCCTCCGCGATTATCAGGGCGCAGTTGACGCCCGAGAACGTGAACGGGGGCCTCTTGCCTCCCGGGGGAGCGCCTTGCAGCGCCACGGCGTATTGGAAGACCTTGTCGGCGAAATGCGTGAACTTCCTGTTGCCGATGAAGTTGCTGTAGGCCACCTTGCAATCCGGGCTCCCGCGGAGGTAGTCGAACCCGAAGTAGAGTCCTCTCTTGACCGTTATGCGTTCGGCACCGAACAGCTCGTCAGGGTCCCTGCGCGATGAGATTTCCATCAAGATCCTCTGTATAGCACGGCCGATGGGCTCGGTCAGGGCGGACCTCCCGATGTACCTGACTCCGATGGAGCCCGACCTCATCATGCCGAGGAGCGTGTCGTCTACCGGGACGGTGTTCCTCCCCGCCGCGAAGGATTCCACCCAGGCGTTCACGACATACCTGTCCATGCACACACGGTAGTCGGTGAAGGACTGACCGTTGCAGAGGGCATGGTCCATCAGCGTGGTGCCTATCAGGCTGCCCTCGCAGTCCCCGTATGCTTCCAATAATCTGCTGATGGTCCCGGCGGTGGCCTCCCCGCGGTCGGTGTTTATGAGCTCCGTCAGATAGAGGTTCACGTATCCGCGGTCGGTGTCCAGGCTCCTGCCCTCCCTGAACATGTCCCTCCAGTAGAGGTAGTAGGCGAACTGATCCCGGGAGAGGTCGCTGTAAGAGGGATGCTCCATGTCAGAGGTGACGAACTCCGCGGGTCCCCTGTGGGGCATGGCGGAGAAGGTGAGTATGTCGCCCATGGTGCAGCGATTCCTGGACGGCCCGGCGGAGGGGTCGCGGAGACAGGAAGGTCCGAGGGATGTGCAGACGCTGCCGAACATCCTGAACCTGATCCCCTCGGGTTTGGAGAAGGGCGAGGGGCCCTTGGTGTATTCTTTGGATGAGAGCACGCGGTCGGCAGCCGAGATGAGATCGCCCTTGAGCGGCAGTTCCGTCGATTTGGGCACGGGCCTGCCCGAGTAGACGTCGCAGAGGATGTTGAAGAGGTCCTTCACGGAATCGTCAAAGGGTATCCATACAATCTTCTCGACGGGGGTCTTCCTCCCCAGGTGGGCGTACTGCGCGAAGGGGAGCAGGGATTGTTTCGTGGGTCTCAGGAAGGTCTGCCTCAGACTCCTGCCGGTCTTCTTCCTGAGCAGGGCGTCGTACTCCCTCAGGACGGTGCCCGAGAAGCGGGAGAACGCCGCCTTGTCCTTGATCCTGAGCATGACGTCTGGCACATATTCGGGGAGCGCCTCGGGAGGGATGTCGGAGACGGGCTGGCAGAAGGCCCTCGAGAGGAAGTCGCATTCCCTGACGGAAGCCATCCACGGGGCGAACTCCGGGAGAGGGGTGCCGAACACCATGGCGCATTCCGCGGCGGTGCCGAGCAGAGAGGGATAGACGGGGGAGCCGTCCCTGCCCGTATGCGAGCACATCTCGGCGATCCTTTCGGGGGAGGTGTTTAGGAGCTCGCTGACCAGCAGCCATGTGTATCCCTCGGCCGCCCGTCTGAATGCGGGGGTGCCCAGGGTGCCCCTCCAATAGAGATAGTATTCCAGCTGGTCGGCGGTGAGGTCGGTGTAGACCGGATATCTGAGGGTGATGCCCACCGCCTTGCACTCGGGAGCGGTCTTATCCGCATACTCGGGAATCTCGGAGGCCAGTTTCGACCTCTGCTCGGAGAACCGGTCGCTCACAGTATCCCCTCCAGGTCTTCGCGGTAGTCCTCCACGATGCTCCCTCCTTCCAGGACGGTGTCCCCTATCGCACCGAGAGCCTTGCCGTTGACGGAGTCCTCGATCGATCCGTCCTTCTTCTTCAGTCTGTTTCCGAGTGCGGAGCGCAGATACTCCGCTTCTGCCTCGGTGAGCGATTCGGCGAACGAACCCCATCCGCCGGGCTCTTCGGAGGTTTCCTCGGCAGGGGCCTCCTCCTCGGGCTCCTCCTCGGTGGCCATGATGCGGGTCACCTCGTCGAGATCGCGTTCGGCCCTGGCGATCGCCTCCAGGTCGAGCTTCTCGTAGGATCTCACCGTACCCGAGGACATCCTGCGGGAGACGCAGGATTCCAGGATCCTTCCACAGTCGATGCCCTCGAACAGGAACGTCCTGTTCTCCTCCTTCCTGCCCTTCGCCGTGCGCATCCATTCCACGGACTCGCAGAGCAGGAACCTCAGGAGCTCCTCCAGGCGACCGCCGCTCTCCACCTTCGGGAGATCGGCCCATGCAGTGGTCCTGAGAGCGTGTCCGAGTCCCGTGGCAGAGAACACTGCGAACTTGAAGGGAGCGGTCTTTACGCCTCCGAGGGTCTCCAGGGGAGTGCCCGCTTCCGAGAGCATCTGGGATATCTGCCTCAGGGCATCGCAGGCCACCTTGCAGCAGGCATCGTCGAAGGCCCTCTTCCACGGGGCGGGGACATCCGCCGCCGCAGCGAAACAGGAGGGAAGTACCTCGGCGTCGTGCCCTTTTATGAACTCGATCATGACCGCAGACACGCTCTCGGGGTGGGCGGAGGTGGCGAACCTCGGGGGGAGCCCGAAGAGGACCGCATATTCGAAGCAGAGGCGGTGGAGCAGGCCGTGCTCGGTGAAATCGTACGCTTTGCACATGCCGCAGAGCCGGCGGTAGACCTCCGCGCGGTTGCGGAAGCAGGAGATCTGCTCGTTGGCGAACAGCCAGACGTATCCCGTATCCGTCTCGGGGTACCTGTCCTCGCGGATCTCGTTCTTCCAGTAGCGGAAGTAGGCCGTCTGGGCCCTGTCCATCTCGGAGTAATGTGCGCGGGAGGTGCCGGAAGGCACGTAAGCACAGGCCTTGTTGCTGTATTCCTCCCAGCGGGCCCTCATCTGTTTAGTGAAATCGGAGGGCAGGGGCTGGTAGCCGAAGAGCATGTGCATCCTGCCGTACGGACCCTCCTCTACCCGGTAAACGGGGGAGCTGCGGAACTCGGGGTCGTCCACCGAAGCTGCAGGCGTCAGGTAGTCGGGAAGGATGCCGGCCTTGGGCTTCTTCCCGGAAACGAGGTCGCACACCGCGCGTACCGCATCTCCGAAGCGGCCCGCGATACGGGCGTCAGGAATACTCATGACCGTGTTCCCGCCGTTCATGAACGGTCTTCCGGGGAACAGGCGGTGCTCGAAGGAGCGGGTGCCGTTCCCGTAGGTCTCCACCACTCCTTTGCCGTCCTCGGTCCTCAGCAGGCGGTCGAGCTCGCGTATCGTGGCATTGAATGCTCCGGTGAGCTTCTCGCTGAATCCCGGGCGGAACAGCCTTATGAATTGGGCGGAGACGAAGGATGGCGGGGAGGAGAACGCCTCGGCGGAGGCTATGTCGTTCAGTACCGGGCTGCCGTAATCGATGATCGGGAGGGTCATCCCCTCCGACACGCAGAGGTCGAATACGGCCGAGGCGACATCTCCGCGGAGCGCAGGGTCGTCATCGAAGTAACCGTACAGTGCCAGCAGTCTCTGTTTCCTGCGGATCGGGGGCATGTCGGAGCACAGTGTCTCAGAGATCAGGAGGTTGACGTACCCCAGGTCTGCCTTCACGTGCATGCCCTCGTCCAGGTCTTCCTTCCAGGTAAGGTACGACCAGATCTGTTCCTCGTTCAGTACGGTATAATCGGGATTCCTGTAGCGGGAGGGGACGTAGGGGACCACAGGATGTCTGCCTGCGGAAACCCTCAGGGACTGTTCGGGGAAATTCACGGACGGAATGAATCCAGAATCGAGTCTCGCCGTGTGTTTTTTCGCCAATATGTCCCCTCCGAACATTGCGGGAACGGATTACTTGGTTATATCATCTTCTTCGGTGAAAGAAAAAACATGCACATGTTTCAAAATCCGTATATATAGAAATCAACAGTCACCTTCGAGGAAATTAACATGCCTATGAGCAAGAAGCAGCTGACCAAGAAGGCTCAGCAGGACAAGGCGGAAGCCGCGGAGCTTCAGAAGAAAGCTGACGCAGGCGATTCCGAAGCCAAGAGGAAACTCGAGAAACTCGAGAAAAAGATGAAGAAGAAGAAATGATTTCTTCATACTCTTCAAACATCTTATCCAACTCTTCACACCGTGCTTGAAAAAACCTTTGCTGGGTTAATGCCCGCGTGATTCGTCCAAAGCACGGTAACTTTATAAACCCTTCACGGCTGTTTTAGCGAATCATATATATACTGTTTAGAAGATAACTACTCATGTCGTTCTTTGACGATACTAAAAACGCAGGTCTCCTGCTCTGGATCGCCGGTATCATCATGATTGTTGCCGGTGTCCTCGCAATCATTGCACCTTTCATCCTCGATGAGTGCAAAGATTGGGAAATGCTCAAGAAAGTCGGATTCGCAGTCATCGGAGTCGGTTCCCTTGTCGCTGCTATCGTTTACTTCAAGCTCGGAAAGGACATCAAAGATGGATCCTATTCCAAGTTCCAGGTAATCAGCGCCTTCATCGCAGCTGTTGCATACGCCAGCCTTATCTCTGGAATCATCGGAGGTATCGGTTACTTCATCGCACAGATGTGGGCAGAGGGTGCAATCAGCATCGTTGTTGGTGTCATCATCTGGGTCATCCTTACCTGGGCTAACAAGAAGATCAACGACGGCAAGGACACCCTTGGCGACAAGATCATCTGGATCGTCCTCGTGGTCATCTTCCTCCTCGGATTCGTTGGTGGAATCCTCGGCGTCTTCGGCGTCAACATCATCACCGCCATCGCATCCCTGGTTGAGGGTATCCTCTACCTCCTCCTCCTGGTCTACGTCATCAACGTCCGCGACCAGTTCGGAATCTGAGCTAAAACTTCCTTTCTCCCCTTCGGGGGAGAATCACTTTTCTTTCTCGCATTTTTCGTTGGACACCTCTGTGTATCAACGCATATTGGATTTTTGACAAATTCTTAAGAATGTATTAATAGCAGGTTTTTACATCATGTGGGCATGGCATTCTTCGATAATCAGGACCATGCCGGTCTTGCACTGCTCATCCTTGCCATTGTCTCCATCGTGATGGCCATCGTCACCATGATTTGGGAGGTCGTCGATGGAAGCGACATTCAGGTCGCCAACATCATCGTAGCAGTGGGAACCCTCATCGGAGGATTCCTCTACCTTGCCTTCGCACAGAGGGTCAGGGGTCAGACCGGATCTAACATACTTAGTGACAAACTCGGCGTAAGCGGCGGAGCACTCAACGACAAATTCGACATCATCTGCGAGTTCGTCAAGGTCTTCGCAATGGTGCGCATCGTTGGCGGAGTCTTCGAGATCATCGGCGGCATCTTCAACAACGCTCTCCTCGCAAACGGAGTAATCGACATCATCATCGGTGTTATCGCACTCTTCCTCTACAAGAAGATCACCGACGGAAAGGACTCTGTCGTGGACAAGATCGTTTGGATCATCCTCCTCATCCTGTTCCTCCTCACCATCATCGGTGGTGTCATCGCCCTCTTCGGTATCATCACCATCCCCATCGGAATCTGCATGATGATCATCGGAGTCTTCATGTTCATGGGCCTCCTTGACAGCGATGTCAAGGCCAGGTTCGGAATGTGAATCCCTAAGGACAGTCACTGAAACCTCTTACTCCCCTTCGGGGGAGCCCTTCTTAACAGTACTTTTTCGCATCAACTTTTTTAAGGCAATATCCCGATTTAGAGCGCATGAAATACACTATTACCGGTAGCAACCTTCAGTTCGTGAACGCCGAGATCGAGCCCGGGGAGACTCTCCAGTCCCAGGCCGGTGCAATGGTTACCATGTCCGGCAATGTGACCATGGCCTCCAAGATGGAGGGCGGTTTCCTTTCCGGTCTGAAGAGGTCCCTCTCCGGATCCTCCTTCATGCTCGTGAACTACACCGCAGCCAACGGTCCCGGAACCGTCAGCCTCGCCGGAAACGCACCCGGAAAGATCCTCGACATCGATGTTGGCAAAGGAGCATGGCTCTGCCAGAAGACCGCATACCTCTGCAGCGAGAAGTCCGTCAACCTCGACATGGCATTCCAGAAGAAGCTCGGATCCATCTTCTTCGGAGGAGAGGGATTAATCCTTCAGAAGCTGTCCGGAAGCGGAATGGCATTCATCCACGCCTGCGGAGACTTCAACGTCGTCGACCTCGGTCCCGGACAGGTGCTCAAGGTCTCCACCTCCAACGCCGTCGCATGGCAGGAGGGCGTGCAGTACGACATCGCATCGACCGGAATCAAGAACGCAATCTTCAGCGGAGAGGGACTCTTCGTGACCACCCTGACCGGACCCGGAAAGGTAGTTATCCAATCCATGACCCTGGCAGACCTTGCCCTGGCGCTCGTCCCTTTCTTGCCTGAGAAACAGAACTGATCAACATGACCAGAGAAGACGGATACGCAATCGGAGCGATACTGCTGCTTATAGCACTCGTGGCATCCCTGATATACGCATGGTATACTGGGATCCTCGAGGCCCTCCTGGCGGCAGCGGTCATCGTGATCCTCGTCATCTTCTTCGCGGCAGCCATCATATTCCTGATCACGGGAACGTTCTTCTTCCTCACCAAGAAGGACAAGACCCATGAGTACAGCAGTATGACTCTCGATGACGTCACCGAGGTCGACCGCGAGATGGAGAAGAAGTGAAAGTCACACAAACCCCTTTCCCCGGGACTATCCGGGGATCCCTTTTTACTTGTTGTTGCAGTCCCAGACAATCGCAGGGTATATGAACGCGGGCAACATGCCCCATATCTGATTAATCCCGTTAAGGACGTGTACGGATGGAAACACAGGACATCATCGCATTGATTCTCGTCTACCTCATCATCGCGGCGGCGCTCGGCCTCAGCCAGTTCGTCCAGAAGAAGGGGTGGAACTGGGACGTCCGCAAGATCGTCCATATCGGGGTCGGCTCGTTCATCTACGTCTGGTGGGCCTTCACCGCCAACTGGATCATGCTGTTGTTCTTCGCGATACCCTTCGAGGTCATCCTGTTCTTCGCCATGTTCCCCGGCAATCCCGTATCGGATTCCAAGCTCGGTGCCATCACCAGCGACATGGGGCACCGCTACGGTCTGTTCCTCTATGTGATGACCATAATCCTCATGGTGGTGTTCTTCTTCGACCACTGGCTCGCGGCCACCATCGCCATCGTGGCCATGACCCGCGGGGACGGATTCGGAAGCGTCATCGGGAAGAAGTACGGCAAGCACAAGATCATCAACGGCAAGTCGGCCGAGGGAAGCATCGCAGTGTTCGCGGCCACCTTCATCTGTTCGATGATAATCATAGGTTACTATGGGTGGCTGGTCTCCCAGGGAATGATCGCCGTTTCCCGTGTGCCCTATGTGGGCGTCGTCGCAGCCGTCGGTTATGCCGCCCTGGCGGGAGTGATGGCATCGGTCATCGAAGCCGTCGTCCCCGGGGACCTCGACAACATCGCCATCCCCCTCTGCATCGCCGTCGTCTTGGTGCTGCTGGGTCTTTGAATTTTTAAACAAAAAGGATGGGCCGGGGATGACCCTGGCTTTGAGTTTCACTGTTTCTGTGCGGGGATCAGGAACTCTGCGATACCGTAACCGGTGCGGCCGTCCATGACCGTCTCGGAGATGGTCTCGACCAGGAGCATGTCCTTGCTGCCCTGCATGGGCAGGACCGCCTTGCCGAGGATATTGGCCTTCACGGCATAGGTCTTCCCGCTCTTGCCGTGCATGGTCATGTCGTAGCCGGCGGGCATGTTGCCGTCGTAGCTTACATCGATATCGATCTTCACGACGGGGTCGTTGGACTGTGCGGTGCCGTAGAATCCGGCATCCACGTCGCCGTAGGCAGTGCAGAGCTTGGTGGCGTTGAATCCGACGTCGTCGCCGTACACGGAGTTAAGCCACATCCACATCTTGGACGCTCCCCAGTCGCGCACGCCGACGCTCTTGTCACGCTCGCCGGTGGCGGAGATGTCGTAGGACAGGTCGTTGATGCAGAGCTTTCCCCTGACGATGCCGAACTGCTCGTAGTGCTCCGAGGCGGTGCTCGCCGACAGCGCTGTGCCGTGGGCGTCCACGCAGTCGCGGTAGTCCATCTCGGGGTTCACAGGTCTCCACTCGATGTCCATGCAGGACACCAGGGGCACGGGCTTCTCCGCGGCGGTGTCGAAGAGGGGGCCGTTGTACACGATGTGCCAGACATCCTCTTTCTTTTCGAAGGTGAGTCCGCAGCAGGAGGTCTTGTCGCCCTCGCAGGGGACGGCGTTCCTCATTCCGCAGACCCTGTTCTTCTCGATGACGAACAGGAAGATCGACTTCTCGTCCTTGTTGGGCTTGTTGCCGATCCTCATGAAGACGGTCACTCCGTTGGAGTGGTCGTGCAGGTTGAAGTAGTAGCTCTCGTTCCATTCGGGATTGTCGTTCATTCTTTTTCCTCCAGGATTGTTACCTCTCCTTTGCTTCCGTTGACGGATACCATGTCCCCGGTCTTGAGGATGGTCGTGGCGGATTTCACGGCGGTGACCGCGGGGATGCGGTACTCGCGGGAGATGACCGCGCCGTGGCAGAGGATACCGCCGGTCTCGGTGATGAGTCCTCCGAGCTTGGAGAACACCACGGTCCATCCGGGGTCGGTGTTGCTGGTGACCAGGATCTCTCCCTTCTCCACCTGCCCGAGGTCCCTGACGTCCATGATGACCCTGATCCTCCCGGTGTAGTTGCCGGGACTGGATGCCGCACCCACGAGGGTGGCTCCGTGGGAGATAGGTTCGTCGTCGAAGTCCACGCCGTTGAGCAGGAACTTCGGCGGGAGCCTGTCGCGGTACTTCATGAACTCCGCCTTGCGGGGTGCGATGACCGCTTTGATATCTGAAATCGGTTCTCCGCGGAGGATGCCGATGGCCTCGGCGTCCTCCAGGAAGAAGATGTCGTCGGGCTCGTCGATGAGGCCCTTCTCACAGAGCCTCCTTCCTTCTTCGAGGAAGATGAGCCTGTTCCTGTACATCATGTGGTCGAGGTAGAACCTCTGGTTCTCCCTGAATGTGAGGTAGGTGCGCGCGTAGCTGAGGACCTTGAACAGCAGGAACCTCTTGAACACCCCGAGCCTGGAGCGCACATCATCCTCGGTGGCCTTCCTGCGCTCGACGCTGCGGTCGTACTCCTCCCTGAGATCGGAGTCCCCCTTGGCCATCTGCACGGCCACGCCCATGATGTACTCGGGATCCTCCGCCCATCTGAGGGCGTTGAGCTCCCTGGTGCCGGACCTGTGGCCGAACTCCCTGATGAATGAGTTGTATGCTTCTTTGAAGGGCGAGTCGGAGGTCTGAAGCCATTCCACGAACTCCGCCGCCGGCATGCTCTCCGCCTTCTCCAGCGTGGCGGGGTCGTCCCTGAGGGCCTTGCCCATGTCGGAGAAACCCTTGTTGGTCTCGACGGTCTTGTTGTCCTCCGGGGCGGACATCAGTCCCGCGTAGATGGTGCCGTCGTCCTTCAGCCATTTGGCGCACCAGTTCTTGACCAGGAGATTGGTCATGATGGAATGGGACACCATACCGTAGCGGATGAGCTGGTAGTGCTTGGTCGATCCCTTCTGTATGCGGAAGTACCAGTCGGCGAGCTCTCCGTCGGAGATGCTGGAAAGATCTGTCTCGTCGAACTCTTTGCAGAGCTCCAGGAATCCCTCGGCCCACTTCCTGTAGACCTTGTCGGTCTTCCAGATCATGCCGTCCCTGTCCCTGAACAGAAGGCATATCTGGGACTTTATGGTGCCGTAGTAGTCGTTGCCGTAGGCGGCGATCCTCTCCTGCTCCTTGGCGGGGAAGTACTCGAGGAGCTCCCTCGAGCGGATGAACTTGGGATAGTGGGCGAAGATCCTCTCCAGGACGGTGGCGGAGAAGTACACCCTGGATTTGTGGAGCTTGGTGAGGGGTCCGGACTCCAGGTCCTTGTAACCCATCATGTGCGCCCCTTCGTGGTTGACGTAGTCGGTGAGCATCCTTCCCATGACGGTGTAGAACATGGGGGTGGTGGCGTCGGCCCAGTACTCGTCGCCGTAGCCCCTGGACCACAGGATGTCGTCCTTCTCGGACTTGTCGGGCAGGGTGGTGATGTTCCTGGACTGGAGGATGTAGACCTTCCCGTCCTCCACGCCCCATTCGACGTCCTGAGGGCAGCCGAAGTGCTTCTCCAGGGCGAGACCCTGCTCCGCTATGGCCCTGAGTATGGAATCGTCGGCGCAGCGCGCTTTAGCTTTCTCTTCGGGGAGTTTTATGAGCTGGTCCCTGCCGTCCACGAGGTAGTAGCCCTGCTCCTTGACGTTTATGTTGGCCTCTTTGACGGAGAGGGTGTTCTTGTCGAGGATGTAGCTGTCGGGGGTGACGAGTCCGGAGACGATGGACTCCCCCAGTCCCCACGAGGCCTCTATGACGACGCTGTCGGCGCCGGTGACCGGGTCGGCGGTGAACATGACTCCGCTGATCTCGGATTTGACCATCATCTGGACTACTACAGCCATCCCTTTGGCGAGATGGTTCATCGACGCATCCTCTCTGTACTTCATTGCTCTTGCATTCCAGTAGGATGCCCAGCATGTGATGACCATTTTTGCGATATCATGCTTCCTGACATTCAAATATGTGTCCTGTTGGCCGGCGAAACTTGCATCCTCCAGATCCTCTGCCACTGCGGAGGAACGGACTGCGAAGTACTCCCCTTCAAGGTTGAAACAGTTCTCTTTCAGGAAAGCGAGCTCTTTCTCGGGGATCGGCGTCTCGAAGAATAGGCGGCGTATCTCTTGGGAGGATGCCTCAAGAGATTCTTCATCATCGAACTTCGTAGAGTCCAGAATATCGGAAATCTTCTTCCTGATCCCGGTAAGGTCCAGGAACATCTCGTATGCATCGACCGTCACGGAAAGGGCCGGAGGTACGCTGAAACCGTTGGAGATCATCTTTGCTAGATTGATTCCCTTTCCACCGACCAGGCTTATTTCCAAGTCGGGAGAATCCAAAGGGATTATGGGGCGCAACTCAGGCGTTGTCATCTAAGGACCGTAGAATGAAATCCATTATTTGAGTTGTCGTTATGATATACGACGATTGACGATAATTCCTGAACATTGTCGACTATTGACGAAAATTGTGCGGCCGGACCATTTGGTCCGGCCAGGGGGAATGAAATGGCTTTATGGCCCCTTTGCGGGGCCTAAGTGATTTACGATGTTCAATCAGAACACGGGGAATTTTCCTTCAGATGCAAGTGCGGATGCCATGTAGAAGTTGAACACGAAGTTCAGGAGTGCAACGATTCCTAGGACTGTCGTCAGATCTACATCGCAGATTCCCTCGATTGCGATGACGAGGAAGATTCCAGCTGTGGTGCATAGGATGAGGGTCAGGTTCTTCGGGGTCTTCGCGAGTATCGACCATATGATACACATGACGAAGATGATTCCGAAAACCAAGTTTCCTATGATTCCGATTCCGTAACCGCTTGCGAATACAGCGGCTCCGACGAGCAAGAACACTGTGAATCCGAAGTTGCTCTCTGCTCTGTATGCGAGCAACGCCACGACGGTGATCAGGGCGCCGAGAAGCAAGAAGAGTTCAGCAGGTACGGAGAACTTGCTGTCGAAGCATGAGACCGCCAAGGGAAGCGAGATCGCCGCCACGAGGAAGAGACCGCATGCTGTCGGGTCTAATGGCTTGAATTCAGACATTACAAAACCTCCATCGAAAAGATGGTTCCCGGGGTCTCCCCCGGGTTTAGAGTTTGATCAGTTCAGCTCAGAGTCCGTAGTTCTTCAGGTCGAAGTTGGGGACGTCTGCGTACTTCTTGCAGCAGTACTCGAAGAACTTGTCCTCGTCATCGGGGAGGGCGGACAGGTCCTTGATGATTCCCTCGAGAACCTCTCTCTGCTTCCTGGTGAGCTGGAGTTCCTTCGCGTCGTTGTGAGCCTTGATGAGCTCTGCTGCCTTGAGTCCGGCTGCCTTGGCCCTGAGGTAGTAGTTGTCTCCCTCAGATACGATTGCCTTTCCGATCTCGTAGGCGTTGTCGTATGCGAGGATGTGTCCCTCAGGTCCTCTCTCCCTGTCGGTGATCATGTACAGGTCTCTCAGGTCCTTCTCCTTTCCGGTCTGGATTGCGGTGTTCATCAGAGCAACCTCGTATCCGAGGGATCCCATCCAACACTGGACTGAGGTTCCTCCGAACTCGGGGTGGTACTCGATGGACTCGTTGGACCACAGGTCGCAGACCTGGGCCATCAGGTTACCCTGAAGGTCGGCGTGTGCGCACTGACAGTTCTTTCCTTCCTGTGCACAGGGCTTTCCTGCGATTGCCTTACAGATGGGTCCCTCGTATCCACAGTCCTTGTCAGGTCCGGATGCTCCCTGCTCCCATGCGACAAGGGTCCTTGCGGATGCGATTGCACGGGTGACTGCAGAGTAGGTCCTCTGGACATCCTGGTCGAGCATACCTCCTGCCATGAACATCGAGGTGTTGGCTCCGGAACAGTTGGTGTCTCCTCCTGCGATGGTCTTGTTCTTCTTGGCGATGTTGACGAACTCTTTCCACACGTACTCCATATCGATGGATCCGAGGTATCCGATTCCGAACAGGAATGCGACGATATCTCCGTTGGTGGTTGCGTAGTCTCCGATCTCCTTTCCTCCGAGGGTCTCACATGAGAGGACATCTGCTCCGTTCTCACATGCAACCTCTGCACACTGGAACAGGTGCTCGGGGTAGCTGTGCTTTCCGCCCATTCCAGGCCTGTATCCCTCTTCAGCCTCACGCTGGTCAGGGATGGTCTGCCTTACTGCACAGTTGATTCCGTATTCCTCGTGGAATTTCTCACAGATTGCCTTCTGTCCCTCTACGACGGGTGTGGACATCTTGGGGTCTCCCATCTGAGAGATCCACTCGGTCTCCAGCTGGACGTCGGGGAATCCGAGTGTTACACACCTGTTGAGGACATCCTTGGAGATGTAGTCGACGTATTCTTTCCTGAGTTTCTCGGGGGATGACTCGGAACCGGGCCTGGGTCCGTAGTTGAGCTCAGGGATAACCCTTCCTGCTCCTACTTTGATTCCGAATCCGTAGGAGACAGGCTCCTTTGCGGTTCCGAAAACCATCTCATCCGCACTGCTGTATGCCATCTTCGTGTACTTTGCCATATAAATCACGCTCCTACGATGTGGTCCCACTCTTCTCTGATCTTTCTCCAGTCGTATCCCTCAAGAACCTTGTCGGCAATTGGGGGAGTCTGGGGTGCTTTCTCCGAGTAGATACCGAGGTCGAATGACTCTGAGAAGTCTCTGTTCACTGCACCACCGGCTGCCATGAACGGGATGTTGATTCCAGCGGCAACGAGCTTTGCAGCGGCGCGGGGGAACGCGGTCATGGTGGTGGTCATCAGAGCGGTTCCGGTAACCATGAAGGGCTTGACTTCCTTGACCTTTGCGACGACATCGTCGACTGCGACGTCCTTACCCATGTCGATGACTGTGTATCCAGAGGACCTCATCATAACGGCAGCGATGTTCTTACCGATGTCGTGGGGGTCTCCCTCTGCAGCATGCATGACGACGGTTCCCTTGGTGGTCCTTCCACCGGGGATCTGCTTCTCAGCGAGTGCGATTCCGATCTCCATGGTCTTTGCGGCCATCATGATCTCAGGCAGGTAGTAGATGTGCTCTGCGTACAGCTTTGCGACACATTCCATTCCAACGACAAGTCCGTTGTTGATGATGTCGAGCGCATCTTTAGACTTCAGTGCCTCAGCAACTGCGGGTCCTACGTCCTTGAACTTCATGTACAGGACACAGTCTGCGACTTTGGCCAGGACGGGGTCCTTAGGCAACATAGTCTTTGCGATTGCTTCGGGTGTCATTTCGTTCTCACCCTCGACGTCGTAACGCCTGAGGATCTTTGCGAAATCGACTTTAGAATAGTCTATCATTTGTTTTTCCTCCTTCTTGATTTCAGGTGCTGCTTGCCCAACACCCTACTGTTAGTTGGATGGGTGACGAAGTATATAATTCGGTGGATGGATGGATGCTCTGTCCATGCATTATTTATATACTAAGCCCATTTCTTTAAATAATATTGAGCATGATTCAAAAATGTTGACTAATCATTATTATATCCAACGAATATAAAGATATTCTATTAATAATAATAAGAACAATAAGGAGTTAGCAAGAAGGCCAGCGGGTCAGGAAGGTAAAATGAGTTACGGGATTTCTTTAGATATAGGAACTAGTGGAACGAGAGGTCACGCGGTCGATCTCTCAAACGGCAAGATATTGTCTACTTCGGTCACAGAGTGTCATCCCCTACCGGGAGCGAACATCATGGATCATCTCACATTCTGCATCAACGCAGGTACTGAGACGGCCCATAAGATTCTCATAGATACGGTCAACAAACTAATCGCCACACTCGGTGTGGATCTGAATCAGGTCGAAAGGGTCAGTATCTGTGGAAACCCTATTCAATTGTCTTTATTCCAAGGAATACCGGTGGACGATCTCGCATTCGCTGGTGAGAATGCCCACAAAGCAAGAGGCATCGTTGCCCAGAAGAGGGATGCAGGAGTATTCTCAGCTGTGGATGTGGGGCTTAATGTCAAGGACGGATGCGAACTTTGCGTCCCTCCGGCAATCAGGCACGAGATCGGAGCCGACGCTCTCGCCATGATGTACAAGAGCGGATTCTTGGATCAGAAGGAGAACTGTCTCGTAACGGACTACGGTACCAACGCGGAGATGGCCCTCAAGATAGGGGACAACATATACACGGGATCAGCCGCAGCAGGACCCGCTATGGAGGGGCAATCCATTAAATGTGGTATGCTCGCGGGACCCGGAGCAATCTCTGATTTGGAATACGACTTCCAATACATCTGTAAGGTACTCGATGAGAACATCATGCCTCAGAACGGATCCAGATGCGATTTCGGACTGGAGACCGTGGCCGATGAAGGCCCGATGAGCGGAAAGGCAACCGGAATCACCGGAACCGGTGTCATCGCAGCCGTGGCCGCTGTTCTTGATTCCCATCTCTGGAGGAAGGGAAAGCTCACCACCTCTGACGGAAAGCTGCATCTCCAGGACGGCGTCTACATCGATTCCCACGACATCTCCGAGGCTATGAAGGCCATCGGTGCAATGAGGGCCGGTCACTTCACCCTGCTGGAGCATGCAGGAATCAAGTTCAGCGATCTGAAGATCATGTACATGGCCGGAGCCTCCGGAACCTATGTGGATGCGGTCAAGGCAAGGGAGGTAGGACTTCTGCCTCCTTCATGCGACACCATCTACCAGTACGGAAACACCTCGCTGGCGATGGCCACCGACATCCTTAGGGATCCAGAACTTCTCGATACTCTCCAGGATATCGCCAACGGAATCAGGGCAAACCACATAATGTTCGCCGGAGACCCGATATTCGAGCAGATCTACACTCAGGAACTCGCCGTCTGCGACGAGGGTATGAGCATGGAGATGTACAACAGGAACAATGCGATCGCAGGTGTCCAAGAGCTTCCCAAGCCGAAGGGCAACCCCACCGTCCACAGGATGGTCCAGCGTGACATCCCCGATCTGGGAGACAGAGGTCTGTACATCCTTCACGACATCGGTACCGAGCTGCGCGGATACATGGACGGATGCATAGGTTGCAAGAAGTGTGAGAAGGAATGTCCCGAGCACGCTTTGACCGTCACCGATGACAAGGAGATCGTCGTAAAGACCAAGAACTGTCTCGGAACCGCATGCTACAGGTGTCAGTTCAGCTGTCCTGAGAAGGTCTACAAGTACGACAACCTCAAGCTGACGTTCTGAGATGATAGGATGCACGTGTTCATCATCGGAGGATTCCTGGGAAGCGGAAAGACCACTATGCTCCTCGAGCTGGCCAAGGTCTACGTGGACAAAGGGCTGAAGACTGCCATCATAGTGAACGAATCCGGAGAGGTCGGTGTCGACGGAGCCACGATAAAAGCCGAAGGATACAATGCGACCGAGCTTCCGGAAGGCTGTATCTGCTGCACCCTCGTGGGAACCCTCCAGGCAACCCTCAGGAACATCAAGAGGGATCTGGACCCCGACATCCTCATCATAGAGCCCACCGGTCTGGCGCTGCCCCATAAGGTAAAGCAGTTCGTGCACACGGCCATGATCGATGAGGAGACCTGTTCCATCATCGGTCTTGCGGATGTCGAGAGGTTCGACTTGCTTCTGGAGAAGAAGGAGGCGTTCTACAAGATGCAGATGTCAGGCGCGGATCTGGTCCTCATCAACAAGGTGGATCTTGCCAAGCCTGGGCAGGTCGAGCATATCAGACAATGGTTCTCCCAGAACTTCCCGGAGAAGCCGGTTGAGGCCGTATCGGCCAAGACCGGTGAGAACATGGACAAGCTCTTCGATTTCACGCTCAAGCAGCAAGAATGAAATAATTTATCAGGAGGGCGACTGCCGTCCCTCCTGACAATCCTGCCAAAGCACCTATTGCAATGCTCAGTCTCCTCGAAGGGATCAAGAGGGGTATGCAGAAGATCAGTACGGTGAATCTCCAAAAGAATGTGACCGAGAAGGCGATTGCAAAAGCAATGACCAATGCTACGAAGAACCATTTCTCGAATATCATTTCCTTAAGGCTCTTGGGTGACCCTTTCTCATCGTAGAAATCCGAGAATCCGGGAGGTGTATGGTCCACGTGCGGCATCTGGCGTACTATGTTACCGCATTCAGGACATTGGTATTCGTCGTCCTTCAGATACCGGCCGCAATTCGGGCAGAACTCCATGATATCGGTTACAATGCACCTTGTTTAAAAGATTGATTATCGGACGTTCGTAGAAACCGTCAGCTTCCCTGCCGATCGGAATCGCTCATCTTTCCTGTCTTCCAGGAAACGAATGCTCTTCTCAGATACCAGTCTTTTGTAGAACGCAGACACTGCCTCCGAATGGGTCATCCCCAGTTCAGACAGCACCTTCTCAGCATCGTATAGGAGGATCGGATCCATCCTCACGTCCACTGCTGCATCGCGCAGAAGGTTGGCATCTCTGAGCCCTAGCGATTCGTAGATTCCGGCAACGTATTTGTTGTACCTGAGCCCTTTGGATCTGGCCGCATCGCGGATCAATTCTGTTGTGTTCGATCCGTATTGCGAGGCCTTCTTGGTGCGGTGGGCCAGCACAGGGTATCCAAGGTCAGATACGACAGTCTTCAGCACGCTCTTCCTGTTCTCCAGGGACCTAGGTCTGAGCTCTTCAGGATCTATTTCGGAGACACATCTGAGGACATCGGCATCCAAATAGGGGTACAAGACCTTCTTCTTGAAATTGGAGGCCATCTTCTGTTCGCACGGTATCGAGACCTTCATCAGTCTATCGATTCCCCAGTCCTTGAAGGATTCATAGCCCGCATCATCCTCGTTGACCGAATTGGCGCATCCACCGAAGTATTCGTCCGACCCCTGTCCGCTTAGGACGATCCTCTCATCTGCGGTCCTGCATACGGTGAAAAGTTGCATCTCATAGCTTATCGTGAAAGGGTCGCTGACCTTGGTGGCCGATATCAGTTCGCGGATATCGTCTTCTATCCTATCTTCGCTGATCCTGCAGTGCACCCAAGGAAGACCAAGTATCTCAGCCAGTTCTTTTCCGGCAGCGACGTCGAACGAATCATCAGTTCCGCATGTGTAGCAGGTGACCGATTTGGCATACTTAGAAGCCAATGCTGCAATCAGACCGGAATCCATTCCGCCCGAGAAGGCAACGCCTACGCGCTTCCCCTCGCTAACCCTTTTGACCGATTCTTCGATCGCCCTGCCGAGTTCTTCGTATTTCGCCACTCTTCTTCCTCTTGAGAAACGTTGATTCACCCATTTGCGGATGATTCGGATTTCATGAACCCTCTGTTTGAGAGAAGTGATGGTTATCGAGTAGATAAGAAATTGTCAGACCAACGGATCGACCGCATGTTCATATACTATGTGTGGATGGATACGGTGAATGGAGGTAAAACCATGATGTCCATCGAAGAAGAGAAGGATATGGTCGCAAAGATGAAGGCAAAGAACAATTCCGAAGCGGATTACGCTGACGGGATGCTCAGTGTGTTGACCAAGGTGGCCGAGGGAAAGTCTCCCGAAGAGATCAAGGCATACGTCAACAACACTCTGAGATGCCTGATGAACGACTGAGAATGAACAGCGGCGGTCCGAGGGAAAAACCCTTCGGGTCCGTCGCAGAAACATTTCTAGAATTCTAACAACGGTCGCTCCAGACTCGAATAAACAGGGTTTATTATTTATCCACAATGCCCTATCCACCTAATCATAGGGAAGGTGAGCATATCACATTCTGCGGCAGATGCGGTTATAACAATTCAGAAGGTCGCACTGAGTGCATCAATTGCGGTGCACCGATGCAGGTCGGTATCAGAAGAGATTCTATGGAGGTTGAGCGCTTGGGTGCGTACAACCCCAACAGGCAGTACTCCGCACCCCCATATCGTTCCTTCCAGAGGCCGCCGGTACAGCAGGCCTATACATTCAGGCCTCCAGCACAACAGCAGTACGCTCCGAGGCCCCCGATGCAGCCGCAGTATTCTTCCAGGCAGCCTGTGCAGCCGCAGTATGCTCCGAGACCCCCGGTACAGAGGCCGTATGCCCAGGAACCTGTAGAACGCATCGGTCCTGCACCTATGGTGCCGGCTCCACCGATGCAGCCGGTGAACAACCCTCCGGTTCCCCAACCTGTCAGCCCCCCCGTTCCTCAGAAGGCTGATGTCCAAGAAGATAAGGGGTCGGATAGGAAGGAGTATAACAGCTCGGGAAGGCGCCCCGCGATCGTATTATCGTTGGCAGCATTCGTTCTGACCATGGTCGCATTGTTCGCCCTGCCTCTGGATTTCAGCTCTTTCGATACCACTTTGCTCAGGATAGGTATGCTCGATGGGCAGACGGTTATCCTGGCCACCACGATAATCACTATGGTCTTCGCGCTGGTCGCAATCCTCATGCCCATGGTGTCCGTTGTCTCGGGAATATGCATGATGGCGACCGCGATCATGGCATACGGAGTCGAGGGGCTGTTTGATTTCCCGACAGGTGCAGGATGTGCCGTGTTCGTCATGTTGGCAACATACATCATCGGATGCGGTATTGTCTCGACGATGTTCATGAAGAAGTTCATCACAAGCAACCTAGATGATGTTCCGATCCTGAGGGCCTGCTACCTTACATGGACCGGAATACCTCATCTGTAAAGCCGGTTGGCTGAACTTTGAATTAAACCATTTCCGTTCCCTTTTAATTAAAATATATAAGGGTGGCCAACTATACTCGCTACCCATTCAGAGGAGAGCTTATGTCAAAGACGTATGAGCAGATAAACGAGAAGATCCGCTCCGGTAAGGCTGTCGTGTACACTGCCGAAGAGGTAATCGATCTCGTGAAGAAGAAGGGTGCCGAGAAGGCCGCAGAGGAGGTAGATGTAGTAACGACAGGTACCTTCGGAGCCATGTGCTCATCAGGAGCCTTCGTGAATTTCGGGCATTCATCCCCGCCTATACGTATGACGGACATAAGACTTAACGATGTCATGGTCGACGGAGGTCTAGCCGCTGTCGATACGTTCATCGGTGCTACCGCTACCGTTCCCGGAGAGAAAGGAGGATACGGCGGTGCTCATGTCATAGAGGATCTCATTGCGCACAAGAAGATCCATCTCCATGCGTGGGGTCCCGGTACCGATTGCTACGTCAGGAAGGATATAGACACATGGATCTCCATCGATGACGTCAATGACGCTTACTTGTTCAACCCCCGCAACTGCTATCAGAACTACGGGGTCGCTACGAACACCTCTGACAGGACGATCTACACATACATGGGAAAACTGCTCCCCAGGGTGAAGAATGCATCATACTCTTCGGCTGGACAGCTCTCCCCGCTTCTGAACGATCCCCATCTGGAGACCATCGGTATGGGTACTAAGATATTCCTCGGAGGAGGAGAGGGGTATGTCACATGGCCGGGTACACAGTACAAGACCAACGTGGAGGAGGTCAACGGTGTTCCTGTCGCTGGATCGAGGACGCTTGCGCTCATCGGTGACATGAAGCAGATGGACCCCAAATTCGTAAGGGGTCTGGACATCACAGGCTATGGTATCTCGATGGCAGTCGGGGTCGGTATTCCTATCCCCATTCTGAACAAGGATATCATCCAGCGCTGTGCAATTTCCGATGAGGAGATATTCGCGGATATGGTGGATTACAGTCAGCCCATAGACAGGCCTCCGATGGCCAGGTACAGCTATGCCCAGCTCAGATCCGGAAAGGTCGAATACAACGGAAAGGCGGTCAGGACTTCCTCGTTATCTTCATACAGCGGGGCCAGGAAGGTCGCAGGCATCCTGAAGGACTGGATCGAGCACAAGGAGTTCACACTCAACCAGCCCTGTATGACATTCCCCAAGGATGTGAAGCTCAACAAACTGCAGGAAAGGGGGTGCTGAGATGGAGAGAAAGCTGAAGATTGAGTTCGAGGAATCGAACGTCCAGGATTCCGTCGCATACATATTGGTCTCAGAGTTCGACCTGAGGCCCAATGTCCTGAAGGCAGAGATCTCCGGGGATGGGAGCGGAGTCATGATTCTCTCGTTGGTCGGAGACGAAGAGAAACTGACAGCAGCGGAGAACAGGCTCAGGGAGGCCGGTTTCGTCGTATGCCTGACCAAGCACATCACTCGCGATGAGAATCTATGTTGGCATTGCGGAGCCTGTGAATCCATCTGTCCCGCCTACTGTTTCTCGTCCGACAAGGATACCTACGAGATTAAACTGGACAGCTCCAAGTGCATCGCATGCGGCGCATGCGTCAACGCCTGCTCCGTCCACGCTTTGAAGCTCGACCTATGAGGGCCCACTTCCAGGTTAAGGAGACGATAGTCAATATCGTCAGCGACGAGCAATACATCAGGGTAGCCCAGGATGCTATATTCTCGGCGAGAGACATCATAGAGTCCAAGGTCGCTCAGGATCAGTTCTTCCAAATAACCTATGAGCCCTATCCTCCCGATTCCGGCGATGATGAGCTTATACGCAGGATGTGTAACGCTTCCGTCCTGTCTGGAGTAGGTCCTTTCGCAGGAGTAGCCGGTGCCGTCGCAGTTTTTGCGGTCGAGAAGATGAGGGAAGCCGGTGCGAAAGAGGCCATTGTGGAGAACGGAGGAGACATAGCATTCCTTTCTGATCGCCCGGTCCCGGTAGGGCTCTTTGCCGATCACCCGGTCCTGAAGGATGTGGCCTTCAAGGTGAGTTCGGATGATATCACGGGTATATGCTCATCCTCAGCCAAGATCGGTCCATCAGTCTCATTGGGTAATTCCAACGTATGTACCGTGTTCTCTGACGATGTGATTCTGGCCGATTGCTGCGCAACCGCTCTGGGGAATCTGGTCAAGGACGAAAGGTCGGTCACTGATGCTTTGGAGCAGATCGGATCCATTGAAGGGGTCAAAGGATGTCTCGCTTGTATCGGTGACAAAGTCGCCATTTACGGAGAGGTGCCTGAGATGGTCCCATGTGCGGACATAACCGAACGGTTATTCTGAATTACTAGGACCAGCGTCTTTATACCACCTCGTTTTCCTTAATATGAGGTTACACAAATGGCAAAGATTGTAGCAGTCATTTCCAGCCCTAGGAAGGGAGCTAACTCTTCTACCATACTGAATTCCATGGTGGAGGCAGCGAAAGGCAAGGGACACGACGTCCAGGTATTCAACGTTGCAGAACTTAAGGACAGGCGCGGATGCATCGCATGCATGGGATGCAAGAAGGCCGGCAAGTGTGTACTGAAGGACGAGATCACACCCGTACTCGATGCTATCAGGGATGCAGACGGTGTCATTCTTTCAACAGCGGTCTACTTCGGACAGCCCACAGGCCAGTACAGGCTTCTTGAGGACAGGTTCTTCAGCTTCCTTGACGGAACGATGACGCCCAACGTCGCACCCAAGAAGTTCGCAGTCATCGTCACGGCAGGATCCGCCGGTGCCGACGAGCTCGCAGCCCAGATCGCAGGACGCATGACCGCATACTTCAAGTTCGAACCCCTCGGAGTCGTCACGATGGTGGATGGCAACCCTCCCCACGCTGCCGAGCAGAACCCCGAAATCCTGGCGAAGGCTGCCGAGATCGGAAGCAAGTTCTGATTACGTTCAGACAAACAATTTACGTGCCTTCGCGGCACGTTCCTTCTCAGAAATATTTCCTGGTCTGCCAGTATATCGCGGTTCCCTGTCCTTCCTTCGATTCAGGGGTAGGGTAGCTGTCAATTCTTACCGTTGCTACATGTGGGAACTTTTTCTTGTTCGATATGAGGAACTGGCCTAATGGTGCGGGTTCTGTCGAGAGGATCCTGCCTTCCATTGATATCTTGGTGCATTCCGGGCTGAGTTCTGCACCTAGCATCGAAGCTATCTTCTCTCCCAGCTGATTCCCTCTCTCCGTTGCTGCCAGCAATACGGCTGCGGGTACGACCCTGTCTACGATGTCGCAGATGGTTATGGAGTATGAATTGGAATCATAACAGTCTGAATCAGGATCCCTCACGTGGTAAATCGTCCCTACACCCAATCCGAATATCATTGGGTACAGAGGTTTGAGGTCAGCACCTCCGAACATAACGGCAAAGGTCCTGCCAGCGTTAATCTCGCATATTTCCGCCAATACCTGCAAGCTAGCATCTGCAATTCTCGGTCCGTCAGGACATCTCAGTATCTCAAGCCAGACCAAGGCTCCATCTGCAGTGGATTGGTCCAAGTTGTATCTGGACAGCATCCCTGGCGGCAGTTCGTTATCGTCTCTGCCGTCCGTTGATGAGCATGATGAACATGAAGAACAGGATCCGCCGCTGCAACCCATACCAAGCACCTGTCCTGTCTACACGCTTTTACCGTTTTGAATGTTTGGTTTCCGATAGTAAGGATTATCCACTATGTCCTCCAGACGGCATAATTTATTAACTTATGTTAGTCGATTCTCAATCGACACCATTGGTTAGACATAGGAGAGTAGACTCATGAAGTTCGATAAAGTTCTGGTTCCGATCGACGGCAGCTCCCTTTCCGAGGTCGCTGTGGATCTTGCGGTCCATTCGGCAGGTACGTTTGCAGCCCACATAACCTTCGTGTATGTGGTCGATGTTACCGAATACAACAGGTTCGGATCCATCGATGGCGGAGCGATGATCTCGTTCAGGATGCAGACCGAGGGTAAGATGTTTTTGGAGAACGCCGCTGCCATGGCCAAGGCTGCAGGGCTAGAGGTTGAAACCCAGCTAATCGAAGGAGTCCCCCACCAAGTGTTAAGTGATCTGTCCAAGGACCATGATATGATAATCATGGGAGTCACCGGAAAATCAGGAGGATACGGTCGCGTCGGTGGTACGGCAGAAAAGGTCATAGAGAACGCGTATTGTCCTGTCCTGACCTTGAAATCCGGTTCCAACAGAATAGAGAATGTCCTCTTGCCAGTAAGCAACAAGAACAATGCGGCAATCGACGTTGCCATCGAAACAGTCAAACGCATCAACGGAAAGCTGACGGTATACGCGGTCAAATCAAAGGATTTCGACGCAGAGACTCTGGTCAAGGATGTTGCAGACAAATGTGTGGCAGAGGGCATCAATGTTGTGACCGAGATTGGCGTGGGTAACCCGGCTGAGATGATCATAAACAAATCTGGATTGTATGATCTGGTGGTCATGGGAACCGAAGGCCGTCACGGTTTCAAGAAGATCCTTAACGGAAGCGTTGCCGAGAAGGTTATGCTCCACGCAGCATGTCCTGTCACCATCGTCAGAGATACAGAATAAACATATTCTGGGGGTTCGCCCCCAGTCTTATCTTTTCTTGATATGTTCGCACGAATATCATTTCGGTTAACACATTATTAATCTGCTCAAAGCATTTGGCAGTCGATGGCTGAAGAAGTTCAGATGACGAAAGATGCCAAGACCATGCTCGGTGACCCCAAGAAGGCACTGATTGCGATGGCGATACCTATTGTCATTTCGAACTTCATACAGAGTGCGAACAACATTATCGATACCTTTTGGCTCACATCCATTGGCGTAGATGCCCAGGCCGCGGTGAGTGTGATATTCCCGATATTCTTCATAGTGATCGGACTGGGGAACGGTATCGCTGTCGGAGTGTCGCAGGCCTTGGCCAGAAGGGTCGGTGCAAATAACAAGATCGAGGCCAACCATGTAGCCGAACAGGCCATCATTCTTAGTCTAATTATCAGTATATTCCTTACAGTGGTGTTCCTGATTTTTTCAGAGGAGATCATCTTCGTAGGCGGAGGTTCCTCCAATATGGATGCCTGTATGGCCTATGCGATCCCCATATTCCTCGGATTCCCGGTGATTATCCTGAGCGACATCTTCAGTGGGCTGCTCAGATCGGAAGGTTCTTCGAAACGCGCCATGTACATAATGGTGCTCGGTGCAGGATTGAACATAATCCTCGACCCCATATTCATCTTCGTACTAGACATGGGCATCTCCGGTGCCGCTTGGGCAACTACGATCGCCATGATCGTGCCGATGTTCCTGGTGGTCTATTGGTATTACCTGAAGAAAGATACGTACGTTCATCCGACATTCAAAGGTTTCAGCTTTGATAAGGCCCTCATTATGGACATCCTCAGGGTCGGCATTCCCGCATCCCTCGAGATGGTGCTGCTCTCGCTCATGATGATGGTCATGAACCTAATCATCGAAGGTGTCGGATCCGTGGACGGTGTCGCGATATACGGTAACTGCTGGAAGCTGATGGATCTGTTCTTCATGCCAACGCTGGCCATAGGTTTCGCCGTGGTCCCTCTATGCGCTGCCGCGATAGGTGCCAAAGATTACCAAAGGGTGCGGTCGATCTATTACCTTGCACTGAAGTACGGTATTCTGATATCGATCGGGATCACAGTCGTGCTCCTGCTGTTCTCTGAATTCTTGGTCATACCGTTCTCGTATTCCGAGGAGACGCTGCATCTCAGGTCTCAGATGGTCACGATGCTCATGATATGTTCGCTAATGATGCCTTTTGGTCCCTTGGGATACACGTCGTCAGGATACTTCCAGGGAATGGGGTGGGGCCTGAAGTCCCTGAGCATCATTTTGGTATTGAACCTGCTCCGCATCCCAATATGTATTGCTATGGCATCTATGTATGGTACCCTGGAGTCCATCTGGTGGGGGGTAGTTGCCGCTGAGACTATCGGTGCGCTCTATGGCGGAATCTTCGGATTCTATTCCATACACAAGCTTGTTACCGGCGGATATCCGAAATATCCGTTATCTGAATGACCTTAGGGTATTGGTCCTGTGTGAAAAAGTAAAGATGTTTCCCGGAGGGTGCGGAGGATCATCCGACGCCCTTCGGGTTCTTTGCATCAGTCTTCAGATGCAGTAGTATTTGGTCAGGAAGTAGGCCTTCTCCCAATCGAGGATCTTCCTCTCGGATTCCTTCTCAGGGTGGATGTTGAACTCATCGAAGACCATGACGTACTTGTTCTCGAGATCGTACAGGGGCCAGTCCTTTGCCTTTCCGTCGGGAGAGATGTCAGCGCTGAGGGATGGGTTGCCTGTCTTCGAGAACTGTACCCAGATCTTACGCATGGTCTTTCCGAATGTCTCGTCGAACATCCTTCCGGTGACGAGGGTCTCCTCGGGGTGGTTGAACACGGTCGAGAGCTCGACCGCATGTCCGCTCCTCAACATCGGTACGGAGGACTCGGGTGTGAAGAAGTAGGTGTAGGTCTTACCTCCCGCCTTCGTCTGGTTCTCGGACATCCTGAACAGGGGTGCGATGAAAACTATCTGGTCGAAGAGACGGCTTCTGCCGTCGTACTCCTCGCACACATCTTTGGCGTTCTCGCAGAAGCTCAGGGCGAGCTTCTTCTCATCTTCCGTTAACTGGGAGAGCTTCCTCTTCATGCGTTCGTCTACGAATGCCCCGTATCCCTCCACACCGAAACCGGCCAGGAAGTAGGACATCTCGTCCTTGGTGCAGCCCTGCATGAATACGATGTCCTTCGCCGCTCCCCTCTCATATTCTCCGTAGGGATCCAGAGGTACTGTCCTTCCGTCCCTTTCAGCCCATACGCGCAGTCCTAGCACGCCAGAGGCTTTTATGAACTCTTGGACATCGACCTTCTGAAGATCCGCTACCGTCTTGCAGCCGAGAATCTCCATTACCTCGTTGGTGCACTGTATGGCCTCTTCCGTGGACCTTGTGAATACCGGGGAACCGCTCATCACTATGTCACGCTGGAAGTACTCGTGTGTTCCCTTGATCAGCGGGAGCAGCGATACGCTTCCTCCTCCTGCGGACTGTCCGAAGATCGTGACCTGTCCGGGATCCCCTCCGAATGCCGAGATGTTCTCATGGACCCATTTCAGTGCCATTGCCTGGTCCAGCAGTCCGAGGTTCTGTGCGTCAGGGTAATCCTTTCCGTCCGGCAGATGGGAGAGATGGAAGAAGCCGAAGACCCCCAGCCTGTACTCGATGGAGACCAGGATGATGTCCGGATTCTCCTTGACGAAGTTGGTTCCCTCCTCCCTGGGTTCGGCTGTGCCGCCCATCTCGAAGGCGCCCCCGTGGATCCATACCATCACCGGTTTCTTCTTATCCGAATTGTCGTCTGCCTTCCAGACGTTCAGATACAGGCAGTCCTCGCCCTGGACATAGAGGGAACCCATCTGACCGATGTTTCCTTCCTGGCAGGGACATTTCCCGAAGTAATAGGCTTCGTAGACCCCATCATCGGGGACGCAGTCGACAGGCGCTTTCCAGCGCAGATCCCCTACGGGCTGTTTGCCGACGAACGGGACGCCTTTGAATGCGATGACATTGTCGGTCTTCTTCCCGACGAACGTTCCGTTGATGCACTTCACGGCCAGCGATTTATCGTAATCGCCGTTCGTGATCCTTTTGTTCTCTCCATAGAGTGCATGCATCCGTTCCGTTACTTCCTTTTCAAGTTCTTTATTGTAAATGTCGATCAATCCGTCATCTCCCTATCATTCTATTATCTGACAGTTTAAGTCTGAGGTGAAGAGGTTTTGTCCTTAAAAATAGTAGTCTTCCGATGAGTACAGTGTTTTGTTATGATTTCAAGAACAAATCCTATTGCCGGCGTATCTATGTGAACAGACACTTCCGCTTATACCAGACCTTGTTCTTTGTTCAGGCATATTAATTGTATCTCGTTATGCAAGCCTCAAGTTTCTTTTACCTCCATCCATTTTTTATCTCCCTATAAGATTCTTAAAGTGATTCCGATGCCCCAAATGAAATGTCCAGTCTGCGGAGGGACCACGCTCGTCCCCTACAAGTTCGCAGACCACTCTTTCGCAACCCAATGCTTCATGGATGCATTCGCATGCGTCAGATGTGGCCGTATAGAGTTCTATGCCAGAGATGACGTCCTCAAAAAGTGCATCTCCGATACCGTCCGTGTAATGGCCGCGGACAGAGAATCATCGAACAAATCAAACAATCTGGCAGCCCAGCTCACCAGTCTGAAGAAGGAGCTCGAGCACTGTGTCGAGAGGTCCAAGGACGATGATCTGACTGATGATGAGGCTAAGGAGTTGGAGGGCAGGATTCTCGATCTCTACAACAAGATCAACGTTATCGAACACAAACTGGCCTCTCTTAAAGGCTGATGATGCGGCCACCGGTGTCAGAATCGGTCATTTTCTATAACAATAGAGTTGGAGATAATTGAAAAGAGTGGAGCCGCCTCTGAGATTCGAACTCAGGACCTGCTGATTACAAGTCAGCCGCACTACCGGGCTATGCAAAGGCGGCAGGTAGTAATCCATGGTATATGCATCTCGTTTATATGCGTTTCCACAGTCCGTATGGAGAAAAAGCTGGTGCCAGAGGCTAGGTAAGTATCCTGAAAAACGGCTGTCCAGTGCCTTATACGCGCTTTATTTTGCGATACCTATATAATAGGTGACGCTATCGGCGCAGTAGTTAATTACCAATCACGGTGAATATCATGGCAGACGCAAAGAAGCTCGTTCGCCTTACATACAAGGCTTACCTCGCCGATGCAGACGAGAGACTCTATGACACTACAGACGCAGAAGCAGCCAAAGAGGCGGGAATCTTCAACGAGAAGATGACCTACGCACCTATGGCTTACCTCTTCGGATCCAAGACCCTCTTCCCTGACCTCGAGGAGGCCATCGAGAAGGCAGAGATCGGAAAGGAGACGACCATCACAATCCCCTGCGAGAAGGCAGCCGGAGCAAGGAACCCCAAGCTCATCGAGCTTCACCCCATCAAGGAGTTCTACAAGCAGGAGATCAACCCCTACCCCGGAATGTCCGTCTCACTGGGCAACAGGTCCGGAGTCATCATGTCCGTCGCAGCAGGACGTGTCAAGGTCGACTTCAACAACCAGCTCGCCGGTCACGACCTGAAGTACGTCTTCACTGTCACCGAGGAGATCACCGAGGCAGCAGCAAAGGCAAAGGCAATCATCGAGCTCACCTCCGGAACTTCCGAGGGATTCGAGGTCGCAGTCGAGTCCGACAAGGTCGTCGTCACCGAGGCCGAGACCTGCAAGTTCGATCAGAACTGGGCAATCGCCAAGTACAAGATCGTCGCAGACCTCAGGGCAGCTTTCGATGTCACACGCGTCGAGTTCGTCCAGGTCTGGGAAGCCGCCAAGAAAGACGACAAGAAAGAGTGATGTTGGGGTTTACACCCCAACTCCCCCAAAACTCTTTATCACCCTTTCGGGTAATTTTTGAACAAGTTTGATCCATCCATCTCAATCGAAGAACGCCAGTATGGTGTTCATCTCGTTGCTTCTGCTGCGGTCGATGCGGCAGCCGTACTTGTCGTACTTCATGTAGTTCTGTTCCCTTATCCTGCTGACCGGTAGAGGGCACAGAAGGGTCTGTTTGTAGTTGTTCATGTTTCTCACCTGCAGTCTTGGGGGCTGCAATTAGAATATGCCCGTAGTGATATAATAACATCAAATTGTAATTGTTGTTATGTTTGTAATGTTTGTTATTATATCGATTTGCTTGCTTCATCACATGAGTGATAGCAAGTCGGCCATAGGGTGAAAGAAGCAATTAGAAAACATCACGGGATTAACTCTTCGGAAGATTCTCCAGTAGCCACATCAGTACTAAACAACGATGTGGCAGTCTCATATTGTGGTGAGGGGTAATGGATAAAGACTCCATAAAGCAGGACGTACGCAACTATTACGGCAAGGAACTGAAGGGAAGCAAGGATCTGAGGACCAGCGCATGTTGTTGCAGTGGAGAATGCATACCCCAGGAAGTCAAAGACATCCTGCCTTTGATTGATTCAGAGATACTGGATCGCTTCTACGGATGCGGTTCTCCCATCCCACAGCTTCTAACAGGTCTGACCGTACTCGATCTCGGCTGCGGCACTGGAAGGGATGTATACATCATCTCCAAGCTTGTCGGAGAGGCAGGTAGGGCAATTGGAGTGGACATGACCTCTGAACAGCTGGAGGTTGCCAGGTCGCATGAGAAAAGCCAAATGTCCAAGTTCGGTTATGCAAGGAGCAATGTAGATTTCCATTTAGGATACATAGAGGATCTTGCGTCGCTCGGAATCGAGGATAATTCAATTGATGTGGTCGTATCCAACTGCGTGATCAACCTGTCTCCAGAGAAGGAGAAGGTCTTTTCGGAGATCTACCGTGTGCTCAAGAAGGGCGGAGAGCTCTATTTCTCGGATATTTTCGCCGACAGGCGTGTTCCGGACAGCGTATATGCGGACCCCATTGTGCACGGGGAGTGTCTGGGAGGGGCGATGTACATCGAAGATTTCCGTAGGATGATGTCCAAGGTAGGTTTCGAAGATTATAGGGTCGTGTCCGAGAGTCCGGTTGATATTTCTGATGAGCATGTGAAGTCCCTGGTGGGAGATACCGGATTTAAATCGGTTACGGTAAGGGCCTTCAAGGTCGATGGTCTGGAGGACAGATGCGAGGACTATGGTCAATCAGTCATATACAAAGGGACGATTCCTGGTAAGCCCGAGTATTTCGATCTCGATTCGGGACATCGTTTTGAGACCAACCAGCCTAAAAGGGTGTGCGGCAATACTGCAGCGATGATCGCAGGTTCCCGTTTTGCGACCCATTTCACAGTCAGCGGCGATCGCAGGAAGCATTACGGTCAGTTCGATTGCAGCGATAATGATGTGCCTTGCAAGTGTTGCTGTTGCTGATCACTTAGCCACAAAAAATTGGCAACCGGTAACGGAATAAAGAGGGAACATCCACTGAGAGAAGGATGGGCACTGGGTGAACGACTCACCCAGTGTAAAAGGTCGCAATGATATTGCGTCCTTCGTTTGTGAGGACATATCTGGAGTTGAGGTCGTCCTTCTCGACCCAGCCGTTGCTGAGCCACTTACCGATGAAGTCCCTCTGGTAGTAAACAGCCTCTGTCTGGCGCTGCGATGATTTGCGGTTGGGGTCACCGTTCTCGGTATCCCTGTACCAAATGTTCTCCTCTTTCAGAGCAGCTATCATCTTACCGCTTGTGACGGACAGCTTCTTACTGTTCCTCTCGTCGAGCACTCTCAGACCGCGGACGAGACGTTCTTCCGGAATTTGGATGGAATAGCTTGGAAGTTGCCTCGGATCGTAGGTCGTCTTGGTGAGACCGACGGGTTTGCCTCCGACGAAGTAGTTTTGCCTGATGCCTTCGGCATCGACAGTGTATTCCTTTGTACCAACGGAGAACGGGATGGTTCCGGGGACCATCATGGATGCAATAGCGGCAGCAGCTGCGTATTCGGATCCTCCGGATGAGATGTTCACATAGATCTCGCACTGCTCACCGGTTGAGGAGGATTTTGCATGCTCTGACTGGATAATATCGAGCACTGTTCTGAGCATTGTGGAGAAGTCCGTGACCTTCTCATTGTGTTCAACGATGTCGACCGGGCGCGGGGATTGTTCCTCAATGATCTCCTTCACACGGTCGTAGAACTCCTGGTATACACTGTTACTCTGGTTGGTCGGGTCCCTCACATAATGGATGATGTGGGCCCTGTTTATTTCGTAGAATAACACCGGATCCGTAACCTTTGTTGTTTCAAACGTCACGCACGCGACCATTATTCTCTTTTTGCGACCAGACTGCAGAGTGCATCCCCAGCATACAGATGGAGGTCCTAGTATATAATAACAATGATAACGAAATTTACGATAGTTACAAGAATTACAAATTAATGTTTATTATTATCATCATCCATTGAATAATTGCCTGAAAGGGCGCAAACGACTTGCAAAAACCAGTTATCCGTTTACGTCGGAGTGCATCACCCATATCCCCGGGAGACCGGGGATCCCATCCACACCATGTGCTGGAGTCTTCAAAACCAAAATGCTTTTATCTATTCCCTATATAGCGGAATTTAACGGACAGGTGGCCTAGCTTGGATATGGCGGCAGCCTCCTAAGCTGCAAGCCGAGGGTTCGAATCCCTCCCTGTTCGCTTTTCTTTATCTCAATATCTGGTCATCATTGCTTCGCAGCCATGATGTTGTTTTCAACGAAAAAAAAGAACGGCCCGAAGGCCGCTATAATCATTCAACCCAGACGAAGTTGTCTTTCCCGGCTCCGTATTCGAAGTGGTATTTAACGATACCAGCATCTATCTGGGCCAGGGTGCTAGATCCGTAGATCATGCGGAC
>JAEEGK010003373.1_pt1 | contig 39839 bp, 20 predicted proteins | sample 8958771 | NCBI WGS metagenome assembly JAEEGK01 (sample SAMN16246547, study PRJNA631951) | gut metagenome | biome: gut microbiome; feature: rumen; material: SC-attached | host: Bos | place: Iran: Karaj | collected 2018-10
AGATTATATGGCCATTGACTGGCGTTCAGTTTTTGGACCAAAAAGCAATGTGGCATTCATGCCTATTGATGTGTTTTTTAAAACATTGACACCAAATCCGGCATATACACGTGTTAATCCGCCAATTCCCTCTACATACGACATATACATTTCCTGCCCTCCGCCCGACACATACTCGCGCGACTCAATTGTGTAACCGACACTTGTGTATGGCGATATGCCAAACGATATGCCAAGATTTTGGTTCGGGGCCATCGTGATTGAAAAATAAGATATGTTGCCGTTGAGTTTGTCCCCCCATGTCAAATGCGACTTAATAAGTTCATAATCAACATGCAAGCCGATATCCATCAATACCATTGTTGAATCGATTGAGGCATACGAGGCCGGATTGATATTGTTCACGTTGTTAGCCGAACGCAAAGCGATACCCGTGCCACCCATCGATACATTACGCCCGAAACCAGGTTGCTCATAAAGGCCGATTCCGTATTTCGAATAAGGCGATATGGTGTTGTTTTGCGCCGCAGCTTCTCCAACCGCCACAAGCATCAACAGCACTATGATTCTAATTGAGCGACACATAATCAATAAGTTACATAATAAATCTGTAGTTGTACATTCTCGGCATACTGTGAGTTGTCGTCAACCACCAGCCGCTTGAACATTGATGCGTTTTCAATGTCCGAAGGCAGAACAATTAGCGCCATCACATTGTCGATGTTTTCTATTTTTTGTGTTATAAACCGTCTCACAAATCTAAGCACCGAGAACACATAGTATGGTTGCTGCCCATCGGATGTATAGTAAAGTGGCGATTGAACAGAGCTCCCGCTCAAGTCGGTCAGATTCGATAAAAGATCATTCGATTCATCGGTCAAAGCCAAATAAAGCATCGACGGAAGCCTGTTATTTTCATCGAACGAAAACTCCTTCGGTTTAATAATCAGATGTGCATCAATCACTTTCATATATTCCGAAGCGGCGTTCAAACTCGATAGTGTCGGAAAATCAATCCGCAAAGCCAGTCCACTGCCCGTCTGTATGTACGAAACGTGGTTGCTCTCTGTAGAATAAACTCGGTCGCCATCGATATCAAGATTTTCAAATGGCGTCCCCGAACGATCGTTTTCAAAATGAACGTATCTGTATGGATTTGAATCTTTTACCACAAACGACATATACGAGCCGTCCTCGTCATCGCCCGATTCACGGTAATAGAGTCTGATTTCAAATTGTGTGGCATCCTCAACGAATTTCGACGCAGGAAAAGCCGTGCTAGTTGTTACGAAATCGAGTCCCCACGTGCAGCTTGTGGTTTGCGGCACGATGCATATGCCATTAAAATACTGCTCAAAATAGTCGTGTCGGTCCATTGCATCGTCACCATTGATAATCATATCGAACCAAATCTGTCCAAGACTGTCTGACATACGCGCCCACGACGCCACCCCTCGATGAGGATTAGGCTCCAGTCTGACTGTTGCAAGTTCGTTGTCGCTGCGCTTAAGTTTCTGATGGTTGAACATGTTTTGCTGTTCCGCCAAATAGTGAGGCTTTATCTCCTCCTTCACCTCGTAAATCTTAATTTCTTTTGGCAACAATGTGTCACCAACCCATCCGCCAGACGGACGAAAACAAATCACGAGGCTATCATATTCAGCATCCTCACGGATATTCGTCTTTTCAGCAAATTGTATGGGCAGATAAGTTTCCGGCAGCACATTCCCCGCATTTGCATCTTGGCAAAACCCTACAAATATGTTGCTACCGATACCAGTTGTTGTGGGGAAACTGTCGAGCCTAACGGTGGACAGTCTCAGCGAGAACGAATCGACGTAGCCCAGCACCGCTCTGCTGTCGGTGAAGACGTCGCCCACAACGCGCGAGTCGCCGTCGGGGTCGCACGTGCAGAAAATTGCAGCAACAACGCCAATCAACAATAAAATGCGAATCTTCATATTTTCCAAAAACGGATAGTATCCAATTAAATGCGCCAGCGTCGGTTGCAGAATCGCGCACCTACACAAGACGCGGCAAAATAACTACATAAATCTAACAAACGCGAATTTTTTGAGAATATTTCGCGAACAGATAGTTGAACTTAAAACTTCATAACTTAAAACTTTTTCAACTCCTGATAGAGCCGCTGCACGGGAAGCCCCATCACGTTGAAGTACGAGCCCTCTATGCGCTCCACGCCCACGTAGCCAATCCACTCCTGAATGCCGTACGAGCCAGCCTTGTCGAATGGTTTGAAGGTGTCGACATAATAAGTTATCTCACTATCGTCGAGCGGGCGGAAAAACACATCGGTGGCAACGCTGAACACGCTTTTTTTCTGATTGGCTTTCAGGCAGACGCCCGTGAAAACGGTGTGCTTGCGCCCCGAGAGTTGCCGAAGCATAGCAATGGCCCCGCTCCTGTCCTTCGGCTTGCCAAGCACCATATCGTCAATCCAGACGATGGTGTCGGCGGTGATGAGCAACTGATTGTCAGCCAGTTCGCCATCGAAAGCCGATGCTTTCAGATTGGCCAGATGCTCCACAATCTGCGCACCTTTGAGCGTGGCCGGATAGGTTTCGGCGGTGTCGCGCAGCATAATCGAGAATTCGGGCACAATCTCCTTCAGAAGTGCCTGCCGACGCGGCGATTTCGATGCCAAAACAACCTCGTATCTATCTGTTATAAAATTCATTATCGTTGATTTTCAAAATATTTCAGTTCGAATGTGTGATTGACGCACGCGGGCAATTCGTGCGCGTTATGCGTCACAAACACAAGCGTTTTGCCAGGCTGACTGCAAAAATCGTTGACAATGCCGATGCAACGCTGCAAATTTCGGTTGTCGAGTCCGTGGAAAGGCTCGTCAAGTATCAGAACCTCAGGATTTTTCACCAGCGTGCGGGCAAAAAGCACAAGCCGCTGCTCGGCCGATGAAATCTTCAGGAACGACCGTCCTTCGAGATGGCTGATGCCGACAACCTGCATCACATAACGTGCCGTCAGCTCCTGCTCGGGGCTGCACTTGCGGTAAAGTCCGATGCTGTCGAAAAAGCCAGACTCCACAATCTTCAGACAATCAACAGGTTCGCGGTAATAAAGGTGCATTTCGGATGACGTGAACCCGATGCGTTTTTTGATATCCCAGATGCTCTCGCCCGTGCCGCGCTGACGCCCAAACAGAGCAATATCCTTGGCATAGGCCTGCGGATTGTCGGCAAAAATGTAACTCAGCAGCGTCGATTTGCCCGTGCCGTTGAGTCCTTGCAGCGCCCACTTCTCGCCGCGCTTTATTGTCCAGTTAAGATGCTGCTGCACAATGTGTTTGCCGTAAGAAATCTCGATGTCGCGCATCTCAACAACCGTTTCGCTCTGCGATGGTTCGATGGTCGGAATGCGGCTCCAGTCGATGGCTGGCGCCGATGGCAGCGTTTCGGGTTGCGGCTTAAACTCCGACGCAGGCCCGCAATAAGTTATTCTGCAACCGCTTAGCTGCAAAATATGCGTTGTGCACGATGGGATGCGGTCGGCTGTGGGGCTAATGAACATTATCTGCACGCCCGTCTGCGGCAATCCCGACAGCAACTCATCGACTTGCGGTACCATCTTGATATCCAGACCGTTGAACGGATTATCGAAAATCAGCATTCGCGGCTTTTCCAACAGCGCTTTCGCGATAATCATTCGGCGCATCTCTCCGCTCGAAAGGTGAATAATGCGGCGGTTGAGCAGCGATTGAATGTTCAGCGAGCGGAACAGCGGATTGCCGTTAAGCTCCTCAATCTGCGCCGCTTTGAACATCTCCGACAAAAACGGGCACTCCTCAACCTCGGTACTGTGGAACCGCTGCTGATAGTACATCTGATTGAAATCGTCGGCCGAATAAGCCGATTTGAAATTCACTGTCTTAATAAATTTGTCGGGCCAAAGCGTCTGGTATTCCGACGTACGCATTGCCTCAAGAAAATGGTAGACAATTTCGCCCTCGTCGGCAAAAAATTTTCCGCGCAAGATGTTTGCCATCGTTGTCTTGCCGCTGGCGTTATCACCCACAATGGTCCACACCTCGCCCTCACGAATCTCCCAATTGATTGGCTCTGGAAAAATCGCGTCATCGATGCGCGGACGGTAGTTTTTTATAGTAATGAACATTTTCTATGGTGTTAGGTGTTGGTTATAAGGCATTAGGCAACAGGCATTAGGCATTAGTTCAATCCTTCACGCATTCAATCCTTCAATCCTTCTGTCATTCAATCCTTCACGCATTCTATCCTTCAATCCTTCAATCCTTCCTACCATTCTATCGGCGTCATTCCGTGCTCAGCCAGATACTGGTTGGCGCGGCTGAAATGGTGGTTGCCGAAGAATCCGCGCGAAGCCGACAGCGGCGACGGGTGAACCGATTCGAGCACCAGATTGTTGCTACGGTCGACCATTGCGGCTTTCTGCTGGGCGTACGAGCCCCACAAGATGTAAACAATGTTCTTCTTCTCGCTGGCAACAGCGCTGATGACAGCGTCGGTGAACGTTTCCCAGCCGCGCTTTTGGTGCGAGCCTGCCATATTTGCCCGAACGGTAAGCGTGGCGTTGAGCAGCAGAACTCCCTGCCTAGCCCAGCGTGTCAAATCGCCCGATGCGGGTATTGGTGAGCCAATGTCGTCGTGTATCTCCTTGAAAATGTTGCGCAACGACGGCGGATAAGCCACTCCGTCCTGCACCGAGAAGCACAAACCGTGAGCCTGTCCTGGCCCGTGGTAAGGGTCCTGGCCGATTATCACAACCTTAACATCGTCGAACGGGCAAAGGTTGAAAGCGTTGAAAATCAGTTTTCCTGGCGGATAAACGACATTAGTGCGGTACTCATCGCGCACAAAATCGGTCAGCGTCTTGAAGTATGGCTTGTCGAACTCGCCCTGCAAGCGCTCTTTCCACGATTGCTCTATGCTTACTTCCATTTTGTTCAGTTTTTGGCAAAAATAGGTTTTTAGGCTATGCGCACAAACAACAAAAAAGGCCTTGAGAAAACTCAAGACCTTTTTGTTATGATACTCGACTGTTATTCTTCCTTGTAAACTGGCTTGAAAGACCTTACTCCTGCAACAGTACCACGATCACGCCAAACAAGGGTGTCTTTGGTGGCATAGTGGACATTGTCTTTAGCAAAATCGAGAGTGTAGTCAAGAATCAACTCATCGCGGTCTTTGTTACCCCAAGCTTTGATGGCAGTCCCCTTCGAGTAGCGGCCTGTACCTTTTGCTGTACAACCAGCAGTGTTAGACTCAATAGTACAATTCCCATTATCATCGAAAGTAAGAATAAGTTGGCAAGGGCTGTTTTTGCCGGCGACTTCTGTAGTAGCTATTGGCAAAAGGATTTTATTCCTTGCAACAGTTTTGGTGCTAACAACCTCATCACGTTCGATAAACTCATTACGACGGTTTTCTGTAACTTTTGCGTATCCGGTTGGTATGGTACCTTCAAATTGCGTTTTATCAAAAGTATCAACGCCACGGCGCAGATATGTTGCTGTATACTCATTGATATAGTTTACACAGAACAATGTGAAATCGCCTGGAGTAACTTTCCATTTGTCAATTTCATGACGAGATGGGGTTGAGCCTTCAAAAACAGGCGTTCCGCGAACTATTTGGTCAACACCTGAGAATTTATCACCCATAACAACAGGAATAACATAGTTGTTGGTGATAGACAATGAGTCGGCGAAGAACTTGTCGTTAAGCTGAATCTCGATACCGCCACGGTAACCGCCTGCATAGTCAAGCTCTTCTCCGCTAACAGTATAATAATCCTTCGGCATTGGTTTAACCTTTGTACCATCCTCAAAATAGAGGCCATCAGTAAGTGACTCGTCAATTTTAACCTCAATTTTGGCGTTCAGACCAGAATATGAACCGCCGCAAGTTGCGTAAATAGTAAAGCGGCCTTCGTTGTCGCTGGTGTTGTCGTAAGTTTCAATGTTACCAAGCACCAGCGTGCGAATCGGATATTGATATGCAAAATAAGCTGATGTTCCGCCATCGTAATCGGGGAATGACTTATCGGCATTTTTGCATGCTGTGAAAGACAATGCTAAAACGCCCAACGAGAAGACAGATATTAATCTATTCATTTTCATCTCCTTATATTTTAAAAATTGTTATTGACTAATTTGACCAGCCATCATTTTGAATAAGAGCGGACCATTTCAGAATCTCAGCCTCCGGAATCGGACAGCAGTACATATAATCATCATACACACGCTTTTCCACCTCGAAATATTCGTATGTTTTGTCTCCTTCACTGCCTGTGATTCTGACGCCCATTACCGGTTCGGTAAGATTTGCCTTCCACCGGCGCAGATCCCAGAAACGATGGTTCTCAAAGCAAAGCTCGATGCGGCGCTCGTTGCGGATGAGCTCTCGCATTTTGTTTTTGTCCGTTTTTATCGACTCAAGATACTCATCGCCTTCAATGCCGCCACGCTGGCGAATGGCCTTTACAACATCATACGCGCTGTAACCATGTCCGTTGTCGGCGGTTGGTCCCCAAGCCTCATTTGCGGCCTCGGCGTAATCAAGGAAAATCTCAGTATAACGTATACGGGCCATATAATGGAACTGCTTGGTTTCCGCACCTTTCTTCAGGCTGGTTTCCTCGCGCAGATGTTTGCGCAGATAGTAGCCAGTCTTAGTCGATTTCACCTCTTTGTTCAAACCATCTTCAGTTTCTGAATCCACCGCAGTGCTGATAACCGTTTTCTGGCCTGTTTGTCCGTCGACCGGTCCGAATGCGGCACCATCGTAAACAATATACAATCCAAGACGTGGGTCGCGATTGTTGTACGGATCGTTGGTATTATACCCACTCGCTCTATCAGCGATAGGATAGCCGTTTTTCATCGGGAATGCGTCAACAAGGTTCTGACTTGGATTTACTGTGCCATTACCATACAGCGATGGCGGATAGTACGATGTCTCCAATCCGTTGTTCTCACCACGGTCGCCGCGCCATAGAATCTCTTTCGGGCACGCACCAGCCACGGCTTCATTGTCAATTTCATCAGAGTTGGCATACCACGTGTTACCATGCGGGTCCATGCCGGCCACACCGCCAATGCGGTCGAGCACAACTGCGGCTTTTTCCGCTGCAAAATTCCAATCTTTGTCCGATGCACCCTGATTGGCCGGGCTTGCTGCAAACAGTGCCACCTGTGCCTCAATGGCCTCTATGATACGATTCGACAATCGGCCACGCATCGCATTGCCATATACACGGTTATATGTGCCTGCGTTTACAACGCCCATGTCCTTGTATTTCTGAGGTATCTCACTGTTTTTGATATCGTCGTTGTCCAGAACCAATCGTTTTTTAGCCTCATCAAAATCACTGTAAATCTGATCAATGCACTCCTGGAAGCTTGCTCGTGCCACATTAAAATTATCACCAGCCGTTTCAGAGTGAGTCAGATTGGGTACACCTGTCACTACGCCATTTGCGGGGCCTGCGTGACGGCGCAGCATATCGAAAAGATGAATCGCGCGCAGAGCGTAAGCCTCACCGGTGAAACGCTCGTCAAGCAATTGGTTATCAAGAGCAGTGTATGACCAGACTGCCTTTCCTGCTGCTTGCTCAAAGAAAAGGTTAATGTATTGGAGCGTCTGGCGGTCATATATATATCTGCCGAATGGATCTATATACGATGTCCATCCTCCGACTGCCGCCTTGCGATAATTGTTGCCTTCATCGTTAGTCACTGCATCATCGGTCGCAACATCATATTCGGTGCCGTTGATGTACGGAAGACGTGCATACCCCGCAATCATCAACCCCATAGCATTACTGTTCACCACCAACAGGGTTTCAAGATCTTTGTTGTTTTCTATTTGTGGCTCAAACACATCATCGCAAGCCGAGAAAAGAACCAGCAACGATGTCAGTTTTATAAGATTATTCATTTTCATAACCAAATCATTTTTTAGTGATTAGAAATTAGCTTTCACTCCAATGTTGAAGAAACGCGACTGCGGTTCGCTGCCAACATTCATTTCCATATGTTCACGTTCTTTCGCTATGGTAAGCAGATCGGAACCACTTACGTATGCGGTCAAGCCCTTGATGAACAAATCGCCAAACACATCACTTGGAACCTCATAGCTGATTTGTATTTTGTCCAACCTGAACGAGTTGTTTTTGTACAGCCAGAAGTCAGAAATACGGTTGTTGTTGCTGCCTGCCGTTGTTGTAAGAGCGGGATACTTGGCGTTTGTGTTTTCCGGAGTCCAAGTGTCACGCGCAATGACTGAATATTTCGAGTCCTTGTTCAGCCAATAGTACGAGCTGTTCTTTGCGCCGTACGATCCGCTCCGCGCTGTACCCAGAGCGTGGAATGTGAAGTTTTTGTATTTGACAACCAGATTCAAACCCATTGTCAGCGGAGAGCCATAGCTGCCCCACTTGCCAAGGTAAACATCATCCAAATCGGTGATTTTACCGTCGCCGTTCTGGTCTTTATATTTGAGGTCGCCCGGACGAACAACCTCGTCAAAGGTTTGTTGTGGTGAATTGTCAATCTCTTCCTGGCTTTGGAACATACCTAAGCACTCAAGTCCCCAGATGGCGTCATCTGGTTTTCCTTCCGTACGCTGGTAATCTTCGATTTTGGTTTCCTCGTAAATTGTGCGTTCTGTGGTGTAATAAGTTCCAAGAACACCGAATGTAATGTCGAAATCGTTGACTTTTTTGTTGAAATTAGCCGCAAAATCGAAACCTGTACGTTTAATCTCATTGTTATTCAGGTATGGCAAAAATTCAGCCATATGGTTTGGCCAATCGCTTTTATTGCCAATGATGTACCCCGACATTTTATTGGTAAAGTACGTAAACTCAAGATTGACGAATTTGTCAAACATCGACGCCTTAACGCTGGCCGTCAACTCCTTACGTTTAATCATGCCAAGCTTTATGTTCTCTCCACGGCTTGGTCCTATTGATGTTGCGTTTGATCCATCGTTCCATGTGAATCCCCAACCATTTCCTGACCAGACACCATCATACATATAATAGCTGGTAATGTCGGCATCCTCGTTTAGAACGCCAGCCGATGCGGAAACCAACAGATTATCGATGAACGAAACACCATCCATAAACGACTCATTGCTCAATCGCCAGCCCAAAGTGCCGGTTGGCGAAAATGCAGCGCGGTGTCCTTCGGCGAGTTTTGCCGAATATGGCTCGGCGGCGCTGAACTGAGCATAATAGCGCTTGTCGAAATTATAGCTGAAATCGAATCCAAGGTTGACGTTTGTAATGGCGTGATATTCGCCCGAGCGGAATTGCTGGTAGCAGTTGCCCAATACCATAGCAGAAACGTTATGACTCCCGAACTTGCGGTTGTACTCAAAAGCGGCATTTCCCGATAAAGTTCGGTTGTCCGTACTGTTTGAAATAGACTGCTGTCCGTTGTTTAGATCATTACCTTCCTTTGTCAGTTTGGTGATAGTCTCGGTCTTAGAACTCCAAGTTGGGATAAACACTGCATATTCAGGATTGAACTCCTGTGTGTAACTAGTCTGGAAATCCATTCCCAACGATGCTTTCAAAGCAAGACCTTCAATCAGCTTGCTCAAATCGAAACGCATACCGGCATCGAACTGGAACTGACGGCTAGTCCATTTTGTCTTACCGCCTGCATGAATCTGTGCGAACACATTGTTTACGTCAGCCCTGTTGGCTGCGGCAAGGAATTTTCCGTCAAATATATTGGATGTAGTACCAATTAGTGCCTTTGCGTTAGGATCCGATATCATGTCAACAGGAATAAGCAACGCCGTGTTAGTCTTCAAGTTAGGCTTTATGTTCGGGCGTATTGTCGAAGCGTCTGACCAATAATTGCCCTTGCGGCTATTGACGTCATAGAACGTTGCGTTTGCATTAATGTAGGCACTTATATATTTGTTCAAATTCATATCAACATTGCCGCGCACGCTTAAACGATTTGTGCGGTTGTGTTTTGCCTCACCTATCTTCAGGTAGTCGCCATAAGTATAGGCGTTGATGTTGACATAGTAACGGGCGTTTTGGCTGCCGCCTGAGAATTCCAACACTGCATCATCGAAGTTATAGACTTTCTTTATGTACTCCGACGAGTAGAAATCAATATCAGGATAGTGGTATGGGTTGATTCCCGACTCGTATTTTTCTATCTGCTCATCAGTGTATATAATCTTGGCATCCGCACCATTGTCATTCGTATTGGCCTGGTTGTAATAGCGCATATACTCGGCTGCGCCCAGGTATTCAGGAAGCTTTTTAGCCACATTGAAACCCACATTAAAGCGTCCGTCTATCTTCAATTTCTCATTCAACTGACCACGCTTAGTAGTGATAAGCAATACGCCTTTGGCGGCTCGGCTGCCATAAAGCGCAACAGCGTTTGCACCCTTAAGAAATGATATCTGTGCAATTTCCGACGGCATGATATTATTAGCCTCACGCGGCATACCGTCGATAAGAACCAGATAATCATCCATACCCCACATATTAGAGCCGTTCCAGCCATTTGCCATCGACACCATGTTTGACAAGCTGTAAGTTGTGTAGTTGCTTTCCAGCATTTCCTCTACATTCACCACCGAAATGCCTGTCAGCAAATCGTCTTGCGCCACTTTCCTGAATGCGGTGTTCACCATGTAAACCGAATCATCAGACACGGATACAGTGTCGATACCTGCTTGCGCAAACAAGCAGCAAGGCAAGGATATCAAAGTAGCGCATATCAATATTCTATTATGTATATATTTCATATTCTTACATTTAATGTTCAACATTGACTAAAACTGTTACCATCCGGGGTTTTGAGCAAATTCTGGATAGATATATACATCATCATCGGGGAATGGGAACCAATAGTGCTGCGTTCCGAAATTACGGGTGAGTATGACACTTCTTGTGTAACCTACAACTTCCGCGTCACGCGGATCGTTGTTTTCATCGTCGTACCAACTTTGCGGATGAACACGCTTGAACTCTGTTGCATACTTGGTATTGTATGGAGGCTCGGTCAAAAGCAGCCAACGCTGCAAATCATTGAAACGGAATCCCTCAAACGAAAGTTCCACTGCACGCTCCCGGCGTACTTCATCCAGGAATTTGTTTCTGTCAGCCTCATATTTTGCAGCCACATGCCCGGCACCGCAACGGTCACGTATGGTATTGATGGCATCTGCGGCTGTTTTGCCAAAATTAGAAGCCTTGTAGCTTGCTCCACCAACTGCCGCGCACGCCTCTGAATACATCAAGTAAATGTCAGCCAAACGCATATATGACAAATTGGTGTGCAACTGGCCATCCCATTCATATGTTTTATCAACCACGTTGCAAGTGTGCGGAACCAGTTTCTGGATGAAATAACCTGTCTGGCTGCCAGTTGCCACTGAGCGCATATTTCCACCCGTAAAAAGCTCACAATGAACATATGGCTGTTTTTCCGCGCTTGCTGCCTTGATTAGATATTTGAATCCATCGAACACAATATCGTGATAGAATCGCGGGTCACGGTTTTTGAACGGGTGTGTCGGATCGAAACCCGAATCAGGATCGTCGATTGGCAGTCCGTTCTCCATTCCATACATCTCGACAAGGTTGCCTGTCGGCTGATGGATAACGTTGTCATGCTCAACTATACCTCCCTTAGGGCCGAACACTTTGGACGTGTTCCAGTTGCTGTTGTTCGCATTTGGGCCGTTTTGATCGACACCTCCCGACAAACCTCGCATAATAGCTTCTGTTGAGCCTGGTAGTTTCCAACTTTGCTTGGTAGTGTAGAACAAATCAGAATAACTTGTCTTTGCGCCTTTTGCCTTTTCGTGATCATAAACTTTGCTGTAATTAAACTCAACAAGTGCGTATTGCGTTTCTCCGTTCTCAACCATACTTAGCAATTCTCCAAATGACTCGGCGGCACGTTGGCAATAAGTCTGATCGTAATCGTATGTTTTAGCGCCACCAAGCTCACCCTTGTCGTTGTTAGCCATAAGTGGAGAACCTGCCCAAAGCAGACATTTGCCAAGATATCCAAGTGCTGTGATCTTGTTTACACGCAACTCGTTTTTGCCTCCGGTTCCATAGTCTGTACCCGCCGATATGTTGTCCCAATTTATTGGAAGCAGGTCGGCTGCCCTGCGGAAATCGCGCGCACAGCTATCTGCGCAGTCCTGGAACGACAGACGCGGCAGTTTCTCAATATTTGATGGGTCAAGAGTCTTGCTGATGTATGGCAGTCCGCCAAAATACTCCATCAGCTCAAAATGCCACCAAGCACGGAAGAAGTATGCCTGGCCAAGAATAAGATCCCGCTCTTCTTCTGTTCCCATCATTTTGTCGATATTATCAATAGCCATATTGCATTTGCGGATGCAATACCATGAATGAGGCCAAAGTGAATGGGTTTTGCCTGCATTGCAGTTCACCCCTGAAAAAGCAGGATCGCTTCCGTCGCGGTACAGCCAGTTACCCGTCGTGCGCCAAGCTCGAAAGTTGCCCAAATCAACCTGATGTGTCATTCGGTTGTCAGCCTCAGGGTTGAAAATCTCATCATCACCCCAGTTCCACGATGGACACCAGTTGCACTTCTCCTTGTCCGGAATACAATTATATATCTCCTCAATAAAACCCTGATAGTTTTTGAAGTCTTTGAAAGCGTCCTCCGCCGATACGCTTGTTCCCGGTTCTCTGTCGAGATAATCTTTGCACGAAGTTAAATTGGCGCAGAGTGCGAATCCCAACAAACCTATAAAAATGAATGAATTATATATTTTTTTCATCGCCGTAAGTATTATAGTGTGAGTTTAAGACCAAAATTTAAACGCTTAACTGTCGGATAGGCTCCCAACCAGCCTCCGTAGCTCAAGTTGGCCTCGCGGTCGTCTGGCATACGGGTCCACAACCAAAGGTTGTTGCCATTTACAAAGAGTTTCAGATAATTAAGGCCTATCTTCTTAATCCAGCCATCGTTCCATGAGTAGGCAAGCTCCACATTCTTCAAGCGGATATATGATCCGTCGAACTGATATTGGGTACCATACCCCTCACTGCTTGATGAGGCTGTAGCCCAATGGTAGATTGTGTATTCGGCATTAGGATTATCCTTTGTCCATGTCGATCCGAAATCGTAAACTGTGTTCAGCTTATTGCCGAAGCTTGTCAACCCGACATCGCGGGTGACATTGGTTACACCATAGAATTGGGCGAAGCAGCTGAATCCCTTCCACTCAAAGCCCACAATTGCGTTGTAGGTGTTCTCTGGTGTCGATGTGTATTGATATGGGGCGCTGTCCTTGCTGTCAATCACACGGTCGCCGTTGAAATCGACAATATAGTAACTGCCCGGCATGCGGAAACGGTCATCAGTCGCGAATGCAGGACTACCGTAAAGCTCATCAATATTGTTGATGAATCCCGCATCGATATGCGAACGCGTCTGGCCGATTGCGTATCCTTCAGACTTTTGGTAGTTAGGCATAAGCTGTGGGTCGTCGCGCGATATGATTTTGTTTTCGTTATGAGTCATGCTGAAATTACCCCAAACACGGGTATCTCGGTTAAACTGCTTGTTGATACGAAGTTCAATTTCATAACCGCGAGCCTTGACTTCTCCCAAGTTCGACACCGGCACGTCCATGCCGAAATACGACGGAGTTGCACGATCAGAGCCCTTAACTAATATATCGTAGCGTTTATCGCGGAAAATCTCAACGCTACCGGCCAGCAAGCCTTGAATCAACGAGTAATCGATACCAAAGTTGAACTTGCGCACCGACTCCCAATGCACATCCTTGTTGCCGAGCTTGCTCACACGATACCATTGGAAAGGACTATAGTCAGTACCTGAAAGCACCATTCTTGACGAATTTGCAACACTCCCCTCCGAACCGCCAACACTCCATTCGTCCATATACAGGAATGCGTCGGATTTATCGCTACCAGTCACTCCTAGTGATGCGCGGACTTTCAGCATATCAATATAGTGGTTATCCTTCAGGAATGCGAAGAAATTCTCTTCAGATATTGTCCATCCCAGCGCACCAGAGCCAAACATTGCAAAACGGTTGCTCTCGGCAAATTTCTCCGAGCCGTTGTACGAGCCGTTAAGCTCCACATTGTAACGGTTGTTCCATCCGTAGGTGACACGAGCCGCCCAGTCCTCACGGTACGATGGAATTTGGGTGCCTGTGGCCTCCTGATTGCGCGAGAACAATGCCATTGCTGTTATTTTATGCAAATCGAAATCGCGCACCCAGTTCAGTTGTAACTGATAATATAACTTGCGGAATGTGGCCCAGTTGTTCATGCCTCCAGCGTCATTGCTCCATTTTCTATCCTTGTCGTCCATCCAGTCAAGGCCGGTCTTAGGATCAATCGTCTGGCGCACGTTAACAAGTCCAGTTTTGGGGTCAATCCATTTTTCCTTGACGTCATTATAATCATCACGGACACCACGGCCAGACTCTTCAAATTTGTTATCAAGCGACACATTACCACGGAAACTCAATCCTTTTGTAACGAAATCAAGATTCTGCTCCAGAATAAAGTCTGTGGTAATAGTGTTGGTAGTGGTTTTAGCCATACCGCTGATTGCAAGGTTCTTCGCCGAGTTTGTTACGTTCGACGCATTCGGATAATATCCCCACGAGTCATCATCGTACTTTGGCAGGAACACATCGGGAGCAATGTTATAAGCTCCGGCCCAGCGCTGGCCTTCCTGCCACTCGTTGCCTGCAAACGCGCGCGGAGCTTTCTTAATACCGATCGAACCATACAGATTGATTCGGAATGTGGTTGTTCTTGTCAGCGAGAAATCGAGGTTGCTACGCGCATTCACACGTTGGTAGCTATAGCCCGACTTATAGCCACGGTCGTTGTCAAAGACACGCATAAGGTCGCTTTCATACACATAATCAGCCGACGTATAGTATTTAACAAAATTTGAGCCTCCGCTGATACTCATATTGGCGTTGTATGAAATTGCCTGGTCCTTAAACAATTCGTCTTGCCAATCGACATTCGGGTAACGCTCCTTATTCAAGGTCTGCCTCTCCTCACCATTCTCTATCACCGTGGTCAGTCCGTTCGGATCGCGGTATTTTTCAATCTCACTTTGCGGAGTAATATAAGCCCACGACTCTGTTGGTGTAATAGACAACTCTTGTTCAATTGTTTTATTACGAGCCACTAAAGCATCATAAGAGTCAAGTTTGTTTGGCAACTTCGACACGCGCTTAACCGTTGTTGTAAATCCAGCGTCGATACGCGCCTTGCCTTCCTCACCACGCTTGGTTGTTATAAGGATAACACCATTGGCACCACGCACTCCGTAAACAGCTGTCGCCGATGCGTCTTTCAAAACTGATATTGACTCCACCGATGAAATATCAACGCTTTTCATCGCTCGCTCTATGCCATCAACCAGTACAAGCGGCTCATCACCGTTCCAAGAGCTTGTACCACGGATCTGAATTTTAGCATCGTCCTCACCCGGCTGGCCAGTGCCCTGCGAAGTGATAACGCCCGGCAGGTTACCTGTCAGAGCAGCGCCAAGGTTGCTCACACCTGCGGCACGCTGTAGTGTGGCGCCCGATGTCTGTGCAATAGCTCCCACCACCGAGGCTTTTTTCTGCTGGCCGTATCCGACAACAACAACCTCATCCAAGCCAACCACATCGGGTTGTAAGGCTATGTTGTATGGTCCCGCGCCATTAACAGCTATCTCCTGATTGGCATAGCCGATGTAGGTGATAACCAACACGTCTTTGTCGGCGGCTTGCAGTGAGAATACTCCATCGCCATTTGTAATTGTTCCAACCGTCGTACCCTTAATTACAACGTTCACTCCCGGAACAGGCATTTGCGTTTCATCCACTATCTTACCCGAAACCTGATGTTTCTGAGCAAGAACACTGAATGACAGCAACATCATTGGTAGTATCATAACTGCCAATTTCCATAGTCCATGTTTTCTCATTTCCTAAATGTTTGATTATTAATATTGTAATAGTCGCTCTTTCTCTCTTTACTGTTACCCCAATTTTTGGACTCGGGTTTTGCCGAGGCCACTCCCAATTTTTTTGCTTCAAATATGTTAAAGATTATTCACTATTCGAATAAATACTGACACTTTTTATTCCAATCAATCAAAACACTGGTTTGCTTTTTCCACATCATAATATATCCGTTTCGCAAATCGCAATATAACAATTATTTACAACAGCGCCTAAACCATTATCTGCTCATTTAAAACTACACAAAAATAAAAGTATTTTTCACTTTTCTTAAAAAAATATGTCGGAACTATGCAAAAAAAAGGCCTTGAGCATTGCCCAAGGCCTTTTAAAGTATTGTCAACCAGTAACTATTCCTTATATACTGGCTTGAATGTGCGAATCGACGGTGCACTGCCACGGTCACGCCATACAAGAGTGTCCTTGGTTGCGTAGTGCACGTTATCTTGTTTGAAATCGATAGTGTAGTCAAGATAAAGCACATCGCGATCTACGTTGCCCCAAGCTTTAGGAGCTCCGTTTTTAACGTACTTGCCTGTACCCGATGCGGTGCACAAGTCCTCGTTGTTCGACTTAACGGTGCAATTGTCGCCGTCGAATGTAAGAACCAGCTCGCAAGGAGTGTTCACGTTAGCCACTTCAGTGCTCGATATGGGCAGAAGAACTTCGTTTCTCGACAACGATGATGTGTATACAACTTCATCCTTCTCAACGAATTGCGCATGACGGGCCGAGACAATCTTGCTATAGCCAAGACTGGTTCGTTCGATAATCGGTGTAACTTCATATGCACTGTTATCGACTGCGCCATCATCAATCTTTGAAAAGAAGTTATTGTTTTCAACATCGTCGCAATTGACATTTGTGATATACTCAACACCATTAATGATAAAGCTGACATCGTCGAAATAATAATCATTGGCACCGTCAATATCATTCAAGTTGAATGCGATTGAATGACCTCCGGCCTGGTTCGAAGCGAATTTACCCGACACCTTAACTGGTGTCCAGTTAGTAGTGAAATTCACTTCACCCAAATTGGCTCTGTACTCACTGGGAGCGTTATGGATTTGAGTTGATGACTTTGCCTCTACAGTCGCTTTAACCTTCATTGTCAAAGTATACTCCTCATCTGCGGCAAAGACATGGTCAACGTTAATCCAGAACTGGTTGTCCCAAGCGTTCGCTTTCTTAGCTGTGGCATTTACTACAATGCATGATTCGTTGCCTACAACCTTGTCTTCGAACTTCAATTTGTCGAAATTGTCGACACCACGGCGGAGGTATGTCGCTGTGTGCTCATTAAGGAAGTTCACGCAGAACAATACGTAGTCCTTCGGCTGTGGATCCCATTTTGTGGGATCAGTGCGCATCGGCGACGTGCCATCAACAACTGGTGTGCCGCGGTTAATCTTGTCTACTCCCGAGAAGTCGCCCATAACCACAGGAATCACATAGGAATTCTTTACCGAAAGTGGGTCGTTGAAGAACTTTTCGCTCAATTTAACCTCAACACCACCTCTGAAACCTCCACCATAGTCGAGCTCCTCACCACTCAACTCGTAATAATCTTTCGGCATTGGTTTAACCTCAGTGCCGTCTTCAAAATACAAGTTTTTGGTCAGCGACTCATCAACGCTGACTTTAACCTTTGCGTTAATGCCCGAATAAGAGCCACCGCATGTTCCGTAAATGGTAAAACGGCCTTCGTTATCGCTTGTGTTGTCGTATGTCTCAACATTACCCAATATCAAGGTGCGTATCGGATATTGGTATGCGAAATATGCTGACGTCCCGCCTTCGAAGTCAGGGAAATTCTGTTCTGCGCTCTCGCAAGCCGCAAAACCCGCTGCCAAAACACCGGCGCCCAGCATTAATTTAATATTACTCATTCTCATAGTTTTTATCTTTTAAATAGATTAATACCATCCATCGTTTTGCAACAGATTTGACCATTTGATAATTTCAGACTCCGGCAGCGGACCATAATACATATAATCCCGATATGCCCTCACCTCGTTGGCTACATCAACAACGGTATATGTCTTCTTGCCGGTTTCTTTATCCGTTTTAATCTGCATTGCCTTAATCGGCTCATTCAAATTAGCCTTCCAGCGGCGGAGATCCCAGAAACGGTGGCCTTCGAAGCAAAGCTCAATACGGCGCTCGTTGCGGATGAGCTCGCGCATCTTCTCTTTGTCTGACTTGATAGATTCAAGGTATTCGTCGTTGACAATACCGCCGCGCTGACGGATTGCCTTGATAACATCGTATGCGCTATACCCTGATGGCGATGCTGTTGTTGGGCCATAAGCCTCATTGGCAGCCTCGGCAAATGCCAGATAAATCTCTGTGTAACGGATTCTGGCGTTGTACTTGTCCTTGCCGGCCATACCTTTCTTGGCATCACCACGGCGAACAACCTCGGCTTTCTCGTTGATATACTTGCGAACAAGGTAACCTGTTCTGTTCGGTTTTTCGGTTGAAATGTCCAAGCCGTCGTTGTTGCTCGAATTGTCAATAGTTGTATTTATCACATCGTCATACGGACCGAATACCGAGCCGTCGTGAACGATGTACAAATCGAGGCGCGGATCGCGGTTGGCATACGGATCCTGGCTATTGTAACCACTGCCAGCCACATTGATGGGATAACCATTAGCCATGGGGAAAGCGTCAACAAGGTTTTGTGTCGGGTTAACTCGCTGATTGCCATCCAACGATGCTGGATACAACTCCTGCTCCCAAGCAACACCGTGGTTGATGTTCTCTCGCCAAAGAATCTCGGGCGGGTTGCCGTTGCTCTTGGCCAACTCTATCTCCATTGTATTGCGATACCACGTGTTGCCATCTTTAGCCAAGCCCGCAACACCATTGTTGTGATCCAAAACTTTTGCCGCACGCTCAGCTGCCTCTTTCCAATCCACACCCGACTGGTCGCTATAGGCCGGACTCGCGGCAAACAATGCAACCTGAGCAGCCATCGCATCGACAATGCGACCTGAGATTCGGCCAACCTTTTCGTTGCCGAAAACCAGGTTGTACAAGCTGACGTTGTCAATTTTATCAACATATTTCTGCGGCAGTTCCGACCGTTTGATATCGCCATAATCATATGGCAGACGCTTGCTGGCCTCCTCGAAATCAGAGAATATCTGTTTAACACATTCTTCGAAAGTGGCTCGGCTGATATTGAAGTTATCAGTAGCCTGCTCCGGTTTTGTCAGGTTGGGAACGCCAAGCAGTGTTCCATTGGCCATTCCGGCGTATGTGCGCAGGAAATAAAACATCTGGAAACCACGCAAAGCGTATGCCTCACCGGTCAGCATTTCGTTGAACATTTCATTAGTAACCTTGTTATCAGTATAGTAGAAACTTCCTGCCTGATCAAGGTACATGTTAATGTAATACAAGTTTTTGCGAGTATCAGTCCACCTGTCAAACGGATTGTCACCCGCTTTTGCAGTCCAACCGCCATTGGCCATTATGTAATAACGATTCTCAAATTTATTAGTCACTGCATCGTCTGTAGCCACATCGGTCATTGAACTAAGCAGTTCATCCTTATTGGGATTATTGTAATCTGAAGCATACACTCTTGTAACATACGGCATGTTGTTATATCCATTCAACATCAAGCCTTGTGAAGCTTCTCCCTTTATCATAAAGGTGTCAAAGTCCTTTTTGTTTTCGAGCATCGGCTCAAAAGCATCTTCGCAGGCGACAAATGCCGATGTAAGGACCGTCAAACTTATTATGCTCTTAATTTTCATATCTAAATATTTTTTTAATCAAACATTAAAAAGTTGCTTTCACACCTATATTAAAGAATCGGGTTTTAGGCTCCGCATCAAATACTGTCTCCATTGCTTTGCTTTCCTTCGAAATGGTCAGCAAATCTTTTCCGCTCACAAATGCGGAGAGACCTTTAACAAACGAATCACCCAGCAACTCTGCCGGCAAGTCATAAGTCAGCTGTATCTTGCTAATCACAAATTTATTGTTTTTGTACATCCAGAAGTCTGATTCAACATAGTTGTTAGCGCCGCTGGATGTAGTAAGTGCCGGATATTTGGCATACGGATTTTCAGCTGTCCAGGTGTCTTTAACTATTTCAGAATATTTGTCTTTACCCTTCGGCTGGTAGTAGGCGTTATTCTTTCTAGCATAAGACCCGGCCTTTGCTGTTCCTAAGGCAAAGAATGTGAAATTCTTGTACTTGGCGGTCAGATTGACACCCATAACAAATGGCGAACCGAATTTTCCCTCTTTTCCCAAATACACTTGGTCGTTCTTGTCAATTGTGCCATTGCCGACACCACCTTCGCTCAAATCCTTATACTTAATGTCGCCAGCTCTGAGCTTACCAGTAGCCACGCTTTGATTTGCGTCAGCTGCTTCGTTAGCTGTCATAAAGTACCCATCGTTCTTATAGCCGAAGATGGCGTCAATCGGGCGTCCTTCCTTATCAAGCTGCGGCTGATCTTCCAAAAGATCGGTCTGCTCTTTCTTTATGACTTTAGTGTCGTAGTAGGTTCCGGCTAAACCGAGTGACAATGCAACTTCACCAACATTTTTATTTACGTTCACAGCGAAATCAAAACCAACACGTCCGTTGATATCGTTATTCATAGGTGCGTTCAAACCGTTCAAGTGGCTTGGCCATTGTTTGGTTTCCCTGATCAGATAGCCTTCCATGCGGTTTTTGAAGAATGTGAAATCAGCTGTCACAAATTGATCCAGCAACGATGCATGCAACGCTACGGTGAACTCTTTGCGCTTAATCATCTCAAGGTTTTCGTTCGCACCGCCGGTTGCCTGCGACTTACTGGCCGATCTTGAGTCACCCCAGTTGTAGCTGCCACTTGTGCCCCATGTGCCCAAATAGAGATAATACTCAGTAAATTTATTATCATTCCACACACCCACATCGATATCCTCACTCAGTTGGGCCACCGATGCCGAAAGCAACAAGTCGTCGAAAATTGAACCGTCTAAGAATGTTCCTTTAGCAAAATTCCTGCCTATGGTCAATGTTGGGGCGAACTCATTACGATGTTTCGGCGCCAATTTTGAAGAGTGCACCAATGCCGATGAGAAATGAACATAATACTTATGGTCGTAATTATAATTCAAATCGAAGCCCATATTGACGTTGTTCGTCTTGTGATATGTATCTTCTTTAGTCTGTTGGAATCCGTTTCCGATAACCTTAGCCGACACATTATGCGAGCCGAAGCTCCTGTCGTAGTCGAACTGGAACGACAATGCCATTGTGCGTGACTCCTTTGTTCCCCATAAACTCTTCTTACCGGTATCCTCATCAACGCTAATTTGTTTCAAACCGATAATCTTCTCATCATCTGACCATTTGGGCTCAAATACAGCATATTTAGGATCGAAACGTACATTGTACGATGCGCGGAAATCCATACCGAAATTGGTCTTCAACGACAGACCTTCCAGCACTTTTCTGAGGTCGAAATTAAGGCCGCCGTCGAACTGGAACTGACGTTTGGTGGTAGTGATTTCGCCACCGGCATAGATCTGTCCCATCGGGGTTCTGGCCTCTTTTGCATCGCCGCAGCTGTGATAATTGCTTGAGCCGCCCAGGAAATATCCGTCGAAAATATTATTGGTGTTGCCCACCAATTCCAAAGCATACTCTGCGTCAGGTGAAATCAGGCTGAGTGGCAGCAGCTGTGCTCCTTCTTCCGGGAAGTTGGGGCGTTGCGTGGCCGCTACCTTCCAATAGGTCATGTTGTCTTCCGGCTTATTGCTGTATTGGCAATGCTTCTCGTCTTGGAAAGATGCGTTGGCATCAACGTGTCCGCTGATGTAATCGTTGAAATCGATATCAACGTTGCCACGGAAGCTGATACGGTTTGTACGGTTCTTTTTAGCATCGCCAACCTTAACAAAGTCGCCGGCTGTCTGTGCGTTGATGTTACCGTATAAGCGGGCGCGGTTGTTACCACCCGACAATTCAAGCACCATCTCGTCCTTGCCCCTCACTTTGCTGATATATTCTGACGAATAATAGTCCATATCGACGTAATGATAAGGGTTGATGCCGCTTGCATACTTTTCAATTTCCTCGTCACTTTTTTTGCCTGTTTTCTTGCCATCGTTGTCGCATGCCAAATTATAATATCTCATATAATCAGCAGAGTTCAAGAACTTAGGCAGGCGTTTGATCACATCAAAACCGACATTGGCTCTGAAATCGATTTGCAGTTTTTCTCTAGCCTGTCCACGTTTTGTTGTGATAAGGATAGCGCCTTTGGCTGCACGGCTGCCATAAAGAACAACAGCATTCGCACCTTTCAGAAATGTTATTTGGGCAATCTCGCTAGGTTTGACATTTTCCTTGTCACGAGGAATACCGTCAATAAACACCAGATATCCCTGGAAGTTATCTTCATCCATTCCCCAGATTGATTTTCCATTCCAACCACCAATTAGGCTTTCCATGTCATCGAGAGCGCCAGTGGTGTAATTCTTGTTGAGCAACTCCTCAACATTAACGACAGAAACACCTCCCAACAAATCGTTTTGGCCAATGCTTCCGAATGCTGTGTGCACCATGTAAACAGAATCGACTGCTTCGGGTGCCAATTGATCATCCGTTTGTGCGTTCAACATGAACGGCATGGATGCCAACGCAGCACATATTGCGATTTTATTATGTATATATTTCATTTTATTACAATTAACATTTTACACATCAATGTTACCAACCAGGATTCTGTGCAAATCCTTCATACAAGTACACATCCTGATCGGGGAATGGGAACCAATAATGCTTGGTGCCAAAGCTACGAGTTATTATCGGCTCCAAGTGATATCCGTTGACTTTTGCGTCTTTCGGATCCTCGCCATTCTTGAACTGATAGAACTCATCAGCCTCACCACGGGTGAACTCACATGAGAACTTCGTGTTGTAAGGATATTCAGTGAGCAACAGCCAACGCTGCAGGTCATTGAAGCGGAATCCCTCGAATGACAGCTCTACAGCGCGTTCGCGGCGGACCTCATCCATAAACAGTTTTGAATCGGTAACATACTTCGAATTCATATTCTCACCGCTACCGCCAACCGGACCGGCATGGCAGCGCGCACGCACAACATTGATTGCATCTTCGGCAGTCTTATCAAACGCTTTTGATTTCTGTTTGGCTCCGCCGATTGCCGCACAAGCCTCTGCATACATCAGATAAACATCGGCCAAGCGCATATAGTTCAAAACAGCGTGGAATCCATCGCCCCAGCCATCCTGATACCATTTGTCAACCTCATTGCATTGGTGAGGAACAAGTTTTTGGATGAAATAGCCTGTACGGCTGCCATCGGCCACCGGACGCATATTGCCGTCTGTGAACAACTCACAGTAGCGGTAATCCTCCTTGTCGCTTGTGGCGCCATTCAAATATTGGAAACCATCGAAAACAATGTCGTGATAGAATCGCGGGTCACGGTCTTTCCACGGGTGGGTGGGATCGAAACCATTGGCGAAGTTGCCGTTCTCATCTCTAATAGGAAGACCATTGGCCATACCGTACATTTCAACCAAGTTGGCTGTAGGCTGGTGGATAATCTTGTCGTGAGCGACAATGTTCGCCATTTTGGGACCGAACACTTTTGCTGTAGCCCAGTTTGAGCAGTTTCCGTTATTATTTGAAGGAGTACGCATGATAGCCTCGTTTCCTCCAGGGTTTTTGAGTTTCTGATTGTATGTGTAGAACAAATCAGAGTAGCACCATACCGGATCGTAACCCGGAGTTACATTCGATGGGTCTTTTTGATGGTTGTAAATATCCTTGTAGTCGAAATTGGCCAATTGGTATTGTTGGTTGGCTTCTGTCTCAACAATATGAAGAGCCTTACCCAAAGACTCTGCAGCTGAATCGCAAAGCGCCTTGTTGTACTCATAGGTAACTCCGCTAGCCAAGGCACCAAGTTGGGCGCCATGCTCCATAAGCGGACTTGCCGCCCAAAGTTCGCATTTGCCTTTGTAGCACAAGGCGACAATCTTGTTGGCACGAATCTGGTTCTTTTCGTCCTGGCCTTTCACCTCTGTGCTGTCCCAGCATACAGGCAGCAATTCGGCAGCGCGACGGAAATCGTCAGCACATCTTGCGGCACACTCTTGGAAACTAAGACGCGGCAACTTAGGAATGTTGTTTGGATCGAGCAAAGTGTCGACATACGGCAGACCGCCGAACCACTCCATCATCTCGAAATGCCACCAAGCACGATAGAAATAGCACTGACCGAGAATACGCTCTTTTTCAGCCTTCGTGCCAATGGTCATGTCATCAATATGCGCAATGCCCATATTCACTTTGCGGATGCAATACCACGCATTGCCCCACAACGACAAGTTTTTAGGATCGTTGGCGTTGGGCGAACTGTTCGATACCTTAAGCCAGTTTCCGAGGTCGGCTGTAGGCTGGTACCATTTACGGTAGTTTCCGAGGTCGATCTGGTGGGTCAGACGGTCGTCGCCCTGAGGATTGAATATCTCATCATCGCCCCAGTTCCACGACGGACACCAACTACATTTCTCCTTATCAGGAATAGCGTTGATGACCTCCTCGATAAATCCTTGAAAGTTATCGAAATTCTCGAAAGCGTCCTTGCCCGACACCATTGTGTTCGGCTCTCTGTCGAGATAGTCTTCGCAAGAGGAAAACGCAAACGAGAGCATTCCAAACAGACCTATATAAACGATTGATTTATTTATCCTTTTCATCTGCTTAAGTTTTTAGAGTGATAATTTAAGACCTAAATTGAAACGCTTAACCGTTGGATATGCTCCCAGATAACCACCGGCGCCGAAGTTAGCCTCACGGTCATCGGGCATATTGGTCCACAACCACAAGTTGTTACCATTGACAAATATTTTAAGGTACGAAAGACCCAAGTTCTTAATCCAACCATCGCGCCATGAGTATGCCAACTCAACATTTTTCAGACGGAGATAAGCGCCGTCGAACAAATATTGGGTGCCGTATTCAGTAAACTGCTCACCATTCTTACTGGTAGGTGCGGTGCTCCAACGATACGGGGTGATATCGGCATTCGGATTGTTTTTCGTCCAGATGTCGCCCATGTCGTAAACAGCATTCAGTTTCATGCCGAAACTCTGAAGCACTACGTCGCGAGTCACGTTGCGCACGCCATAGAATTGTGCGAAGCAGCTGAAACCTTTCCACTCAAATCCTAAAGTGGCGCTGTAAGTGTTTTGAGGTGTACCCGAGAAACCATAAGGAGCACGGTCTTTACTGTCAATCACACCGTCACCGTTAAAATCAATAATGTAGTAGCTACCCGGCAAACGGTAACTATCATTTGCCTCAAATGACGGACTACCATACAATTCATCGATGTTATTAATGAAGCCGGCATCAATATGTGACCTGTACTGGCCGATAGCATAGCCTTCGTTCTTCTGATAATCAGGCGTCAGTTTCGGGTCATCACGGTCGATAATCTTATTCTCGTTGTGGGTTATATTGAAGTTACCCCAAAGGCGGGTGTCGCGATTGAACTGCTTGTTTACGCGAAGCTCAATCTCATAACCTTTTGCGTGAACCTCACCCATGTTTGTTACCGGAACGCTGGTACCGAAATATGAAGGTATGGCACGATCTTTACCATCAATCAAGATGTCATAGCGTTTGTCGCGGAAAATCTCGATACTACCGGCAAACAAGCCTTGCAACAACGAGTAATCAATACCGAAATTGAACTTGCGCACTGTCTCCCAGTGAACATCGGGGTTACCCAACTTAGTTTGACGATACCATGTATATGTACTCTCCTGACCTCCGTCTATGGTAGTTTTGGTTTTGCCGCCATACTCCCACTCATCCATATACAAGTACGAGCCGGCGTTATCGCTACCAATCTCACCCAACGATGCACGGAGTTTCAACATATCAATATAGTGGTTTTCCTTGAGGAACAGCATGAACTGCTCTTCAGATAGCATCCAGCCGATGGCGCCCGAATGGAAGAATGCGAAACGGTTTGCCTTGGCGAATTTCTCCGATCCGTTGTATGCGCCGTTGTACTCCAGGAAGTAACGTCCGGCATAGCTGTAAGTGGTACGGAACGCCCAGTCCTCACGATAACTTGGAATACTATTACCATTCGACTGTTTGTTGCGCGAGAACAAGCCCATTGCTGTAATGCTGTGTGCGTCGATATCGCGCGCCCAGTTCAACTGTGCCTGATAGTACATTCTTCTGAACACACCTCCCATCGAGCCATTACCTGTGCTCCATGTACGGTCTTCAACAAAATCGAAACCTGACACTTTATCCAAATCTTTCGAATTAGTCACCCTTCCGGTCGCCGGGTCAATCCATTTTTCCTGAGCATCGCGGCCTGAGTCGTTAATACCACGGCCTGACTCAGAGAATTGGTTATCCATAGACAGATTGCCTCTTGCGCTCAAGCCCTTCAATAAGAAATCGAGGCGCTGCTCCAAGACGAAGTCTGTTGTAATGGTGTTTTGCATAGATTTCTTAACGCCAGCCAAAGCTGTTGTTTTCAGTGAGTTTCGGGCGTTGTTCTGGTCGGCAGGATAGAAGCCCCACGATCCGTCGGAATATTTTGGTACAAACACATCAGGGCCGATGTTGTACGCACCTGCCCAACGCTGAGCCTCCTCCCATTGGTTACCGGCATTCTCACTTGGCGCCTTCTTAATTGCAAGCGAACCTGCAATATTCATTTTAAACACGGTGGTTGGTGTTAAGTTAAAGTCCAAGTTACTACGCGCATTCACACGCTGGTATCCGTAACCCGACTTATATCCGCGCTTGTTATCGGGGATTTTCATCAAGTCGCTCTCATATACATAGTCGGCCGATCCGTAATATCTTACGACTTTAGTACCACCACTTACGCTCAGGTTGGCATTGTAAGAAAGAGCGTTATGTTTGAACAGCTCATCCTGCCAATCGATGTTAGGATAACGTTCCGACAACAAATTGCCGTACTCATCAACAGCTCCTGGTTCAGGGCGGTATTTCTCGATAGTCTCCTGCGGTGTGATGTATTCCCACGACTCTTTGTCAGTCACAGGCAACTCCATCTCAATTGTTTTGTTACGTGCCATCAAAGCATCGTATGAATCCAGTTTGTTAGGCAACTTCGAAACGTTCTTCAATGTTGTTGTGAAACCTGCATCGATACGAGCCTTGCCCTCCTCGCCACGTTTGGTTGTAATAAGGATGACACCGTTGGCGCCTTTCACACCATAAATGGCCGTTGCCGAAGCGTCTTTCAGAACCGAGATGCTCTCAACTGAAGTGATGTCGACTGAGCTCATCTTACGCTCGATACCGTCAACCAGCACCAACGGATCGCTGTCGTTCCATGAGCTTGTACCACGAATTCTGATTTTCTGTTTGGCAGTATGTCCTTCCTCATCATCCACATCCAGCTCTGATCCAGGCTCACCGGTACTTTCCATTGTAATGACGCCCGGCAAGTTACCAGTCAAGGCGGAGCCGATGTTTGTCACACCAGCTGCACGTTGCAGAGTTGCACCCGTTGTTTGTGTGATTGCACCCACAACCGAGGCCTTCTTCTGCTGGCCGTAACCAACAACCACAACCTCGTCAAGACCTACCACGTCAGGCACTAACGCCACGTTGTAGGGTCCAGCCCCTTTTACTGTAATTTCTTCTGTGTTATAACCGATGTAAGTTATAACTAACACATCATTGTCGGCGGCTTGCATAGTAAATGTTCCGTCGCCTCCTGTAATTGTACCAGTCGTTGTACCTTTAATTACAACGTTAACACCTGGAACCGGCATTTGCGTTTCATCCACTATCTTACCCGAAACCTGATGTTTTTGGGCAAAAACACTGAATGACAGCAACATCATTGGCAGTATCGCAACCGCCAATCTCCATAGTCGATGTTTACTCATTTTTTAATAAAGTTTGGTTATTAAATGTTTATAGTCGCTTTTCCGCTTTCGCGGTTGTTTTTACCTATTTTTTAAACTTCGCCATTATAGTCTATGTCGGGTCAAATATGTGAAAGTTTATTCACTCCATGCATAAACTCTGACACATATTCTTTAATTCACGTTACAAAAAACCGCTTTTCCGTGTAACGATTTTTTTTGCCAGCATAACATAACAAACTACTAAAACACTATAAAACAACTCATTAAAACGAAAACCTCAAATTACGGCAACAAACGGCATTTGTCCATTATTAAATGTACAATTCACATTTATTATTCAAAAATTATTACTTGCTCTCATCTGAAACTCCTCTGTCTTCCCGATTTTGCTCCATATATTCACTCGGCGACACACCGTACATTTCTTTAAACACTGTTGAAAAATAGGACAAATTGGCAAAACCCAAATTATCAGCAATTTCAGAAATACTATGACGTTTTTCAGCCAATAAGGTCGCAGCCTGCTGCAAGCGCACATTTCGGATAAAGTCACGTGCTGACTGGTTGGTAATCTCACGCAATTTACGATGCAAGTGAGTACGACTTATGCCCACTGTGCGGGCAATCATCTCCACGTTCAAATCCGGATTGCCTATATTCTTGTTAATAACCACCATAACACGTTGCATAAGCCGATCGTCGGGCGAGTTAACCTCGAGTTTCGCCACTTTTGCCTCTTGTGTCTGGCTGCCTTGGAACCGGTTTTTCAATGCGGCCCGGCTGCGAATAAGATTCAAAACCGTGTGCCGCAGAACATCAATATTAAACGGCTTTGTCAGATAGGCGTCGGCACCAACATCGAGACCGGTAATGCGGTCGGCTTCAGCCGTAAGCGCGGTGAGCAGTATCACCGGCAGATAGTTGACGTTGATATTCTGCCTGATTTTCTTACAAAGTGTTATTCCGTCCATCAGCGGCATCATCACATCGCTGACAACTATGTCGGGGGTGTTGCGCAGAACTATGTCGAGCGCCTCCTCACCATTCATACAAGACTGAACGTGAAAATCCTGCGACAATTCGTCTGTAATATATTTTCTGATTTCATCGTCGTCCTCGACTACCAGCACCCGGTACTTGGTTTTTGTGTGTTTTTTAGGCTCGTCAGCTTCATCGGCAGGCACTGCAACCGGAGGATGCTCCGGCACGCTGATGTTCCAAGGCGCGGCTGACTCTTTCGGCTTAACTTGCTTCTCGGATTCAGAAAGGTGCGCAGAGCCAAGCGGCAGACGTATTGTGAAATGACAGCCTGGTTTTCCATTGTTGTTGGCTACAGCTATGGTTCCATGATGCAATTCAACAAGCGACTTAGTGAGATGCAACCCCACACCTGTGCCAGATACCGGTTTCTCTGACAATGACTGCGACTGATAGAAACGCTCGAATATACGGTTGAAATCGTCAGGATTAATGCCTGTTCCGCTGTCCTCGACATCAATAACCGCACAACCGTCAGGCATTTCGGCAGTGCCGACCCGTTCACAATCCAGTGTAACGCTGATGGTGCCTCCGTGTGGGGTGAATTTGAACGCATTCGATAGGATATTTACTATTATCTTATCGAAATTGTCGGCATCAACCCAAACCTTTATTTCCGGGTTACTTGTGATGAATTTAAGACTTATCGCCTGCAAATCGGCTTGATACTCAAAATTGCAGCACATATCGCGAACCACATCCACAATATTTGTTTCCGCGAAGGTCAATCGCATCTGTCCCTTGTCAATCTTGCGGATATCCATCAACTCGTTGATTAAGTTAAGAATACGCTCCGCATTCCGCCGGATGGTGTCGTACGAACGCTGGCGGCCGGCATCGGTATCGGTGACCATAAGTTTATGCAATGGTCCTATTATCAGCGACATAGGGGTGCGAATCTCGTGAGAGATATTGATAAAGAACTGCAATTTTGCCTCATTTATATCCTCGGCATGCTTGTGCTCCAAAACTTTCATCCGCAACAAGTGATTGCGACGCAAATGCAGCGAAAGCAGTACGACAACAGCCGCTATAAGAAGCGCATAACAAATGTTTGCCAGCCGTGTGGCGTACCAAGGCGCGGCAATGTGGATTTCGAGCCGACGCGTTTTCGAAAACGAGTTTGCATCAACCGCCTTTACGCAGAACTCATGTTTCCCAGGTTTCAGATTACTGAATGAAACCTTATTGTTGCGGTGGTGAAGGTGAATCCACCCTTTGCCGTCCATATTATAGAGGTAGCTTATCCGCTCAGGATTGGCGAACTCAATGGCGGCGAACTCAATGCTGAACGAATTGTCGGAATGAGACAAGTGAACCTTCTCGGCTTTGGTAATATCGCAATCGATAATTGGCTTGCCACCCGAGAGGGACCCCATTGTAACCGCATTATTATGAATGTAAAAATTTGTGAGCCGAATGCCCGGTATCGAATAATGCTTGCTGATTTTCTGCGGATAAAAGCATATCAAGCCATTCATCCCGCCAAAGAAAAGCATCCCGTTTGAATTGATGCTTGAGGCCGACTTGCTGAACTCGTTACACTGCAACCCGTCAGATGCATAATAATTTGAAAACGACCGGTTTTGCGGGTTCAAGCACGATATTCCGCTGTTGGTGCTTATCCAAAGATTACCATCGGGTCCGCACTCAATCGACGATACTGAATTGTCGGGCAACCCGTTGGTTGTTGTATATTTTGTGATGTCGCGGGTTTGCGGATCGAAATGGTACAAGCCGTTTGCAGTACCTATCCATATTTTCCCGTCAGCGTCCTCACGCAACACATACACCACCTCGTCAGCAAGCATACGGTTAACGCCAAGAGTCGAAACAAAATCGTTGGTTTCGATATCGAGGCACCCGAAACCGCCATAACCGCCAAAATATAATTTATTATCGACAAGCAGCATAGCGTTTATCCAGGCATGCGGAAGCTGATTCGTTGTGGCCGAATAACCAACCCCGCTTGGCAGGGCACGGTAGAATGTCTGCTCGCGCGTGGAATGGCTGATACGACAAAGCCCGACACTCGAAACCGCCACCCACAAGTTCTTTTTCGAGTCCTCTACAATACTGTAAACACTTGTGGCCTGATTGAAATCAGCGTTACTATTCAACGCTATTCGGCTGAATGTGCCCGCAGACTCATTTAGGCGGAAAAGACCGTCGAGATAGGAGCCAATCCAGATGTTGCGATGCGAATCGCGGAACACACTAAGAATTGTGCGGGGCGCTGAACCGGGCCGATTGTCGGCCGGGAAGTGGCGTTTTAGCGAGAAGTCTTTGTTCAGCAAATAAATACCATCATTATCGGTACCAACCCAAATATTATCGCCATCACAAGTAACCGACATAATGCAACACGAGCCAATTGTGTTCGCCACAGATGACCGACTGCCAATGAACACAAATTCGTTGTCAGTAACGGGCTCCAGCACAACACCCTGTTGAAAACAACCAAGCCAAAGATTGTGCCGGCTGTCGCGCATAATAGAATGGACCTTCAGCTTACTACTATTCAAACCCATAAGGCTCAAATTATAGTCAGTTACGTCTCCTGTATTGATATTAAATAATTTAAGACCATCGCCGTCAGTGCCGAGCATTATAGTTTCCCGGTTATCCAAGCGCATATCGACTATGGCACTGTACAGTTTTCGATGAGTTGTCGCAACCGTCAAATGACCGGACGACAGTTCACAACGCAACAGATTTCCTTTCGAAGTACCTATATATATAACACCGTTGTCAGCTTCAACCATCGAAAAACACGATTCGTTGCCGCCGAACTTATAGTTAGCTATCACCCTACGGCTGTGGTCGAGCACAAAAAAGCCCTTGTCTAATGTCGCAATCCAAAGATTTCCAGCGCTATCAGCAAGCATTGCCTCAACATAAAAGCAATTCGGCAGCAGTTCTGCATCTTGTTCCAATATCAGTCCCTGGTCGCTATTTTTTAACACAAAAATTCCGTGCCCCGATGTGCCGACAATAAAAATGCTGTCGTCAACATTCACAATACCCGACACATTGATTCCCTGCGAAAATCTGATGCCTTCAATATATGGTGTAATACGTGAGAACCGGCGCCAAGCCCGGTCATACAATTGGAGGCCAGACAGCGTAGCCACGAACAATCTGCCCTTGCCGTCCTCATAAACCTGGCGAACATAATTATCGCGCAGAGAAGCAGTGTCAGCATCATTTTTTCGGAATGTTACAAAGTCGGAACCATCAAAACAGGCCAAACCGTCCTCGGTGGCAACCCAAACCACGCCCTCGCTGTCTTGGAACACTTGGTTCACCTTGCTTGACGGCAATTCGCGCTCAGAAGTAAAAACCAAGCAATTGTTGGCCGAAACCGGTGTCACAAAAAGCAAAAAAGCCAGGCAAAAAGCGAAAAAAGCTGATTTCACAAAAATTCTATCGAAATGCGATTTGAGGCGGCCATTCAGACAGCAATTATCATCATATAAACAAATTAGCATCATAAATCTCGTTTATAAACATCAATAAAGACCTAACAAAAATATGATTAATTATAAATAATACAATTATAAAATTATATTCTTTTAAAAATCAAGAAAATAAACACGTCAGATGACATACATTCAAAAAATTATGAAACAAAAATAAAAAAAGATGTTACATCATCACAAAAATATGAAACACATTTTTACCACGCTCTTAAAGGCATTTCGGAAATTCGTGCTCACAATTAAAAGCACATACGCTTGACAACTTGTAATCAAGAGATATCAGCAATTAAGATAAACTGGAGTGTTCCAAGGACACACCAGATGGTGACTAATCTATCTAATAATTAACAAAAACTTTTGTATGATGAAAAAGCATCTATTATGGAAAAACGCAGTGCTTGCACTGTCGATGATGCTGCTATCCGTCGGAGCTTTTGCCCAACAACACGAGGTTAAGGGTACGGTTCTCGACGAATCGCAACTTCCCATTCCGGGAGCAAACGTGGTTATTAAAGGAACCACTGCTGGTACTGTTACCGCTGGTAACGGTGAATTTACTATGAACGCCGCTGACGGTGATGTTCTTCAGATTTCCTACATCGGTTACACAACTGAAGAAGTTACAGTAAACGGCAACGGACCTTACACCGTTAATCTGGTGCCTGATATGGTAGGCCTGGACGAGGTTGTGGTTGTAGGTTACGGTACAATGAAGAAGAGCGACCTTACCGGTGCAGTTGCATCTGTAAAAAGCGAGGATTTGGCAAACCGCGCCACCTCTGATGCCGCTCAGGCACTGCAAGGAAAAGCAGCCGGTGTACAAATCATCTCATCTTCGGGTGCTCCGGGTGCCGGCGCAGAAATCCGCGTTCGTGGTGTGTCTTCGAACTCTGGTAGCCTTGGCCCTCTTATGATTGTTGACGGTTTGAAGGTTGACAACATCCAATACCTCGACCCTGAAATGATTGAGTCTATTGAGGTGTTGAAGGACGCTGCCTCAGCAGCCATCTATGGTGCACAAGCTGGTAACGGTGTTGTTCTTATCACCACTAAAAAAGGTAAAAGCGGCGCAGCTGACGGAACCATTTTCTACAACGGCCAATTGCAACGCAGCAGCCTTTCGCGCGATTTGAAGGTTATGAATGCCGAGCAATACATTGACTTTGGTAATAAAATGGGCTTCCTGAAAAAGAATTGGGAAGAAACTACCGGATATGATGGTGCCGACATTAAATGGAGCGATGAGGTGTTTGAGCCGACATGGAGCCAACGCCACACTGTAGGTTTCCAAGGCGGAAACGACCGTGGCAGCTACTTCGCAGCCATCAACCACGTTAACGTCAATGGTATTTTCAAAGGCGACAACGATACATACAAACGTTTGTCGTTCCAAGTGAATGCCGACTACAAAATCAAGAAATGGCTGACTGTAAGCACCAACAACTCAATTGAGAAATGGCGTACAGAATCTATCAGCCAGCAATCAGACAACGGTTCAGCACTGTTGGCCGCTATCACCAGCGACCCTCTGTTTGGCCCGTATGTTGATCCTGACAAAATGGACACCCAACTCACTGGCGACCAAAAAGCTGCTTTGGAAAGCGGATTGGTTGATGGTGAGGAAGGCTACAAAAAGGTTCTCGGCGACGGTGACAAATACTATCGTATTTCGCCTATCAGTGGTCAGACACAGTCTTCGAACCCATTCATCCAACGCGACCGTCGAATTGGCTATCGCCAGGGCATCAACGTCCGTGGCCAGGCACAGTTGAATTTCAAACCTATTGATGGTCTTGTATTCACATCGCGTCTGGGCTATCGCTTAGGCTACAACGTCACCCACAACTACGAGGTTCCGTTTGTTGCCAATGAGTTCGTTTACAGAAACGACTATTTAATCAGAACTGACGCCAACACCAGCTTCTACTACCAATGGGAGAACTTCGTCAGCTACAACAAGACAATTGCCGACATGCACGATGTTGCAGTTGTGGCTGGTATGGCTTGGGAAGAAAACCACTCCGACAATGTTTGGGGACAGGCTCAAGGACCGGACGTTTTGAAAGGTTACGCAGAAAACTTCCGTTATCTTGACTTCTTGAAATCGGGTGACGATGTTTTGAAATCGACTGGCGGAGTTGAGAACGACTCAAGAAGCCTTTCTTACTTTGGTCGTTTTACTTACAGCTTCGACAACCGCTACAGCTTGCAAGCTAACTTCCGTGCTGACGCATTCGACTCGTCGAAACTCGGAAAAGACAATCGCTGGGGTAAATTTCCATCGTTCTCTGCAGGTTGGACACTCAGCAACGAAAGCTTTATCGCTGACAACATCAGCACCGATTTGCTTTCATTCTTGAAGCTGAGAGCATCGTGGGGACGTAACGGTAACATCAACGTTCTCCGTAACTACCCCTACGCAGCTGTTATCAACAGCAACAACGACTGGTATCAATATGATTCTGATTTCGCATTGTTCTATGGTTCACAACCGAATGGCCTTGCCAACCCAGACCTTGTATGGGAGGAGTCAGAGCAGATTGACCTTGGTTTGGACGCTCGCTTCCTCAACAGCAGACTTACCGTTGGTATCGACTGGTACAAGAAGACAACCAATGGTCTGTTGATTTCTATCACCCCGCTGCTTGAAACAGGTGTTAGCTCGACAATGGCCAACGCTGGCGAGGTTTTGAACCGTGGTCTTGAGATTGAGCTTGGTTGGAAAGACAAAATTGGTGATTTCAACTACTCTATCAACGCCAACATGGCAACACTCCACAACGAACTCACATACCTTGACCGGACCGTTGACAAACTTTCTGGTACAAGTCTTCAAGGTTCGAGCATCACAACAGAGTGCGTTGTTGGACAGCCGCTGTGGCACTTCCTCGGCTTCAAGATCGACGGTCTTGACGAAGAGGGTTATCCAATATTCAGTGATCTCAATGGTGACGGCAAATTTGAGCCAAACGAAAGCGATATGACCGACCTTGGCTGCGGTCTGCCGAAACTTAACTATGGTATCACCGTCAATATGGAATACAAAGGCTTTGACTTTGTAGTGTTCGGTACTGGTGTCAGCGGCAACAAAATCCTGCCACAGGCTTGGCGTACCGACCGTCCGTATTGCAACAACTATAGCTACTTCTACGAGAACGCCTACGATCCGGAGACAAACCCTGGCGGAAAATTCCCGATCATAAGCAAAAAAGGATGGCAGAAGAACACCTTCAGCTCAGACTTGAGTATATTCAGCGGTGCATTCTTCAAAATCAAACAAATACAATTGGGTTACTCACTGCCTAAAGAACTGTTGAGCAAGGTTTACATCAGCCGTCTGCGTGTATTCGCGTCGCTTGAGAACTATTTCACCTTCACCAAATACCCAGGTCTTGATCCAGAGGCTTCAAACGCCAACGTAAACGGCGTATCAAGCTCACTTGGTATCGATATGGGTACTTATCCGACAGCAAAACAAGTAATCTTTGGTGTTAACCTTACCTTCTAAAAATTAAAGAGTTATGAAAAAGAGTAAATATTTATTATTAGTTGCAGCAGGAGCACTTGCTCTTACTACTGGTTGCGACCAAGATGAATTGGATATTCCCCAAAAAGGTGTCATATCGTTTGAGGATTTCTATAAAACCGACAAAGATGCTGAGAGCGCAATAACAATTGTTTATGCCACAACTCAGAAACTATTCTCACACTGGACTCACCAATACAATTACGGACCATACTTTGCTTTGACAAACTGGATGGGCGATGACATTTGGTTGGGCGGTTCAGGTACCGACGACTGCGTTGAGCAGCGCCAGATGCACCAATTTGTACATGGCTATGACAATATTGACATAGAAGATGCCTATTATGTGTTGTACGCTTCGATTCTGAAGTGCAACTATGTAATTAATAACTTTACCGAAGAGCGCTTGGGAACACTTAGCGCAACTCAGAAAAGATGCGTGGCAGAAGCACGTGCAATGCGCGCCTTCGACCATATGCTCCTTGGCATCTACTGGGGTACACCTCCGATTGTTGAGAATGTTCTGACTCCGGCTGACCGTCCGGCAAACTCAGAATCGCAAGCTGCGGTTATGGATTGGGTTGCCAAAGAATGTGACCTGGCTGCCGCCGATCTTGATTGGCGTCAGGGTGCTGATGACTACAAAGGTGCTGTCAGAATAACCAAAGGTTTCGCACTTGCCGTAAAAGGCAAAGCGTTGCTTTGGAAGAGAGACTATGCTGGCGCAAAAGCTGCCCTGAAATCGGTTATTGATGATGGCAACTACGAACTCGTTCCTCCTGAGAAGATGATTACCATCGGCCACGCTGACGGCAAAGGCTCATCAGAGGCTGTGCTTGAATTCAACTACGACGGTACTAACCTTACAGGTCAGTACGAGCGTACTGAGCGTGGCGGCTGGAACGACCACAGCACATTCACCTGGCGTGGTGACTACGTGAACAACGCCTCTCTTAAAGACTCTACCATCTTTGCCGGTGGTTGGGGCTGGCTGAATCCATCACAAGGTTTTGCCGAGGCTCTTATCGCTAACGATGGTCTGGAGTCAGCACGTCGTAAAGCTTGGATTAAAACATACGACGAGATGCTTTATGACTTGAAATGGGCAAGTGACGGTAACAAATTTGCTCCTGGCAAAACCGACGCCAAGGCAAAAGACAAAAAGCGTGGCTTATCGCACGATATCTATGCTAACGCAGGTTACTTCACCTACAAAATCAATGCTCACCCAAGCCAGGGCGACCAATTGGACGACGGCCACCTGAACCGCAACGCCAGCATTATGCGCTATGCTGAGGTTCTGCTTATGTATGCTGAGGCTTGCGCACAACTTGGCGAGACCAGCGGTGACGGTTTGGATGCTCTGAACGCTGTTCAGAACCGTGCACAATCAAAGACTGTATCTTCAGCACTGTCGCTCGAAGCTGTACAGAACGAGAAAGAGTTTGAGTTGTGGCTCGAAGGCTGCCGCTTTGCCGACCTTGTTCGCTGGGGCAAAACAGAGACTTTGGAAAAACAAGACGCCTATCTGCCAACATTTGCCGACCTTATCAATGGTCCTATTGGCGAGTACACAGAAGGTACAAGCGAACATAAAGGTGTGATTGTGGAGAAAATCGGAAACCAAGAGGCTGACCTCTGGGTTCAAACCTACGGCAGCTCGTTAGGATTCAAGAAAGGCAAACACGAGTTGCTTCCTTTCCCGAAACGCGCTATGTCACTCAACAGTGCACTTATCCAAAATCCTGGATGGTGATAAAAATGTAAGATTATAAATCTTATAAATGTGGAGATGCCTGATTATTTCGGGCATCTCCTTTTTTTTGAAACAAGATGTATCGCATAAGATAAACGATGCATAAAAACAAGGATGGCCATGTGCGAGAGCAACATTATGGAAAGGCCCTACTACCACCAACATTGTAGATTTTTTTACAAAAAGGAGCTTTTTTTATGTAAAAAAATGGCGCGGCACGCACCTCTAATAAAATAATGTGTATATTTGCTTCGTGTTATTAACTAAAAATTTTTCAAGTATGAAAAAGACTTTACTTTCTATTATGGCTGTTGCCGCAATGTGCGGCATGGCCCCTAATGCCAACGCAAACATTGACAATCCTGACAAAGCAAGGGCAGGTGAAATCTATCGTTGGGAATCAAACAACCCGGGTGAGTACGAGCAGAAATGTAATGTGGATGATGGTATTGTCGGCCTTTTCACTTACGCTGCTGACGGTGCTGACTGGGATTCTCAGTTCTTCATTGTATTTGCTGACGCAGTTGTTCCTGCTGGTACTGAAGTAGAAATCTCATTCCAGTACAGAAAATCAGAGGACAGCGGTGCTGTTAAATTCAACGCACAAGGTCACGCTGATCCTCACTCATACGTTAACAACGATGGTTTTGACCCTCTTGAGTGCACCACTGCATGGCAGGATTTCTCAAAAACCATTACCACTACTGGTGAGATCCGTACTCTTGCACTGAACTGCTCAATGGGTCGTGAAGATGGTACTCTCTACCTGCGTAACATCAAGGTTGTTGCAAACTTTGAGGATGTAATTGACATGGAGTCAAACGCTGATGAGGCAGAAATTGGTGAGAGACCAAGTGTTACTCCTCCCGCACCAGCTGAATTTGCTGCTCCTGAGAACGTCCTGACTTGGGATAAACTTGGTGGCAACAACGAGAACAAGGGTATTTTCCGTGGCAAAGACGGCCGTTTTGATGGCGCCATCTTCGAAGCTACAACTGTAAAATACGGTGACGACGACGTATATGGCTTCTGCATTGATACAGCTCTTTCACACAACGCATGGAACGCTCAGTTCTTTGTAATGTTTGAGTCAGTATCTCCAACTGCAAAGAAAGCTATGGTTCTGTCACTTGAGTTCTCTACCAACTATGCTGGTACTGGTGCATTCAATGTTCACAATGGTGCCAACAAAAACGCTAAATGGAGCTTCGCTACTCCTGATTCAGCTCAATGGACCAAATTCACCGATACTTTGTTCGTAGAGGATATCGAGAAAGACACTTTGACTTGCTGGGAGTTCCACATTGGTGCTCAGAAAGCTGGTATCCATCACACTGCTAACTACAACGTATTCTTCAGAAACGTTAAACTTGAGGTTGACCCTGCTGGTGTAGAGAAACCTGAAGTTAAACCTGAGCCACCTGTATCAGTTAGCGAGGCTGCTGCTATCAACGTATACGTAGCTGGCGACGTTCTCTTCGCTTCTGAGGCTGCTGACGTTACTATCTTCAACATCAACGGTGTAACTGTTAAGGCTGCTAAGAACGTTACTTCACTCAACGTATCTGACCTGAGAAGTGGCTTGTACATTGCTAAGGTTGGTAACAAGACAGTTAAGTTCGTAAAATAATTAACAAGTAAATTTTAATAGTTTAACTGTTAATAACACATTGGCCCTGCAGACGACGTCTGCAGGGCTTTTTTTTTGTTTGTGGGCGAGCTGAAGATTGAGGCGAGGAACGGGACAAATATAGGTTGCTTGTTTGGCGAGCTGAAGCTCGCTACGCAGGACTGACAAATAATAACTTGCGAGCTGATGCTCGCTACGCAAAACGGACAAGTGCAAAGCAAATACGACTCTGGATGAAGATTGAGGCGACGAACGGAACAATCACGACTTGATTGTTTGGCGAGCTGAAGCTCGCTACGCGGAACTGACAATCAGAACTTGCGAGCTGATGCTCGCTACGCAAAACGAACAAGTGCAAAGCAAATACGACTCACGGGATGATGATTGCGGCGAGGAACGGGACAAACAGGGCTT
>JAEEGK010003374.1_pt1 | contig 39833 bp, 28 predicted proteins | sample 8958771 | NCBI WGS metagenome assembly JAEEGK01 (sample SAMN16246547, study PRJNA631951) | gut metagenome | biome: gut microbiome; feature: rumen; material: SC-attached | host: Bos | place: Iran: Karaj | collected 2018-10
CATTATTTTGTCTAGGGTTCGAATCCCTCCGAGCGCAAAAAAGAGACACCGTTGGGTGTCTCTTTTTTAGCGCAGACGGAGGGATTCGAACCCTCGTGACCCGGAGGTCAAACGCATTTCGAGTGCGCCCCGTTATGACCGCTTCGATACGTCTGCATGTATTGGTGCCCGCCGTTTGACGAGCACCTTTTTTATGATGTCTTTAAACGCGACTTAACTATTTTACCAAACTTGCTGTCTGTCTTGCAATAGCCAATTCTTCGTTGGTAGGAACTACCATAACGGTTACTTTGTCGCCGTCATTTGAAATGATTGCTTCGTCACCGTGAACATTGTTCTTGGACTCGTCAATGCTTGCTCCGAGGTATCCGAGGTACTTGCCTGTCATGGAACGAACTCTTCCGTCGTTCTCGCCGATACCTGCTGTGAATGCGATAACATCAACACCGTTCATAGCTGCTGCGTAAGCACCGATGTACTTAGCAACTCTGTATGTGTATGTCTCAAGAGCCATCTTTGCGAGAGCATTGCCCTGATCCATAGCTGCGGATAAGTCTCTGAAGTCTGAAGAAACCTTTGACATTCCTTCAACACCTGACTTCTTGTTCATGATGGTGTTGATCTCGGAGATTGAAAGGTTTTCTTTCTTTGCGATGAACTCGATGATAGCGGGATCGATATCGCCGCATCTTGTACCCATGATAAGACCTTCAAGAGGTGTAAGGCCCATGGATGTATCTACGCACTTGCCGTGGTCAACTGCAGAAATACTTGCACCGTTTCCTAAGTGGCAAACGATAATCTTTAAATCTTCTCTCTTCTTGCCAAGGATTTCTGCTGCTCTTGCAGATACGAAATCATGGCTGGTTCCGTGGAATCCGTAACGACGAACTTTGTATTTCTCATAATATTCATAAGGAAGTCCGTACATATATGCTTTCTCGGGCATTGTCTGATGGAAAGCTGTATCAAATACTGCTACCATGGGAACGCCGGGCATAATCTTTTTGCAAGCGTTGATACCGATAAGGTTTGCAGGGTTGTGAAGAGGAGCAAGATCGTTGCATTCTGCGATTGCATCCATAACTTCGTCTGTGATAACAACAGACTTCGCAAACTTCTCACCGCCGTGCACAATACGATGACCTACTGCATCGATTTCACTAAGTGACTTAACAACGCCGTGTTCTGCATCTGTCAAAGCATCGATAACTGCCTGAATAGCATAAGTATGGTCGGGCATCGGAGTTTCTTTTGTTACTTTATCCTTTCCCGAAGGAGTATGCTTGATACAGGAGCCGTCCATTCCGATTCTTTCGCAAAGTCCTTTTGCAAGCACTGCTTCGCTCTCAGAATTGATAAGCTGATACTTGAGTGATGAACTTCCGCAATTAATTACCAAAATATTCATAAAATACCTCCTAAAATATTGAAACGCCGCATCATTTAACGCAGGCGAAATCTTTCACGAACATATAGAATTGTAGGCTTTTTTTATGCTTTTGTCAATTCAAAGAGAGTGGCAAAAAAACAGAAACCGACTTTTAGTCGAAAAAGCACTTGACAAACAAAATTTCGCGTTGTTATAATAAAACCGACCGATAGTCGAAAAGGAGAAAAACAATGAAAAAGGGCGAAAAAAGAAAACTTGAACTCGTACAGATAGCATACCGTATGTTTCTGACAAAAGGATATGAGAACACGAGTGTGGATGAAATCATCGAAGAGGCAGGAATTGCCAAAGGCACTTTCTACTACTATTTCGAAAGCAAAGAGCTTCTTCTGGAAGAAGTAATCTGCATGATGATTAACAAGGAAGCCGAGGCTGCAACGGCAGTTTTAAAGTCCGACCTTCCCATCCCCGTTAAAATCACCGGAATAATCATGTCCCTTCAGCCTGAAAAAGAAGAGTTCACCATCGAAGAGGCACTCCTCAACCCGGAAAACGCCCTTATGCATAAAAAAATAAAACAGAAACTGTATGATGTTGCGACACCCATCCTTTCAGAGGTTGTTGAAGAAGGCATAAAAGAAGGAATATTCGACTGCACAAATATTCCCGAGAGAGTAAAAATGATGCTGCTTGTCAGCAGCGAAACATTTGACGAAGGACAGTTTACCGAAAGAGACATCGAAGTATTCATCGATCTCACGGAAAAACTTTTGGGCGCCGGGAAAGGAACCATGGAATTTGTTCGCGACATGATTGCACGCGGAGAAAGATAATGAAACAAAAAAGCAATTTCAATAAATTCCTTCTTCTCTGGTTCGGAGAACTGGTCTCCTCCATAGGAAGCGGCCTGACGGCTTTCGGACTCGGAGTTTACATTTTCAAAGTGACGGGAAGTGCGGCAAGCATGGCGCTTGTAACTCTTTTAGGATTTCTTCCCTCACTCCTTTTAAGCGTACCTGCAGGCATCTTGGCCGACAGATACGATCGTAGACTTTTAATGATGATCGGAGACGGCTTCTCTGCTCTCGGAGTATTATTCATCCTAATATGCATGATTCGCGGTGAAGCCACTCTTTTCCAAATATGTATAGGTGTCTCGGTCAGTGCGATTTTCTCGGCACTCCTTGAACCGTCCTATCGCGCAACCATTACTGATCTTCTGACAGCGGAAGAATTCTCCAGAGCAAACGGACTCGTTTCGCTCGCAGGAAGCTCGAGATACCTGTTTTCACCCCTGATTGCCGGATTTCTTCTTACAATAAGCGACGTAAAATTATTGCTCATCATTGATATTGCAACCTTCCTTTTAACCGTGACCGGCGCCGCTGTTGTAAGAAAAGGAATCGGCGTAAAAGAAACTGAAGTAAAAGAAGCATTCTTTGACAGTATAAAATCCGGCTGGAAAATTATACGCGAAACCAAAGGACTCCTCGCCCTTGTCTCTTTGTCTTCCGTAATCACACTTTTCATGGGAATGTTTCAGACACTTGTAAAACCGCTCATCCTTTCATTTCAGGATGAGAAAACGCTTGGAATCGCGGAAACAGTCTGTGCCTGCGGAATGCTTGTAAGCGGAGTAATACTCGGAATCAAAGGAATTAAGAAAAACTATGTGACATACCTCGCCCTTTCACTGTCACTGTCCGGATTGTGCATGTTCGGCTTCGGTCTTTTTGAAAATATAATTCCCGTATGCACATTCGGTTTTCTCTTCTTTTTGGTACTTCCGGTTGCAAACAACTGCATGGACTATCTGGCAAGAACCAACATACCTGCCGACATGCAGGGAAGAGTCTGGGGCTTAATCGGATTTATATCCCAGCTCGGATATGTGGTATCTTACGCCGTATCGGGAGTTCTGGCTGATGCTCTCGGCAAAATCGGAAACCGCGGAGTCGGAAGAGGTTCGGCACTTTTAATCATAATCTCCGGACTTTGCCTCACGGTTTTTTCTTTAGGCATTTTCTTCCGCAAAAATATCAAATCACTTGAACACAAGGAGGTAATATATGAAATCGGATAATAAAGATTATAAATACAGACCCGTTCTCTTTTTCGCACTTGCATACCTTTTCACATGGATTTTCTGGATCCCCGCAATCTTCGTCAGTGAAAATTTCGGCGCAGTGTTAATGTTAATCGGACTTCTTGCTCCCGCAGCAGTATCCACGGTATTTGTGCTCGCATCGGGATCGCCCGCTCTTAAAAGAGATTTAAAGCTTAAGTTAATCGGCTTTTATAAAGTTAATTGGCTAAATGTCCTCTTTGCAATTATTGTTTTCGCGGGAATCGTCGCTGCATCAATCTTACTTTCACTTTTATTCGGACAGTCCTTAAATCAGTTTTCTTTTACGAGCGACTTCTCTTTTACGGGCGTCGGAATCGCCGGAGCGTTCGTTTCGGTAACTGTTGCAGCCATCATCGAGGAAGTCGGCTGGAAAGGATACTGCGAAGATTCAATCGGACAGTATATGAACTGGTTCTGGGAGTCGATGATTTTCGGATTACTCTGGGGAATGTGGCACCTTCCGCTTATTTTCATCAAAGGAACTTACCAGGCAACACTCATGGTTAATCCTTTGTTCGTAATAAACTTCTTTGTCAGCGCAATCCCGATGGGCTTTATCATCACATGGGTTTATCTGACAAGCGGCCGTTCAATCCTCGCCTGCATGATTTATCACCTGGTAATTAATTTCCTGCAGGAAAAAATAGCAATGACACCCGAGACCAAATGCGTTGAAACCATCGTGGTAATCATTGTTTCAATAATCATTGTAATTGCAAACAGGGATATGTTCTTTGAAAAGAGACATGTCGGAAGATTGTTGGACGACATCGATGAAAGAAATAAAAAATTATCTCCAAAGTTAGAGTGTGCCGAATAATTAATTCATCATAAAAGAGGGGCGCCGGGAAACCGGCCCCCCTTTCATTTTATACTGAAGCATCCTTTTTCTTTTTTCCAAAATTCTTTGAAAAATTATATATTCCGCTCGAGCAGAGAAGAATAAATATCGGAACAAAATTGTAAAGATATCTCGCTCTCGCCTCAAAAAGCATAATAAACAGAGTTATTCCAACTATTGATAAAAGAGATGTAAAACTCATAAAATCAACTGTCTTCTCTTTAAAAAGCCTTATCGAAAAAGATACGCTACTAATGAGGAAGCCGAGAAGAATCCATATCCATATGAATTGACTGTAAGTGTTGAAAACCAGTTCTCTCTCGCCGCCATTCCAGTAAAACGATCGTAATACTTCTCTGAAACTCTCGGACGAAATATCAGGATAGTCTCCATATTTTACACCGCCTTCGCCCCTCCATGTGAATGTTCCGTCGTTATATGTCATAACAAGTTTTTTCAGATAAAACAAAACACTTTTTACGAAGCCACGCTCATCAATTATTTCTTTTGCAAGTTCAAGTTCTTTTTGACTGCGCTCTGCCTTCGGGCTGAACTGATATTGTCCGATAAGCGAAAATGCATCCGAATTGTAAGCCCCGGTCGTCTCCTCGATAAGTCCCATATAAAAATAATGCTGCCAGGACACCGAAAGATTATCAAGAAGTTCGGCTCCCGTATCTTTATATGTTACCGTCTTCATGCCGAAATATAACGGAATCACGGATAAAACAAGTGCTGCTACGATTGCCATTCTCTTTATGCTTTCTCTTTTCAAAAAAACTATTCTTATTATTTCCGAAAGAACAATACTTATAAGCACGATGATTACTGTGATTTTTATGAGACTTCCGACTGCGGTTAAAAAACATGCGGCAAATAATACTACGTATTTGACATTCTTTTTCATCTCAAGATACAGGAAATAAAGACAGAGCCCGAGAATCGGAAAAAGAATCGAAAATGTGTCTGTATACGGAATAATGCTCCAGGGAGAAATCCCGATTAATGCCAGATAAAGAATTGTTGAAAGTACTACCGGAAAAATCTTCTTAGTCGAAATATAAGAAGTAATTCCAAGGACGATTCCCGTGAGCGATTCCAGCGCGCAAAGAATCTGAATCCAGAAAAACTCCGAATAATACGGATAGCCCTGAAATCTTTTGATAAAATCTAAACTTCTGTAAAGAATCCAGGCCATCGGAATATTGTTCGGATATGCCGAGTAATACACCTCGGATCCTATCTTTCCTCCGTCAAAAAGAGAATATGCTGTTCCCTGTACACAGGACGGATCCCATCCTGTATAAAATGCGATTTTTTTGCTGATTTTTATATTGATTACATACCATGCGGCATATATCAAAACCAAAATGATTGTGGTGATGATTAATACTCTTTTCGAATCATCCGAAGATGAATTCTTTTTTTTCAAAAATATAATCAAAGCAGCCAAACCGGACATTACAACCAAAGCTGTCAAAAACAAAACAAAATTCGGAATCATCAAAGGAAGTTTGCATGCGACGTTTACGTCCCATTTATCTCCGCCGATTACCAACGAGAAAAAAATAATCATTCCAAAAGCGACAACCATAACGGATGCCGCCTTTAAAACATTCAATACTATTTTTTCAGTTTTTGTTTTGTTGCTCATAAAAATTCCTGCCTAAAATTTCTGCCTTATCCTTTATTTTAATACTTTCGAAAACGGATTTACATAGATTTATGATTCCTGTGACGATTAAATTCGAATACATTCTCCAAGCGAAAACGAATAAATCATAATCTCTGCCACGGGTTTCTTTTCCAGTCTCGAAAGTGCTTCGCTGTAATAGTCAAGCTGAGTCTTGTATCTTTTGACAAGTTCATCCGCAGTATCCACCCTGTCTGTTTTGTAATCCATCAGAATAAGTTTGCCGTCCTCTTCGAAATAGACGTCGATTACGCCCTGAACCAGCACCTTTTCGTTCTCGGGGAACTCTTCGTTCACTTCATTTGCAGGGACTGATAAAACAAACGGCTGCTCAAGATAAAGCTTATCGTTCTTAGCCGCCACGCTCATACGCTTCGAAAGATCGGTATCAAGGAATTTTAAAATCTTATCTTCGCTTACGAGCGCATCGTCTTCCTCATAGATGAAAAGATTGTCCTTCATCTTCTGCCTGTGCGCTCTTAAGTTTGCAACGATATCACCCTCGTAAATATGCTCAAAGTCCATGAGTTCCATTACTCTGTGATATGCACTGCCTCGCGCAGCACCGCCGTTCTCCGTATCGGTTTCGGCAATAATCTTCGGAACTCTTACTTCCTCTTCGTGATAAAGACTGTTCTCTCCGTCTTCGTTTTCAAGATATGCCGCTTTCTTAAGCTCGGAAACGGTGGTCTTTACGAAAAGATTGTCGAGAGATTCGTGGGGATATTTATATTCACTGATTCCTTCTGTTGCAGCGATTGCATTAAGCTTATCCTTTTTTATTTCTCTGTCGGTTTCATCCAGAATTTCGTTAATCTTTATATCCTCAGGGAAAATCTTCTTTACAATAAAGAGTTCTTTTTCCTCAAATATGATAGGATAAACCAAGTTCATAAAAGAATTTGCTTTGATAATATCTACGAACGACAAATCATTTTTAATCTTTGGTTCCTTATTAAGCATTCCTGTCATAAAGAGCTTCTCTCTTGCTCTTGTTAATGCAACATACAGAACTCTGATTTCTTCACCGATGTTGTCTTTGTTTTCTTTAACATAAATTGCTTTTTTAACAGGTGAAACCCCTTTGGTTCTTTTAGTAAGATTAAACGTATCTCCTCCAAGACCATATTCCTTGTCAACCAGGATTTTGCCTTTGGGTGGCTTAAACTGCGTATGCATTGCGCATAAAAAGCAAACAGGGAACTCCAGACCTTTGGACTTATGAACAGTCATAATCTTAACAACATTTGCCTTTTCATCAAGCATGTTGGCCTCGCCCATATCCTGACGATTCTTGAGTTTCTCCGTATATTTAATAAAATCATGGATACAGAAAATTCCCTGGTCTTCGTACTCATCCGCAGTTTCTGCAAGAAGATTCACATTTGCAAGTCTCTGCTCACCGCCGGGAAGACTTGATACCATCACAGTATACTCATATTTTTCGTATATCTTTCTGATGATGTCAGATGCAGACATGTAAAGAGACTGGCGTCTGAATTCATCAATATCTTCCGTGATTTTCTGTACCTTTTCTTTTAGGCTTTCTTCCTTTCCTTCCAAAAGATAAAGATACATGCTGTCAATTAGACGTTTCGTCCTGCCACAAGTTCTTATCTTTGCAATCTCATCCTGAGTAAAATCTCCGATAAACGAATTAAGCAAATGTAAAAGAGGCAAGTCCTGTCTGGGATTGTCAATAACAGAAAGGTAATTAAGAATAAGCTGAACTTCCCATGCACTGTAATATCCTGATTTGGAGATAACATACGCAGGAATTCCCGCTTCCTTAAGTGCCTTCTGATAAATCACGTCCTCTCCGCCACTCATACCTCTCATCATGATGGCAATATCAGAAAATTCAATATCCTTCGTTCCGCCTTTTTCCTGATCAAGCACCTGAAACTTGTTATCAATCAGCTCTCGAATTTTTGTCGCAACGATACGAGCCTCAATTTCATCTTTGGATAAATCCTTATAATCATTGATCCCCTCATAATCTTCTTTGCTAAAATACAAAAGTTCAGTTTTATTGTTTTCTTTGCTTTCCTGATAATCAGTTTGGCCAAAATACAGTTTTGCTTCATCGTCATATAAAACGCCGCCTATATCTTCTTTCATACAGCGTTCAAATATGTAATTTACGGCATCAATGACTTCCTGACGACTTCTGAAATTCTTCTTAAGATTGATTCTCTCACTTTGCGGACAGCCTGCGTCTGCGTATTTTTTACACATCTCAATAAATATTGAGGGCTCCGCATGACGGAAACGGTATATACTCTGCTTAACATCGCCAACCATAAATCTGTTACCGATGGCAGGATCTTTTTTAGAAATCACACTTAATATTGTTTCCTGAACCTCGTTCGAATCCTGATACTCGTCAATCATGACCTCTTCGAAATAATTTCTGTAACTATCCGCAGTCTGAGTCGGCTGTTTGTTCTCATTCACGAGAATGCGAAGTGCCATATGCTCCATATCGGAATAATCAACAAGACCCCTGTCGCGTTTCATTGTTTCAAAGGTTCGAAGATACGCAATCACAAACTTTGCCAGGGCATTGGTGATAACACGACCTTCCTTGTAATAGGTTTCAATTTCTTCAACAGTCGCATAATGGATATTTTTCTCTATATCTTTGTAAATTTCAACTGCTTCGGCATTTTTACTGTCGGCCTCTGCTTTTATCTCTTCTTCCCCGGGAAATTTCTTCGAACCGTATCCGAGAGTTATTGATTTATGAGTCTTATAATATTCTATACGGGTTTTGAAATCCTGCCCTTTAAGGGTATTAATAAAACTAATCTCATCACAGGCTTTATCATAATGTTTTTTAAGTGAGGTGTTCTCTGTTATATCCCTCATTTCCGTGAAAAGTTTAAGGGCCTCATCGAGGAACTTGTCTTCGTAATCCGTCAATCCTTTAATTGCATCCGAAGACCATACATCTATATCATCCTCTACTACGAAACTCTCAAGAATTTCATACGGATATGGCATACTGTCTACCTTATCGGCGATTCCTTTGACGAGCTCATAAAAGTCTTTGAATATGCCTTTGGGCGCATAGATTTCCACAAGGTTCAAGAAATCCTCGTTTTCCTCCTTAAACGCTTCTTCTACAGCCTTATTGAACGCATCTTCGGAAATCTGCTTTATCTCTCCTTCGGTACCGACTGCAAATGCAGGGTCAAGTTCTATTTCCTCAAAATGGTTTTTGAGGATATAAAGGCAAAAACTGTCGATGGTTGTAATCTGTGCAGTATGAAGAATGGCAATCTGCTTTCTGATTTTCGGATTGTCAGGATCCTCTTTTAATTTCTCGCGAAGTTTTTTGCCAATACGGTCTCTCATCTCTCTTGCTGCCGCGTTGGTAAAAGTTACTATCAGAATTTTATTAATATCCGGACCATCTTTTTCGCAAATTCTATCTGCAATTCGCGTAGAAAGAACGTGGGTCTTGCCACTTCCTGCCGCTGCCGAGACTATAAGATTTTTATTTCTTGATTCTATTACTTTCTTTTGATCTTCAGTATTAGCCATATTCCTATTCCTGTTCCTCTTCTTCGTCTTCGCTTTCAGAAGTCTCAGGCCCAATTGCTCTGTATTCGTAACCCTTTATCTTTCGGTCAAATCCGCAGATTCCCTTAAGTGCACAATATTTGCATGCGGTTTCGTTTTTCAGTTTGTAAGGATTAACATCTATTTTTCCGGCTAAAATATCTCCCGACAAATCAAGTGCTTTGTCCTCGGCAACATCTAAAATATCAAGGAATGCTTCATTTGAGCAGACACTTGAATACGCATCAGGCGTATTGTCTTTCTTCTTCTTGATTTTAACAACCTCAGATGCTGTTCCTGCTTCGGCAAGCGATTCATCAAGACTTGTCATAACCTTCTCATCATTCACGATTAATCCGCTTGGAATGAGACTCTTCCTGATTTCTGCCTCATAATCTTCTTTGTTAACCACAAACGGATCGTCAATTGCATAGTAAAGCATCGCTGCGGGAAGAACATTTTTGTCAGGATGTTTTTCACTGATACTCTCAATGGCTTTCTTCATATAAATCGCAAGTTGTAAAGAAAGACCTTCCTTAATCATATCTGTGTTAATAGCATGCTTTGAAGACTTATAATCGATAATCTTTACATATTCATTATTTGCATCATCAACATACACATCTGCCCTGTCGATACGACCTTTTAGTTGAATTTCTTTTTTCTCAGCTTTGCCTTTTGAAAGAGCATCATTAATCTTTCCGATTATTTCCATTCCTTCGGCGCTCGAATTCTCTTTATCCTTGCAAATCGAGTAGTTTTGAATATCTTCTAATACATCATCCTCAAGGCGATACATTTCATAGTTTCTAACGAATTTTTCCTCAAACATTTCAGGCTTATACTTGCCTTTTGAAAGCTGAAATCCCAGTGTCTTCGCCGTACGCTTCATAATCCTTGCAAGCTGTTTGACATAGTATCTGGTCTTCTCGTCGGATTTTAAAAGATCCCCGTTATATCCGCTTGTAAACTTTTCAACAGCGAGGTCAATTTCCTCATTTAGGAACGCTTCTTCAGCCGTCGAAAAATCAAGTTTACTGTCATTTAATTTCTTGCCGACTTCTTCAAGCACACCATGAGCGAGGTTTCCCATATCCATACTTTCGAGACCATATTCTTCTCTCTCTGAAAGTTTGAGTCCGTCTCCCACAAAATATGCGTACTGACACCTTGCAAACTGTTCAAGCGTTGAAATCGATACCTTTAACAAATTTCCATACAATTCTTTTGCGGTTTTTTCGTTAATAACAGTAGGCTTGTGTTCTCTAAACGCATTCTCAATAACCTTGTCGCACCATTCCCTGCCTTCTTGAGTGGTACGCAGTATTCCGATATTCTTAAATAACTTCTCTTCATCCACTTCAAGCCCGGAAACATAGAGTCCGAGAAGACGTCCGGTATCATCTTTGATATCTGTTTCAAAAAGATTGGGTTTATAAGTTGTACAAATATTAATCGATAGTCCCTCATACATATTCCTTAATACTTCAATCAGGTATGAAGGAATCAGGCTTTCACCCTTGCTTCCAACAGTGGCAAAAGAAATGAACAGTTTATCTGTAGGCTTGGTTAATCCCAGATAAATGTACAACTGTTCAATAAATGCAAGCTCGTCACTTGTAGGTGCGAGATTGCATTCTGCTCTCTTTAATTCCTCTTTGTCCGGAACAGATAATAGACCGCCCGATACTCCGGAACAGGGAATGTTTCCGTCATTAACACCCACGATAAAGAGAGCCTTTATCTCTCTTAGTCTGGTTCTCTGCATATCTCCGACTAAAACAGAATCCACTTTCTGAGGAAGCACGCCAACTCTGATTTCAGAAAAGCCTACCTTTAATATGTCAGACAGTTCCTTGATGGTATAATCCTCTTCTCCCATAAGGTCTGTCAGAACATCGAATAATTCAATGATTTTGTTGTATATGCCTGCGTACTCCATAGATACGCTGATATCATAGTTTTCTTTAAGTTCCTCGCTTAATTGACCCATTTTATCTGCAACATTGCCTGTCTCGAGAATGTTGTAGATTTGCTTGATCCATTCCGAAAGTTTTCTCTTTCTTACACCGTTACTTGATATTTCCTCAAAAATACCGATGAACCTTTCACGAAGAGAATTCATATAGCTTAAGTTTTCGCCATTATCCCTTTGTTCAGCGCTGGTAAATGAAAACTCGCTTTTCCATTTAGCAGCACCTTTGATTCCTCTTGCGTAAATATAATTTTCCAACCTGTCAATTTCCTCATCCTCAAAAGGAGACACACCGGTTCTAAGCATTTTTAATACATCTTCGATTTGGAAATTATATTTAAGAATCTCCGTAATCGAAAGTATATATTTTACCAGAGGATTGTTAATGATACTTCGGTTCGCATCAAGATAATAAGGTATGCCGTATCTTGAAAGATACTTTTCAAGAGGTTTTCTGTACTTCGTCATATCAGCACAGATAAGCGCAATATCACGATATCTGTAGTTCTTTTTCTCAATCTCTTTTAAGATTGCTTCGCAGACGATATGGCATTCGCTGTCAACATCGGAGCATTTGTTAATCTCGATAGCTCCGGCTGCCTTCATGCTTACGTTTTCTTTTCTGAAAAGATTCTTTTCGAGAAATGCGAGTTCGGAATTGTTCGCATGTCTATAGTCGGTTGTCAAACGTATATCGTCCTTAATATTAATGCCATTCGGGTCATATTTATCTTTTATTTCCGACATATTTCTTTTGGTCAGATTAAATATCGAATTATCATCTTTTTTATAATTGTTCGGTTTATCTGCAGGATCATTATCAAACGGAAACGTAATATAAACGTCCTTTGCCTTGTTTAAAACAGCGACAATCGCCTTAATCTGTATCGGAGTAAAGCCCGTAAAACCATCAAAAATAACGACGCTCTTTTCCATCTTTTTGGACAAAGGGAGTCTTTCGATGAACATGTCAAGGATCTCTTCTCTCGTGATGTATTTGTCTTCGCACTCTTTTAGGAAGACTTCGTAAAGAAGTTTTAAATCGGACAGTTTTTTCTTCAAATCATCGGAGGTGCACTTTTCTTTTATGGTATCGAGGTCCTCGGGACTGACGTTATACTGCATGAATTCGGACAAAACGGATTTGACTTCTCCCGCCCAGCCTGCATTATCCATTCCCTTGTAAAGCACGAGAAGGTCGTCTTTAATTTTCGAAGCACCTCTCTTAATAAGCAGGCACTTGCCCGTATCGTCGAGAAGCATTCTTTTAGGCTGTCCGACCTCTTCGAAAACCTTTCTCGGAAGGCGCGAAAAACTTAAAACGTCGATATTGATGATACCGCCGTCCGGGTGCGAATTTGCCATGTCCCACTGCGTCTGCATGGTAAACTGATCGGGAACAATCATGAGGATATTATTCCTTCTGTCTGCAGTTGCCAGGTCAATTGCGAGTTTCTTGACATATTCACTTTTACCGCTTCCGGAGCCACCCAAAATAAACTGAAGTGCCATATAGTTCCTCTTCTTAATTCTTTGTGTTAATATAACTATTATACAATAATTTACGGTCGGTTTTCGCTATATTTTTAAACAAATATGACAGAGATTAAACACATCACCATAAAAGAAATAACCGAATACACACCCTCAAACGAGCCTGCGCTTTATATCACGTCTAAAAGAGACGTTGCGGATTATCTTACATCCAAAGGCGAGGCAGTTTGTATATGTGTGAATAGTGAGGAGCAACTGCCCGCCTTTGAAGGTTATAAATATTTTATCACGGAAGATGTCCAATATTCTGGACACATGGATATGGTTTACTGTCATATCAAAAATATCCCCTACGTAATCGGCGAAGACGAGGACTTCATTATACGCGAGGAATGCCCCGAGGATCTGCCGAAAATATACGATATGTATGACGACGAAGAATGTAAAAGATTCTTAGAGTCCCTTCCCGAACTCTCCGATGCCCTTACTCCCGAGGCACGCTTTGAATCCGTTAAAAACGGCTACATGCTCTTTGAGTACGGAATGTGGATAATCGAACTAAAAGAAACAAACGAAGTCATCGGGCGCGTGGGATTTGAATATTTCAATGAATCAGCCGTTTCGCTGGGCTTTATGATTCGAAAGGACATGCGAAATAAGGGCTATGCCCTCAAAGCCGTAATTAACTGCATCACATATTTGAAGGCGAATCACCCGGAACTTAAAATAATCGCAAGGGTCAGCAGCAAAAACAAAGCATCACTTAATCTTTTATCCAAAACAGAGAATATGCTTCCCGGCAGTATAAAAGTAATTGTGATATAAATCCGACCCCGAAATAAAAAAATACTTCCGGGCTTTATAGAAATAGTTGCGGAATAAGCCCGCCCCTAAAAAAACATAAAAACAGACGGTGTTATTAACACCGCCTGTTATTATAAAATATTAACTTACTTGTTTTTTACGGGTACAAGTTCAATATAGCCTCTTTCCCCGATTGGCTGAAGCTGTATTCTCGGATTACTGTCGTCCCATTCATAGCCGATGAAATCGGGATTGTACTTCTTCTCTGCATCCCAGATTTCGTTAATCGCAGCTACGTAGTCTTCCTGCTTAAAAGGCTCTCCTCTGAACATCAGATATGTCGCAGCGGGAAGATCGATAATTTCAAAACCTTTGGGAATAATTCCCTTATAATCAGTTTCAACTTCCACACCCTGAACATATTCGTTTGTTACGGGTTTTCTCAAGTGCTCGGGAAGCCAGAGACATACGGGTTCTCCGCTTATCGATTTAATACTTGTCAGAAGTCCCCAGACATCACATCCGACCTCTTCGCAGTAACTGAAATACTCGTTTGCCTTGATGCCTCTTTTGATAATAACTTTACGTGCAGGTTTTTCGATTACCTGAATAAAAACATTTCTTATTTCGCCCATATTGCTTTCTTTCCTCTCTTTATTAATGATTAAATTAGGAGTAAAGAGCCAGACCGGAACCGGGCTTGAGGAAAACTCTTTCGGATTGCAGCCGAATTCACGTCTGAATGCCCGCTGATATCCGTCCACGCTTCCAAATCCCATACTCATGGCAATATCAAGAATCTGAATATTCTCATCACGCAGTCTCAAAGCTGACTTTGACAGTTTAAGGCGCCGTATATAAACCGCCGGTGTCATATCAAGATACTTGATGAACAGTTTTCTTGCATACCATGGAGAAAACGAAGCCGCCATGGCAAGATTTTCCAAAGTGATATCTTCACTTAAATGTTCACTTATATAATCCTGCATCAGGCGTACCGCTTTTCTCTGTTCGTCCATCTTCTCATCTCCTTGTGAGCTAATAATAGCTTATAGGCGATATTTATTTCTCGACTTTTTTTGCTCTCTTTTATAATGTTTTTTGATGCAGTACAACTATCGTAATTAATTATTCTCTGGTTTCAATCAGCATCTGCTTTCCCGGGCCATCCACCTCAAACTTATCGGGTGCCACACGGATTATGTCAGTGCCGTAGGGAGCTGTAATAAACTCATTCAGGGCGGGATCAAACTTAAGGATTGAAGCGACCAGTGTCAGATCCAGATTTTTGGGGTTGTTGATGTACTCATCATCCTCGTCGCCTACGCAGAAGAACCATCCGCTGTCACTTTCTCTCGTCGGTTCCAGGCGTGAGCCGAAACCGATTTTCCAATTGCCCTCGAAGACTTTCTTTGACACGATAACGGACTTGCCGTACATCATTTTCCGCTGCCTCATGGGTTCATGAATATCTTTGCTCGAGAGAAAATCCTCAATTTCTTTGGATTCCGGTTCACCGTCGGTATCGGGTTTTCTGATATCCTCGTCCCATAATTTATGGTCTGCTCTGTTCGTAAGTAAGACGGCAAGATTAAGGATTTCTTTCTCATCGGCTTCTATTCTGTACTGTGTCTCGACCGGCTTATCATGCCCTCTGCTGCCGTATGTATAAACATCCAAAGCACCGTCCTTGTAAAGCATTCCCTTTACCGCGCCAAGATTTTCCTTGTCATTATAGAACATAAAAAAATTCGATAAACGGTCGTTTACAAACCAATCAAATGCCGTGCCGTTCTGCCCGTTCATGTAAAAGATGGCACCGTCCTTTTCAAGATCTCCCATACTTACATTAGGCAGATTCGTTTTAAGCGCCTCAAGCATGAGCTTTTCAACTTCCGCAAGAATTTTATTCATTGTTATCCCCCATTATTCATCCAAAACCAGACCTTCAAAAAAAGCAGAAAAGGAATCTGCTACTTTGCTTTTAACCAGATATCCGGTCTCGGCATCATCATATTCATGGTTGCATAAATATACGGTTCCGTAATCGTCACTCCCCAGTGAAAGGCACAGATAATTTCCGCCGGGATCCAATGCAAAAGGAATGTCGTCTTTTCCGAGCATCTCTTCATCCCACAATTCCATGCAGTTAGTCATAAGGTCGTCGTAGTCGTCGCTCTCTTCTTTGTTAAGAATAAAGAATTCCTGAATTACCGAATGATTGGTTTTTTCTGTTACTTCATCAAAAAACTCGAAAACATAATCTCCTTCAGGCATTCCTCCGTTAGATTCAAGCATAAATGCCTTGTAGTCATCCGGTAAAACCAGTGAAAGCTTTTGCTCGATTTCTCTGATATCCTGGGATGTAAGCTGTTCTCCGCTGTCGGATAAAATCATCTCGTATTTCTCTGACATTTCATTTTCCCCCTCATAATAATTGATTTACTTTTCCTTAAAAAGAAGTCCGAAAGTGCCGGGTCCGCAGTTAACTGCGATGGAAGCGCAGGCCTGCTTGAAAATAATCTGGTCGAATTTCATCTTCTTTTCGATGTAAGCTTTTATCCAGTCCATATCTTTCTTGTTTAATCCTACATAGGTTACAAATAAAACTTTGGTGTCGATTTTAGGACCTGCAGAGAGGCATGCATTGATGTAGTTTTTCCATGCGTTCTTGGATGAACCGAAGTAAATCTTTCCAAGCTTCATTCTGCCTCGTTTTAAAACGAGTACGGGACGCCCCATCAGTGATTTTACGAGGTTAGCCATACGCGGAGGAACCTGTTTTGCTCTGGCGAGATAATCAAGGTTGTCAACGATAAAGCTTGTATGAATCTTGCCTTTAATATTTTCAAGTTCTTCGATGATGTGCTTCGGGCTCATACCGTTTTCTGCGAGTCTGCAGGCCTCAAGTACCATGAGACCCTGGGCGCTGGATAAGTGGCCGGAGTCGAATACGAATACATTGTCGAAGGCTTTGGCGGCTTCCAAGGCACTCGGACATCCGCTGTTTTCGATTTTCGATGAAATCGAAATATGAATTACATTGTTGGCATATGAAAGCTGTTTTGCAAAGAATGCTTCATGCTCCTTGGCATCGGGTGCCATCGGAAGAACCGAATTGGACGTATTTTCCATGTATTTGATTACGCCCGCGGTATCTATTTCATAGCCGTCCTTAAACAAACCTTCCTCGGTTCGTACTCTGTGAGGAATAATTGCAATACCGTAGTTTTCAATGAATCCCTTGGGAAGATCGGCAACACTTTCCGTTGAAATTGCAACCATCTTTCTCTTCTGACTGCCGTGCATCCAGGAGATTGTCTCTTCAAGGATTTCATCGTCGCCGCCCATAACTTTTACCATGTCTTTGGGCAGATGGCGTAACAGTTCACTTTCAAGCTCACTGCCGCTGACGGGTTTTACGAGATAACCGTCAAAGGCTTCCTTCGCATAGAGATCTCTGTTTTCTTCACCCGCATTTGCGGTAAGAATAACAATTTTACTGTCGCGGCTTCTTCCGCCTGTCTGGTTACGGATGCGTTTCTTACATTCGATACCGTCCATTTCAGGCATCAGGTGGTCCATAAATATAACATTGTATTCGATGTTCTGCGTCAGCTTAAGTGCAGCTTCACCGCTTCTTACGGTATCGATGACAACCTTTGTATCACGAAGAAGCTTTGATACAACCATAAGGTTTGCTTCGTTGTCATCGACTACAAGAATTCTTGCATCGGGTGCTTCGAATTTCTGTCTGTATGTGCTCTTTTTACCGTAGCCGTGGTTCTTTTCGAAATCATATTCACCAATCTGCTTGTCGTTAACAAGCTTCTGGGGAATCTCGACGATGAAGGTCGAACCTTTGGTATAAACACTGTTTACGGCAATTTTACCGCCCATCAAATCAAGGAACTGTTTTACGATGGAAAGACCCAAGCCCGTACCTTCGATATGTGTCGTGGCATCCTCGTCCACTCTTTTATAAGCGGAGAAAAGGAAAGGAATGTCTTCTTTTTTGATTCCTATACCGGTATCGGAAACCGTATAGATAATGTTGCAGGTTTCATTGTCAAGCTGCTCACACTGAACCGTTAAGGAAACTGAACCTTCCTTGGTGTATTTAATGGCGTTGTTTAAAACATTTATAAGTATCTGCTTGATTCTGACTTCGTCTCCGACCAATTCTGCGGGAACGTCAGGCGAAACATTGATTCTGAACTGCAGATTCTTTTCTCTTGCCCTGATCCAGAGCATTCCGACGAGATCGGAAAGCATATTTCCGGTATTGTACGGTGCAATCAGAAGATGCATTTTACCGGATTTGAATTTGGACATATCCAGAATATCGTTAATCAGGTTTAAAAGAAGTTTGCCTGCCGAACGGATATTTACCGCATCCTCAACTACCTCATCGTTGATGTTTTCACGAAGAATCATTTCGTTAAGACCGATGATGGTATTGATCGGCGTACGGATTTCATGGCTCATGCTCGAGAAGAACTGATTTTGGGCGGCATTGAGCATTTCGATTTCCTTTTTCTGCTCTTCCGCTCTCTTTTTCTCTTTCGTAAAAAGCTTAACTTCGAGTCCGACTAAAACACTGAGCGCAACGCTTATAAGAATCAGCGAAACATATGAGAAAATGTTGCCCTGAATTCTTGAGGATTCCACCACGACATCCGGATGCATAATGTTGATATAGTAGCATGCGGTCGCGATAAGAAGATCTGCAACATAAAAGATTATTCTGGTTTTTCCGTCTAAAAGAATGCTGACAACAAGTATCGAGTAAACAAACCAGATAGGAGCATCTCCGTTTATGCCGCCGCCGTATATAAATGTCATCGGGAAGAAAATAAATCCGAGCATAAAACAGATCATACTTGCGCCGAATTTAATCTTTTTCGTTTTTACGGAGAAAAAGGCTATGGCAAAAACAAACAGAATAGCCACTCCGATAAGAATCCTGTCTAAAAGTCTGTCGTCCGTTAAGAAGATTTCTATCAGCGTTACCACCAACAGAATTTCCGTAATCATTGAGTTTAAGACAAAGAGCCGCTGTCTGATGTCCGTATCGTTGTTATAAAGTTTATCCTTAAATCCTTCGTGCTTCATTCTTCCTCCATGGGTTCAAACTCAAAAACATCTTCGGATGGCTTCTCTTCTTTGCTGCCCTCGGGCCTAAATTCGAGGACTTCGTTTTCTTCACCGGCACCGGAATCATCGCCGATTGCATGATTTATTCTTTCTTTTAAGACCTCATAAACACTCATCACGTGATCATGATTGTCAAAAATGTAATTCTCTTTCTTTTCCTTGGCCGCTTTTTCGAGTTTCAGAGCTTCCTCGGATAAATCCATGGCTCCGATCATCTTTGACGTGCTCTTTAACGCATGAACGATAATCTCGTAATTGCCCCAGTCTTTCTGCTCATAAAAGTTCATCAGCGCGGGTATCTTTTCAGAGGCTTCGTTTGCGAACTGGATAAGAAGAGTATTGTAAAATTCTTCATCACCGAGACAGTATTTTAAACCTGCTTCAACATCTATATTGCTGCCCTCAAGTTTTTCGGCAAGAGTCTTTTCGCTCTCTTTTTCGGATAATTCTTCGCTTTTCTCTTCCTCTTCTTCGGCTTCCTCAATATATGAGTTTCCGTCTTCATCTTCATACTCGAAGCTTAAGAGAGACTTGGGGAGTACCTGTTTAAGCACACGCTCAAGTTCTTCAATTTCAATAGGCTTGGAAACAAATCCGTCGAAACCTTCGGATAAGAACATCTGCTTTGCGGAGCTCATTGCGTTTGCGGTAAGTGCAACAATGGGAACATTGTTGTCGAGTCCTAAGACATCTCCACGGATTTTCTTCATGGCTTCGACACCGTCCATTCCGCCCATCATATGGTCCATGAAAATAATGTCAAACTGCTTTTCCCTGCAGATATCGATGGATTCCGGACCGCTCGTTGCGGTTGAAACAACCATACCGTATCTCTTGAAAATACTCTTTCCAACGACAAGGTTCATAGGTTCGTCATCGACTACCAGAGCTCTGACACCGTTAAGACGAAGCTTTCCGCCCTCTTTTACTCGGGTGTTGATATTGGTATTAAGAATAGCGGTAACGGGGAAGCAGTAGAACGGCTTCTCCATGATTCTTGCGTTGGACTTTGTGGGAAGTGTGAAGTCGCCGTTTGCAACAACGACAACAATCATTTCCTTTGCCAGTTCTTCCATCAGTTCGATATCCGAACAGTATTCTTCCTCTCCGACGAAGAGATGTGTCATGTTAAGAGACTCTTTTAATCTCTTTAAGTTGTCTGTATTGTCAACTCTGTGCATCTGAATACCGAGGCCGTTAACAATGTTAAGAACCATCGAATTGTAGTATTCACGCACAGCGGGGTTTTCGAATTTTTCGAAATGAAGGAATGCGCCCAGGCAAAGCTTGTCCGGATTTTTTACAGACATACAGCTTGATGCATCCACAACTGTCTGCGGAAGGCTGACATGAACCGTTGTTCCGACATCGGGTTTACTCTTAATGATCATAAAACCGCCAAGAAGCGAAACAAAGCCGGAAACGATTGAAAGACCGAGTCCCAGACCGCCGCCGAGTCTGGCTCTGCCGGAATCAGCCTGATAGAATCTCTCGTATACTCTTTCGAGTTCTTCTTCGGACATACCGATACCGGTATCCGTTACTTCAATGGAAAGGTTAACGCCGTACTCCTGTTCTTCACAGGAAATACGAACATAAACACCGCCTTCGTGAGTGTATTTCAAACCGTTTGAAATCAGTGCTCGTAAAATCTTCTTTATCTTTGCGGCATCGGAATTCATTACCGAAGGAATCGCGGGATCGACATCAATGACAAGCTCGACTTCATTTGATTTGTACTCTCGGATTTCCGTTACAAGATCGTTTAAAATCGATGAAAGCATGTAGTCTTCATTGTTAACAACGATGTTTTTACGATCGATTTCCGAATAATCCAGAATATCGCCTATCTGCTCAGCCACTTTTCGGCCGGCGTTTCTGACCGAAATCATGTCGCGGCGGATATCTTCTTTTTCTTCCTTGTCGATACAGATTCCCGAAAGACCGATAACCGCATTAACGGGAGTACGAAGTTCGTGCGAAACGTTTGCAAGGAAGTCGTTAAGTCTGTTCGTTGCATCGGTCAGCATGATAATCTCGTCGTTGGATTTTTCGAGTACCTGCGTCCATTTATCAATGATTGCTTTGGAAAACCATCCGATTAAAAAGATAATCAGACAGTGCATTACGGTTCTGCTTATAATAAGCGAGTCAAATTCTTCGCCCGTAAGTACCTTCACGGTTATCTCATATCCCATTGTCAGATAATATGTGATTACCGCAAAAGTAATGAGTTTCTTTTTTCCGGTTAACGTATATAAAACCATGATTCCCGCCATTACAACGGCTAAATCGAATGTACTGGTTTCGTGAATACCATAAAAGAAAAACGAAAACATCATTAAAATGGCATAAAACCAAAGTCTCGCATTGGTCGACAAAAGCTGACGGATATGGAAAATCCAGCTGAAAATCATTCCGATTGTAATCGGTATGAGTGCCCATTTCTCCCATCCCATCAGGAAAGACTCCACCACAAGAATGACTGCCAGTATCGAATAGCCTATAAGCAGCATTAAATGTGATGCCTGAAAATTGTCGTTTCTATCATCATTCTTCATTCTTCTTTTCCCTCAGATTGTAGTCTGTGTCTTCGTGAATAATGGAAAGCATTATGTCCGCGTATTTAGGATCAAACTGCGTTCCTTTTCCGTTTTCAATTTCCTGAAGTATTATATTCTGGTCAAGAACATCTCTGTAACTTCTGTAACTTGACATTGCATCGTAAGCATCGGCAACAGCGATAATCTTCGCAAACTCTCCGATATCGTCTCCTGCCAGACCTTCGGGATAGCCCTTTCCGTCAAAGCGTTCGTGGTGGCATTTTGCACCGAGCGCAAGGTTGGGGTCTTCTTTTATGTTGTCAAGTATCTTGGCACCCATCGCAGGATGCTGTTTGATAATTTCGTATTCTTCGTCGTTTAACTTGTCGGGTTTGTTGATTACGGCATCGGGAATACCGATTTTACCTATATCATGTAAAAGACCCATGATATAAATCTCTTCCTGATCCTTTTCCGAAAATCTTGCTCTCTTGGCAATTTCTCTGGAATAATCAGCAACTCTCTGCGAATGACCGTTGGTGTAATTGTCTTTTGTATCGATAGCAACAGCCAGCGATTCCACGAGATGAAGGAAGAGATTTCTGTTCTCTCTGGTCTTTTCTTCAACCTCTTTGGAGAGCTGTTTCTGAAGTGTCAAAAGTTCGAGAATATGGCTTACTCTCAAGCGAAGGATTTCAGGCACAAAAGGTTTTTTGATAAAATCCATCGCACCCATTGAAAGGCCCTTGCTTTCTGCCTCGCTGGTTTCGTCTGCGGTAAGGAAAAGTACGGGAACATTGGATGCCTCGCAGTCTTTTTTCCTTAATTTCGAAAGGGTTTCAAAGCCGTCCATTTCAGGCATTTTTATGTCTAAAAGAATTAAGTCGGCGTTGGTTCCCGGAGTGTCAAAATAGTCAAGCAGTGCCTGTCCGGATTTAAGCGCAATTACGTGGATTCCGCTCATGCTTAAAGCCTTGCCCGCTACCTGTAAATTAAGTACGTCATCGTCAACAATGATTACTTTTTTCTCTTTTTTTACGCTGGAAACAAAATTGCTGTCTCCGACAAATTCGGTTTCGTAGGAAACGGCTAAGTCGTTCTCATAATTCTCATGCCATCTGGTAATGATGTGCTCAAGAACGGTACCCGTCGAATCCTCTCTTACGTCAGTAAGGAACACAAAATACTGATTGTATCTGTTACGCATGAGGATGTCGGATTTACGAAGCGATTTTCTGACATGATTGCCGAATTCATCGCATGCATCCTTAAATACAACATCACTCATATCGCCTTTTTTACTAAGTGTAAAAAGAATCTTGCAGGCACCCAAATGATGGCGGAGTATATATCTTATGACATATCTGTAAACATGTGCAAAAGCTTCGGCATCAAGCTGAAGTGCAACGTTGGGAATGGTTCTTTCTCCGAGTATTTCCGAAATTGTTTTGATATCGGGCTCGGGGGAATTCATTTCGTCTTCGGAGAACAGTTCCGAATTGAACAGATTGTACCCGTGTTTACCGTTTTTCTTAACTTTGTAAAGGGATTTGTCGGCAAGTTTTAAAAGTGAATTGTAATCATTGCCGTGTCTGGGAACAAAGACAGCTCCGATGGAAGCGCCCAGAGGAATGCTCATATCCGCACCCATCAGGTTTTTCGCTGATTTTATGAGCTTTTCATTCAGATTTTTGGTAATCGAAGCCACACCTTCTTCGGTTTCGACGCCGTTGCAGAATGCAACAAATTCATCACCGCCGATACGGCCGCATTTGCTGCCTGCGGGGATTGAATCGCGGATAATCTGGGCAAATGATATTAAGACCTCGTCACCCATGTCATGTCCGTAAATATCATTTACGAGCTTGAATGAATCAAGGTCAATCATCATAAGGGCACCGGCTGATGCCACGCAAAGTGAGGGCATCTGCGCATTGGTTGCCGCTTTGTTTAAGAAACCTGTCAGCTTGTCGGTAGTAGCCTCGGTTTTTAAGTTGTTCATTTCCTTCTGAACGGAAACAACATTGTCGATTCTTTTAAGAAGAACTTCGGGATTGAAGGGTTTTCTGATGTAATCGGATACACCCATTTCAAAGCCTTTGGTCTCTGTATTTGTATCTTCGTCAGCGGTTAGGAAAATAACGGGAATTTCTCTGATTCCTTTTTCCTTTTCCATCTCGCGAAGGCGTTTCAGAGTCTCAAAACCGTCCATTTCAGGCATTTTGATGTCAAGCAGAATAAGATCGGGAATACCTTTGTCTTTGATATAATCAAGCAAAAGTGCTCCGGATCTGAGTGCCGTAACTCTCATGTTGTTTTTGCTTAAAATATGACCCGCCATCTGAAGGTTGGCAGTATCGTCGTCAACTACAATAATCCATCTGGTCATAAAATAGTACCCTCTCAATATAGTGTTACTTTAACTATTCCCCTCTCAAACGCAGGTTTTGCGGTTACCTGCACCGCGTTATTGTTAATCTTGTCTCTGTGATAAAAATGTATGTGTCCGGCTAAAAGAAGTTTTACCAATCCGTCATCTTCCGAAGCAAATGCGATAAGGTGGTTTGTGGCACCCTTCGGGTAAACTGCTCCGTCTCCCATTAAGACTCTGGACTGTCCGTATTCATCGCCGCCCCAGATTTCGTTGGTTCTCTCAACTATGTCCGTCTCTTCGTAAAGAGGTAAAATCGGGACATGCTCGGCTATGATTACTTCTTTGCCTTTTTCTTTTAATGTTTGAATTGCATCTACGGTCTCGTCGCAGACCTGGTTGTTGTAATCGTCTAAAAGAAGTATGGCGAATTGGTCATATTCTTTTATCTGACAGCCTTCTTTTACTTCATTTAACGAATCGTATCTTGTGAAGTACTCTTCGTAGGCTTTATCGCTGAAATACTCGCTTCCGTATGCAAAATCATGGTTTCCCATTATGAAAAGATACGGGCTTTTAAGCTTTCTGATTTCTTTTTCGATATATTCAATCGAGGCATAGGTGGCTTCATCCGCCATATCTCCGCCGAATATCACAAGGTCGGGATTTTCTTTTTTCACATAATCCATGACTATGGAAAAGTTCTTTTCAGAACCCTTTGAATCACGCTCGAATTCCTTATACCTGCTATCGCAGATATCTTTTACGTCTGCGTCTCTGCTGTCACATAGGCATATGTGGGCATCGGCTATAAAAACAATCGTAAAAGGTTCTTCAAGCCCCTCGATATCTATTTTTTCTTCGTAAACGGTAACTTCTTTGTTCGAAAGAGCTTTAATTTTGTTAATCGCTCTTTTAGGAATGTCAAAATGCACCAGTAGCACGCAAATCATGATAAGCAGGGCAATTACCGGAAGAATCACCGTTTTTAATTTATCTTTACCAGTCATAATTTTTAAGCGTTTTTCTCTGTTTTTTTCTGCCAACCGTAAAAAAGGTTACCCTTTATGATAACAAATTTGTCCATTGAATGTCAATTGTAGGACTAACCATAAAAAATACTCTTCCAATGTGAAAAATAACGGCAGAAAATCGAGTAGGGGGTGAAATCCCCACTCGCGCGCCGGCCGCATGCTGCGAAGCAGCAAAACTCATTGTGCGGCCGTGTGCATAAAAAATGTCCGACTCCATTTCGGGTGTCGGACACTTTGAAATATCAGTTGTTTTAACTTACAGTGTTACGTGGTCAAGATGCCAGATTTCGTCAACATACTGCTTGATTGTACGATCTGATGTGAACTTGCCTGAACATGCAACATTCATCATTGCCATATATGCCCATCTCTTCTTATCCATGTAAGCTTCTTCAACTCTCTTCTGAGCTGCAGCGTAGGACTTGAAGTCTTTAAGGATGAAGTATGTATCAGCCTTGCTGGTGCTAAGTGTATTAAGAAGTGAGTTGTAAAGCGGTCTGAAGAGCTCTGTATCTTCGGAATATGTTCCGTTGATAAGCTGCATGAGAACCTTTCTTACATCGGGATCGTTGTTGAAGATTTCCATGGGATCGTATCCGCCGTAATTCTCGAAACGGATAACTTCGTCCGATGAAAGACCGAAGATAAATGCATTGTCTTCGCCTACTTCTTCAACGATTTCAACGTTTGCACCGTCCATTGTACCGATTGTAACTGCACCGTTTAACATGAACTTCATGTTACCGGTTCCCGAAGCTTCCTTGGATGCAGTGGAAATCTGCTCGGAAACATCTGCTGCCGCAAAGATAATCTCTGCGTTCGATACTCTGTAGTTCTCTATAAATACAACCTTAATCTTACCGTCGATGGACTTGTCGTTGTTGATAACGTCCGCTACGGAATTGATAAGTTTGATTGTAAGCTTGGCATTTCTGTAGCCTGCCGCAGCCTTTGCACCGAAGATGAATGTTCTGGGGAAGAATTCCATCTCGGGATGTTCTTTGATTTCGTTGTAAAGATACATGATGTGAAGAATGTTAAGTAACTGTCTCTTGTACTCATGAAGTCTCTTTACCTGAACGTCAAAGATTGATCTGGGATCTACGTCGATTCCGTTATGCTCTTTTATGTACTTGGCAAGTCTTACCTTGTTCTTGTACTTGATATTCATGAACTCGGCCTGAGCTTTTTTGTCGGTAGCATAAACCTTTAAGCCCTTAATCTTGGGAAGGTCTGTAATCCATTCGTCGCCGACATGCTCTGTTACCCAGTCTGCGAGAAGAGGATTTCCGTGAAGAAGGAATCTTCTCTGGGTAATACCGTTGGTCTTGTTGTTGAATTTGTTCGGGAACATTTCATAGAAATCCTTAAGTTCCTGGTTTTTAAGAATTTCTGTATGAAGTCTTGCAACACCGTTTACTGAGTAACCTGCAACGATTGCAAGATGTGCCATTTTAACCTGTCCGTCGTAAACAATTGCCATCTTGGCGATTTTATCTTTGTTGCCGGGATATTTTGCTTCGATATCAGCAATAAATCTTCTGTTGATTTCTTCCACGATCTGATAGATTCTGGGAAGTAATCTTGAGAAGAGTTCGATGGGCCATTTTTCAAGGGCTTCAGCCATGATTGTATGGTTGGTGTAAGCACATGTTCTGGTTGTTACTTTCCATGCCTCATCCCATGTAAGATAATACTCGTCCATAAGTATTCTCATAAGTTCTGCGATAGCAACTGTGGGATGTGTATCGTTTAACTGGAAGGTAACCTTCTCATAAAACTTCTTTATGTCTTTGTGATTTCTCATGTATTTCGCAACAGCTTCCTGAACCGATGCGGAAATAAAGAAATACTGCTGTTTAAGTCTTAATTCCTTGCCTGCATAGTGGTTGTCGTTGGGATATAAAACTTCAACGATGTTTCTTGCAAGGTTTTCCTGCTCAACGGCTTTCTGATAATCACCCTTGTCAAAGGAATCAAGTCTGAAGCAGTCAACGGGTTCTGCATCCCAGATACGAAGTGTATTTACGATGCCGTTGCCGTAACCTACGATGGGATGATCGTAAGGAACTGCCTTTACTGCCTGATAGCCTTCCTGATAGTAATGATTTCTGCCCTTTTCGTCTGTTCTGACAGATACATATCCGCCAAAACGAACTTCCTTGGTATATTCGGGACGGCGAAGCTCGAAAGGATTTCCGTTGTCAAGCCAGTTGTCGGGAACTTCTACCTGGAAACCATCGCGGATTTCCTGCTTGAACATACCGTATCTGTATCTGATACCGCAGCCGTATGCTGAATATCCGAGGGTAGCAAGTGAATCAAGGAAACATGCTGCGAGACGTCCGAGGCCGCCGTTACCGAGTGCCGCATCGGGCTCCTGGTCTTCGATGACATTGATGTCAACGCCGAGTTCCTCGAGTGCATCCTTTGCATCCTTGTAAGCCATTAAGTTGATCATATTGTTGCCGAGTGCTCTGCCCATCAGGAATTCCATCGAGAGATAGTAAACCGTCTTGGGATCTTCTCTTTCATATGCTTCCTGGGTCTTCATCCAGTAATCGACTATCTGATCCTTGATTGCATAGGAAACGGCCTGGAATACCTGCTGAGGTGTGGCCTCTTCCATATTCTTTCTGTAAAGTGTTCTTACATTGTAAAGGACACTTCTTTTGAATAATTCTTTATCAAATGTAATTGTAGGCTTTTTAGCCTTGGGAATCTTAACTTTCTTAGGTTCTGCCTTAACTGCCTTGGTAGCGGTCTTCTTTGCAGGTGCCTTTGCTGTAGTTTTTGCTGCAGTCTTTTTAGCGGGTGCTTTTGCAGTTGTCTTTGCTGCTGCTTTCTTAGCAGGAGCTTTAGCAGTTGTTTTGGCAGCTGTTTTAGCAGATGCTTTCTTTGCAGGAGCTTTAGCAGTTGTCTTTGTTGCAGTCTTTGCAGTGCTCTTTGCGGGAGCTTTTGCTGCGGGCTTTGCTGCTGCCTTGGTTGTTGTTTTAGCTGCGGGTTTAGCTGCTGCCTTGGTTGTTTTTGTTTCTGATTTTGCGGCTGCCTTCTTTGCAGGTGCCTTAGCTGTAGTTTTTGCTGTTGTTTTAGTAGTAGTCTTCTTGTCGGTCGAGGTTTTTTTAGCAGTTGTCTTTACAGTTTCCTTTTTTGCTGCTGCCATATGTCTTTCATTCCTCCATTTATTTTAATCGAACATTTATCCCAAATACATATCGTCCGATTTTTGCAATTATTTAACATGTTAAGGGACGGTTCTTTAAAGGCTTTCTTCGGGAGCCGACCGTATGATGCACAAGCGGGTAATATAAATGCGTCGGTACTTAGTGAGACAAGCACAAAGTGCGAAGTCGAACTTAGTATCCGCTACGTATTTATCTTAGCGAGAGCGTGCCCGCGGTGTATCGTGCGGTCGGCTCCCGAAAGTACCCCCTAAAGGAACCGTCCCCCCTTTATACACTTTTAGATTTTCTCAACGCCGAGGAATACTTTCTCGCCGTTGATGTTCCATTCTTTTGCGGCATCGTTCTTGGTACCGTAGAGTACTTCGTTGGCAAGAACCTTGTCGGCGATTGCCTTTTCGTTCTTTTTTACGATTTCAGCAATCTTGTCGTTGCCTTCTACGTATACTTTGATGCGGTCCATAACTTCGAAGCCGGAATCCTTACGCATTGTCTGAAGCTTGGAAATGATTTCGTTTACGCAACCTTCTTCAAGAAGTTCTTCTGTAAGATTGGTGTCGAGAACTACTGTTACATAGTTGTCGGCCTCTGTTACATAGCCTTCTTTCTGAGTCATTTCGATGAGGAGGTCTTCCTCTGCGAGTGAAATTTCAACTCCGCCTACTTCAAACTTGATTGCGCCGTCAGCCTTTAACTCTGCCATTGCTTTGTTGCCGTCGACATTTGCAAGGTATTCCTTGATGCCGCCGAGCTGCTTGCCGTATTTAGGTCCGACAGTCTTAAGCTGGGGCTTGAAGTTGTATGTAGTAAATTCGCTTACATCATCGGTGAAGGTTACTTCTTTTACGTTTAATTCGTCCTCGATGATTTCTTTGTAGAATTCATCAAGTGTGAAATCTGCTTTTACGAACATGTTTGCAATGGGCTGTCTGTTCTTGATTGCGGATGCATTTCTGCAGGCACGACCCATAACTACTGTCTTAAGTACTGCGTCCATATTCTTTTCAAGCTCTGTATCAATCATCTTTTCGTTAACTTCAGGGAAGTCACAAAGATGAACGGAAATAGGAGCATTCTTGTCGATTGAACATACAAGGTTTCTGTAAATCTGCTCGCTCATAAAAGGAATCATAGGCGCTGCAGTCTTTGCAATCGTAACAAGTGCTGTGTAAAGAGTCATGTAAGCGTTGATCTTATCCTGCTCCATACCCTTAGCCCAGAAACGCTCTCTGCCACGACGAACATACCAGTTACTCATTTCATCCACGAAATCGTCAAGCGCTCTGCCTGCTTCGGGGATTCTGTAATTTTCAAGGTTATTGTCTACTTCGCGGATTGTTGTATTAAGTCTTGATAAGAGCCACTTATCCATTACGGGAAGCTTGTCATAATCAAGTGTGTACTTTGTAGCATCGAACTCATCGATGTTAGCGTAAAGTACGAAGAATGCATATGTGTTCCAGAGTGTACCCATGAACTTTCTCTGGCCTTCAACTACTGTTGCGTCAGAGAACTTGTTGGGAAGCCAGGGAGCTGAGTTGGTGTAGAAGTACCATCTGATGGCATCTGCGCCGTGCTTCTTAAGTGCTTCGAAAGGATCTACAGCATTGCCCTTTGACTTACTCATCTTCTGTCCGTTCTCATCAAGCACGAGACCTAAAACGATAACGTTTTCATAAGGACTCTTGTTGAAAAGAAGTGTGGACTCAGCCATAAGTGAGTGGAACCATCCTCTTGTCTGATCGACAGCTTCTGAAATGAACTGTGCGGGGAACTGTGATTCAAAAAGTTCCTTGTTTTCAAAAGGATAGTGATGCTGTGCGAAAGGCATTGCACCTGAGTCAAACCAGCAGTCGATTACTTCGGGAACTCTGTGCATTTCTTTGCCGCAGTCCGGACACTTAATGGTTACTGTATCGATGTACGGACGGTGAAGTTCGATATTTTCTGCTTCAGCGTTTCCGCTCTTTTCTTTTAATTCTGCTCTGCTTCCGATACATTCGAACTTACCGCATTCGCACTCCCAGATATTAAGAGGAGTACCCCAGTAACGGTTACGTGAGATAGCCCAGTCCTGAATGTTTTCAAGCCAGTTGCCGAAACGTCCTTTACCGATGGATTCGGGAATCCAGTTAACGGTATTGTTGTTTCTGATTAAATCATCTCTTACTGCTGTTTCTTTTATGTACCATGATTCTCTTGCATAGTAGATAAGCGGAGTGTCGCATCTCCAGCAGTGAGGATATTCATGCTCGAATTTCGGAGCATCGTATAAAAGCTTTCTGGAAGAAAGTTCTTTGATAACTTCGGGGTCTGCGCTTATTGCGCCTCTTTCCATTTCTGCAGCGGTGGGCTTACATCTCATGCCGCCGAAAGGAGTTTCGGGAAGCATAACGCCCTTGTCGTCAACCATCTGTACGAAAGGAAGATCGTAATTTCTGCCGACATTCGCATCGTCTTCACCGAAAGCGGGAGCGATATGAACAATACCGGTACCGTCGGACATTGTAACGTAGTTGTCACATGTTACGAAGAAACCTTTTTTGTTCTGCTTGTCAGCTACTGCTTTTGCACATTCGTATAAGGGTTCGTATTCTTTGTATTCAAGATCCTTTCCGACATATTCTTCAAGGATTTCGTATGCAGCTTCGCCTTCTTTTGCAAGAGGTGAAAGAACGCTGTCCAAAAGTGCTTTTGCCATGTAATATGTGTTGCCGTCGGCTGCTTTTACCTTGCAGTAAGTATCTGAAGGGTTAACGCAGAGAGCAACGTTTGAAGGAAGTGTCCAGGGTGTGGTCGTCCATGCAAGGAAGAATGCATCTTCGTCTTTTACCTTGAAACGAACGATAGCTGAACGTTCCTTTAATGTCTTATAGCCCTGTGAAACCTCTGCAGTCGAAAGAGGGGTTCCGCAACGGGGACAATAAGGCACGATCTTAAAGCCCTTGTAAAGAAGGCCCTTGTTCCAGATTTCCTTAAGTGCCCACCACTCAGACTCGATATAATCGTCATGATATGTAACATAGGGATTGTCCATGTCTGCCCAGAAACCGACTGTTCCGGAGAAGTCTTCCCACATGCCTTTGTATTTCCATACGGATTCCTTACACTTGTCAATGAAGGGCTCCATACCGTATTCTTCAATCTGTTCCTTGCCGTTTAAGCCGAGAAGCTTTTCAACTTCAAGCTCTACAGGAAGTCCGTGGGTATCCCAGCCGGCCTTTCTCGGAACCATATAACCCTTCATGGTACGGTATCTGGGAATCATATCTTTTATGACTCTGGTAAGTACGTGACCGATGTGGGGTTTTCCGTTGGCAGTAGGCGGTCCGTCATAAAATGTATATGTCGGTCCTTCCTTTCTGTTTTCCATACTTTTTCTGAAAATGTCATTTTCTTTCCAGAAATTTTCGACTTCTTTTTCTCTCTGGACAAAATTTAAGTCTGTTTCGACTTTGTTGTACATGGCAAACTCCTTTATTTTATGCAAAAATCAACTATTTATTATATCATTCAAGGTATTACATGTAAAGATACGGAAATTACCCATTTACTGCCACTTTTTCAACAAATAAAAGGCGCTAAATTGGCGCCTTTTATATATATTATCATTTTTTAGTGATAAACAATATTTTTTTAGGTAAATGAAGTAGGTTTTAAAGGATTTTCCATGCGAATACCATCAGGATTTCTGTAATCGAGAAATATACACTCTTTTGTATCTCTGTTCACAAGCACTCTCGCAAATACAGTCCAAAGCCCTGTTTCATCGTCACCTTCAAATCCCAAAAAATATTCATATTCTATCTCATCATTTTCATCTGACGGATAAGCCTCACATGCATCTGCAATATGAGATTTAACATATTCTTTTCCAAAGTAATTTGCAATAAACAATGTTGCAGCTACTTTTGCCTCATCTTTATTCCACATTTTTATTACCTCCATAATTCTAAGTAAGCTTGCTTCAAACTTTCATCAATTAAATTCGGTACAGTTCCTGTTGATACAACTCCATGTTCACTAAATGTTACTGTACGTCCATTAGGCGTTACAATTTGGCTTGTGCTTTGCCCTGTTCTTTTTCTAAAATATTTCAATATTTCGGTATCGCCTCGCGAAGGCAAACAATCGTCATCGTATGGATGTGTATGAAAATCCAATGATCCACCCTTCACAGCAATCTTATGTCTAAAATAATATGTTAGCGGAACTCCGTTTTTGTCCCCTCGATAAAGGTATGTTTTTTCTCCAATCGTTATTCTGGCAAATTCAACACCTGTCTCTTTTGACATAATACTAACATCTTTCATTGAGAAATCATTTACAGTTCCAATTATTCTATCTCCTCGTTTTCGCAATTTTGATAGCATTTGCTTTATGTGTTCTGGAATTTCAAGTTTTCTATCTGAATATGATATGTCTTTTTGTGAACTGTTAGCTCGTGTTGTTCCCAGTGTTCCACTAAAATGTCCACTAAATCCTTTACTCATGATGCTTCCTCCTTTCAAAATCCCTGGCGGTTTTACTCGGATAGGAAACAATCTGTATCCCCTGTTTTTTTAGTTCTTCAAAACATTTCCCGTTAGCAGACCCATAGATCAAGATTGTTTGGGGATGAAGAATCTCCACCATCTTGTTTAGACCTTTTTCAAAACGTTCTCTGTTTTCTAATTTTCGGGGCCCTCCTCCAACTGTCCCAATACACACAATACTCTTTTCTGGAATTCCTTCAAAACAATATAAATATGTCTCTTCTGTGCCCCATCTAACATTATTAATAACATTAATTCCTCTTTTCCCTAGCCAATAACCAAACAAACGCATACGATAAGTTGCATATAGTTTAATAGGCTCCGGAAAATCTTGATAGGTACTAAAATCTGGAGTAATTATTCCCGCAAAATGAGTAATTATTTCAAGTGCTTTCTTGGGGTTTTGCCATATTCCTTGCGAATTATCAAATTTGTAATCATCTGTGTACCAATTAATATAAGCATCTACAAAGAAATTATATTCTTTTTTATTTCGATGTTTAATGTATATTTGCCTAGCTTCATCCCATGTTATTAAATCATTCGGAATTGATGTGGCTGTTGTAGGGCAAATAGGTATATCGCATTTACCAAATTTTGCTCCTTCCGCCATAAACGCATTCCATACATCCTTGCAACATGGTCGCACCTTGAATTCTTCTAATGAATCCTTTTTTTCTTTATTTTGTTGATAATAACTGTACATAAAAAGTCCTCCTTTGCGGATTACAACCAAAAGCATACAGTTTACTTTTGGAGGGTAACCCACTGGAAACTCCTTATGTGTTTGTTCAGAACCAAGGAGAAGTTCCCAGTGAGCAGTTATAATTTGTAATAATACAAATCGTGTAACAAGATTATTGTAAAATAGTAATATATATGTTAGGATAAAGATGTTCAGAACCGAGGAGAAGTTCTCGGATAGCACTATATCAGTAGTTACCGCTACTATATAGTGCTTTTTATTTTATTCAGCAATATAATTTTCATAAAATTCATTTAATCTCCTTTCCTTTTCTGCTTGGTATTTCTGTATACTATGGTTAAACATTTTGACCATTGTCTGCTCATATAAAGACATCTTCCCTATTCTATAATATCTATCCTTCCACGTTATATAATATTCATAAGCATATTTTGAAGCTTCCTCGCTAATATCGAATGCACAATAAATATCAAATGGTGATGTCGCTCCAATTCTATGAATCAAAGGTGGCGGAGCTATCGCATATTTTGCAAAGAAATTTGCCTCGGCCTCTTCTTTCTCGCTGTGTCCGGTATGATCCAAAACACAATGACCTATCTCATGAAGAATTGTCATATTTTGTCTCTTATAAGACTTTTTTATATTATTATAATAAATATATTCAATCCCATTTTCTTCGCAATAGAAACCATCTTGGCTTATTTCTAATGCTTTCTTTAAACGCTTCCCTTTTAAAGAAGAATATGGAATCATTGTAATTCCCATTTTTGTAGCTATTTCAAATCCTGAAATAGGAATGCATTTTATTTTGTACTTTTTGAAAAGATGAATTACTTCACCTTTTATAAATTCGTATTCTTCGTCCGTTAAGGGCCATTTCCTTCTATTCATCGTCTCCCCCTAAAAGAAGATCAAGTATATCCTTCTTATCCTTTATTGACATTTGTTCTGTATTTCTAGCAATCAATTTTTTTGCATAGGCAACCTCCGAAGTAGAATCAACAGGAATCCCTTCCAATAAATAATCAGAAGTCGTATCTAATGCGGAAGCAATCTTAATTAATACGCTCATTCTGGGAACACGATCTCCTTTTAAATAGTGAGATACTGCTGCTTCAGTACAGCCAATTGCATCGGCTAACTCTCTTTGAGAGATTCCCTTTTTATCTATCGCATCCTTTAATCGTACATTAAAACTTTTCATCAAAACCTCCTTGAATACTCCTTGTATAAAACAAATATCTAAAAATAACTTAACACAGACTTAACAGTTAGTCAAGTATTTTATAAAAGGTCGAGTTTTAAAGTCGACACTATCGATTTCTTCTCTCTGCACTTGATATTTTGAATAAAATATACTACACTTTATATGTATGTATGGCTAACATATGTTTTATACAATGGTAAGGAGGAAAAAATAATGGCTTACGTTATTGGTGATTCTTGTGTAATGTGTGGCGCATGTGCAGCTCAGTGTCCCGCAGGTGCTATCTCTGAAGGAGAAGGCAAGTACGAAATCAATCCCGATGCTTGCATCGATTGTGGCGGTTGTGCTGACGGATGTCCCGCAGAAGCTATTACACAGGCATAATTAATTATACGAATTAGTATAAAATGAAGGCAGCTCGTTAAACGAACTGCCTTTTTTATTGTCTTTATTCTGCTTCTTCTTTGACAAGCGATCTGTCCATATCCTTGAACTGCGTGTACTTGGGCAGCCACATAAGGTTGACATCGCCGATGGGGCCGTTTCTCTGTTTTGCGATAATTACGGTCGCTTTGTTGGCCTCTTCGTTTTCGTTTCTCTCTCTGTCGATAAACATTACAACATCGGCATCCTGCTCGATTGCACCCGATTCACGAAGGTCTGAAAGCTGAGGTCTGTGGTCGGATCTTTCTTCTGCCTTTCTGTTTAACTGAGAAAGAGCGAGAATGGGAACCGAAAGCTCTCTTGCGATTGCCTTTAAGGATCTTGAAATCTCCGATACTTCGTTCTGACGGGACTCTGCTTTTTTGGAGCCCGACATTAACTGCAGGTAGTCGATGATAATCATATCAAGGCCCTGCTCCATCTGAAGCTTGCGGCATTTAGATCTTAATTCGGAAACTGTAATACCGGGCGTATCGTCGATTGCAAGTAAGGATTTGCCGACTGTCTCTGCTCCTTCGATTAGTGCGGCCCACTCGCTGTCTGCGAGGTTACCGGTACGAAGTTTCTGTGAATCAACGTGTGATTCCTGGGATAAAAGACGTTTTACGAGCTGTTCCTTGCTCATTTCCAGCGAGAAAATCGCAACATGCTTTCTCTCGACTGCTGCCACGTGAATGGCGATGTTTAAAGCAAGTGCCGTCTTACCCATTGAAGGACGCGCTGCTAAAAGAATCAAATCCGAAGGCTGGAAACCTGTGGTCTTGTAATCGAGATCGGTAAATCCCGAAGCAATACCCGTAACGGTTCCGTCGGTATTGTGAGCTTTTTCGATATTCTTTAAGGACTCCATTACTACCTTGCTGATAGGGGTGAAATCCTCTGTGTTTCTTTTCTGTACGATTTCAAATACGGACTTTTCGGTGCTGTCTAATATCTCTTCGAGATCACCTTTGCCGTATGCCTTCGAAACAATGCCTTCGCCTGCTTTTATGAGGCGTCTTCTGACTGCTTTCTCATACACAATATTGCAATGATGTTTAAGTCCTGCAGAGGTGGTCGCAACATCAACGAATGAATTAATCTTATCGTCCGAATATGCCTCCTCGGGAAGGTTTGTTTCGCGAAGTTTATCCTGTAAGGTTACAGGATCAAGCGTTATTTTATTGTTTACCATCTGGAGCATGGTATCAAAAATGATTCCGTGTTCCCTTAAATAAAAATCATCCCCGGTTATTATGTCGGATGCGTTTATAACGCCTTCCGGCTCTATAAGGATGGATCCAAGTATGCTTTTTTCAGCCACGAGATCCTTGGGCATCTCCTGCTTAACTATAGCTTCTTCCATCTTGTTTCCCCAATAAATTACGAATTATTCAGAATCAACATTTACGCTTAAGGAAGCGCTTACCTGTGTGTGGAGTTTAACGGTTACCGTAAAACTTCCGACACTCTTAATCGGATCTGCCACAACGATTTTCTTTTTGTCGATATCGAGGTTATGCTGCTTTTTTAACTCTGCGGCGATTTCCTTTGCGGTAATTGAACCGAAAGTCTTTCCGCCTTCGCCGGTTTTAATCTTTAAAACAACTTTAATCTGCTCAAGCTTTGCAGCAAGTTCTTTTGCATCAGCAAGCTGCTTGGCGGCGATCTTTTCCTGATTTGCTTTCTGAAGCTTTAAGTCATTGGCGTTAGCCGCATTGGCTTCAACTCCGAGTTTCTTGGGAAGAATGTAGTTTCTTGCGTATCCGTCATTTATTTCAACCACATCGCCTTTTTTGCCGTGCGGTTTAACATCCTGTAATAAAATTACTTTCATTTTCAGTTCTCCTTAGTCGTCTATCATTGAGTCGAGTATTTCTTTTAATCTGTCGATTGCTTCCTCTACGGAAATGCCCTCGAACTGGGCACCTGCAATGTTCATATGTCCGCCGCCGCCGAGTTTTTCGGTTACGACCTGAACGTTAAGCTCGTCGATTGAACGCGCGCTTAAATAAACCTTGCCCTGGTATTCTGTAAATACGAAACTTGCCTTGATTCCGTTGATATTAAGTAATTCGTTTGCGGTCTGTGCAGCCACGATTGTAGGGCTCTTGCAGCCTGCGGAATCACATACGGAAATAGCATAATCGTTTCTGTATATATTTGTATCTTTTATGGTCTTTGCTTTTGCAAGATATTCGGAAGCGTCCTCTCTGAAGAGCTTACGAACTCTGGTAACATCGGCGCCGCTTCTTCTTAAGTATGCGGCTGCTTCGAATGTTCTGACACCGGTCTTGGTCATAAAGTTGTTGGTGTCAATCATGATGCCCGAGTAAAGTGCATCTGCCTCGATACCCGAAAGTCTTACGCCTTCATCGATGTACTGTAAAATCTCGGCTACCATTTCGCTGGCGGATGAAGCATAAGGCTCCACGTAGGAAAGTGTCGCGTTGTCGATGATTTCCTCGCCCTGTCTGTGGTGATCGAGCACTACTATAGCCTTACAGTATTTAAGAATGTCAGCACATTCGCACATCGAAGGCTTGTTGGTATCAACTACTACAAGTGCGGCATTATTGCCGACTGTCATAAGTGCGTTTTCGCTGTTTACAAGCATTCCGGGATACTGCTCTTCGTTGTTTGCAAACAGATCAACGAGCGGTTTAAGCGAAGGTGTAACTTCGTTTATGATGATGCTTGCCTTTTTATCAAGTGCTTTGGCGATACAGTATACGCCGACTGCGGAACCGAACGAGTCCACGTCGGGAAGTTTGTGACCCATGATAAAAATCTGGTCCTTGTTGACGAGAATTTCGCGAAGCGCCTGAGCTTTTACTCTGGCCTTTACACGCGTATTCTTTTCGGAAGACTGGCTCTTGCCGCCGTAGTACTGAACGTTGCCCGGAGATTTGATAACCGCCTGGTCACCGCCACGGCCGAGTGCAAGGTCGATTGCGGCTCTTGCAAATTCGTTGTTCTGGCTGTAGGTTAGTCCGTCGAGTCCGACACCGATACTAAGTGTAATCGGTCTTTCGTTACCGATACTTACGGTCTTGATTTCTTCAAGAATATCGAACTTGGATTCCTTTAATTCGCTTAAGGATTTCTTTCGTAAAATAAGCAGATATTTATCTTTCTCTGTTTTACGAACGATACCGTCAAGAGAAGAAATACACTGTGTGATTTTACGATCGACAAGTGCTAAAAGAAGTGATCTTCTTACATCGTCCACGTTTTCGAGCGCTTCTTCGTAGTTGTCGATATAAATCATACCTACTACAACGCTCTGATCGTCGAGTTCTTTTAAAGCTATCTTAAGTGCGGTCTCATCGAAGAGATACAATCCGTAAAGGAATTCGCCGTTGCCTGTTTCCTCTAAGAATCTGCTGTTTTCCACCATGTTTTCGATGGAAATTCTTTTGATGTTTGCTCTGAATTCTCTGGATTCGAAAGTGATGTTTACTTCGTTTTCCATGCTTTCTACAGGGAAAGCTTCCTCGGTCAGTTCCTCAAAGAATGAAGAAACCGATTTGCCGAAGCCTCTGTCGGAACCGATGACTTTTTCGAATTCGCCGTTGGTCCAGACGATTCGGCCTTTATGGTCTAACAAAGCATGAGGCAGATTTAATTCTTTTAGGATCTGTTTCTGTATCTGCCCGTATTCCGTGGCAAAACTGACCATCTCATCGATAAAGAACTGCCTGAAATAAATCCACATTACGATGATTCCGACAAAATAAATCACAAGGAAGACGGATATTACGACTCCCGAAATGATATTAAGGATGTATATAGGAATATCAATAATTGCAAGTATTATTCCAAAGGCAAGAAGAAGTGTAAAGTACAGTTTTAACTTGCCTTTAATTCTAACTTTTTTAGCCATACATTTAACCTCTCGCAAACAACCCAAAAGATAAGTGTATTATACCACTTTTTTTATCTGCATTCCATTACTACATATGGTATATTAGCGCGCACGAACGCCATATAAATGCATTTTATTGTAGGAACAAAAAAAGGATGCGGTTTCCCACATCCTTAATTGTTATTATTCTACTGAATAAGGCATTAATGCTACGTGACGAGCTCTCTTGATTGCAGCTGTTAAAGCTCTCTGATGCTTTGCACATGTACCGGTAATTCTTCTGGGAAGAATCTTTCCGGACTCTGATACATATCTTTTAAGCTTTGCTGTATCTTTGTAATCGATCTCGTTATCTTTGCCACAGAATACACATACTTTTTTTCTTCTGCGGATATTGCCTTTCCTCTTCATTGCAGGATCGGCTGTTTTATTATCTTTAACGAATGCCATGATTAATCCTCCTAAAAACTAAAACGGCATATCATCCTTTACTCCGGCGTCAATGTTCATGAAATCGCCGTCGTCCTGAATGGTATTATTCGAAGATGAATTTGCTTCTGTCTGTCCCCCGTTATTGCCTGAAGCGTTCTTGCTTTCGGCAAATTCCTGATCTTCGGCTATAACATCTGTTGTATAAACCTTCTGACCATCCTTGTTTGTGTAACTGCCAGTCTGAATACGGCCTGTTACAACAACCTTGATACCCTTTTTGAGATATTTCTCAGCAAACTCTGCTCCTTTTCCAAAAACAACGATGTTGATGAAATCCGTGTTGTTTTCTTCATTTCTGGAGAATCTTCTGTCTACTGCAAGAGTATATCTTGCAACAAGACCTGTGCCTTCACCTCTCATATCGGGATCTTTGGTTAAACGTCCCATAAGAATAACTTTATTCATATATACCTTCTTTCT
>JAEEGK010003378.1_pt1 | contig 39804 bp, 25 predicted proteins | sample 8958771 | NCBI WGS metagenome assembly JAEEGK01 (sample SAMN16246547, study PRJNA631951) | gut metagenome | biome: gut microbiome; feature: rumen; material: SC-attached | host: Bos | place: Iran: Karaj | collected 2018-10
ATTAGTATCTTCTTTTTTATTATTATCTGCATTTTTATTATTATTTTTATCTTCTTTTTTATCTTCATTTTTATTATTATCATTTTCTTTTTTTTCTATTTCCATATTATTATTTGCTTCATTTTTATTTTCAAAAGTTAAATTTTTTTTAAGTGGATATTGTAATAAATGAATAATACAATCTAATTTTGTTTTTTTTCCATTAAAAACTTTTGCAATTTCATCCCAATTTCCTTCACCATAATTTTTAATAGCATCTAATAACATTTTATTTTCTTCATCAGTCCATTTTTCATTTTCTAATTTATCTTTTAATTTACCTTGAAATTTATCATTTGAAAATATATTATATACATTTGATAATTCAAAATCTTCTTTCTTTAATCCATGAATAAATTCACCTTTTTCATAACAATTTTCACAAATTAATATCATTTTACTTTTATCTTCATTAATTAAATTATTATCAACTAAATTTTTAAATGGATTTTCTTTTGTAATATACCAATCTAGTTCACATAAATTACAACATAAATCACATTTAGGTCTATAATTTTTAGTTAAAAAATTAATTTGATGATTAACAGAATGTGGATTTTCAGAAAAATATTTTCTATAAATATTCTCACTATGATTATTTAATGGATATAAAATTTTTTTTTGATTATCTTTCTTATTATTTAATTTATTACTACTATCATTATCATTATTCCCATTATTATTTTCTCCAATAATATTATTATTACTAATATTAATAGTATTACTATTATTATTACTATTATTAATATTATTATTATTATTAATATTATCCTCAATTCCATTATTATTATTATTTAAACCAACATTACTATTATCATTATTTTTATTATTAATTGAATTATTATTACTTGAATTTCCCATTAAGAAAGAAGTATCAATATAAACAGGAGATTTAAAATTAAAAGCTTTAGGTAAATAACCAGTATTCGGTTTTAATATATTATCAACTTTAAAATTAATTAATCCCCAATGTTCTAAAAAAGCATGAATTCTTAATATAGAACATCCATCTCCAGCTAAATGTTTTCTACAAGTAGTAGAAGTTAAATATTTTTTTGGATTTTCTCTATATAAATTAATAATAAAATTCCTATAATTTTTATATATTTCCTTAGTTTTCGAAGGAAATTTTCCACAAAAAAATTCAGGAAGAGCATTAATTTCTATTTCATTAATATTATCAAAATTAAACCAACTTGAACATGATGGTAAAAAAATTGGAGTGTTTATATTTTTTTTTATTTCTGTTAATATTAAAGGAGGATCTTCTGGAATTATTGGAGTTTCTATTGGAATTTTTATTTTATTTCCTTCTGTTATTGTATCACTTATATAGTAATATCCACCTTTTGGTAAATGACCTAATGTTATTATACATGCTTCTCTTTCTCTTTTTTTATTTAACATTGACATTTTTTAAAATGATTTTTTTTAAATTAAAAATTTTTTTTATTTACTTTTTTAAATATATTAATTAATTAAATTTTTTTTATTTATAATAAAGCTCAAAATTAGTTTTTTATATAAATTTGTTATATTACCAACTTATTAGTAACAAAAAATAATAAAAATTTAATTTTTAAAACAGAATTTCAATTCATACAAATTTTATATACAAAATTTTTTCCAAAAATTAAAATAAGAGGATTTATTATTTAAAATAATTCCTCATTTAAATAATGATAATATTTTTCATAAACTTCTTCATTTACAAATAAATTAAAATTTATATCATTTGCAAATTCCATTTCTAATTGACCTAACTTTTTTTTCGAAATTCCAAAAATTAATGCATAATAATCATATGAATAAATTTGATCTTCATTATATTTAATACTAATTAAAAGACTTGAACAAATAATTTTATGAATATTATCTTCGGTTAAAATTATATTTTTAATTTTACATAATCTATCAATTAAAATTAAAGAAATTATTATTGTTGAATCTTCGGGATGTAAATATTTATATATTCTTTGTAAATAATTAACAATTGAAATTTTTGCTTTTTCTCCTTGGGAATAAATCATTGAAGATTGTTTTTTTAAACTTTTTTTATATGTTTTTGATTTTTTATTTTCTTCTAATAAATTTTCTAAAATATTAGTAATTGAAGATATTAAAAATAAATTTCCTGTTATTATTTTTACTTTTTTAATAATTGGAATTTCATAATCATCAGTAGATGATAATTCACTTAACAAAGATTCTGCCATTTTTATTATAATTAATTATGAAAAAAAATATAAATAAATTATTATTATATATTTTGAATAATAATTTATAAAGTTTTTCTAATTTTTAAAAATATTTTAATTTTTAAAATAAAAAAATAAAAATTTAAATATGAGAACAGTAAATAAATCATTATTGATTTATTTAGCAATTGTAACATTAATAAATATATTTTTATTTTTTACAACAATAATTTTAGCAAAAAAGCATTTATTTTTTTTTCTAACATTTTGGAGTTTTTGGATGAATTTATTATATTTAATAATAATATGTTTTACTGAATTTTACATATTTTTCTTCCAAGATTATAGATATGAAAAAATAAATAATTTCTTTAAAAATATTTATAGTAGAATTTCTTTTACATTTTCATATTCAATAACATTATTATATTGGATATTATATTTTTTAGGAAAAAATTTTTTATTAGTAAGAGAAGGATTTGTACCTTATTGTTTTCATATTTATATGCATGGGATATTTACTTTAATTTTATTAATTGAATTAATTATTAATAATCATGAATATAAACCTTATAATTCCAAAGATTTTATTATTATAAGTTTTATATTTTTTTTATATTCTATTAATGCTTCTTTTGCTAAATATTTTTTTGATTTTTGTCCTTATGCTTTTATGGAAAAAGCAAGTTTTGGTCAATTAATTATTTCATCTTTAATTATGTATATGATTGTTTTAAATTGTTATCAAATTCATATTTTATTATTAAAAGTTAAAAATGAAAAAATTAATAGAAAAAATAGAGAAGAAATTAATAATATTGTTAATGATAATGAAATAAGAGAAATTAAAATTGTATCCAAAAATCCATTAAATTAATTATTTCTATTATATTATATTATGAATGTTAAAAAAATATAAATAATATTTTTTTATCTTTTGAAAAAATATTTAAAAAATAAAAAAAAAGTAATAATTTGTTTTTCCTAAAAATAATTTTTTAATAATATTTTATTCTAAATTAAATATATTTCTTAAATATATTACCTAATTACAACTAATATAAAAAATTTTAATTTTAATTATAAAAATTACCATCATTAACTTATTTATATAAATAATTAATAAAAATACAAAAACCAATATTAAAAATTAAAAAATAAACTAATTATCTTCTACAAATAGAAAACCTTTTATTCTTATTCTTCCAAGCATTTAAATAATTTAATAGCAAAAATATCTTTCCTCACAAAATTTTTTTTTTCACTTATTTTTTTTCTTTTTCTAGATAAATCAACACTTTTTGGTCTGAATTTTTTTCCATTAATAACATCATCACTTTTTTTTTTAGAAAGAGTTTCTAAACTAATATTTAATAACATATCAAGTACTTCAGCAGAAATTAATTTATTATGATAATCTTTATGAATAGAATGAAAAATAGATCTTAAATAATCAAAACTTTTCTTAGATATAAATTTTTTATATCTTTTTGTAAAACTATCTTTATCACATGAAGAACAAGAATCATTACTTAAAGAATCATCTTGAAAAAAAGAATCTAAAGGTTCATCATCAGTATGACTTTTTTGTATATTTAAAAATTTTTCAAATTTTTTACTTTTTTTTAAACCAATTGTTAATTTTTTACTATCAAAAAATGATGGTGCATATTTTGGTTTTATTATTTTAAATGGAGATGGATTTTCTATTAAATATTGATTTGAATCATTATTATTTATTTCTAATGTTATTGTAAAATTTTGGCAAAAATTTGTCATATATTCTACTGTTGTTTGTGAATTAATTAATGTTTGATTATTTTTTTTATTTGATTCTTTTAATTCATTATCACAATATCTTAATAAAAAACTTCTTGTTTTGTTTGCTTTTGTTGATTGCTTATTTCTCTTTTTATTCTTTTGCTTTAATGAAATACTTTTTATATTTAATATTCCATTTCTCATTTAAAAAATAAGATTTTTATTTATTAAATTTCTCATAATGATAAACCAGTTAAAAAATAATATTTAACTTTCATTCTTTTTTTTTCTATAAAAGATAACAAAATATAATATAACCAAAAAAAGAAATAATATATTTTTTATAAAATAAATATTAACAATTGAAATAAATCTATAATATTTCAAATAAATTTTTTTTAAATTTTCTAAAAAAATAAAATTAAAAATATAAATGAATGTAATATATGATGAAACAGAAATTCCGCATAGAAATTTAATGGAATTAAATACAACAAATAGAACAAATAACAGTAATTTAATAGAACATTTAAATTCAGAAAATTTAAATAAAGAATTATTGAAAAAGCAAATGAAATATGAAAAACAAAAACAAACAATAAAATTACTACAACAACAAATTCAATCATGTAATAATACAAATGAAATTGATAATTTAAAAGGTGCAATTTATGAAGAAATATCATCTTTAAATAATCAATTAACAAATTTAAATGAACAAAATAAATATTTAATGTATGAAAATTGTCAATTAAAAAATACAATAATGAATAAAAATAAAGTAATAGAAGAATTTGAAGAACTTGCAAGAAATTCAAGTGAAAAATTTAATAAATTAGAACGTCATAATAATGAATTAATTAAAAAATTATGTAAATTTCAAAATGATTTTATTGAAATAGAAAATAAAATAAATGAAAAAGATGATTCTCATAAAAAATTAAAAGAATATAATAAAGAATTAGTATCATCAATTTCAGATATTAAAACTCAAATTGATACAATTGAAAATGATTATAATAATTGTTTACAAGAAAAAATGAATCAAATTAATTATTTATCAGTTCAATTATCAACAATTCAAAATCAAAATGAAGAATTACATAGAAATTTAAATAATATTCAAAATAAACAAAAAAATTTAGATGATAATGAAAATGAAAAAAAACATAAAAAAAGTCAAAGTAGAAGTTTAAGTAAAAATCCAAGTCAAATATTAAATAAAAGTCAAAGTAAAACTTTAAGTAAAAATCCAAGTCAAGTTCAAAATAAAAGTCAAAATCAGATTAAAAATGAAAGTAAAATTCAAAGTAAAAGATCAAGCAAAATTCCAAGTAAGAGACCAAGTAATATTCCAAGTAATCATCCAAGTAATATTAATAGTAGAAATCCTAGTTTAATTCCTAGTGGGATTAATCAAATTCAAAATCCAAATTTTCAAATTCCTGAACAAGAAATTAAAAATGATAATAATTTTAACAATAACATTATTAGAAATGATGAGATTAATAATCTTAATGAAAACATGAATATTAATAATATGAATACTAAAAATATGGATAATATTAATAATCAAAATAAGAGTAATATTAATAATCAAAATATGGATAATATGAATACTATGAATAATATGAATTTGAATAATAAGAATAACATGCATATTGATGATATTAATAATATTAATAATATGAATAAGAATAATTTGGATATTACTGATATTAATAAAAAAATGAATTTGAATAATATGGATTTGAATAATTTGAAAATAAATGATTTGAAAATGAATAATATTAATGATAATGAAATGAATAATACAAATAATAATATGAACTTTAATAATACAAATGATTTGAATAATAATTTGAATATGGAAAATGATAATAAAATGATTAATAATATGGATAATAATATGAATACTAATGTTGTTAGTTTTGGAAATAATCAAAATAATGAAAATAATAATGATGAAAATATTAATAATGTTGAAAATGAAGAAGAAGAAGATGAAGAAGAAGAAGAAAATAAAATTAACGAAGAAGAAAAAATTGCTTTAGAAAATAAATTAAATGATTTAGAAAATCAAACAATTGAATTAAGAAATCAAACAAAAGAATTTCAATTAAAAAATCAAGAAATTGAAAAAAGAAGTGAAGAAATAGAAAATAAAAATAAAGAATTAGAACAAAAAAATGAAAATTTACAACTTCAAATACATGTTTTATTAAAAGAAAAAGAAATTTTAATGAAAGAAAAAGCAGAAGATCATAAAGATTTAATGAAAATGAGAGAAATATTTAATAATAAACAATATGATTTAAAAAATTTAAGTGAAAGAGATTATATAAAAAAACAAAAAGATTTTGAATTTTATTTTAAAACTAAAGAAGATGATTATATAAAAGAAATTTCAAATTTACAAAATATAGTTTTAGAAAGAGAAAAAGAAGTTGATTTAATTAAAGAAAAATTACTTAGAATTATTCATGATTTAAAATTAGAAAATGAAAAAATGAATAAAGTAATGACTGAATATTTAAATAAACCAAAAAATGAAAAAAGATTATATGAATTTGATGAAAAAGGAAATAAATTATTTAATTATTTAGATAAAGGAACAAGTACAAATGATATAGAAGAAAATTTATTAATAAATCCATGTTTAAATTACAATAATAATCAAAATAATTATAATAATTTTAATCTACCAATAAATGATAATAATTATTCAAATTATTACTTTAATGATTATAATAATAATTATCCTCAAAATTACCCTCAAAATTTCCCTCAAAATTATTATCAAAACTATCCTCATGAATATTATCAAAATGTAAATATGCAAATTCCAGAAAAGCAATTTAATGGAGAATATAATAATACTCAAAGAACAGAATCATCTTATAATAATAATCAAAATTATCAAACAATCACTGAAGATTCAAATAATTCAAATAATAATTATTATAATGATAATATTAATGAAAATTATTATATAAATGAAAATATTCCTGAAAGAGAAAATGAACAAGAACAAGATGATGATTATATTGTAAATAAAAATATGAAATTTGAAAATAATTTAATTTATGATAGTAATACTGGAGAAAGAATTATTTGTGATCAAATTACTGAAAATAATTTAGAAAATAATGAAACTTTAAATAAAGAAAATAATGAAAATATTGAAAATCAAAATATGCAAAAAAATAATAATGATTTTTTAAATACAAATAAAAATAATTCACAAGAAGAAGTTCAAAATCAATAAATTTAAATTATTTTTTTTTATTTTTTTATAAAATTATTTAAACAAATAAATTATTTTTTTTATTTGAAATAGATAATTTACATATTTCTTTTATAATTTTAGTTATCTAAATTAATTTCTAGTAAATAATTTGTCTCATCTATTGAATTAAATATTTCTTGTAATTTATCTTTTTCATTTTCATTTTGAATTTTATTTTCATTTAATTTATATCTAAATATTTCAAGTTTAATTAAAGAAGAATTAATTTCACATAATTTATATTTTATTTTTTTACTATTTAATCCTAATTTAATATAATCAGTAATTTTTTTAATATCTTTATTAAAAATATAAAAGTCAATAATATTACAATTTATACTAAAAATAATTCGAGAATTTTCATTTGTTTTATCTTGGTTAAATTCTTTTATCATTGAAGATAAATCAGAAAATTGAATATCATTTGAAAGAGTGAATTTGAATTTTGTTAATGAACTTGGAATTGATAATTTAAAGAAATTTATATATACATTTTTTGGAATATCATCTAATGAATAATCAAGAGAAATTTCTAAATTATGTAATTGAGTATATTTCTCTCTATTTAATTTAAAATATTCTGTTAATTCTTTAAATTCTGAAACACTTAAATTTTCTAGTGATAAATTTTCAAGATTTTTATATGGAAAATTCTTAAGAGGAATGAAATAAAATAAATTACTTATACAAAATTTAAAAGTATTTATTGAAGAATTAGAAAAATCAATTTCTTTTTTAAACATATTGTTTAATTTTGAAATTAAACTAATTGGAATATTAATATTATGAGCTCTTATAGTTAAATTTTTTAAAACTTCAGAATATTGGGAAGCTTGGATAATATTATAAATAAAGAGTATTATTTGGATTACAAATTCATCATATTTGGAAATAATAATATAAGGTGAAATATCTAATTTAAGTGATTTTAAACTTAATATATATAAATTTAAACCTATTTTCAAATTAAATAAATTTTTATCAAATTCCTCATATAAATATTTTGGTATTTTTTCTTCTAATAAAATAGGTTTATAATTTTTAGAATAATTTTGATAATCTAAAAACATATCATTTAAATAATAATAAACTTTGTTATTATTTATCATTCTTAGAAATGATTGATTATTAAATAATATTTTTCTATAATATATAAAGTTTCTATCTGGAAAAAGATTTAAATCAATAAATTCTATATTTCTATGACTAAAAATTATTTGATTAAAAGATTTAAATAAAAAAGGATCTAAACAATTAAATTCACATCTTAAATCTTTAATTGTATTAACTAAAGAAATTTTTTTAAATAATATTGAACTATCATCAAAAGAAACATATTTAGAATAAAATTTTTTAAAAACATAATCAATTTCTTTTATGTAACTTTCATCTAAAAATAATTGAATAGTATCTAATTCACAAACATCATATATCATTTGACAAAAAATATAATTTACTAAAAAAACATTTTCATATTTTTCACCTAATTGATTTATTGTACATTCTGTTATTTTATATGGACTTGAATCTTTATGATATATATCATTTATTCTTTGAACATTTAAATCAATTTTAAATGAATGAACATTTGGAAAAAAAAAATGAAAAAAATGATATAATAAAAAAAAATAAGGTAATTTTAAATTTTTATCATCTTTATATGAAGATATTGAAAAAATAATATTTTTAGTAGATTGTAATTTCTTTATATAATAAAGAATTGAATTCTCCCAAATTTTTTTATCAGAGATTTCATTTAATTTATTGTGTATTAAAATCTTATTTAAAATATTAGAAAAATCTTTACTATTATAAATTTGTCTAATTATTTCAATAATTAATTCACATAAAGCTTTTATACAAGTATAATTAATAATTATAGAATCTTCTTCTATAAATTGTAAAGTATCTTTTGTCTTTTCTTTACTAATATCCTTTGATACATTATTATATAATATATCAATTTCTTTTGTTTCTTTTTCTTTTGAAGAATATGATTTATTTGGTTTTTGTTTTATTAATTCTTGATATTGATTTAACAAAAAAATTGAATAATCATTATCAGATGATTCAGAAAATGTTATTAATTTATCTTTTATAGAAGTAATTAAATCTGTTAATAATTTTTCTTCAGTTTCCTTAGGTAAAATATCAATTTTCTTTTCTTTTAAATTATATATTAATACTTCTGTTTTCATTAAATTTATTTTCAAATTATCTATTTAAAAAAATAATTATTAATTTAAATTAGATATAAAGACTTTTAAAAAAAGTAAAAATTTAATTAAATTAAGTATAAATTTGTGTAAAAAAAATGACTTTACTTCAATATATTTTCCTAATAAAAATACTATTAATATCTACTCAAAATATTCAAATTAACACAAAATATAAATGTAATTCATCAAATACAGAAGGATTAAAAATAGGAGATAATGTGACATTATGTATTCATTTTAAAGAATTAGATATAAAAATACCTTTTTCATTAGAAGTAGATAAATATAGTACAGTATCAATTGCGGGAGGATTTGCTTTAGCATATAGATTTATAGATAATTTAAATAATAATCCAATAAGTAAATTAGAAAAAAATGAATTAAATTTTATTGGTCAAATTGGTAATATTACAACTAAATTTCCAGCAGTAAAATTTTATTATTTTAATATTTTTATTTTTTTAGTTGTTTTTTGATGTAGCAGAATATGTTCCTTTATTTAATTTAGTTGTTAAAGTTAAAGAAGGAAAAATTTATGAAGTTGTTTGGGATCAAAGTTGCAATGGTTGTAAAAAGGCTCAATGTAAAGAATTTCAAACAAATTCTATATTTAATGTTAGTGAAAAAGGTTTTATTAAAAATTGTTTTTCTCAATTTAATGATTGTAATAAGGAAAAATCTTCAATAAATTGTGATCCTAAATTTTATATTACTTGGTTTGGGACTGATAAAAAGAATAGACAATTAAAAAGTTCTGCTTTAGCAATGTCAAAATTTAAAAGATATTCTACTTCTTCTTTGTATAAGTCTATTTTTAATATTTTTAAAGATATTACAGAAAAAATACAAGAAAAATGGGGTGATATTAATAAAGCTATTAATGATATATTGAATAAAATTTAAATCTTTGGTTTTATTTTTTTTATATTTTTTATATTATAAGTTAAATTTTAATAATTTTCTCTTTTTTTAAAAATATATGTAATAATTAAAGTAAAATATTATTTTTTTTTATAAACCAAAATATTTTATATTTTAAAAACAATATAATGGAAAATAAGGACAAATTATCAATGTTAGTTATTTCAGACACACATGAAAGCATAGAAAATTTAAATAAATTATATGAATATTGTAAAAAAAATTCATATACTCCAAATTATATATTATTAACAGGAGACTTAGTCTCAGTTCCAGTAGGAGATCAAGACAATGAAGAAATAGGAAAAAAATATCATTCTTTAATAAATGAAATCTTATCAATATTAGAAAAAATAACTCCAAATGTTATATATATTCCTGGAAATAGAGACCCAAAAATTTTATTTAATAATGAAGATAATAAAATAAAATTTGGTAATACTTCAATAAATATTCATAAAAAAAAATATGAAATAAATAATAATTTAATAGTAATTGGAATTGGTGGAAGTGTTACAAATATAAAATCTAATGAAAAAGAATATCATAAATATAATATAAATTTTAATGATGTTGATTGGAAAGGATATCCTTATATTGATAATTTTGAAAAACCCAATTTTGAAAAAAGTGAAGATTTATATAAAAAAGATTTAGAAAAAGTATTTAATTACATTAATGAAAATAAAGATAAACAAGTAATTTTAATGTGTCATAATGGTCCATTTAAATCATCTACTGCAAATTGTTTTGAAAATAATATTTGTTATTATGGTGGTTCCTATATTTTAGATAAGTTTATTAATGATTATAAAAATAATATTTTAAGTGTTTTTCATGGACATACTCATCTTGGAACTGGGATTTCTAGTTTATATGATTTTAAAGTTTTTAATCCTGGTTCTTTAAAACTTGGTTCTTATGGGAAAATTGATTTAGTCTTTAGAAATAATAAATGGATTATCAAAAATATTACTAGATTTAAATTTTAATTATTTTATATTTCTTTTTAGAAATTTCCATAAAAAAAAATTATTATTTATAAAATTATTAATATTTTTTTTTAGTATTTATAAATTTTTTTTTGACTTTTTATATTTACGATATGCTTTTTGAATTTTTTTTATTGATGATAATAATTTTTGGAATAAAATTTTTTTTTTCCATTTGAATAGAATTATTGAATATTGTTTTTTAAAATTTGATTCTTTTTTTAATAGTATTTTTTTTAATAAAGTCAATTTATTATTCTTATTTTTTAATACTATTTTTTTCTTGTAATATTTATTAATTGTAATTGAATAGTAATTTATTTTTTCTTTTTTTAAATTTACTTTCATTGTTTGAAAATAAAAATTTTTTAAATAATTTTCTTTTAATTCTTTTTTATTAATTACATTCTTTAATATTTTAATTATTTTTATATTGTTTTCATTATTTTTAAAACAATCATAAATAAGTAAATAAATATTTTTCTTTTTTATTTCAATAATTCTATTCATAAAAAAATATACCTTTGTTTGATAATTAATCATTTTATACATTTGAATTACCCAAAAATAGAAATAATGTATTAATTTTTTTTTATACTTTTCTATATTATTTTTTAAAATAGATTTAAGTACAGTATTAATTAATATATTTTTAGAAAAAATATTTTTTTTTTCAATTAAATTTACATTTTTCCAATTATAAAAATATGAAATCAAATTGAATTTAAAATTCCTTAATAAAAGAAATTTAAGGATATTCTTCCTTTTATTATTATTTAATATTAGTTTATTCTTTGAAATTTCCCTTAAAATAAAAAATATTTTCTTATTTTGAAATTGAATATTTCTATATAATACAATAAATACCTTTCTAACAAATAAATTAATATATTTTTTAAATTTAAATTTTTTCATAAATGGTGTAAAACAAATTGATTTAATACACTTTTTAATTAAATTTAAACCTAAAATATCATTTCTTTTCATTTTTTTAGAATAAGCCTTTAATCCTAAAAATCCCTTTCCAATCATATTTTTATAATAAATAAATTGAATATCTTTAAATAAAGGTTTTAATAAAAAATAAACTAAAAATGTATTTGTTTTTCTCGCAAATTTCATTATAAAAGAATTAAAATATTGATACAAAAATATATGTTTCATTTTTTTAATAAATTTAAATAATCTTGCAAATTTTATCCATTTTGATTTCATTAGTTCAAAATTATAAATTTTAATTTTCTGTTTAGTTTTATTATTTATATATTTTATTTTGTAATATAAATAAGGATGATATTCTCTTGCAATTTTTAATAAATAATTTTCATTTTTTTTTAATAAGAAATATTTAATTGCTTTTTGTAATATTTTCACTTTTTTAATTTTATCAATTAAATCTTTAAAAAATTTTAAAAAATCTCTTTTTAATAAATATTTGTTCAACAATTTCTTTTTAATAAAATCAATTTGTTTTAAATAACAATTGAAAATTTTAGTCAATCTCAAATTATAAGAATATTCTAATCTTCTAACAAGAATTGCAGCACTTTTTGCTTGATTATAATCATATTCTGCATAATGATTTTCTTTTGGTCCAAATCTTTTTGGAATTGGTGTTAAATTATTTTTTTTACAATATGAATAATCTTTTTCTAATATATAATTCTTTTTGTCATCATCAAATATTATGAATTTATCTTTAGCTATATCAATTTCATCATAATTATTTTTTTTTTCTTCATATATTTTATAATTTGATTTACGATATTCTAAATTTATTGAACTTAAATTTTGATTTGTTGAATTTAATATATTTTTTTTTGGAGGGGAAAAATTTATTTTTTGTATTAATAATGAATTATTATAATTTTGAGAAGATATATTATCTTTAATTTTTTTAAGATTATTATTATTTATTATTTTTATATTATTATTTTTTGATATAGTATTGATTTTTTCTTTTTTATTTAATTTTTTTTTCTCGTTTTGTTTTATTATAAATATATCTAAAAATTCTTTTCTTAAAGACTCCTTTTCAGTTTTATTTTCTTTTTGTAGACAATTAATTCTATTTCTATCATTTGATTTAACTTTATTATATTTAAAATTATATAATTTCATATTTATACAACTATTATTATTTTTTTTTTCCACTGATAAAACTTTTTTTTTAACATAACTCCTATTTTGATTACACATATTGATTTTACTAAACATTTATTTAATTTAAATAAAACATTATAATAAAATTAAAAAAATAATATAAAATCAAAAAAATAAAATAAACAAAAAAAAAATTAAAAAAATGCAATCACTAGAATATTCAAAACCAAATCAAATAGAAATATCAAATACATTAGACGAAACATCAAAATCTCAAAAAGAAATATCTCAAGAAATAACATCAATTCATTCAGAAAATACAAAAATAAAAACTTCATTAAAAATAGATATAAAACACCAAAAATTTCCATATTGTATAGTCTGGACACCAATTCCATTTATAACATATATACTTCCCTTTATAGGACATACTGGAATTTGTAGTTCAAATGGAATTATTCATGATTTTGCAGGTTCATATTTTGTTTCAGTTGATGATTTTGCTTTTGGAAAAGTTACTAAATATGTTCAATTAAATTTAAATGAGATTGAAAAAATTAATTGGGATAAAGCAATTGATAAAGGAGATGAGAGATATAATATGGAAACTCATAATTTATTTTGTAATAATTGTCATAGTCATTGTGCTTATGTTTTAAATGTTGTTAATTATAAAAAAAAAAGTAATTATAATATGGTTAGTATTTGGTGGATGGTTACTCTTAAAAGTAAGTATGTTAATTTTATGGCTTTTGTGAAAACTTATATTGGGTTTTTTATTTTTTTATTTTTTATTTTTTTAATTAAGAGTAATTTGGATTAAATTTTTTTATTTTCTATTTTTTTAAGGAATATTTATTTGGTTTTTTTTTTTGTTTTTATTTTAATTTTAAATATTTATTTTTTAGTTTTATTTATATTTATATATATTATTATTTTATTTGAAATAAATAAAGAATTTTAAAAAAAGATTTGAAAAAAAATATTTTAGTTATTTTTAAATTTTATCAGTCATATATGCTTGCATTAAAATTCCTTTTTCAACACCAACATTAACTTCATCTATATAATATTTGAATTGTTGATAAATATCGATTTTAGTTAAAATATTAAAAAATTCTTGTTCAGTATATTTCTCAGGAATATGTTTAATATTTTCCAAAATAAGAGTAACTGGAAAATTTAATAATTCTTTTTCTTCCATAATTAGAATAGAAATAGCAATTTCATATAAAAAAATTTCTCCTTTTAAAAGATAAATATCCCATAATCTTAAAACATTTTTATAATTAAATGCTTTAATAAAAACATAATCTAACCATTGTGAAAGATACATTGAAGGCTTAACTTCTAATTTTTCTAAATGATTTTTTAATAATGGTGTATATTTTTCTAATAATTGAGTAAAAAATAAATTTCTTATATCTATAAAATCTTTTCTATTTTTTAAAAATTTAATTAAACAAGATGGAATAATAAAATTAACTAAATTAACAAATGCTTGAAAATAATTTTCTGAATTTAATAATAAAATTGAACTAATATAAACTAATTGTTCTGAATAATTTACATCTTGACGATATAAAATAAATATTCTAACAATTTTAAATAAATTACTTGTAAATGTATCTATATCATAATCTGTTTTTTTAATTTGATTTTTGAAAACTTTATTTGATATTTTTAAAATATCATTTAACATTTCATTTAATACAATATCTTCACAAATTCCTAAAGGTTCATCTTTTTTATTATTTGTATTTTCTTCCGTTTCTTCCATTAATTTATTTAATTCTTTAAATTCAATTTTTTCTATTAATTTAAGATAATGATTAACAAAATTTTCAGTAATAGATAAATCATTTCCTATTATAATAGGCCAAATTCTTTTTCTTAAAAAAGAAGGAATTCCATAAGTCCAAAGATGATAAAATTCACTTTTATTTAATAAATTATCATATTCAATGTTATTATTTTTACTTCTTTTAAACATATCTAAAAGTTTTTGATTAAAACTTTTTTTATTTTGTTCACTTATATTACGATATAATTCCATAGAAGAACTTCTTTTAATTAAATATTTTCTATATAATTCCCATTTAATTAATATTTCAGTTCTCCAAATTGTTTCAATTGTTTCTTCTTCATTATTTTCATTTTTTTTTTTTTTTGGCTTAATTTTAAATTGATTTAAACCATTTTGTCTTTTTATTAAAAATTTAATTGCATAATACCATTTTTTTGTAATTCCATCACTTTCATTTCTTAAATCAATACTTCCATTTGATAAAGCAATAGAAAAGCAATTTTGATCATAATCTAAAGGAATTTTATATTTTTCAAATACTTTACTTGAATTTAAACCAATATAAACATCTTTTATTTTACTAATTTTAACTGATTTTTTTGGAGTAAGTGAACAACAACTTGAAGTAGAACTCCAAATTAATTTTTGTTCATCTCTTGATAATTTAAAAAATCTTTCATGTGGGGTTGTATAATTACCATATTTAATAAAAGTTTGTCCTTGTTTAATAATATTAATATATTCATTTAATTCTTTTTCATTAATTTCATTTTTATTTTCTTCTTTAACATGTGATTTATCAGTAAAGGCAATTCTTTTATAAATAATTTCATGATAATCATGTTTTACATCTAAAGGATTTTTTTCTAATTCATCATATATTTTAGAAGCATAATCTTTATTACAATCACTATTCATTTTAATAAATTCAGGTTTTTTTATAATATTCATATTTTTAATATCTTTTCTAATAAACATTGTATTTAAAGCAAAAATTGTAGAAGCTAATAAATATAATGCATTAGAATCTTTATAATTATCACTTGGATTATTATCTTTATAATATTCTTTTGTAAATTCATCTATTATACCTAAAATTAATCCTGCATCTTTTGGTAAATTTAATCTTGATAAAAGAAATCTTATTGCATTTAAAAATGAAATTCCTTTAAAATTTATTTTTTCCATATATAATTTTAATATTATAAAATTGTCATTTAATCCTTTTGATTTTGCTAAAAAATCTCCTATTATAAATGTATCTAAACCATTTATTACTAATAAAAATTCTGCAAATTCACTTTCGTTAAATATTATTTCACTACTTAATAATTCATTGTAACAATCATCATAATTTTTTAAATTAAATGAAAATATTGATTTGTCTATTTTTTTAGAAAAAATTTCTGTTGTTTTTAATTTTTTTATTGCTTCTTCCATTTCTTTTATTCTATCTCCTGTAAAATTTGAATTTATATTTGTTTTAACTCTAGTAACTAAATTATTTTTTATTTTTCTTTTTTTTTTATTTTGATTTTCAATATATCTTTCAAAAAAAAAAGATTTACCATTTTGAATATTTTCATTGTTATATTTTCTATCATTTGAATATTTTAAACTTAAATTTATTGAATCTAAATTAATATTATTATTTTCTTCTTGACTATTTAATATTTTATTATTTGTATTATTTGTAAAACTTGTTGTTTTAAAAAAAATATCTTTAGGTGGATTAATTTTATTAGTTTCTTCATTATTTGTTATACAATTATTAGTATTTATAAATTGAGCATCAAAATCTTCTGAATCATTATTTTTTATTGTTTTAGAATTATAATCTGAATTCGAATTTTTTAAAGGTTCCATTTTATAATTTTTGAAAAAATTTTTATTTTATTTTTTAATATATTTTTTTTTATTTATTTTATTTTATTTTATTTATTTTTTTGATTTTTTTCATAATAAATAGTATTTAATTATTTGCTTTATTTGAATGAGCTGGACTATTTTCTCTATTATAGTTATTAAATTTTTCTTCATAATATTCACTTGGTTCTCTAAATTTAGTTTCATTTTTATGTTTTTCTCTATTATTCTTTTTTTCATTTTCTTCATCATTTATTTTATTTTCTCTTTGATATTTTGAATCTTTTTTATGTTCATTTTCTTCTTTAATTTTATTTTGTTTTTCATATTCACTTGCATCTTTAAATTTACTTTCTCTGTTAAATTTACTTCTATCTTTGTATTTGTTATCTTTTTCCATTTTTTTTCTTTCTTTTAACTTTCTATCACTTTCAATTTTCATTTCATTTTCATAAAATTTATTATGTTCCCATTTCCTATAAATTCTAGCATCTAAAAAAAAATAAAAATAAAATTTTTACCTTTAAAATTTTTTCTCTAAACTTTTTTATTAAAAATTTATACCTTTAAATATTTGAAATTCTTTCCATTCCTATAATAATAATCTTTTTTATATCTTTCTCCATAATTTTTTAAATAATTATTTGTTCTAATATAATCTTCATTTTCCCAAGCAAGTAATCCACTATTTTTTCCATTAAAAAATTTACCTCTTCCTTTAATTTCTATTTTATTACTATTTCCTTTTTTAAAAATTTTAAATATTTTTACTTTTAATATTATCTTTTTTTCTTTTTGATATAGAACGAGATCTAGATTTACTTTTTTCATTATAATTTCTTGATTTATAATAATAATTTTTAGTTTTATAATTTTTTTGAGGAGAAGAAGAATATGAACTTAAAGATGAATAATAAGATGAATAAGATGATGATTCAAAAGAAGATGAAGAAGACATTTTTTTTGATTTTAATTAAAAAAAATTTTATATTTTTATTTTTATATAAAATATAAAAAAATATATTTTTAATCAAGTATTCTAAAATATATTAATTTACTACTATTTTAAATTTTTTATATTCAAAAAAAAAATATAAAATTTGAAATTGATATAATATATTTATGATTTATTCATAAAAAAATTAAGTATAGATACCCATTTAATGACTAAATCTTCATCTGAAGATTTAAAACCAAGCATACTTTCTTTTTCATTTTTTTCTTCTTCATTTACAGTAGTAAATGAATTAATATTTTTTACTGAATTCAGAATTTGATCATTTAATTTAAAAACTAAACAAAAATAATAAGAATTTTCATCTAAATTTGCTTCTTCAATTCTAGTAATGAATTGTATATTAATTTGAAATAAAGGTTTTTTTAATCTAATAAAAGATTCTTTTGAACTAAAATATGAAAAAAAACTTTTGGTTAAAATACAAAATCTATTTGAATATGTTATAATACCTTTATCACTATTGTTTATCATTCTTTCTAAATCACTTGCAAATACGATATCATCTTCTTTTAATGAAAATAATTTTTTTTCTGGTATTATTTGAAATATATTAAAATTTTTTATTTTTTTATTATCATAATTAATTTTATCATTCTTTTCATTTTTATTTTTTAATATAGCTTTTGATTTTAATTTTTTATTATTAATATTATTTGAAGTAGTTTGCCTATTTTCATTATTATTATTTGTTATATTATTTATATTATTATTATCATTTTTAATATTATTATTAGTTTTATTATTCAAATCATTATTTTGAGATTCAGTAATTTCATTTTTATTATTCGTTGTACTTACATTTTCTTTTATTTCATCAATTACTTCTAAAGATGAATTTTGTATTTGGAAATTCTTTATTTTTTTTTTTAATTCTAAAGACATTCTTTTTTTAAATGCTTCTTCTATTTTTTTATTATCTTCAATTTCTTGTTCATTTGCGAAATCTTCATATGCACCATTATATATTATTTCATCTAAAAATCTTTCATTTTTATCTTTACAATTACAGTTTTGTACACCCATAATAAATTATTTTTGAATAATTAGAAAATTTTGATTAATTATTTTATTAGAAAACATAAATAAAATTAAAATAATTTAATACCAAAATTTCATTTTCAATATTAAATATTATTTAATAAAATTAACAAAAATTCAATTTATTATAAAATTTGAATATGATTTAATTTTTTTTAATAATTATTAATATAATATGATTAGATAATAGATTTTTTATTTTTAATAAAATGAGTGATGATGAAATGAATGAAGATGATATTTTAAATTCTTTATTAGCAGGAAAACAAAATGATGATGAAAATGAAGAAGAAAATGAAGATAAAAATAGTAAGGATGAAAAACAAGAAGATAAAGGTAAAAAAGAAGAAGATACTTTAGAGAAAGTTGAAGATAAAGATAATAAAATACAAAATAATAACAATGATGATGATGATAATGATAATAATCCAGATATTTATGAACAGGTAAAAAATGAAATATTAAATGAAAATGAAACAAAAGAAGAAGAAGGAAAAAAAGATGAAGAAAGAATAAAAGAAATAGAAAGAATTAAAGAAATAGAAAGAATAAAAGAAATAGAAAGGATTAAAGAAATAGAAAGAATTAAAGAAATAGAAAGAATTAAAGAATTAGAAAGAATTAAAGAATTAGAAAGAATTAAAGAAGAAGAAAGAATTAAAGAAGAAGAAAGAAAAAAGGAAGAAGAAAGAAAAAAAGAAGAAGAAAGAAAAAAGGAAGAAGAAAGAAAAAAAGAAGAAGAAAGAAAAAAAGAAGAAGAAAGAAAAAAAGAAGAAGAAAGAAAAAATCTAATTGATGAAAAAAAAGATTTATCTAATAATGAAGATATGTTATTAGATGATATATTAAAAGAAACAAAAAATGAAAAAATCACAGAAAATAAAAATGAAAATACAAATGAAAATAAAAATGAAAATACAAATGAAGAACCTATAAAAAAAGAAGAAACAGAAACAAATAATGTAAAAGAAACAAGTTCTGAAAATGTAGAAGATATAATAAAAGAGTTAGAAAATAAGGCAAAAGAAGGAGAAGAAAAAAAAATAAAAAAAGAAGAAAAAAAAGAAGAAAAAAAATTAACAGAAGAAGAAAAAAAAAATTTAGAAGAAGAAAAAATAATTCAAGAATTACAAAAGAAAAAAAAAGATGAATTAAGTCAAATGACTGATGATATATTATTAGAAATATATCAGCATAAAAGAAAAAAAGATAAAATAAATAGAGAAAAAGCATTAAAAAGATTAAAAAATCCTATTCCAATAATTCAAAATCCAATTGATTTTGTAAATTTTTTTGAAATAGAACAACCAAAAAATAAATCAAAAGAAGTACAAGACAAATTTATTTTATATAAACATTTATCAAATATTCAATTTACTTTGTTTTTAATGGAACCTTTAATTGATTTAACAAGAGAAATATTTAAATATGTAAAACAAAATGAAATTACTTCATTAATAGTAAAATATGATTTAATTGCAATTGGTGACATATCAGGAAAAGTAAAAATATTTTCTTTAAGTCAAAAAAAATTTTTAATGATTTTATATTGTCCAATAAAATCAAGTGAAAAAAATGTTACTTGTTTAGATTTTAGTGAAGATGGAAGATATATTTTTGTTGGTTATGTAAATGGAAGTATTGGAATTTTTGATTTAAATAATGGAAAAAATAAATTTTTAACTGATCAAATTCACAAAAAAACAAAAAATCAAAACAATAATGCTGTTTTAGATATGAAAATTATTAATTTTCAAGATTCAATTTTTGATATTATATCAAGTGATTCAAATGGTAATGTTCAATATTCTCAAATTCTAATAGGATATTTTAATATTTTTAAAATGATAGGAACAAGTCCAATTTTAACTCAAAATTACCCCATTTATTTTATTAAAATAATAACATTTAGTGAAGAAAAAATATATAAATATCCTTTCTTAAATAATTTAGGTAAATATGCACTTTTAGGTAATTTAGAATCAGTAATTTTATGTCAAATTAAACCAAAAATGCAATTTATTTATACAATGGAAAGACCAGATAATTTTTCAGATTTAAATAATCCAGATGCAAATATTGATATTGGTAAACCAATTGATAGAGGAATATATGATAATAATTCTAAAAATATGATTTTATTAGTTATTTCATGGGGAAAAGTTGTATATATTCATGAATTAGTTGTTGAAAATAATGAAATTGTATATGGTAATTTAATTGGTCATTATATTAATAATAATTTTATTGAAAGAATTGGATTTTTATCAAATTCTACTCTTTATTGTTATGATGTAAATAAAACTATTACAATTCTTAATACTAGAAAATTTATTCCTGGTGATTTAAAAATTTCAAATGATTTAAAAGAACCTATTAAAATAGAAAATAATGATTTAGCAATAATAGAATATAAAACTTCAATTGATATAAAAAGTCAAAAATCAATTATATCTAAATTAGGTCATATTAAAGATACTTATTTTTATTCTATATCAGAAAATAATAATTGTATATTTTTATTTGCAAAAAATCAATTATTATTTTGTAAATTATCAAATTGGAATGATTATTTAGAATCTTTACAAAGAAGAGATTTATGGAAAGATGTTTTAGCAATTGCAGTTGGTATTTATATTGGTAAATGTAATTCTTTTCTTGATATTCCTGAAAATGAAAATGAAAAAAAAAATATAATTGGTACTTTTTTAAAACAAAGTATTTCACAATATGTTGTACATAATACTGGAAAAATTAGTAGAGGAACTAATTTTTATTATAATGAAAATGATGAAGAAACTTCAGAAATGAGTGAATGTATTGATATTACAATTGAAGCATGTCTTACTATTGAAAATTTTAATTTCTTATTTCAAGATTTAGAACCAATATTTGAAAATAAAAATTATTCTCAATTATTTATTTCTAATTTAGAACCTTTTATTTTATCTGATAAAATAAAAAATTTTACTTTAAATGAATCAATTATTTTAAAATTAATTGATTTATATATTGAAAAAGATGATTTGAATTTATTAAGTCAATTATTTCTTCATATTGATATTAATAGTTTAGATACACCAATAATTAAAAAAAAATTAGAAGAATTAGAATTAATTACTCCTTTAATTTATTTATATATGAATGGTAAAGAACAAAATTATTTTTATCCAATTGAAAAATTAAATGAAATTTATCAGAAATCTACTCCATTTAAAAACTTTACTGAATATCATTTATTAGAAAATGTTACTATTGAAGAAGTATTATCAAGTAAACAATATATTGGACATAAAATTTTATGGTATTTAAAATTATGTTTATCTGAAAGAAAATTTCCTAATATTGAAGAAAAAATGGATGAAAAATTATTTAAAGAATTAATACCTAAAATTGTTATATGGATGCTTTCTGAAAAAAATTTATATGAATTTTGTAAATTTGACCCTGAAAATTATTTTATGATATTAAAAAATATTTTTTCTATTGAAAAATTATTATCTATTCTTAAAGATTTTGCAAATGAAAATGAAGAAAATAAAATAGAAGGAATGCTTTTATCTAATAAAATAGCAAAACTTAAAGATTCACAACCAATTTCTTATATTAATTATATTATAAAAATGATAAAAGAATTAAATAAAGGAAATATTTTATTATATTTATATGATTTTCTTATTAAAATTACTCCTTCTTTAGAATTATCTAAAGAAATTATTTTAGAAAGTGCTACTTTTATTTTTCAAAATTATAATTATTTAATAAGAAATAAAAATAAAATGGAAACAAAACAAATTTGTGATAATTTAAAAGACATTTTTGAATCTAGAGAAGATTTTACTGAAAATGAATTAATACAATTAATTCAAAATTCCAAAGATCATTTATTTGATGAAATTGTATTATATGTTTATCAAAAATTCCATAAATATACTGATTGTTTAAATACTTTCTTAGATGAGAAATTAAATATTGATAATGAAAAAAAAGCAAAAACTGTTTTTAAATGGTTAAATAATATATTTTTAGAATGTTCATTGAAAAAAAATAAAACATTATTTTCTCAATTAAAAAATATAATTTTAAATAAATGTGATACTCTTTTATCATTATCAATTGAACAATTTAAAACATTAATTGATAATTGGTTACAAAAAGAAAAAAAAGACATTTTTCAAAATATAAAAAAAACAAAATTAAAATATGAATTGATTAAATTAATATTAGAAGATATAAAACAAGAATTAAAAAAAAGTGAATTAAATGAAGATGATCAAATTTTTATTGAATTTGTATTATTAACTCATATAGAATGTTTAGTAGAATTAAAATTATATGATTTAATATTACCATCATTAAAAGAAATAAATATTTATCCTTATTTTCAAATTGTTGATATTTTAGAAAAAAATAATATTTCAGATGCTTTAATTTTTGTATTACTTAAATTAGGAGATCCTGATAATAAAGCAATTGAAATTTGTATGAATGATTTTGATAGTTCATTTAATGAAATTAAAAAAGATTTTAATCAAGTCAATGAAGATGATGATGATCATCATTTTAATATTTATTTAAACAAATTTGAAAAAACTATTGAATATTGTTATACAGTTTGTATTAATACTTTTGTTGATGAAATACAAACTGGAAATAAAAATGATGAAAATTTTAAATCTTTACTTGAATTATGTTATAATACTTGGAAACAATTTTTAATTAAATTATATTCAATAAATGATCAAATTACAAATTTTCCAAATAAACAAAATAAATATTATATTAAATTCAAAAATTATTTTTCAAATAAAATTTCAGATTTATTGTTTACAATGTCAAATTATGTAAGTATAAAAGAAATAATAAAAATAGTTTCTGATAATTATAAAGATGCAGAATTTAAAGAATTTAAATCAATTCTTTTAAGAATATTAAATTCAAATGGTAATCAAATTACAATATATACAAATGCAAAAAATTTACTTAAAAACTGTGTTTTATTAAATGAAGAAAATTTAATTAAATTAAATATTCATGGTAATGAAATTAAAATAGATGAATGTTCTCAATGTCATAAAAAATTTGATAAAAGTAGTAAATCAAAAGAAACAATTTTTGTTTTTAAATGTGGTCACATGTTACATAGTCAATGTATTGTAAGAAATTATTCAGATGATGGTGAATTTGTTACTTGTAATTTATGTAGAGAAAATGAAATTGAAAGTTCTAATACAAACACAGGTTTTAATAGTATTAAAGTTAATAATGTTTTTAGTAACTCTGATGATGAAGATGATGATAATGAAAAAAGAATTAATGTAGAACAAATGAGATTATATTCTAATATGAGAAATATGGATAGAAGACATTTAGAAAAAAGAACTTTGAATATATAAAATTAGAAAAATTAAAAAAAAAAAGAAATTAAATATTATTAAATATTTATTATTATTTAATAGATTAAATTAATTATTAAAATAATTTAATTTTCTTTTGATTTATCATCTTCTTTTTGTTTTAATTCATTTAATTTATCTTCATAAGATATAAATGGTAAATTATATAAATATTCTAAATCAATTATATTTTCTAAATTTCTTCTTCTATAAAACAAAACATAAGCATCTTTTGTTATTATTTCATTATTATTTTGAATTTCAGTTATTTTATTATCATCAATTTTATACCATTTTTTTTTTAAAATATTTTTACAAATTGAATAATAATGACCCATTCCTTTATTTGCTATATGACAAGTAATTGCAAATAAATCATAATTCATTGGATAATTATTTTCTTTATTATTTAATACATATTTTTCCAAATTTAATCCTTCAATTGGATATTCGATTTTAAATTCTATTTTTTTTTTTTTTTCATCAAATCTTTTTAAATGAATTATTAAAATATGAGGACAACGATAAATTTGTAATTTTGTTTTTGCATTTTGTTGAGATTTACAATTTGGACAAAAATATTTATCTGCATTACTTAATTCTTCCCATTTCATAAAATTTTCAAAACATCTTGAAAGAGGAATTTGTTTTGCAGCACTATTTTCCATATTTTTATATATTTTGAAATTTAAATTTTGAAATATATTTAAATTATTAACCATTCCTACAATTTGATTAGGAAATACTATTTCTAATGCTAAATCCTTAATTATAATATTATTATTTGATCTTTGATCTCTTGTTAAATAATAATATGTATTATCAATTTTTTTTCCAATTGCATTTTTTGGATATTTATCAATTATATCTTGAACAGTCATTTTATCAGTAAAGGGAAAAAGACAATTATGATCACTTTTATTTTGACATAATATACAATTTTCACTATTGAAATTTATTAATCTAAGTAAAAATGGATAATTATTATATGATAAATATTTATAATTATTATTTTTTTTATCTGATTTAAAATTTTTAAATATTTTTTCAAAATCGGTATATTCATAAAAGAATTCAAAAAATTCATATATTTTAAAATATACATCTTTACAAGTAGATCTTTTATTTATCATAAAAAACCTTGGAAATATTATTTTCATTATTTTTGTAGGATCATCTTTACTAAATTCTGTAAGTCTAGTAATTATTAAAATAAAATCTTCATTAAAACCATTATTTAAATCTGTAAATATTTCTCCTTCATCTTTTTTAATTTCAGTTTGATAATATGATTCATATGATTCTTTAGGAATTCCTTCTTCATTTTCAAAATATTCTTCTTTAAATAAATCTATAAATTTAAATTTATTAGAATTAATTTCATCAAATAAAAGATGAAAATTATTAATTCTATATTTTTTAATATTTTCTTCATTAATATATATATTATTATTTGGATTATAAAAATCTTTTGGGTTAAATTGAAGTAAAAAAAAAGAATCTTGTACATTTTCTTTCTTAAGAGAATTAGTATATAAAAGTAATTTAGAATGTAAAATACTATCAATAATATAACTTGAACGAATTTTTATTATTAAAAATGAAAATGGATGAATATTCAAAATTTTACCAACTTTATTTCTTAATGCCATAATTGTACAATCATTTCGAAATTCAAAAATAAATTTTATTGGTTTTATTGAAATATCATGAAAAATAAAAAAGCAAATTATTTTAAAAAAAAAACTTTTAGTTTCAATTGGTAAAGAAAGATTTAAAAATGGTTCAAATTTAGTATTTTCAATTTGACAATCTTTATTAGGACAAACAATTAAAGATTTAAATTGTCCATAAAATAATTCACTAAATAAACTTTGATTTCTTCTTTTAAAATTATATAATTCTTCTAATGATTTAATTTCATCATCTTTTTTCGAATCATCACCAGTAACTGTATAAGGTTTATTTTTAACTTTATTTAAATCTTCATGTAAACAATCAATTAAAAAGCTTAAAAATTCTTGACTGTCTTGTGGAATATTTCCAGAATACATTGGATTAACTTCACTTAATATTTTTTTAAATGATTTTGGAGCATAATTTTCTTCTTTTTCTAACCATAATTTTTTTATTACTTCTGAATATGCTTCACATATTTTTCCATTACTTCCTAAAGGATTTGATAAATTTATATCTTTTTTATATTGATCTCTTAAAAAATAATTTGTTATTTCCCAACAATTACTTAAACATTGAATTGATGTGTTTAAATAACATGAATTCCCTAAATTTTTTAATCCACATATTCCATATTTAGAATTTGTTATTTTAGATATTAATGTATTTTTTTTTTCCATTTATAAAAATGCTTTTATTTTAATATTATTGTTTTTTTTTATAAAAACAATTGTTATTATTAATGGATTTAAATTTTAGATTTATAAATTTTTTAAATAAATTTAAATTATAAAAACAGTAATTATATAATTTTTATTTTATAATTTAATATTTTATATTTGTTTCTCAATAATTTTCCATAATTCTAAATTTTCTCTTCCAGGATTTTTAATAAATTTTTTATAATAATTTATATTTTCTTTAACTGGAAAAATCTTTTTTAATTTACCAGAAGGTCTATTAAATTCACAAAATGCATTATTAATCATTTCTTCAATATCACTATTAAAATTACATTTAATCTCATCATTTAATACATCTCCGTTTTCATGATTAAAAGGAACAATTCCTAATAAATTTAATAAAGAAGTAGTAAAACCTAATTTATTAATTTTATTAACATCATCTAATAATTCCATGAATGGAAATCTATTTGATTCTAATAACCAAGGTTTAAAATTATCGTCAATAATAACATCAAGTCCATAATATCTAAAAATAATACCATTATTTAATTTAAAATCTTTCATTTCATTATAATCATTTTCATAATTACTTAATATAATTTTTATTCCTAAATCTTCAATTTGACTCCAAATTTTTTCCCAATTCCCACCTTCATTTTTAATTATATTTTCTAATTCATATGTTAAAATATCTCCTTCATATCCTTCTTTTCCAAAATTTAAATAATTATTTGTTAAAAATGAAGTTTTATCTTCAATTTTATTTAAATCTGATTGATATTTTTGACTTGCTCTTATTATTTTTCCTTCTTTATAAATATATACTTTTAATGGAATTATACTTGTTATTACTAAATATATTCTTAAATGATATTTTTTTCCATAATATAAATGAGGATTATGTAAATATTTTGATATTATTCCTTTACATTGTAAAAAGTCTGTTATATTTTTTAAAAATTTTATTCCTAAACCTAATGAACCATTTGAATCTTTACAAAGCCATAAATTCTTTTTTGATTGTGAATAATTAATAAATTTTTTTTCAATTATTTTTTTTTCTTTAGGCATAAAATATGATTCAAACATATAATTATAATCATTTGGGAATTTTTTTTTCATTTGAGAATATAAATAATAAGCTTCATCTTTTGGTCCTAAATGATGTCCTTTAAGTATTCCTCTAAAAATAGTATATTTTTCTAAAGAAGATATTTTTTCTAAAGCAAAAAGTTCTTCAGTTTCATAAAAAAGGAAATTTGGACTGAAACTATTATTTAATATTGGAATATTATTGTAATCTAATATTTTTCTCATTGCCTTTGTATGTGTAAATCTATGAGTTGTTACAAATGAATAAACTATATATTTTTTATCAGTAATATTTTTTTTTGTTATTTTATAATTTTCATCTATTTTATTACTTGTATTCATTTCATTTTTGAAAAAAATTGTTTTAGGATAACATTTACAAAATTTATCTATTTTTGGTGAAATTAATTCTAACTCTTGATATGTTATATTCAATTCTTTTTCATATAATAATTTTTTATTTATACCTTTTGGATTATAATCTTGATTATCACATTTATTAGAATTAAAAAATTGTTTATCTTTAATAAATTTATTTACATTTTTTTTATTTGAAATACTATTATGTTTAACATTTAAACATTTTTTATTATAAACATCATTTCTCATACAATATAAAATGTTATTTTGAGGAGAAACATAAATTTCATAAGGAAAAAACTCTAAAGAACATTCTCCATTTAATGAACAACCACATAAATCCATGTTAACAAAATAATATTTTAAATTTTCAAGATACCTCAAAACATATTCTGTAAAAACTAATATTCTATTTTCTTGATTTTCCATTATTCCATTAAAATTATCTTTATCTAATTGTAAATAACTTCTATAATTTCTATATTCAAATTTATTTAAATTTAAAAAAAATAAATAATCTTTTGTTGAAAATCCATTATATTTATAAAAAACCCTTTTTAATTGGTAATTATTATTTGATGAAACTAAATTTCCCATTTTTTTATAATTTTTGTAAAAATATTCAAATCCTAAAATGTATAGAATTCTATTTGTAAATATTGTTAAAAGTTCTTTTTCATCATTAATTAATAATATCTGTTTTGATAATATTAAAAATGCTAATAAGGGTCTTTTATTTTTAGGATTAATTATACAAACTGATGAACTTATATTTTCTTTTTTAAAATCAAAATTAAAATCAAAATAAGGAATTATTATAATATCTATTGATGTTACATTTATTGTGTAACCGCTTAATTGTTTACTATTACAAATATGACTTAAGTCCATTAAATGAGTTGATATATTATATTTTTCATTTGTTTTTAATAATTGATTAAATATTTTTCCTGATTTAAGAATAGCATTTTTGATATTAGATAAATCATATTTTTCTTTTTTAAAATTTAAAAAAGATAAATTAAAATGAACTAAAAATGGATAATATGAATTTGGATTATAATTCTCATCTTTTGATATTGAATATAATTTTTTATTGTCTAATAAAGGATCTGTTAAGTTAAAGTTGTAAATAAATGTAAATAAAGCAATTAAAGTAAATAATTTTATTATATTCATATAATATAAAAAAAAAGGTTTTATACCTGATATATATTTTATTTTAAGATATTAATTAATTTTTGTTAATTTTTATAATTTTTTTATTTATTAAATCATTATAATTTTTATTTAAAAAATTATAATTATTTTATTAATTATTACACCAATTTATCTTCTAATTCAATTCCAAAATCCTTTTTAATCTTTTTCCTTTTACATTTAAAATATATAAAAAATATAAAAAACATAAAAACAATTCCAAAAAAAAAACCCAAAAAAAATTCATTTAAATAATAAAAACCACGTTTAAAAGTTTTATTAGTAAAATTCTTCTTTAAATAACTATTATTAACATTAATACTATTTCTATAAAAACAACTATCTCTAATACAAACATTATAATAATTATCAAAAAAATACCCATCATCACAATAAGATGCTTGACAAAAACTACTCCATTTCCCATTATCATCACATAAAAAACCACCATGTGTATAAAAATTATCAAATTGACATTTATCATTAATTAAAAGTAATTTTTTATTATTAGAATTACATTCACTTTTATATTTATTAACAATTCTTAAACCTTCATTAATAAATTCTTCATATCTTGAATCATCATATTTATCATAAATATTACTTCTTTCATCAATAGGATTAATAATATATTCCCTTGGGATTTTTATATTATTTTCATTTTGAAAATTATCATTAAATGATTCACCAATTGTAATTTCAATTTCAATTCCATATTTTTTTAAATTACTAACAAAAATACTATTTATTTCACTCATTGAAGCAGAAGGAGATTGTGATGCATCAAATTTATCTTTTTTCTTTTTTTCAGAAGGATTTCCATTATAACCTATTAAAATTGCATTTCCAGATTCTTGAATATCTTTTATAAAATAACTAGTTGCACTATATGAAAAGCCATCTGTGAATATTATTATTTCTGTTGGTTTTCTTTTTTTATTTTTGTAATATTTTATTTTATCTTTTATATGTTTATATGTATTATATATTGAAACTATTTTTGTTCTATTATGTGTTATTTTATTATTATAATTATCTGTTTCTTTATTTCTTATTAAAGTGTTTAATTCTATTTTTTGACATGTTTTTAAATCAAATATATTAAAGTTATCTGGAAGTGCTATTCCTAATTTGTTTGATATTCTGAAACTTTCTCTACTTTTTATATTTGATAATTTGTAGTTTATTAGTGTTTGAATAATATATGAAAACATTATATTTCCCCCTTTGTTAAAATCTTCTATTATAATTATTGGATAATCATTTTCATTCATATTATTTAATATTTCTTTGAAAAAAAAATCTATTTCATTGTCATATTCTCTTATATCAAATGATGATTGATAAATTACATTTACTTTTTTATCATTATCTAACTTGTATTTAATTTTATTTTCATAATTTAAAGTCCATTTTAAATTATTTTTTGGAGATATTAATTTATAATTTTTATTTTTACTATAGATAAGTTTATAATCAAATGAAATTGATTCATTATTTTCAAATGTTATTGTTATATTTTCTAAATCATTTTTTAAAAATGGATAATCTGAAAAATTACCACATCTAATATATTTATTTATATTATATGTATATTGTGCATGCTCACTTTTGAATATTTTTTTACCAAAATTTTCTATATAATCAAAAGGATCTTGTTCATTGATTTTTACAATTTTATATTTTTTATTTTTATTAATATTTGAAATTAATTTATTATCAAATGGTATATTTAAATAATTATCAGTATTAATATCTAAAAATAAGTAATTTATATTTTTATGTGTTTTGGTAAAATAATAAACAGGAGAATAATATTCATAATTATTAAATTGTTTGAAAGAGATGCTCAAATGAGCATCTTGTACTGAAAAAAAAATATTTGATATATTCAAATAAAAATCATATAATTTAATTTTAGTAATATTTATTGCTTTTATTTCTTTTATTAAATCTACTTTTTTTAAAGAATTTGGAGGATTTTTTGTTATATCTAAATAAACATAATATTCTAATAATTTTGTTATATTTGATATAATATTTATATAATCTTGTTCTGAATAATTAACTTCATTTATTTTATTAACAATATCTTCAAATAATAAAATTTTATATTCAATATTTTGAGAATTTATAAATTGAAAATTGAAAAAGAAAAAAATTAAATATAATACATTTTTAATTTTATTCATTTGAATTATGATAATAAATACATTTAATATTATTATAAATTTATTTTATTTAAATAAATGAATTAAATTAAATAGTTAATTTTTCCCTATTTACTAATTATTAATTTTGTTAATTTAACTATTTATTTATTAAAGTGATGGAAGATAATATTGAAAAGATAAATATAATTAAAATAAGTGAAGTCAAAAATATAAATAAAAAAAGTTTAGGATTAAAAAAAATCCAACAATTTAATTTGAATGAGAAAATATTAAAACTTTCTAAATTTCCTTCAGGAAATTTTGTTTCAATAAAAAGAAAAAACATTACAATTTGGAATAATAATTTTAATAAAATACAAGAAATTAACTATGAAAAAGATTATAAATTAATTAATAAAAAAAAAGAAAATGAAATGTCAGAAAAATTTGATAATTTATTTACAAATGACCATAATCATTTATTTTTAAATGATAATGATAATTTATTTATAAATGATGATAATGATTTATTTTTAGGTGAACATAATAATTTATTTTTAAATGATGATAATCATTTAAAAATAAATGAATATAATTATTTATTTATAAAAGATGATAATAATTTTGGAATAATTTATAATTCAAATATTTTATTATATTTGAAAAAAAATGATCAATTTAATTTAAATGAAATTATATATGATGCAGATAATAATATAAAGTTTATATTTTTTTATTTAAATAAATTAATTTCATGTTCTAATTTAATAAAATTTTGGAAAAAAGAAAAAAATAAATATCAATGTTCAACTACAATTAATATGAATGAACCTATTTATCCAATTTGCATTGAAAAAGATAATTTCTTTATTGCTACAAAATCTAATATTTTTATATTTAATTTAATTGAAGAAAAAATAATTTATTCTTTCAAAATTGATAATAATTTAGATTCAGAATTTATAAAAATAAATGATGATGTCATTGTTGAAAGTTTAAAAAATGAAACTTTTTTAATTTCAATAAAACAACAGAAAATTATTAATATAATAAAATATAATGTTTTTGCTATTTGTTCAATAAAAAATCATGATTTTTTTTTAGGAGGAGGAAAAAATCATGATATTAGATTTTTTAATATTAATAATGGAGAGTGTTTTACAGGAATTGAAACTTTTTGTAAAGAATTGATTGCTGAAATTATTGAATTAAATGATGGTTCAGTTTTAAGTTATACAAAAAATGGAGAAATTCAAATTTGGAAATTTGACTTAAATTATGTACCAATTTATTGACTATTAAAAGTATTTTAACATATTAAATAAAATTTACTATAACCTATAAATTTAGATAAATTTTATTATTTTTATTAAAATATAAAAATCTTTATATGTTAATAGTTTATATTTTTATATATAATCATTGAAATCAGTTAATTTCATTTTTTAATTAATTATTATTATCATTATTATATTAATAATTTTATTAAAGTATAAAAAATGTTTTTTTGTGGTAATTGTACAGAGTCTCAAAGAAATTTTATTTTAATTGATAATCATAATAATAGAAATAACTTAATCAATTTAGATAATAAAATAATACCAAATTCAAAATATATAATAAATAATAAAATAATAAATGAAAATAATGAAAAAATGAATATAAAACAACTTAATTCAAGTAAAGAAAATGAAGACCAATTACAAATAATAGATTATCCTTCAATTAAATCAGAAAAAATAAATAAAAGTATTAATCAAAATAATAATAATACAGAAGAAGAAAATGAAAATATTTTAGAAACAATTCAAAATATTCAAATAGGAAAAATAGAAAATAATGAACAAGTAAATTTAACATTAAGTGAAGAATCATTTAGTGGAGATTATTTAAATGAAATTTTACCAAACGAAGTTTTTGATTTTCATAATAAAAAAAATATAAATTATTCAATTGAAAATGTTGATGATCATAATTTTTTAATTGATGGTCCTTTAAAATTTGGTAAAAATAACGAATTTGATAATAATAATTCAATAAATTCAAAAAATGAAAATGAAATAGAAAATAATGATAATGAGACAATTGAACAAGTTGATGATATATCAGAATTTTCTAATTATGAATTTCAAATTCCAAATTCTAAAGAAGAAATTAGAATTAATAAATTTCCTGATAATAAAATAACAAATCTTCAAAAACAAAATTATCATAAAGAAAGTAAAAAAAGTAATTTAACTTCTAAAGAAATTATTTTAGAATATGAATATAATGAAAATTTTGATAGTAAAGATAATACTAAATTAGATAATTATAAAAATAATAATTATGTACCTGAAGAAATAATAAAAAGAAATTTTAAAAGGAATCAAATTTCTGATTTAAGTGAAAAAACTATTTTAAAAAAAGAACCTCTTTCTGAGTCATTAAGTTCTTATAGAGATTTAAAAGATTATATTCAACCAAATAATAATAATGAACAAATGTCATTTATTAAAAAAAATCAAGATAAAGTTTTTACTGAAAATTTAGATGAAAGAAATAAAAAAAAAATATTAGAAAATATTGAAATGCAAAGAAAGATATTACAAACTGTAAAAACTGAAGAAAATTTTTTGTCTGATTTAATTTCAAATAAAGAAAAAAATAAAAAAAATAATATTGGAATTATTCATAAAAGAAATTATTTTGATTTATCTGAATTTAAAATTGAAAAATGTGGAATGGATATTCTATCAAATCAAAATATTAAAAAAAATAATCAAAAAAAAGATATTTTGCCTTTAAAAAATGGATTATTATATAATCATTCAATGGATAATATTCAAAGTATACATTCATCTTTTTCAAAAGAATATTCAATAAATAAAGAAAAAGGATTAATCAATAATCCATTAAAATTAAATGATGAAGAATATAAATTATATCAAAATTTTAAAAAAATAAAACAATATGAACAAATTCAACAAATGCAAAATGAACAAAAAAGAAATAATATTGATAATAAAGAACAAGAAATTATGGATAATAATATGATTATTAATAATAATATTGTTTCAAATCAAAATTTAAATTTGCAAAATTATCAATTAAATAATGTTGAAATTGAAGAACCAAATTCATGTCCTAAATGTGAAGAAATTTATCGTTATATTATTATTAATCATTTACCTTTAAAAAAAATAACTTGTCTTTATTGCCATAGAGAAATGAATGAAAAAACATTTGATTATTATTATAAACAAGAAAATATTAATAAAAATTTTAATATTGAAGATGAATTAAAAGAAAATAATGATGATGATATTATTATTTATAAAGATAAAACAAATAAAAATGTAAATAAAAAAATTGTTAAACATGAAAATAAACAAAAAGATAGTGATGAAGGTGATATTAAAGAAATTGAAAGTAAAAAAAAATATAAAACAAGAATTAAAAGAAATATTAAAAAAGATGAAATAAAAAATGAAAAAGAAAAACCAATAAATAAAAAAACAATTAAATTTAAAAAAGAAAATAAAAACACAGCTGAAATAAAAACAGAAAATAAAAAATTGACAAAAACAAACAAAGATAAAAATAAAATCATTAATAATGAATCAATTCAAAAAGAAAAAGAAAAAATAGAAAATAAAGAACAAAAACAATTAAATCAAAAAAATGAAATGGAAAAAATAAACAATTCAAATGAAATAAATGAAAATATTAAAGAAACATATGAATCAACAAGTAATATAAATGAAATAAAAGAAGAAAAAGATGAAGAAGATTCAAATCAAATAAAAGAAATATTAAATAAAAAATCTCGAAATTCTAAAAGTCAATCAGACTTATCAGAAATAAGTATAATTAATAATATAAATAATTTAATAAATTCAGAATCATTAGAAATAAATAATCAAATACCAATAAAACGTTATAATGAAATATTAGAAATTTCAAATACATATAATAAAAAGAAAAATGATAATTTATCATTAGCCGAAGCATTTCGTTCGAGAAGAGCTCGTTTAAAAGAAGAAATTGAACAAAGAGCAAAAAGTGCAAAAAATAATACAATATTAAGACAAAATTCAGATAATACTATTGAAATGAATCATATTTATGAAAATAGTATAACTAAAGGTAGATTTTCTGATAATTATTTATTAACTAAATCACTATCTTTAAATAGTAAAAATTTTTTAACTTGTTCTAGTAAAAGTAGTATTAAAAAAAGTAATCATAATAGTATGAAACAGTTAATTAAAGGAGAAAAAGGAAAAAATTCTCATAAAAGGTTATTTAATAAATATAATGATAGTAAAAATAAGAAGAAAGAAAAAGAAGAAAAGAAAAAAGAAGAAAATAAAAAATTAAATATTTCTAAAAAAGATGAAAAAAATGAAAAAAATAAAAAGAAAAATGCAATTAATATTATTAAAAAACCTTCAAGTCCAATTTTTAAAAATGATAAAAAAACTATTAAAATAGATTTTTCAAATTCAAAAAAATAAAAAAACAACATTTTTTTTTTCCTTTTGTAAAAATATTTTGTATTTTCATATTTAACAAAAATTAATATTAAAAAAATATATATATATTATTTTATTTAAATATTTATCCTTTTTTTTTTTTTATTATAAAATGAGCATACAAGAAATTAACTTTCATAAAAAAACTTTTTTTCCTTCTTCACCAAAAGCTTTAGAATTTAATATTTTTAATTCAAATCAAATTTATTTTTCTTCAGGAAATAAGCTCGTTTTATATGATTTTATTGAAAATAAAAAAATTTTTAGAATTAATGTTAGAGGAAAAACTATTATTTCATTTACTCAATGTTTAAATGATAATGATTCAATTTATATTTTAGATTTAGAAAATGTAATTTATAAATTTAAAATATCAAGTAAAGAAGTTGAATGTGAATATCAATTAAATAAAAATAGAAAATATACTGAATTTAAAGTTATTAATGATAAATATTTTTATTTTTTATCACAAAATGATTCTTATTTAACTAAAATTGAACTATCATTAAATGAAAATGGTGAATATATTTTCAATTTAAATACAGAATATAAAATAAATGAAATAACTCAACAGAAATTAATATCTTTAAAAGAAAAAGAATCAAATAACCAAATAATATATAAAAAAAAGAATTTATGTATAAATGAAGACACTTTATTATGTTCATATGGAAATTTATTATTAATACATAATTTAATATCAAAATCAACAACTCAAATTCAATTTCAAAAAACAATAACAAAAATATCATTTATAAATGAAGACTCAGTATGTTTAGGAGATATTTCAGGCAAAATACATTTTATAACAAATTTTACAGATAAAAATTATATAATATCAACTAAACATTGGCATAGTCATAAAATAAATGATTTAGTAATTGATCCTAATTCTGAATATTTATATAGTTGTGGTATGGAAGGAGTTATTGTAATTTGGAATATTAATACTTGGGTTAAAAATTTTCTTCCTAGATTAAATGATGTTATTATTACAATGAAAGTTTCAAATGATTCTAAATATTTGAGTTGTTATTTGAATAATAATTCAATTAAAATTATTAATTTATCCGAAATGAAAGTTATTGATGAATTATCATCAATTCCTTATGATTCTTTTATTAATAAATTTGTTTTATTTCAAAATAAACAACATTTTATTACTTTTTCTAATGAAAATAGTGGAAATATTCAATTTTATAATATTGGTTCTAATACTTTTCCTTTTTCATTAAATGTTTTTAATAAAAATTTTATTTCGAAAACTGAAAGAGAAAAAGATAATAATATGAAAAAATTAAAAAAAATTGCTTTTTCTTCTATTAAAACTGATGATATATGTTATATGATAACTCTAGAAGAATTATATTTTGATATTGATAATTTATTAACTTCATATTTAATGTTTTGGAAAGTTGGAAAAGAAAATATTGAACTTATTGAAATTTGTGAAAATCCACATTTAAATGAAAAAGTTGAATTTATTGAAGGTTCAAATTATACTTTTAAATTTGTAACTGTATCTAATTCACATTTTAAAATTTGGGAATTAAATAATGAAAAGAATAAATTTACTTGTTCATATATGGGTAAATATAAAAATCAAAAAGTTATTTCTGTTGATATTAATAATAATTTAATTGGAAATAAATACTTTGCTTTATTTAATAATTTTATGATAATGTATGATAAAGATAAAATTAAAAAAATTTTAGCTTTATATGAAAATAGAAATTATAAAAAAATTATTTATTTAAATAGTAAATATATTTGTATTATTTGTGATAATTGTTTAATTATAATTGATATAGATAATTGGTGTATTCAAATTGAAGAAAAAATTGAAAATGCCAAAATAATTAAAATTAATTTTCAATCAAAAGAAAATATTATTAATGTTTTCTTTTCTAAAAATGAAAATAAAAATATTGTATATTTACTAAAATATAGTATGGCATTAGTTTCAGATAATAAATTAATACTTGAATCTGCTTTACTATTAGAGAAAAAAAATTATAAATTTGTTGATTTTTATAAAAAATTTATAATAATGATTAATAATAAAAATGATTTTTTTATAGCAAGTGAAAAAGAAATAAGAGAACAAATAAATAAAAAAGAAATGGATGAAAATGATATAGAATTAAAATAATAAAATATATTTAATTAATATTTAAAATAATCCATCTTTTTCTACATTATTAAACAACTTCTTCAACAATTTTATCTTTATCAACTCAATAAACTTTATCAATAATTCTTTCAAAAACATAACCAATAATTCAACACTATCCATAGTATCCCAAATACCATCAGAACCCATAACAATAAATTCATCGTTTCTTCAAGTATAATGTACTTATACAATATGAACCATTTAATTCAAACATTCCATCTTTTTTTTCATTTGATTTTGATTTTTTTTGTATCCTTCAACAAAAAGTTTTGTTATTACTTTTCTTTAATTTGCTTGAAGTGATCATTTTCTAATCTTTCTTGTTGTCTGATACTAATTAAATTATTTCTTTTTCTATATAAAATGATGCTTTTTTAACTTTCTCACCATGACTATTATATACACCCATAAATTTTATGTTTGTGTTTTCTACATCTAAACCAAAGAAATAATATGTGTTTTGACCTGCACATAATTTTATACCATCATGAGTAAAACTATATATGTTATTTACTTTTTTTCATTCTTTTTTTTTTTTATTTTAAGTTTATCTTCTGTTCCTCCCATTTTTATTTTTATTTTAAGTCTCATTTTTTTTTTTTTTGGTTTATATTTCATCTTCAACTCTATTTAATTCTTGTAATAAAGTATTTTTACTTTCACTATTTTTCATTTTTAAAATTTCATGTAAAAGTTTCTTTTTCATTTTTTAAAGAAACAATCTTTTTTATGATTATTCATTTCATCTACAACTAATTGAATTTGTTCTTCTAAACTTGCTAATTTTCCTTTGAATATTGCAGGATATAAAGAATTTGATGAGAAATAATTCCCTGCTTAATCCAATTGAAGTAAATTTGATTCTTTAAATTCATCCTGATTTGTTTGGTTTGTTCTAAGCATTTCATTTTGACTTTGGTCAAATTTATTTTGAGTTGAATTCATTAATTTTTTTATTTTTAATTCATATATTTTTAATTTTTTTAATATTTTTTTTTTATATGATTTTTTTTGATTTAAAAAAATAATTTTAGTGTTGTTTATGTAGTAGAATAATTTATATTTTAAGTTTTGGAAAATCCTTAATACTTTTTATAATAATCAATTAAATTAATATATTATAATACAATATAAAAAGGTTATAATTTTTATGTTAATTTAAAATAAATCTTAAAATTAATAAGCTAATTTAAAATTGTTTTTAGTACTTCCTATTTTATTAAACAATCTACTAATACCAACAGGAGTTTCATATCTATTTGGCCTATAAAGTCTTTCTTTATATAATCTTCTCAA